>Ga0160475_100673_pt1 | contig 10307 bp, 7 predicted proteins | sample HID1975M_E11MG_FD_108254 | JGI IMG/M metagenome (GOLD analysis project Ga0160475, IMG submission 108254) | Enriched soil microbial communities from UW Madison campus, WI, USA - HID1975M_E11 MG | ecosystem: Environmental > Terrestrial > Soil > Unclassified | place: USA: Madison, Wisconsin... | reverse complement strand
GTTCGGCTTTTGCAGGATCAGCTTGCCGAACAGCATGCGGCCCTGTTCACCACCGGAAATCACCTTCACCGACTTGAGGATCTCGTCGTTGGAGAACAGCATGCGCCCGAGGGTGCCGCGAATGACCTGTTCACCGCTGGTCCACTGGCCCATCCAGTCGAACAGGCTCAAGTCGTCTTCGAAGTCGTGGGCGTGGTCTTGCGCGTAGTAGCCCACTTCGGCGCTGTCGGTCCATTTCACCGAGCCCGCATCGGGCGTCATCTCGCCTACCAGGGTGCGCAGCAGGGTGGTCTTGCCGATACCGTTGGGGCCGATGATCGCAACGCGCTCGCCGGCTTCGACGGTGATGTCGAAGTTCTTGAACAGGACTTTTTCGTCGAAGGCCTTGGCCATTTTCTCGACGACTACCGCCTGGCGGTGCAGCTTCTTGGTCTGCTCGAAGCGGATGAACGGGCTGACCCGGCTCGAAGGCTTGACCTCGGCCAGCTGGATCTTGTCGATCTGCTTGGCCCGCGAAGTAGCCTGCTTGGCCTTGGAGGCGTTGGCCGAGAAGCGGCTGACGAAGGTCTGCAGCTCGGCGATCTGGGCTTTCTTCTTGGCGTTGTCCGACAGCAGCTGCTCGCGCGACTGGGTCGCTGCGGTCATGTACTCGTCGTAGTTGCCCGGGAACAGGCGCAGCTCACCGTAGTCCAGGTCGGCCATGTGCGTGCACACGCTGTTCAGGAAGTGACGGTCGTGGGAAATGATGATCATGGTGCTGTTACGCGCCGTCAGAATCGTTTCCAGCCAACGGATGGTGTTGATGTCCAGGTGGTTGGTCGGTTCGTCGAGCAGCAGCACGTCCGGGTCCGAGAACAGCGCCTGGGCCAGCAGCACACGCAGCTTCCAGCCGGGTGCCACTTCGCTCATCGGGCCGAAGTGCTGTTCCAGCGGAATCCCCAGACCCAGCAGCAGCTCACCGGCACGGGATTCGGCGGTGTAGCCGTCCATTTCGGCGAATTCGGTTTCCAGCTCGGCGACGGCCATGCCGTCTTCTTCGGTCATTTCCGGCAGCGAGTAGATGCGATCGCGCTCGGCCTTGACCTTCCACAGCTGACCATGGCCCATGATCACCGTGTCGATCACGGTGAATTCCTCGTAGGCGAACTGGTCCTGGCGCAGCTTGCCCAGGCGGGTGTTCGGTTCCAGCATGACCTGACCACCGGACGGCTCCAGGTCGCCACCGAGGATCTTCATGAAGGTCGACTTGCCGCAACCGTTGGCGCCGATCAGGCCGTAGCGGTTGCCGTTGTTGAATTTGACCGAGACGTTTTCGAACAGCGGCTTGGAGCCGAACTGCATGGTGATGTTAGCGGTGGAGATCAAGGAGCTTACCTATCAATAACTTACGTGGCTTCTTCGCAGCTACGGACCCATTTCGACCAATTTGGAGCCTTTCCAGCTCCTGCCAGTCGTTGGACGAGTTAATCCAGCGCGCATAAGTCGATAAGAGCATCTGCACGCTATGCCCGAGCTGTTGGGCGATAAATGCGGGGTTGAGACCAGACATTGAGCGTATTGTCGCATAGGTGTGCCGGCAGTTATACGGGGGGGCGGTATCTGACCCCCAAACCTTTGAGGATCGGGCGCCAGAGGGTGCAGGTCCGACGTCTGCTTGACATGCTCCGCATTCTTCCCGGGCGCAGCGGTGGAAAGTGATGAGCAGAAACGTCACCTCCGGCAACACCCATGCGGCGGTATTGAGGGTGGCAGAGAAGGGCGCAGATCTGATTTGGCTGGATGCTTGAAGCCTGATGGCCAAGGCATGGTTTGTCGCCAGCAGACGCGAACGGTGCACGGCCTGATGCAAGCCGAGCACCGTTCGCGCTGCAGCGCGGATCAGGTCAGGCGCGCAGATAACGGCTCATGGCATGAACCAGACGGTCGACGTCTTCATCATTGACGTAAGGCGCCAGGCCGATCCGCAGGCAACCGTGCGCAGGGAGCTCCATACGCTTGGCGGCCTCATAGGCATAGAAGGTTCCAGCCGGTACCGAAATGTTCTCGCACGCCAGGTAGTCGCTGCAGGCTACTGGGCATCTATCACCGAGGTCGATCAGCAGGGTCGAGGTTCTTTCCTTGGCCCTGGACAGGATCTGAACGCCTGGGATCGCGCCAAGCTCTCGTTCCAGGCGGCCGCGCAAGTGCAGCGCACGTGCTTCGATGTTCTCAATGGCGCGGATCAGGTTTTCACGTCGATGCACGCTTCGCGTCGGCGCCAATGACGCAATGTAATTCACGGCGGCGGTGACGCCGGACAACAGCTCATAGGGCAACGTACCGAGTTCGAATTTCTCGGGGGCGACGTTAGTGGAGGGCAGTAATTTGTCTGGGCTGAGTTCCTCCAGCAAGCCCGGGCGTGCCGCCAGGACGCCGCAGTGCGGGCCGAGAAACTTGTACGGTGAGCAGACAAGAAAGTCCGCACCCAGTGCACCCAAGTCGACAGCGTGATGCGCCGCGTAGTGCACGCCGTCGACGTACACGAGCGCACCGAGTTCGTGAGCCATATGCGCCATTTTGGCAATTGGCGAGATCGTCCCCAACAGGTTCGAGGCGGCGGTGAGGGCGACCAGCCGGGTTTTTTCGCTCAGCACTGAGCGATAGCTATCGAGGTCTACTTCAGTGGTGTGCGGATCAAAGTCGATCCAGCGAACCACGGCACCGGCCCGAGCGGCGGCAATGACCCAGGGGCGGACATTGGAGTCGTGGCCGAGACGGCACAACACAATCTCGTCACCGGGGTTCCAGTGCTTGGCAATATGCCGGGAAAAATCGAAGGTCAGTTGTGTGGCGCTACGCCCGTGCACGAGGGTGTCGGGCTCGGTATTGAGGAAGTCCGCCATGGCCAGGCGAAACTCACCGACGATCCGCTCGGCGTTTGTTTCGGCGACCGTCCGCGTGCCGCGATTGGACAGCGGGGCTAGCATGGCCTGGTGGATGGCGTCAGCGACGGCGCGAGGTGTCTGGGTGCCGCCGGGGCCATCAAAAAAGGCCAGGCCGTTGTCGAGTGCAGGAAAGTCTTTGCGAATGTGCTTGATGTCGGTCATGAAGGTGTCCATGGCTAATCGATGCAGCGAAGGGAGGTCGTTGGGCGGTCAGTTTTTGCGTGGGCCAATCTCTCCCAGGTCCCAGAAAATTCCGCTCATGATCTGCAGCCCTTGCCTGGCGATAGGCGCCAGCAAATGTTCGTTGGGTGCATGTTGTGAGCAGGCAGGGTAGGAGTGGGGTATCCACAGCGTGGGCAGGCTCAAGGTGTCGGAGAACACGCCGTTCGGTATCGTGCCGCCCAGGTTCGGCAGCAGTGCGGGTTCCTGGCCGGTTGTGTTGTAGATTGACGCCAGTGCCCACTCGACCCACTCATTGCCCAGGTCCAGCCGCGAGGCGTTGACGTGTTCGCCCGCCTGCACAACTTCGATCATGCCAAAACCGTTAGCCTGGAAGTGTTGCTCGATGGCCGTGATGAATTGCTCGGGCGCGGAGTGCGGAACGAAACGGATTTGGCAGTGAGCACTGGCGTTGCCAGGAATGGCATTCACCGGGTTCTTCGGGTTACCAGTCTGGAAGGCCAGCACCTCCAGGGTGTTCCAGCCAAATACGCGCTCAACGGGCGTCAGTCCGGGCTCACCCCAATCTACATCGATAGGCGGGTCATTCGGCGAGTTGGGCGTCAATTCTATCTTCTGCAGTGCCAGGCGAACCGCTTCGGGGATGTGGCTTGGCTTGAGTTCGGCCAGCTTGATTCGACCCTGCTCATCAATGAGGCTGGCAATGGCATTGGCCAATACCGTGCCTGGGTTACGCAATAACCCACCCCAATTACCAGAGTGGTGAGCGCCATCGCGTGCGTGAATCTTCAGGTCGAAGTTGAGCGCGCCGCGCGAGCCCAGGAAGAGCGTCGGCTGTGAGGCGCTCAGGCGCGGGCCGTCGGAGGCGATCAGCAGGTCGGCGGCCAGGGCTTCACGGTGTTGCTCACAGAACGCTTGCAGCCCTGGGGAGCCAACCTCTTCGCCCATCTCCAGCAGCAGTTTGACGTTGAAACCCAGTTGCTTGTTTCGCGCTTTTATCGTGCTTTGCAACGCCAGAATGTTGATCAAATGCTGGCCTTTGTTGTCGGCTGTACCACGCCCATACCACTTGTCCTGGTCAGTCACGATGGACCAGGGCGAAAGCCCTTCTTGCCATTGCTCGTCGTAACCGCGAACGACATCGCCGTGGCCATAAAGCAGCACGGTAGGTGCATCTTGTTGTTCGATTCGAGTGGCCAGCAGAAGTGGCGCGGCGCCCTCGATCGGGTTTGGATAAATCGTTGTTTCAAACCCCAGGCGTGCCAGCAGCGGCGCAATGAACGTGGACAAATAGGCGAGCAACTCAGGCTGTCGGTTACTTTCCTGGCTTTCGGTGCGTTGGGTAACGCTCTCACTCAGCACGGCCAGAAAGTGACCGCTATCAAATACCTCAGTGGCATGTTGCAGGGCAGATGCGCGAGTCATGGATTCATCTCTTTGGAGTTCTTTGGATCAACTCGCCATGTGAGTGGCGGTGTTGATGCCGGCGAAGCAAATCTTAAGACTCTGGGTTGTCATGCCACAATATCAATGAATAGAATGGGGCTTTGCCAAAATAGCAATGCTAGCGAGTTCAGATGAAGACCATGAGTTTGCAAGCCATCGCCTTGCGCTATTTCCTCGAGGTGGTGCGGTGCGGGTCTGTGAATGAAGCCTCGACACGGCTTCATGTTGCCGCCTCTGCCGTCAGTCGCCAGATTGCAAAACTTGAAAGTGAACTGCAGACACTGCTGTTCGAACGCCGCTCCACCGGGATGGTGCCGACCGCAGCCGGGGAGACGCTGGCGGCCTATGCGCGCAAGAGTCAGTTGGACGTGGGGCAACTGGTGACTGAGCTACAGGAGTTTCACGACCTGGGGCGAGGCACTGTGCGCCTGGCTTGCACCCAAGGGTTCGCGATCGATTTCCTGCCCGATGCCATTGCCGAGTTCCGCTTGAACTACGAAGGTCTGGTGTTCACGCTCGATGTGCTGGCACCGAACGAGGTCATCCGCAAAGTCAGGGAAGGGGACTGCGACCTGGGCATGATCTTCAGCCTGGCGCCCGAGGTGGGTGTGCGTGTGGAGTCGACCGCGCCGGGGCAATTGTTTGCGATGATCCCCGCCAAACACCCTCTGGCAGCTCAACCGCACGTGGCGCTGGCAGACTTGCAGCCCTATCCGCTGGCGCTGCCCGGTAAGGAGACCACCGCCCGGGGCCTGTTCGACATCTGCGCGGGGGTGCAAGACCTCTCGTTCAACGTGGTACTTGAGAGTAACTACATTGCGGCACTGTACCGGTTTGCCACCCGCCAGGGCGGCATTTGCCTAGCCAGCACCACCAATACCCGGCGCGACCTTGCAGGCAGCAATCTGATCGCAGTGCCCATTACCGATGAAACGCTGCAGACCCGACGTATCGAATTGCTGAGCATGGCAAACCGCACATTGCCTGCAGCGGTTGCCAAGTTTCGAGACCACCTCAAGGCGCTATTGGTGTCGTCGTTCGAGGGCACGTAGGGGGGCCGTGCGCCGACAGCGCGGCGTTCTCTTTTTGAGTGGGCGACGTTGCAAATAAAGCGATATTCAGAATGCCGGGCTCTCCGCCAGAATCCGGCCCTGTACGTACAACACACCTAAAACAGCCCGATGTTTCTTTGCCCGGCAAAGAGGGCGGTGTTCCACGCTTTGACTGCCAACGATAACAACACTTAAAAGGCGGAAACCATGAGTGCTCTTGATACCTATGATCAAACCGTCCACTCCCTCAAGGGAACAGTACGAGGGCGTGCGGCGGCGGTTATTGGCAATGGTTTGGAGTATTACGACTTCACCTTGTATGCTTTTTTTGCCGCGATTATTGGCAAGAATTTTTTCCCCGCCGACTCCGAACTCGGCAGTCTTTTTCTCTCGGTCGCAGTCTTTGGCGTTGGCTTTCTTGCGCGGCCTTTAGGGGCGGTCATTATTGGCAGCTATGCCGATCGGCGTGGTCGCAAGCCGGCCATGCTGTTGACCATGGCGCTGATGGCGATCGGTATATTGGCAATCATTGTCACGCCACCCTACGCCGTCATCGGTATCGCCGCGCCGATCATCATTGTGATCGCCCGGTTGTTACAAGGTTTTGCCTGGGGCGGAGAGTCGGGCCCGATCACCTCCTTTCTGGTGGAATCGGCACCGCACAACAAACGCGGCTACTACGCCAGCTGGCAAGTGGCGAGCCAGGGCTTGGCCGTCTTGTTCGCCGGGACGGCGGGTGTGGTCACCTCGTCGCTGATGACGCCCGAGATGATGACCGCCTGGGGCTGGCGTATACCCTTTGTGCTGGGCCTGGCGATTGTGCCGGTCGGGTATTTCTTGAGAAACAAACTGGAAGATACCGCCGAAGCAGCACCCGAGGTGAAGTCGACACAGATAGTGTCCTCGGTACTGTTCCGCTACACCGGCACGACCCTGTTGTGTGTGATGGTGCTGATACCCGGTACCGTGACGGTGTATGTCAATAACTACATGACCAGCTATGCGCTGACCATTCTGCACTTGCCGATTACCCTTTCTATTTCGATCAATATGGCTGTTGGCGCAACGATGATGGTCGCGGCGCTGGTGAGTGGCATGTTGTCGGATCGGTTCGGTCGCAAGCCGGTCATGTTGCTGCCGTGCCTGGGGTTGATGCTTGTCGCTATTCCCGCGTTTACCTGGCTTAGTTCCAGTACTGGCACGCTGGCAGTGTTCGCCGTGCCGATCTTGCTGGCGACCCTCACAGGCCTGCATGTGGGCGGTGTGATCAGTGGCGTGCCGGAGGCATTCCCCAAAGCTATTCGCAGTACCGGTGTGTCGATGACCTATGCGTTGGCGGCCACGGTGTTTGGCGGCAGCACTCAGTTCGTTGTCACCTGGCTATTGTCGGCCACCGGTAACCCGACTTCGCCTGCATGGTGGATCGTCGGTGCATGTGTCATTGGCCTGTGTGGAATGCTGATGTTCAAGGAGACCGCCGACGCCTCGCTCAAAGAGTGAGTGTCGATTGCTGAACTGCCCTCTTGGAACCTGACAGGAACATCAAAATGCTTGTAGATGCCCACCACCATCTCTGGCGCCTTTCGCGCGGCGATTACAGTTGGCTGACGCCGGATGACAAGGTGCTGTACCGCGACCACGAGGCGCACGAGTACGAGACGTTGCTCAAGCACCATCAAATTGATCGGTCAGTCCTCATACAGGCGGCGCCGTCGCTTGCTGAAACGGCATTTTTACTGGAAACCGCCGATGCGCATGCCTTTATTGGTGCAGTAGTCGGTTGGGTCGATTTCGAGTGCGCCGAGGCTGTCGAGACGCTCAAGACGCTTGCCTGTGCACCCAAGTTTCGTGGCGTACGCCCGATGATCCAAAGTATCAGTGACCCGGCGTGGATGCTCAACCCGGCGTTCGACCGTGTATTTGAAGCCCTGATTGCCCACGACTTGAGCTTTGATGCACTGGTACAGCCGGAACACCTGGCGCACTTGAGAACACTCAGCAAGCGCCATCCGGCTTTGCGCATGGCGATCAATCACTGTGGCAAACCGCAGGTGAAGTGTTGGCGCTCCGGCGATGCGGATTTTTCGGCCTGGGCCGACAACATGCGTGCGCTGGCGTCAAACCCGGCGGTGTATTGCAAATTATCGGCATTGCCCACACGTGCGGCGCCCCATTGGGCAGCAGAGGACTTTTCACCTTATGTTGAGGTGTTGTGGGAAAGTTTTGGTGCGCAGCGCTTGATGTGGGCCAGCGATTGGCCGGTATTGCACCGCAACGGTCGATATGACAACTGGCTGGCCGTGGCACGAGCGTTGGTTGCGCAAGGCAGCCATGCACAGGTGTTCGGCAAAAATGCCCAGGCGTTTTATCGCCTGGATGACCTGCAGTGCGGGAATAAGTAGCGTTCATCGTGATCGGTCAAGTGGCGAGGAAGTTATCAGGCGCCTGATAACTTCCAGTCGCCCACTGCTCTATGCCTGACGATTTCAAATCGTTATCACACATTCAATTGGCACATCGACTCCGCGTATGCGCGCGCAAGGGGCAGTGATGCAGTGCGTAAAAATGTTGCTCGCCAGTGTGTTTGTTTATCTTCCAGCACTTTCAAGTGCACAGGCCGCAGGCTTTATTGAAGACAGTCACGCCAGTGTTAAGTTACGTAACTTCTATTCTCGACAGACCACGCACCGCACCACGGCGTTGGTGATTCAAAAGCCTTCGGGTAATCAATTGACCGATGAGCGTACAACCTGGATTCAGGCGGCGATGCTGGAGGTTCGCTCAGGCTATACCCAAGGGTTTTTCGGGTTGGGTGTCGATGCTTCCTTGTTTGCCGCAACGCCGCTTGAGCGCGGGCATGGCGCCATCGCCAATGGCGGTGATCGAACCTTGGTCAACCACAACGGCGATGCGGTTTCCGAGTGGAGTCGGTTGGCAGTGGCCGACATTCGCCTGCGCGCGTCGCACACTGAACTGAAGGTTGGCCGGATGATGGTTGAAAACCCCATGCTGCGCGTCAAGGACAACCGCTCGCTGCCCTCATCCTTTGAAGGGGCTGGGGTGCTCAGTACTGATCTTGGCGGCATCACCCTGCAGGCCGGCATGTTCGACCGCGTTATTCCTCGCACCGGCACGGGCGCAGAGAAACTTGTCAGTACCTACGGCAGCCGAGCGGTCAGTGGCGACAACCTGAGCTATCTGGGTGCAACGCTCGATCCCTGGCATGGCCTGCAAGCCAGCGTTTACTACAGCCGCTTTGAAGATGTCTGGAGCCGCTACTACCTGGGTTTGACGCACCGGGCAGGCAGTGTCGAGACGCTGGCGTTCAAGCAGGTATTCACGCTGTACCACACCGATGACCAGGGCCGTCGTGAACTCGGCTACATCGACAACACCTTTGCCAGCCTTGCCTCGACGCTGAGCCATGGCGCGCACAGCTTCACGCTGGCGTACCAGCAGGTATTCGGTGATGAGTACTTCGATTTTCCGTGGGAAACCAGCGCGAACTACGCGGCCAACTCGGCGTACTCCGACTTCAACGGCCCCAATGAAAAATCCGTGCAAGTACGCTACGACATCGATGCGGCAGGCTACGGGATTCCAGGTTTGACCGCGGGCCTTTGGTATATACGCGGGTGGGGGATCGACGGGACCCACTACCGGGGTGATCGCGAGGGCGCCAATGCGGGCTATAACGTACGAGGCCTTGACGGTGCCAAACATAGAGAGCTTGGGTTGACGGCAGGCTACGTGCTGCAGTCGGGGCGGATGAAGGGCAGTAGTTTGCGAACTATCGTGTTTCACCACCGGGCAACACCGGGGCAGGTGGATGGCAGCTACGACGAGTTGCGCCTAGTCACCACCGTACCGTTCGAGGTGTTCTGAACACTTCGTTCAACCCAGTTGGCGATAACGTTGCCCGAACTTTACACCGATGACATATCCGCTCGGTCCCCGTGTTTGCTGACACCCCACGGCGCGCCTTCGTCCGTGTCGAGCTTTTAGAGGTGCTCGCCAAGAATCATGGCAGAGTGCCATAACCTTGCTACATTCAAAAGGGTTAGCGTGCTGGCATGAACTTACAGGAGTACTTCGCGTGTTCGACACCAAATACCGGGACCAACGCGGCAAGATTCACGGCAGCGAGCAACACGCCGAGCAAGCCAACGCTGGCTATGCGCAGGAAGAAAAGCGACTCAATGAAGGCAATCTATGCCGCGCGGATATTTTCATCATCCTTGGGCTGCTGATCCTGTCGCTGGGGACCTTGGGCGGGATTCCCAAGGCGATCGCCAGGGACCAGACGATGATAGCGTTCCAAATGTTCCTGCTGTTCATCGGCAGTTGGACCGTCTGGGGCTTGATGGTGTGGAAAATCCCTGTGGTTATCCGTTTGCCGCTTTACATCGTGGTGTTCATTGGCGGCCTGTTTTACCTGGGCGCCCACTAGGCTCTGCAAGAAATGCTCACATCTACGCTAACTGGGATCGGCCGCCAATCCTGTGTGAAAGCAGGATCCACTCAAACAGCAGGGCAGGCGGGAGGCAGATAGGGCAACAGGCGTTCGGTCTCTTTCTTGACCACGGCGTAGCATTCGCAGCTGAGCTGCTCCAGGCGGGTCCTGTCGAGCACCTTGATGTTGCCCCGGCTGTACTCGATCACGCCAAGGCGCTGGAGTTTGCCGGCGGCGTCGGTCACGCCTTCG
>Ga0160475_100669_pt1 | contig 10337 bp, 9 predicted proteins | sample HID1975M_E11MG_FD_108254 | JGI IMG/M metagenome (GOLD analysis project Ga0160475, IMG submission 108254) | Enriched soil microbial communities from UW Madison campus, WI, USA - HID1975M_E11 MG | ecosystem: Environmental > Terrestrial > Soil > Unclassified | place: USA: Madison, Wisconsin... | reverse complement strand
CCGTGCCTCGGCTTTTTTGGCGCTCAGGCCCAGCGAGCCGATCAGCGTCTGCTCGCTCAGCGCCTTGCCGAAGATCTCCAGCGACGCTTGCTTGAGCGTTTTGAAGCGCAAGCGCTCGGTGTCGAACATGGTGCCGTCCATGTCGAAGATGGCGCTGAAAATACGTTTGCCCTGAAAAAAAATCATGGATGTGTTCCCTGTTTTGACGGGTGGACCTTGCCGCTTTGCCAGTGGGTACAAGCGACGACGACGCAAACCTGCAATCAGCTTCGTCAGGTGGGAGGCACACGGTCGACAGGGGGGCGCTCAGGGGTGACGCAGAGGTAGGGCGGGACGGAGCGGGGTTTACACAGGAGGTCTACAAGCTTTGAGGTGCGACGGGCGCGCTGTTTGACTTTGACTTCACGCCCACTGGCTGCAGTTCGGTTTGCAGGCAGTGAGCGCAAGTAGCGATGGATACGTGTGATTCCAAACATTGGGTGATGAGCTTCCTGTTCAGTGACGGGGATTCCTTTTTCAGCCTTGCATGTATCGGCGATCACATGCAAGGCTTCGGTTTCTGCTCAGAAGGCGTAGCTGGCCTTGAGGCTGCCGCTGGCGCCATGGCTATCGCTGCCGCTCAAGGCCGCCACTTCGGCGCCGACACTCAGGGCGCCGAGGTGGGCCATCAGGTTCACGCCGGCGTTGAACTGGTCGCGGTTGTCGAAAGCCGCGCGCTGCTGAATGTCCAGCCCCAACAGGTGCCCTTCGCTGTCGACCTGGTGGTCGCCCAAGGTATGCTCGTAGCCCAGCTCGACCCCCGGCACCAACTGCCAGCTGCCCATGGTGAGCGGGGTGAAGGAGGCCTTGAGGTTGGCGACTGCGCTGCGACGGGTTTCCTGCAGGTCGTCCACCTGCAGCGCCAGTTCGCTGCCTTTTTCGGTGAAGCCGGCCAGGTCGACGCGGCTCACCCGCACACCCAGGCTAGGCTCCAGCACCACACCTGCGGTGTTCAGGCGATAGCCCAGCGCCAGGCTGGCGCCGGCCAGGGTACCGTGGCTGTCACCCTTGGCGGTGCCCAGGCCGCCGCCGAGTTCGCGTTTGCTGGAATAGTCGAGGTAGCCGGCGCTGGCATCGGCGTCGATGAACAGGCCTTGTTCCAGGCCGCCCGGGGCGAAGCGCGCGCCAAGGCTGAGGAAGGTCAGGTCGGTGTCCGCCTCGCCGCCGGCGCCACCGACATTGCCGTTGCTGTAGCCGACGCCTGCGTGGGCGCTGAGCTGCTCGGAGAAGCGCTGGGTCATGCCGAACATCAAGCCTTGGCTATGCTCGTTGCTGCTGGCGGCCTGAGCCGAACCGTCGGTGCCCAGGTAGCCGGCCAGCGCGGTGCTCCACAGGCGCGACTGGCCAACCTTCAGCTCGCTGCCGTCGGCGAAGGGCGAAGCGGCGCGGTCGATCATCGCGCCCTGGCGCAGCAGGTAGCTGGCGGCATCGGCGTGTACCTGGCCACCCACGGTCGCTTCCACACCGCCCAGGGTGCCGGCGTCGATGGCTGACTGCAGGTAGTAGTTGTAGGCGCTGTAGGTGCCCGACAGCGGCGTGTCCTGCAGTTGCCCCAGCAGTTGCGCGCCAGCGGCAGCGTTGCCCAGCAAACCCGCTTCGCCCGGCAGTGTGGCGTAGCGCACCATCTTGCCGCGCAGCACGTAGATGGTTTCCTGGCTCAGCCCCAGGCCTTGCTTGAGGTAATTGTCCATGCTGCCGTACTCGGCCGTGACCTCGTCCAGGCCGGCCTGCAGGTAGCTGGCCTCGACACCCAGCAGTGGCGCATACACCTGCGCCATGCTCGCTGGCATGGCGGCGAGGGTCGCGGCCACGCGGGCGGCGGTGTAGTCGTTGGTGGCCAGGTAGTTGCTCATGATCGTCGTGTCGTCGACACCGGCAATGCTCAGCAGCACGGCGGCGGTCCAGCCGGTGCGGTCCTTGCCGGCGGTGCAGTGGAACAGTGCGGCGCCGTCGGCACTGGCCAGCTCGTTGAACAGCAGCGAAAACTGCCCACGCATGCCGGCATCACTGACGAAGGCGCGGTTGGTTTCCTGCATCATGGCCCGCGCCTGGTCGGCGCTGGTGAACGAGATGTTGGTGATGTTGGCGCCCGAGGTGGTGCTGCCGATGATGTCGATGTTGGTGTAGGAGGCACCGGCGGGCAGGGTGTCGGGCGTAGCGGCGATTTCACTTGGGGTGCGCAGGTCGTAGACATCGCTGATGCCCAGGCCATTGAGCACGGCCAGGTCGGCGGCGGTTGGGGTGAGGGCGTTGGCGCGGTAGAACACCCCGGCACGCATCACGCCATCATGGCTTGTGGTGTAGGCCGAAGTGCTGCCGGCGATGTCGCGGAAGTTGTCCATGCCGGCCAGGCGCGGAGTGTCGAGCGCATCGGCAGCGTGGGCGGCGCAGACGCCAAGGGTGAGCAGGGACAGGGAGCAGAACAGACGTTGCAACACGGGTAAGAGCCTCGGTTGAGTGCGTGGTTGCGCTACTCTCCGGGGGCAAGATGAAACTGAATGTTACAAGTTGAGTCGCGATGCGAAAGCCTGCGGGATCTGTCCGCTGGCTGCGTTTTCTGTACGGGCCGAGCCGCGTAGCGGCTACTTGAAAAACTGGCTGGGTGTGGTGCCGAACTGGCGCTTGAACATGCTGGCGAAGGCGCTTGGGCTGTCATAGCCCAGCGTGCCGGCCACGTCGATGATGCGCTCGCCCAGGGCGATGCGTTCCAGCGCCTGCATCAGCCGTGCCTGCTGGCGCCACTGGCCGAAGGTCATGCCGGTTTCCTTGCGGAACAGGCGCTGTATGGTCTTCTCGTCGACCCCCAGGTGCAGCCCCCAGTCAGCCACGGTGGACGGGTCGTCCGGCCGTTGCTGCAGGGCAGAGCAGATCGCCAGCAAGCGCGGGTCGCTGGGGTGCAGTAGCTTCAGCGGCAGGGTTGGCAGCACGCTGATTTCGTCGAGGATCAGGCGCATGATGCGCGCCTCGCGCGAGTCCTCGGCGAACGGCCCGCGGAAATTTACCGAGGCCTTGATCAGCTCGCTGAGCAGCGGCGAAATGCTGATCGCCTTGCTCTGGCGCGGCAAATTGGCCGCGGCATCCGGGCGCACGAACACGCTGCGCATCTTCACGTCGCCTACGCAGCGGATGGCATGCTCCTGCCCGCAGGGCATCCAGATGCCGCGGCTGGTCGGCACGGTCCAGCGCTCGGCCTGCGACTCGACGATCATCAGGCCCTTGATGGCATAGATCAGCTGATGCTTGGCGTGCGAGTGCGGTGCGATGTACCAGTCCGGCGGGTAGTCGGTAGCGCGGCTACCGACCTCCCAGGTCCATTCATCCACCTCTACCAGCATGTCTTTCAGTGGCTTGAGCATGGTCCCCTCATGTTGCCGTATTTCAGCGTGGCCATCTTAGCAGCAGGTATTCGGGCGCGCTTTCGAGCGGGTAGCAGGCAGCAACGCAGTGGCCACACCCAGCAGCGGCAGGAACGAGATTACCTGGTACACCCACTCGATGCCGTGCAGGTCCGCCAGCTCGCCCAAGCCGGCGGCGCCGATGCCGCTGATGCCGAACATCAGCCCGAACATCACGCCCGATACCATGCCCACGCGGCCTGGCACGGCTTCCTGGGCATACACCACCAGCGCGGCAAACGCCGACGACATCACCAGGCCGATGACCACCGCCAGTACGGCCGTCCAGAACAGGTCGGCATAGGGCAGGGCAAGGGCGAACGGCGCAACCCCCAGGAAGGAGACCCAGATCACCGCCTTGCGCCCGATACGGTCGCCCACCGGGCCACCCGCGAAGGTGCCCAACGCAACGGCAGCGAGGAACACGAACAGGTACAGCTGGCTTTGCTGCACGCTAAGGCCGAAGTGCTCGATCAGGTAGAAAGTAAAGTAGTTGGTAAACGAAGCGATGTACACGAACTTGGCAAACATCAGTACGCAAATCACGCTAACTGCACGCCACATGGCGCCCTTTGAAAGCCCGGGTGCCTGTTGCCCGGCAAAGCCCTTGAGGTGGGTCTGGCCGTGGCGGATGGTCCAGCCGGTGACCCGCAGCAGCACGCAGACCGCCAGGGCGGCTGCCAGCATGAACCAGGCAATGGCTGACTGGCCATAAGGGATGATGATGGCTGCGGTGAGCAGGGGGCCGATGGCCGACCCGGTGTTGCCGCCCACCTGGAAGGTCGATTGCGCGGTGCCGAAGCGCCCGCCCGAGGCCATGCGCGCCACCCGTGAGGCTTCGGGGTGGAAGGTCGCGGAGCCGACGCCGACCACCGCTGCCGCCACCAGCAGCATTTCGTAACTGCCGGCGAAGGCCAGCAGGGCGATGCCGACCAGGGTTACCAGCATGCCGGCCGGCAGCAGGTACGGTTGCGGGTGTTTGTCGGTGTACATGCCCACCCAGGGCTGCAGCAGCGAGGCGGTCACCTGGTAGATCAGGGCGATCCAACCGATCTGCGCGAAGCTCAGCGAGAAATCGCTTTTGAGCATCGGGTAGATCGACGGCAGCACGGCCTGGATCAGATCATTGAGCAAGTGGGCGAATGCAGCGGCGCCGACGATGCGCACCAGAAACCCCTGGGGTTGGTCGGCGGCGTGCGTGGTTGGCGAGGCCAAGGTGGCGGCAGAAGTCGTCATAAGCGAGGCTCTTTTTTCGAGTGATGGCAAGGCATTGCCGCTGGAGGATATCCAGCGGTGCTTTTGCCTGTCTCACGTTGAACAGGCACTCACTAGCGCGTTTCGGACATGGTGTGGTCAGCGTGTCGTGCTTCCCCTGGCCATCCACCTGAGCAGCGTGGCGATTGGCACGCGACGGTGCACCTCTTGGCGCTGCGCCGTGCTGCCGTTACCGTACCTTTCGCGATAGCGGCTGATGATCAGGTACCGGCCATCGTCCGAGACCCGAGCCTCGAGCTCGTGCAGCAACTGCTGCCGGGCATCGTTCGCCAGGTTTCTGAACAGCACCAGCGGGGCTTGAGCCTCACTCATCCGCCTGGCCCCCTGGGCAGCTGGCCGGCCGCTTGCCTGGCGCGCCAATCTTGCCTTCGGCAACACGGTCGGCGCGGTACTGGGCGGTGTAGTCGCGCATGGCGAGGTAGTCATCAGGCAAGGTGCGCAGCCAGTCGGTAATCGGCAGCAATTCGGCGCGACCATCTACCACCGCGCCCGCGGTGGCCACGTTGGTCAGGGTATCGACCGTATCGCTGTTGTGGCCAAACGGGTCCACGGCCATGCCCAGTACTCGGCCAGTGGCATCGCGCAGGTTGTGCGAGCCCAGCAACGGCAGCTCGACGATCGGGCCATCGGCGATGTTCCACACCCCAAAGGTCTGCCCAAAGTCCGACGTGTGACGGGCCAGCCCCATCTTGCCCGACACATCGATCAAGCCTGCCACGCCCAGGGTGGTATTGAAGATGAATCGCGTCAGGCTGGTCATCGCGCGCTCGCCGTTACCCTGCAGCAGGTCGTTGACGAAGACCTTGGGCTCGCCGAAGTTGGCCGCGAAGTTGTGCACGCCCTGCTGGGTGAACTCGGGTAATGCGCTGTAGCCGCGGGCGACCGGTGCCAGCAGGTAATCGTCGACGCTGCGGTTGAACGCGAACACGGCGCGGTTGGCAGGTTCGGCCGGGTCGCTCAGCTGATAGGCCACAGGGCCGCAGGCGCTGGCAGGCGGCCGCTGGCTGCAGCCTCCGGCCGCGAGCAGTGACAGGGCCAGTAGCGCGTTACGGGCGGAAAACCAGGCATAGGGTGGTGTGGGCATGGGCACATTCCTGACAAGAACTGGCGCCGATGGTGCAGGCGTTTGTTTGCCTGGAAGTGTCCGGTTTACTTCACTGGCGACACTTTGTTTCCGAGTTGAAATATATGACGCCAACTGCGCGATGGCCTTAAAGTTAGCGCTCATTACCTTAGTTTGCGGTGCCCCCGTGTGAGCCATTTGCTGATTGTCGACGATGATGTCGAAGTGCTCGACCTGCTGCAGAAATTCCTCCGTCAGCACGGTTATGAAGTCGATGTGGCCAGCGATGGCCCAGGCCTGTGGCAGGCGCTGGAGCGGCGGGTGCCAGACCTTGTCATTCTCGATGTGATGCTGCCGGGCGACAGTGGCCTGGTGCTGTGCCAACGGCTGCGCGCCGAGCACAAGGTGGCGGTGATCATGCTCACCGCCATGGGCGAGTTGAGCGACCGGGTGGTCGGCCTGGAGCTGGGCGCGGATGACTACCTGACCAAGCCGTTTGCCGCCCGTGAGTTGCTGGCGAGGGTGCGTGCGGTGCTGCGCCGGGCGGGAGCAACCGGGGACGGTGCGGTTGCCAGCCCACGGTCGGTGCTCGAGTTTGCCGGCTGGCAACTGGAGGTGCTGCGGCGTGAGCTGCGCTCGCCGGAGGGCGTGCTGATCCCCTTGTCCAATGGCGAGTTCGAGTTGTTGCTGGTGTTTGCCGAGCACCCGCGGCGTGTGCTCAGCCGCCAGCAATTGCTCGACCTGGCGCGAGGCGAGGCGCACGAAGCGTACGACCGCAGCATCGACGTGCAGGTAAGCCGGCTGCGCCGCAAGCTTGAAAACGATGACAGCACAGCGCCGCTGATCCGCACCTTGCGCAATGTCGGCTACCTGTTCACCGCCACCGTGAACAAGCGATGAGCCTGCTGGCGCGGGCGCGCATGGCGGTGCCACGGCCACGCGTCACCATCGCCCGCTGGATCGCGCTCACCACCCTGGCCGCCATGCTCAGCCTGCTATTGCTCAAGTGGCTGTTCAGTCTGCTGTTGAGTGTGTGGGCGCAGCCCCCGTTGCTGGAAAGCGGCCTGATCGAAAAAGTCGCTTCGGTCGCCCGCATGCTCGATGCCGCGCCGGTGGCGCAGCGGCAGACGCTCGCCAGTGCGGCAGGGGATGCTTCCTACAGCGTGCACTGGCTGCGTCGGCATGACGAGTCCGGTTTGCCCGCGCTGGCCGATAGTGAATTTCGCGAGGGCGCGCCTACGCTGCGCACCCTGTTGAAACGCCCCGAGGCCAAGATCGAAGTGTTCGGGCCCGATGACTTGCCAGCGCAGCAGCAGCGCGGTTATGCCCTGTTGATCGAACTGACGGACAAGTCCTGGCTGCTGTATCGCGCCACCGACCGTAGCTGGGGGCTGGACGAGCTGCCGCGCAACGTGATCATCCTGGCGCTGATGATCGTCTCCAGCCTGGTGGTCGCCTTTTTCGCCACGCGTTATCTCGCCCGCCCACTGGAGCGCTTTGCCGAAGGTGCGCGACGCTTTGGCAAGGACTTCAATGCGCCGCCGATCCCGGTGGTGGGCCCGCATGACCTGCGCCAGGCCATTCTTGCGTTCAACGCCACCCAGGCCCAACTCAAGCACTTTCTCAACGACCGCACGCAAATGCTGGCGGCCATCTCCCATGACCTGCGCGCCCCCCTGACCCGCATGCGCCTGCGTGGCGAATTCATTGACGATGCCGAACTGCAGGCCAAGTTGTTCAAGGACGTGGACGAGATGCAGGCGATGGTCGATGCCGCGTTGCAATTCTTCCGCGACGACGCACGGCTGGAACCGACCACGGCGTTTGACCTGGGCGAGCTGCTGTCGACCGTGGTCGATGACTTCAAGGATGCGGGGGTAGACATCGGCCTCAGCGGGCCACGGCGCTGCGTCTATGTCGGCCGGCCCGTTGGTATCAAGCGGGTGGTGGTTAACCTTGTCGAGAACGCCGTCAAGTATGGCCGCGAGCCGCAGGTGCAGCTCGAGGTTGATGACGAACAGCTGGTCATGCGTGTGCTTGACCGCGGCCCAGGCATCGCGGAGCCACTGCAGGCGCGGGTGTTCGAACCGTTTTTCCGCATTGAGGGGTCGCGTAACAAGGACACCGGCGGGGTCGGCCTTGGCTTGCCGGCGGCGCGTGCCATCGTGCTCGAGCAGGGCGGCAGCGTGACGTTAGGCAACCGCAAAGGGGGCGGGCTGGAGGTCACCGTCACGCTGCCTGTCGGTTGATCAGAGGCCCAGCTCACTGAGGCCGGGGTGATCGTCCGGGCGGCGGCCCAAGGGCCAGTGGAACTTGCGGTCCGCTTCGGCGATGGGCTGCTCGTTGATGCTCGAATGACGGTTCTGCATCAGGCCATCCTCGGCAAACTCCCAGTTTTCGTTGCCATGGGCGCGGAACCACTGGCCACTGTCGTCGTGGTATTCGTAGGCGTAACGCACGGCAATGCGGTTGCCGGTAAACGCCCACAGTTCCTTGATCAGGCGGTATTCCAGTTCATGGTTCCACTTGCGGGTCAGGAACGCCTGCACTTCGGCACGGCCACGGGGAAACTCGACGCGGTTGCGCCATACCGTATCCTCGGTGTAGGCCAGCGCAACCTTGGCAGCGTCGCGGCTGTTCCAGCCATCTTCGGCAAGGCGGACTTTTTCGATGGCGCTTTCGCGGGTGAAGGGCGGAAGTGGAGGGCGGGACATGGGTATCTCCTCAGGCGTGGTGGGCATGAAGGAGCGTAGTACCCTGATGGCCTCGATGAGAATGGGTACAGCAGGCACTTCATAGTTGCAGCCAGCGGAACAATGCTGCTGCATATGCAGCAAAGGGCACTGCCAGTGAGGTTTTCAGCGTTCGACTTCATTCACATACGACTTGAACTGTTCGGGCCTGCGAGATGCGTAGCCTAGGCACCTCCAGCGGCCGACCTCTCCTTGACCTTGCGCACGCTGATCACCTCGCCAACCTGGACCCTACGGCGCGGTTTGGCCCTGGCCACGATGGTTTTCACGCCATCAGGTGAGACGCGGACAAGATTGCCGTCGTCAGTACGAAGTACGCCCTGTTCACTCACCTGCAGGGCGCGCAGGTAGGCGGAGTAAATTGCTTCACTCGCCAAGCGAGGGACGTCCTGCTCCAGCGCATCCATGTCACTTTCAACGCTGTTCTCAAGCTGTTTAGCCATGGCTGAGTACTCTGCCTATATCAGTGAGATACATTGAGACCGTCCTGTAAGGTGGTTCGCGGAACAGTCTCGCACAAAGACAGCAGCAGGGTTTCGCCATGCCCTGTAGTCCATTTCTGACTTTCCGCGCTCTACACTGAGATCTGCGGCGGTTGAGGTGCTGGGGCTGTTTTCAGCCCCAGTGCGCCAGCACTCAAGCGGCATTGCCCAAGGCTTTGTCCACTGCCTTGCCACGCCCGCCCAGCCAGACCAGCAGCAAACCTGCCGCCGCCAGCACACCGCCGGCCATAGGCACTGCGGCGTAGCCCAGGTCGAGGCTGATCACCGCGCCCCCCAGGGCCGCGCCCACGGCATTGCCAAGGTTGAACGCGCCAACGTTGATCGACGATGCCAGCCCCGGCGCTTCGGCGGCGGCGGTCATCACGCGCATTTGCAGCGGCGGCACCACGGCGAAGGTGAACATGCCCCAGACCAGCAGCGCGATGGCGGCGCCGATGTGGCTGCCGAGCACCAGCGGCATCAGCAGCATGATCAGCGCCAGCACGCCGAGGAAGATCCGCGCGGCACCGTCCAGCGACCAGTCGGCCAGGCGGCCGCCGAGGCTGTTGCCAAGGGTAAAGCCGACGCCGATCAGCACCAGGCCCAGGGTGACGAAACTGCCCGAGGCGCCGGTCAGTTCGGCGAGCACCGGTGCCACATAGGTGTACAAGGTAAACATCGCACCGGCGCCCAGCACAGTGGTGGCCATCGCCAGCAGCACGCTGGGGCGGGCGATCACGGCCAGCTCCTTGCGCACATGCGGCACGCTGCCGCGCTCACCCTTGGGCAACGCGTACCACAAGGCGGCCATTGCCAGCAGGCCCAGCACTGCAGTACCGGCGAACGCCATGCGCCAGCCGACCTGCTGGCCGACCCAGGTGGCGGCAGGTACACCGCCAATGTTGGCGATGGTCAGGCCCATGAACATCGTGGCCACGGCACTGGCCTGTTTGTCCTTGGGCACCACGCTGGCGGCCACCACCGCGCCCAGGCCGAAGAAGGCGCCGTGGTTGAGGCTGGTGACCAGTCGCGAAGCGAGCAGGGTGTAGTAGTCCGGCGACAGCGCCGAGAGCAGGTTGCCCAAGGTGAAGATCGCCATCAGCGCCATCAGCGCGGCACGCTTGCCGAAGCGGCTGAACAGCAGCGTCATGATCGGTGCGCCGACCATGACGCCGATGGCGTAGGCGGTAATCAGCATGCCGGCGCTGGGGATGCTTACGTCCACGCCTTGGGCGATCACCGGCAGCAGGCCCATGGGGGTAAATTCGGTGGTGCCGATACCGAAGGCGCCGATGGCCAGGGCGAACAGGACCCGTTTTGGGGAAAGCGT
>Ga0160475_100668_pt1 | contig 10341 bp, 9 predicted proteins | sample HID1975M_E11MG_FD_108254 | JGI IMG/M metagenome (GOLD analysis project Ga0160475, IMG submission 108254) | Enriched soil microbial communities from UW Madison campus, WI, USA - HID1975M_E11 MG | ecosystem: Environmental > Terrestrial > Soil > Unclassified | place: USA: Madison, Wisconsin... | reverse complement strand
GCGCTCTACCCGCACCTGTGGCTGGGCATGCTGGTGGGCACTGCCGCCATCTGCTACACCGTGTACCTGCTCTATGTCGGCTTGCCGACGTTCATGAACATTCCATCGGATGAAGGCTTCCTGTTCTCCAGCTCGGTGCTGGCAGTGGGCCTGGTGGTACTGGTGGCGATCATGGCTGCTACCGTGATCATCTGGGGCCTGGGCGTAGGGCCCGTCTATACCAACTAGATCCAACCAACACTGGGGCATCAAGCCAGGGGCCGCCGCAAGGCGGCCTTTGTCTGCCTGCTGACCAGTGGGCTCGGCACCTTCGCTGCGCTGCGGCATAATGACCGGTCAGGAGAATTACCCCGCCATGCCCGAGCTGCTCAAACAACGCGTCGAAACCTGTTACCAGCAAGCCGAAGCCTTTTTCAAACGCCCATTCCCGCGCCCACACGTGAGCTTCAAGCTGCGCGGCCAGAAAGCCGGCGTCGCCCACCTGCACGAGAACCTGCTGCGCTTCAACCTGCAGCTGTACCGCGAAAACCAGCAAGATTTCCTGCGTCAGACCGTCGCCCATGAGGTGGCGCACCTGGTTGCCCATCAACTGTTCGGTGAGCGCATCCAGGCCCATGGCGAGGAGTGGCAATTGATCATGCGCGGGGTCTATGAGCTGCCGCCGAACCGTTGCCACAACTATGAGGTGCAGCGGCGCGTGGTGACCCGGTACATCTATCGGTGCCCTTGTCCGGAGAGTGATTTTCCGTTTACTGCGCAGCGGCACAGGCTGGTGCATCAGGGGCGGCGGTATTTGTGTCGGCGGTGTAGAGAGATTCTGATTTACAGCGGCGAGACGCGTGTTGAATGAACCGGCCCTTTCGCGGGACAAGCCCGCTCCCACAGGATCCCCGCTGATTCAGAAATTTGTGGGGTACTTGTGGGAGCGGGCTTGTCCCGCGAAAGGGCCGGCAATGACGCAGCTGAAACAGCAGACACAAAAAAAGGCGACCCTAGGGTCGCCTTCTTCGTGACTGCATCTCAACTCAACGAGCCGGGCCTTCCGCTACGCCCAGGTCGTCGGTCGGGCGAGTGTCGATCAGCGGCGCACCACCGGAAGCCAGTTCCGACGCCAGCTTGTCGTTGTCCATTTCATTGACCCACTTGGCCACCACCACGGTGGCAACGGCGTTGCCGATCAGGTTGGTCAGGGCGCGGGCTTCGGACATGAAGCGGTCGATACCGAGGATCAGCGCCAGGCCGGCAACCGGCAGGTGGCCAACGGCGGAGAGGGTGGCGGCGAGGACGATGAAGCCCGAACCGGTCACGCCTGCGGCACCTTTGGACGCTACCAGCAACACCAGCAGCAGGGTGATCTGGTGGGTGATGTCCATGTGGGTGTCGGTGGCCTGGGCGATGAACACGGCGGCCATGGTCAGGTAGATCGAGGTGCCGTCCAGGTTGAACGAGTAGCCGGTCGGGATCACCAGGCCAACCACCGATTTCTTCGCGCCCAGACGCTCCATCTTGGCCAGCATGCGTGGCAGCGCCGACTCCGAGGAGGAAGTGCCCAGCACGATCAGCAGCTCTTCACGGATGTAGCGGATCAGCTTGAGGACACTGAAGCCGTGGGCGCGGCAGATACCGCCGAGGACGATGAGGATGAACGCCAGGCAGGTGATGTAGAAGCAGGCCATCAGGTAGCCCAGCTGCACCAGCGAACCGACACCGTACTGGCCGATGGTGAACGCCATGGCGCCAAAGGCACCGACCGGCGCGAGCTTCATGATCATGTTGATGATGTTGAACATGACATGGGCGAAGCGGTCGATCAGGTCCAGCACTGGCTTGCCATAGCTGCCCAGGCGGTGCAGGGCGAAACCGAACAGCACCGAGAACATCAACACCTGCAGGATATCGCCGTTGGCGAAGGCGCCGACGATGGTGTTGGGAATGATGTTGAGCAGGAAGCCGACGGTGGTCTGCTGCGCGCCGGCGGCGGCGTAGGCGGCCACGCTGCTGGCGTTCAGGGTGCTGACGTCGACGTGCATGCCGGCGCCGGGCTGGACCACGTTGACCACCACCAGACCAATGATCAGGGCGATGGTGGAGACGACTTCGAAGTACATCAGCGCGTAGCCGCCGGTCTTGCCGACCGACTTCATGCTCTGCATGCCAGCGATGCCGCTGACCACGGTACAGAAGATGATCGGGGCGATGACCATCTTGATCAGTTTGACGAAGCCATCACCCAAGGGTTTGAGGGCAACGCCGGTTTCCGGGTAGAAGTGGCCGAGCAGGATGCCGATGGTGATGGCGAAGATCACCTGGACATACAGGGATTTGTACAGCGGCTGACGTGTCGTCATGGCTCATTTTCCTCAAGTGTGCTGGCTTCACCCTTCCCAGGGTGGTTGGGCACCTGAATCGCTAACCCTCCTGCACCTGGAGGGATTTGTCGTTGTGTTCGAGCTGCCTGGGCAGGCCTCTGCCAACGGAGATAGCAAGGGGGATGCCAAAATGCTCATGAACTGTGCGAAGCCCGCAATTGCTAGAGGAAAATGCCCAACGACGGGGCGAAATGGCGGATAAGAAGTGGCGGATTTCCGCCCGGTGGCGGAATTTGAACAGGGAGGATGGCGGGAATCCGCCCGCAGCGGTGGGTGTTATCACTGGCGTCATCGCCGGCAAGCCGGCTCCCACAGGTTTGGCGCAGGTATCTTCTGTAGGAGCCGGCTTGCCGGCGATGGGGCCGGTACTGCCAGCCCTTCACTCCAGGTGAAAGGTGAGTCTGAAAGCCGCCCCACCCAACGGCGAATCCTCCAGGCTCAGCGCCGCGTCATAGCTGTCGACGATGTCCTTGACCACCGCCAGGCCGATCCCCTGCCCGGGATGCTGCCGGTCCAGCCGCTCGCCACGCTCGAGAATTCGCTCCCGCTGGTCTGCCGGCACCCCAGGGCCATCATCTTCGACGCACAACGTCAGCTGCCCAGGCGTCTCCTGCAGGCTCACCCGTATCAGGCCCAGACTCAGCCGGTAAGCGTTCTCCAGCAGGTTGCCGAGCAACTCCAGCAAGGCACCCTGCTCCATCGGCACCTCTGCCTGCGCCGACACATCGAGCATGACCTCGACACGCTTGTCGCGGTAGACCTTGTCCAGGGTGCTGCACAGGCTTTCCAGCACCGGTCGCAGTTGCACACGGTGACGCACCAGGCCGCTCTTGCGCAGGCTGGCACGCTGCAGTTGATAGTCGATCTGCTGGCTCATGCGCTCGACCTGGCTCTGCAGCACCCGCGCCTGCTCGCGCTCGCCGGTGCGCTGCTGCAGGTTTTCGCCTACGCCCTGCAGCACCGCCAGTGGGGTTTTCAGGCTGTGCGCCAAATCGCCCAGCGAATCGCGGTAGCGCTGGCGCTGTTCACGCTCGCTGCGCAGCAAGCGGTTCAGCGAACCGGTCAGGCGCAGCAGCTCACGGGGGTGTTCCGCGCTCAGGCCGTCGCGTGCGCCGGACTCCACTTCGTCCAGCTCACGGCTCAACCGCCGCAGCGACCGCAGGCCCCAGGTCAGGCCGGCCCACAGCAAGGCCATCAAGGCCAGCAAGGCAGCGCCAAAGCCGAGGTAGAGCTTTTCACGCAGGCCAGCCAGGGTTTGCTTGTACTCACGCACCGGCTGCAAGGCGACGATGCTGTACGCCGCGCTCTGCCCGCCGAGCAGCTTGATCTCGACGTCATAGACGAAGAACTCTTCGCCATCGCTCTGGTGGATGCGGGCAAATTCGTTGCCGCGCCCGTCGTAGCGCGGCTGATAGTTGATGTTCTGGTCGGCGGTGGCGCGCGAGCGCCAGACCAGCTGACCGTCGCGGTCGAAGATGTAGCCGAGCAAGCCGGTGTACGGCAGGTTGAAGCGTTCATCCGGCAGCAACTCTGGCATCTGCAGCCGGCCATGTTCGATGCGTGCCGCCGAGATCAACGTGGTGACGTCGGAGGCCAGACGCTGCTCGATCGACTCCTGCAGCGCCAGGCCGAAGGCTTTCTGCAAGGCCGGCAGCAGCGCCAGCATGAACAGCAACGCCAGCACGGCAGCCGCCAGCATCAGGCGCACCCGCAGCGAGCGGATCACCGGCAGCGCTCGGTGAACAGGTAGCCGAGGCCGCGTACCGTGTCGATCGGCTTGAACCCGTGCTCGCCTTCAAGCTTGCGGCGCAGGCGCCCGACCAGCACTTCGATGACGTTGGGGTCACGCTCTTCGTCGCCCGGGTAGAGCTGCTCCATCAACCGCTCCTTGGCCACTACCTGCTGGTGATGGCGCATGAGGTATTCGAGGATGCGGTACTCGTAGGCGGTCAAGGCCAGGGGCTGCTCATCCAGGGTCGCCTGCTTGCGGTTGAGATCAAGCACCAGCGGGCCTGCGGCGATGGTCGACTGGGTAAAGCCGCTGGAACGGCGCAGCAGGGCATTGAGCCGTGCTTCGAGCTCTTCGAACTGGAAAGGTTTGACCAGGTAGTCATCGGCACCGGCGGCCAGGCCTTCGACCTTGTCCTGCCAGTTGCCACGCGCGGTGAGGATGAGGATGGGGAAGGCCTTGGCCTGGCTGCGCAGCCGGCCGATCAGCTCCAGTCCGCTCATGCCAGGAAGGCCGAGGTCGATAATGGCCAGGTCGAAATGGAACTGCTCGGCCTGGTACAGCGCTTCTTCGGCGTTGGCCACGGCTTCGACCACATGGCCGCTTTCGCCCAGGCGGCTATTGAGGTGGTGCCTCAGCAGGGCTTCGTCCTCGACCACCAGAAGTTTCATCTAGCTCTCCTTTTTCGTCTGTTGCCTGCGCCGGCCCTTTCGCGGGACAAGCCCGCTCCCACAAGTAACCCCAGGATACCTGTGGGAGCGGGCTTGTCCCGCGAAAGGGCCGGTACAGGATAACGTGAGTCCTCAGAACTTGTAGTTCGCCGACAGGTAAGTCTGTGCACTGCTGGTCAGACGCAGGGTGCCCGCCTTGGGCCCACCGCTGGGCGCCACTTCGGTCGAGGCGTTGCTTTGCAGGTAACGGTAGCCCAGCTCTACCGAAGCCTTGTCGGTCAGCTCCTGGATCACGCCGGCCTGCAGCCCTACCGCATAGCCCAAATCGCTGTCACGACTTGCCCCCGGCGAATCCTGGGTCAGCTTGGTCATGCCCAGGCTGCCGCCGCCGAACAGCTTGGTGGTATCCCCCACCGGCAGGAACAGGTCATAGCTGCCCAGCAGGTTCTCCTGGCGCAGCTTGAGGCCGCTGTGATCGCCCGAGACGTTGTCGTAGGTCACGTAGTAGCGGCCCTGGTCATTGATGCGGCCCAGGCGCACACCCCAGGTATCGTCCTTGCCGATGATGCCGTCAGCGTTGAGGTTGTCGGTATTGCTTTGCAACAGGCCTGACTTGCGAACCTTGTCGCTGGTCTGGCCGTAGGTCAGGCTGGCGAAGTTTTCATCGGCGGCCTGGGCGGTGGTCATGCCAGCGGCACACACGGCGATGGCGGCAAGCAGGGTGTTGAAGGTTTTCATGGCTTCTTGCTCCAGTTGAAGGCGCTGTTTCGGTCTGGAAGCTAGAGTAAGCAGGGTGCCCTGAACCGCGGCTGAACCTTGGCTGAACCTCGGCTGAACGAACCGTTTGCCAAACAAGGAGTAGTGAATATGCGTGCCCTGCTGGCTGTGACCCTGATGTGCAGTGCCGCGCTTGCCCAAGCGGCAGTAGTGACCCGTGAAATCCCTTACCAGGACGCCGAGGGCAAACGCTTGATCGGCTACTACGCCTATGACGATGCCAGCAAGAAAGAACGCCCGGGCATCGTCGTGGTGCATGAGTGGTGGGGGCTGAATGACTACGCCAAGCGCCGCGCGCGTGATCTCGCAGCCCTTGGCTACAGCGCGCTGGCCATCGACATGTATGGCGATGGCAAGCACACCGAGCATCCGCAGGATGCCCAGGCGTTCATGGCCGAAGCCATGAAAGACCCGGATGAGGCGGCCAAACGTTTTGACGCCGGCCTGGAATTGCTGGAACGACAACCCTACACCGACAAGAGCAGCCTGGGCGCCGTCGGTTACTGCTTCGGCGGCAAGGTGGTGCTCGATGCGGCACGGCGCGGCGTGAGAAAGCTCGATGCCGTGGTGAGCTTCCATGGCGCGCTGGCGACACAGACACCGGCCAAACCCGGCGAGGTGAAGGCCTACGTACTGGTCGAGCACGGTGCCGACGACAGCATGGTCACCCAGGAGCAGGTCGCGGCGTTCAAGGCGGAGATGGATGCCGCCAAGGTCAACTACCAGTTCGTCAGCATCCCCGGGGCCAAGCATGGTTTCACCAACCCGGATGCGGATCGGTTGAGCCATGGCGAGCATGGTGGGCCGGACATCGGCTACAACAAGGCGGCGGATGAAAGTTCGTGGGCGCAGATGCAGGCGTTCTTCAAGCAAGTGTTCAAGTAGAGGGCCCTATCGCCGGCAAGCCGGCTCCCACAGGTACCCCGCAGAGCCTGAGGGCGGTGCAGTACCTGTGGGAGCCGGCTTGCCGGCGATGGGCTGCAAAGCCGCCCCATCTCCCACACAACTCCGTCGGCTGGCACAATACCTGCCATGAACACATTGCCTTCCTGCTGCGCCCCGCTCCAGTACCACTGGCCCCTGCCCCGCCCACTCCCCGGCGCGGTACTGGTCAGTTGCGCCTTCGACCCGGCCCTGCTGGCCGCCGACGACTTCCTGCGCGCCGGTATCGTGCCCAGCGCCAGCCTGCAACGCTCGGTGGCCAAGCGCCAGGCCGAGTACCTGGCCGGTCGCGTCTGCGCGCGGGCCGCACTGCAGCGTCTGGATGGCCGCGATCATGTGCCGGGCAGCCACGAAGATCGCTCGCCGATCTGGCCTGCCGGGATCCATGGTTCGATCACCCACGGCAAAGGCTGGGCGGCAGCGGTGGTTGCCGCCGATACCGCCTGTCGAGGCGTCGGCCTGGATCAGGAAGCGCTGCTCGACGACGACCGCGCCGAACGGTTGATGGGCGAAATTCTCACACCGGCGGAGCTCGAGCGCCTGGACCGCAGCCAACTTGGTCTGGCGGTCACCCTGACCTTTTCGCTCAAGGAAAGCCTGTTCAAGACCCTCTACCCGTTGACCCGCCAGCGTTTCTACTTCGAGCACGCCGAGGTGCTGGAATGGTCCACCGATGGCTTGGCCCGCCTGCGCCTGCTCATCGACCTGTCGTCCGACTGGCGGCATGGCTGCGAGCTTGAAGGGCAGTTCTGCCTGCAAGACGGCCACCTGCTCAGCCTGATCAGCGTCTGAGCCCTACTGCGGCACCTGCTCACGCGGCCAGTTGAGGCTGAAGCAGGCCCCACCCAGCGCCTCGCTGCGCCCCACCGTGGCGCGGCCTGCATGCCAGTAGATGATCCGCCGCACGATCGACAGGCCCAGGCCATGCCCGCCTGAAGCCCGGGTACGGCTGTCGTCGAGCCGGGTGAAGGGGGTGAAGATGCGGTCCCAAAAGCCTTCGGGAATGCCGGGGCCATCATCTTCCACATCGATACGGCAGCGCTGCTGGCCCAGCTGGTAGCTCAAACGCACCTCGCCAGCGGCATGGCGCAGGGCATTGCCGACCAGATTCTGCAGGGCGCGGTGCAGGTAGCGCGGCTCGGCCTCGACCCAGGCGCCGTCGGTGCCATGCACCTGGCACACGCCGCGCACCAGTCTCACTTGAGCGTTCAGTGGCGCCAGTTCCTCGATCACCCGGTCGAGCAAGGCATCCAGGTCGACCCGTTGGAACTTGAGCGCCGGCGCCCCCTGCTCCAGTCGTGCGTAGGTCAGCATCTCGTCGACCAGCTTGTCGAGGTCCTGGATATCGCCATCCATACCGGCCAGGTGCTTGGCGCGCGCTTGCTCGGTCGGCGCACTTTCGATCATTTCCAGGCCAAAGCGCAGGCGCGCCACCGGCGTGCGCAATTCGTGGGATACCGCGCGCACCAATTCACGCTGCATGTTCAGCGAGCGCTGCAGGTGCTCGGCCATGCCGTTGAAGGCCGCTGCCAGACGCCCTACCGAGTCGGCATCGCCCGCCGGTACGCGGGTCTCCAGGCTGCCCTGGGCGATGCGCGTGGCGGCCATCTCCAGGCCCGACACGCGCCGCTCCAACTGGCGCACCAGCAAGTAGACCACCAGGCCGATAAGGCACAAGCCGAGGAAGGTGATCAGCACCAGCAATTGCGGTGGATAGGGGTTGAGCTGGTACAGCGGGCCGATTTCCAGCACCCAGGGCGAACCCGGCAGGCCGGCGAACACGCGGATCGAATCACCATCACTGCCCAGCGCCATGACCGTGTCACCCTCCTCCACCCGACGCCGCTGGTCATCGTCGAGACCGACCCGCTCCAGGCGCTGCAGGGCGACACCGAAACCAAAGCCCTTGCTCTGCTTGAGCTCCGCCAGGCGCTGCTGCTGCTCGGTCACCGGGTAGCGCACCAGTTCATCGGTCAGCAGATAAAGGGTGGCCCGGGCCAGTTGTTCGCTGATCTGCTTGACCTCGGCCACCAGCAGCAGGTCCTCCCGGCCGACCTTGCGCAGCACCTGCGCGGCATGCGGCCCGGTCTTGTTCACTACCACCAGGCCGCGATACAGGCGCGCGCGCTGGCCACCGTCCAGCGTGCGTGCCGACATCGGCTGCAGCTCCAGTGGCACGCCAAGCAGGCGCTCCCACATCAGCAGCGAGCGCTTGCGTTCGGTTTCGTTCTGTTGCGCCAGGTTGTCGGCCATCAGGCTGAACGTGCCCTGGGCCAGGCGCTCGCGGTGCTGGGCGGCGCGCACTTCGTTGACCAGGTGCAGGCTGAGCACGCCAAGCAAGGCGACCAGCACCAGCACGGCAAGCATGCCCCCGTAGATACGGAGGAAAATCGAGTTGTTCATGGCGCATCGCCAACGAACAGGTAGCCCTTGCTGCGCAGGGTCTTGATCAGCCGTGGCTGGATCGGGTCGTCGCCGATCTTGGGGCGGATCTTGGAAATACGCACATCGATGGAGCGGTCCTGGCCGTCATAGCCGACGCCACGTAGCGCCGTGAAGATCTGTTCGCGCGTCAGTACCCGTCCGGCGTTGCTGGCCAACAGCCAGAGCAGGTCGAATTCGGCGCCGGTGAGCTCGATCAACTGTTCGCCAAGCCTGGCTTCGCGCAAGCGGTTGTCGATGCGCAGCGTGCCGAAGGCCAGCTCCTGGCTCTTGTTCAGGGTCGGTTCGCTGCGCCGCAGCAGTGCCTGGATGCGCGCCAGCAACAGGCGGGGGCGTACCGGCTTGCAGACATAGTCGTCGGCGCCCAGGTCCAGGCCCTGTACCTGGTCGAGTTCATCGCTGCGGGCGGTCAGCATGAGGATCGGGCCGGGGTACTGGCTGCGTACCCGCCGGCAGATGCTCAGGCCATCCTCGCCGGGCAGCATCAGGTCGAGGATTACCAGGTCTGGCTGGCTGTCGACGATGCGCCGTGCGGCACGGGCGCCATCGCCCTCCACGGCGACCTCGTAGCCGTTGGCCTGGAGGTATTCGGCGGTGAGCTCGGCGAGGCGCTGGTCGTCCTCGACGATCAGGATGCGGTGTACGGGTTGGTCCATGGCCTTGCCTTCGATTGTTGTTCTTTGTTTTGCCTGCTCCGGCCTCATCGCCGGCAAGCCGGCTCCCACAGATAATGCCTGCGCGAAACCTGTGGGAGCCGGCTTGCCGGCGATGAGGACGGAACTGTCACCGTTTAATCAAAAGGCAACATCAGCCCCGGATACTACGTCCCGCACCAGGCACTGCCAACCTCAGCCAGAAGGCCCTCGACTGAACCGTTTATTGTGCTAGTGTTCGCCCCCGAAAATTTCCACCCCGGGGCAGCACGACGCAGAAAAATAGTGCAAACCTCTTGGCACAAGGCCTACAGCGAATACCCACTATTCACACACAAAGTACGCACAAGTTATCCACAGGCGCTCGCCTTGCAAAGACCCCCAGACCGCATTATCTTGTATCCCCATTGCAGCAAACCACTAGATATTGGGTTTGAGCCGAAATCTCAAACACAACTCGGCACGGAAATTCAAGCGCTTTTTCCTGCTGAACTTACGGTGGTTTCACCAGCCAAACCGCTCCAGCGGAAGATTGGAGAACAACAGCTTTCGGGCCTGCTTGCCGGCATGGCCCTATAGCCTTTGACTTCGGCCAGGGAGCGGCAAGCTTATTGCCCCCATTTCCTGAGTCTGTCCCGAAGTCGGTACGCCCGAGCGGTCGGATGCGCGCGCATGACGCATCCCCAGCCGGGTCATCGAACACGTGGACGGAACGGTGGGCGCCCAAAAGGCGCCTGAACAATATAGAAACTGTGGAG
>Ga0160475_100666_pt1 | contig 10349 bp, 7 predicted proteins | sample HID1975M_E11MG_FD_108254 | JGI IMG/M metagenome (GOLD analysis project Ga0160475, IMG submission 108254) | Enriched soil microbial communities from UW Madison campus, WI, USA - HID1975M_E11 MG | ecosystem: Environmental > Terrestrial > Soil > Unclassified | place: USA: Madison, Wisconsin... | reverse complement strand
TAAACAGTTTTAATCGCGCGGCAAATAATAGCAACTTTGCAGATCGTAGTACGGATTATGCTTTGCCAAGATGGACTGCCACAAATCCCATCAATGATTATGCACGAATAGGCTCTAAAAACATTGGTACTTATTACATCGATAAATCATATATCCGATTGGAAAATGTTGTTCTTTCCTATAATCTTCCTAAATCAATGCTGAATGCTATACAAGTGCAACATTTAAGAGTTTCAGCATCTATTCGAAACCTCGCTTATTGGACAAAAGACTGGAAATTTGGTGATCCTGAGTCTTCTGGTGATCCAACTCCAAGAACTTACAATCTGAGTCTAAATGTCACTTTATAATCGTAATATCATGAAAATTGAAAAGAAAATTATTTATAAAATATCAATTATCTTTTTTTTAACGCTTACTTATTCGTGTAGCAAAGATTGGCTGAAGCCACAACCTTTGTCTTTTTACGAACCTGATATCGCACTATCGGATGCTAAAGGTATGTATGCTGCACTCACGGCTTGTGAACGAAATATGAGACATGAATTTTTCGGTGACGCGGCTCCTATATTAACTGAAATGATTCAGTCTGATATCGCTGTTGAGGGTACTACTGATAAGGCAGGTCCTCAAATGGATATGGATATTTCCCTAATGCCGGATGCGGAGCTCAATAGTAATGACAGAACTAAGGTTGGATGGTATTGGTATGAGGGATTTAAAGGAATAAAATATGCAAATCTTATTATTTCCAGAATTGATGTGGCTACTTTTAAAGATGAGCAGGAGAAAAACGCCATCCTTGGTGCTGCCTATTTTCAACGTGCTTATCGTTATTTTAAACTAGTTCATCAGTTCGGAAATGTCCCGTTCATTGATAAAGAAATCAATGAGCCTAAATATGACTTTTATAGTTATGACCGCTGGAGTATATTAGAAAAGCTAAGAAAAGATCTAGAATTTGCCTATCAGTGGGTACCTCAACGTGTGGATCGCGGGCGTACGTCTAAGGCCGCTTGTGGTGTGTTATTGATGAAAGTAAGTATGGCGTTATTAGATTTTGATCGGGCAATTGCGATTGGTAAGGAGATTGTTGCTCTGAATCCTTTAATGAAAAATAGATTCACCTCCAATAAGTCAAAACCCAATACTAATCTGATGTTTGATTTACATAGTGTAGAAGCAAAGCTAGATGGCGCTAATTCTGAAGGACTGATGTATGTGGTTTCTTATCCTGGTGTAGATGGCTCTGATCGTATTAGAACTATGCGTAATGCAGTTCCATTTTGGAATAATGGCGGTATCAAGACACCTGATGGAAATACAGGGACAAGTATTTTATTAGCTTCCAATGAGCAGGATAATTCTTTGGATTTAAATAAGAATTATGGCCGTGGTATCGGTAGATTACGTCCAACCTGGTACTCTACCAATGAAATTTGGAGAAAGGGTAAGGAGGATCAAGATCTGAGAGGTATCATGAATGGGGACAGTTGGAAAAGGATGGAAGATTTGAAGTATAATGAGCCTACTTTGAAAAAAAATAATAGCACATGGTATGGAAAGAATTTTGTTAAACCTATAGGAATGAGTGTCGAAGATTCTATTCGTCTTTGGTTCTCTTGGCCACATTATAAATTATATGTTCCAGATCCTTTACAGACGCAATGGGAGGGTGGAGAAACTCCTTGGTATATCTATCGATCGGCCGAAGTATTCTTATTATTGGCTGAAAGTTATTATTGGAAGAATGATCTTGGCCAAGCTGCTATAGCTGTGAATGAAGTGAGGGAAAGAGCTGGAGCCACTAAATTGACGGCGGGGGATATCAATATGGGTGAGATTTTGGACGAGCGTGCTCGAGAGCTTTATTATGAAGAAAATCGACATATCGAACTGGTAAGAATAGCTTATACTTATGCAAAAAGTAGAAAGGCTTGTGAAATTTTTGGGGGACGGATGTATAATCTGGAAGGAATTAGTGGTCCTGGTGGTGTTAATGCCAATATTAAACAAGAAGGTGTCAATTTTTGGTATGACCGTGTTGTATCAAAAAGTAATTTTTACAATAAGGGTGTCAAACATAAATGGGCGGAATATAAGGTAAGTGTACATCATATGTTATGGCCAGTTCCTGCAAATGCAATTAATACCAATATTAAAGGTGTGATCAATCAGAATATTGGTTATCCGGGAGCCGAGAAAAATCAAACTCCATTACTTGTTGATTACAACTAGTATTTCAAGTATATTTATTAATCGAAACTAACCGAGTTTTTAAACTCACAAATCAATTATACCGATAAGATCTTCATAAGACTATGAAGATTTTATTACCATTAAAAATATAATTCCAATGAAAAAAAATGCAATTGTCAAAGCAGTCTTTATCGGTGCAATGTTAAGTAATAGCATATTTACATATGCTCAGATGAATACAGACAGAGAAAAAGGATGGGTAAATCTATTTGACGGAAAAACATTAAACGGCTGGAAATCTGTAGGAGGAAAGGCTCCCTATTCTGTAGAAGGGGATGCTATTGTCGGGCGGATGACTAAAGGGACACCGAACTCTTTTTTAATCACAGAAAAGGAATATGGTGATTTTATATTAGAGCTAGATGTTAAACTTGAAGGAAATCAAACAAATTCGGGTATCCAGACCAGGAGTCATCTAGATGCAGGAGCGAATGGTGGACTTGGTCGGGTGTATGGTCGTCAGGTTGAAATTGATCCTACTTCAAGATCATGGACAGGTGGAATATATGATGAGGCACGTCGTAGTTGGCTTTATCCGCTGGATCTAAATGAAAATGCAAAGAAGGCTTATAAGCAAGAAGAATATAATCATATCCGCATTGAAGCTATTGGAGATGAGTTACGTACCTGGGTAAATGATATTCCGGTCTCCTATGTCGTGGATACAATTGACCGATCTGGATTTATAGGTCTACAAGTACATAGTATACCTGAGAAATTAGATGGAAAGAAGGTTTACTTTAAAAATATCAAGATCCAAACTTCTAATTTAAAATCTCGTGCTTTTCCTAGAGATATTTACATCGTAAATCTAAAACCTAACGACGTAGTTGCTTCTGAGAAAAAAAATGGAGTTAAATTGCTATTTGACGGAAAGAGCAGCAATGGGTGGCGTAGTGTTAATGGGGCAAAATTTCCGGAAAAGGGTTGGGAAGTAAAAGATGGGCAATTAATGGTTTTGAAATCCAATGGTGGTGAGTCCACTAATGGTGGCGATATTGTGACAAAAGATAAATATAAGGTTTTTGATCTATCATTTGAATTTAAACTCAGTCCGGGAGCTAATAGCGGCGTTAAATATTTTGTAACACTCAAAGAGAAGACAAAAGGATCTGCTATAGGCTTGGAGTATCAGGTGTTGGACGATAAGTTGCATCCAGACGCAAAGTTAGGTAGAGATGGCAATCGTACATTGGCTTCACTGTATGATTTGATGACATCAAATCAAGATGGACGTGCTCGCAGACCAATTGGTGAGTGGAATAGAGGTCGTGTTGTAGTGACTGCCGATAATAAAGTTGAACACTATTTGAATGGTGTTAAAATGTTGAGCTATGAACGAGGTTCTAAAGAATTTAAGGACTTGGTTGCAAAAAGCAAATATAAGGATTGGGTGAATTTTGGAGAGGCTAATGAAGGTTATATTCTATTGCAGGATCATGGCGATCAAGTATCATTCCGAAGTATTAAAATCAATGCTAGTAACTAAATTATAAAAGTATGAATCATTATTTATCGCGTAGAAGTTTTATGAAAAAATCTGCGTTAGCGGGTGGAGCTGTATTAATGGCAAATAGTGTATTTGGAAACATTAATTTGGCGAAGCCTAATGAACGTGTTAATTTAGCTTGCGTAGGTTTGGGAAACAGAGCTGGAGAAATCATCAAATCGTTATATAAGACCGGTTTATGTAATATTGTTGCCCTTTGCGATGTTGATCTGGGCGCTAAACATACACAGGAGATTCTTTCGATGTTTCCTGATGTACCCCGATTTAAGGATTTCAGAATTATGTTTGATAAAATGTCTAATCAGATTGATGCTGTAAGTATTGGAACACCTGATTTTTCCCATTTCGCGGTTACAATGTTAGCTTTAGATCTTGGGAAGCATGTCTACGTAGAAAAACCTATGGCAAGAACTTTTCTGGAAGTTGAATTGATGACAAATAAAGCAAAGAAATCCCCCAAGCTAGTCACGCAGATGGGTAATCAGGGACATTCGGAAGCTAATTATTTTCAATTTAAAGCATGGAAAGATGCTGGAATTATTAAGGATGTGACGCGTATTGATGCACACATGAATATGCCTCGTAGATGGCATGGTTGGGATGTGCATATGAAAGGGTTTCCAGCTGCTACAGCTGTTCCTCAGACATTGGATTGGGATCTGTGGCAGATGCAGACTATGGGGCATGACTATAATAAAGATTTCGTCAATGGGCAATGGCGATGCTGGTATGATTTTGGCATGGGCGCACTTGGTGATTGGGGAGCACATATATTGGATACTGCTCATGAATTTCTTAATCTGGGTTTACCTACTGAAATTACAGCAGTTAATCTGGAAGGACATAATTCATATTTCTTTCCGATGTCTTCTACACTTAAGTTTCATTTTCCAAAAAGAAGGAGAATGCCTGCAGTAGATATTAATTGGTACGATGGATTGAACAATCTTCCTCCGATACCTGAAGGTTATGGTGTTTCAGGATTAGATCCAAATATTCCTGCACCAAGTACAGGGAAGCTTGAACCAGCAAAATTGAACCCAGGTAAAATTATCTATAGTAAAGATCTTCTATTTAAAGGCGGTTCACATGGAAGTACGTTACAAATCATTCCAGAATCTAAAGCGCAAGAACTGCAGTCAAAGTTACCTGTGGTACCAAATTCGCCATCAGACCATTTTGCTAATTTCTTAAAGGGATGTAAAGGTGAAGAAAAAACAAGATCGCCGTTTGAAATAGCCGGGCCATTGAGTCAAGTTTTTTGTTTAGGTGTTATTGCACAGCGTTTAAATACAAAGCTTATTTTTGATTCTGAAAAGAACGAAATTGTCAATGACATTTTTGCTAATGCTTTATTGGCCGGCCCTCCACCTGCAAAAGGGTGGGAGGAGTATTATCGCATGTAGCCTTAGTTTGAAAGATAGTTGTTGTCGAATAATACCAATAGAGCAATCGCAAATTGCTCTATTGGATTATAGGGGATAAATATGTAAAATAATTATGTGGTGCATATTTAGTGAATAATATTTTTTAATAGAAACTAAGGGAAATTGGATTCTCCTTATTTATTATTAGCAAGAATTGCGATATCCTTAACTTCTATAGTATGTGAGGGATATCCGTTAACAGTAATATTTATCATCGCTTTTCCTACCTCTTGTAACGTTAAAAAATAGTTTTTACTGAATGCTCTCAATAATGGAAAAATAGCGTTAATTACTCTGTAAAATCCTTTTACATTTTTAGCCCCTTTATTGGGTTTCATAAATGCTGGTCTGAAATTGTAAACAGATCTAAAAGGAAGTTTCAAAAGATCATTTTCTGTTTTTCCTTTTACTCTTGCCCACATTTGTTTACCTTTTTCACTGCTATCCGTACCCGCTCCAGATATGTAGCAAAATATGCTATTGGGATTGACCTCAGCAAAGGTTTTTGCAAAACCTAAGGTTAGATCATAAGTAATCTTGGTAAATTGATCTTCATTTATGCCTAAAGATGAAATTCCGGCACAGAAAAAACATGCGTCATATTCTTTTAATTGATCAGAAATAACGGAGATAGTACTAAAGTCGCTGTGCAGGATTTCCTTAATTTTCCCTCCCGAATATCCACAAGGTTTTCTACCAATGACAAGAATACTTTGAACTTTATCATCAGCAATGCATTCCTGTAGGACACCTTCTCCGACCATTCCACTTGCGCCGGTGATGATCACTTTAATTTTGGAATTAGTCATTTTGTAGTGGTTTCGTTTATTGAGTGTACGTATAGTTTTGAATTCATTTATGATCGTTCATTAATGATTTAATGAAATTTCGAACATGCTCTTTTCTGATTTGAAAGTATTTTCCCAAAATTTTTATAAGAACCAATATTAATCCATTGATCTTGCTCATAGATTAGTTCATTACTAATTTAATGAAAATTAGTATGATAATCAATGAAAGCCAGTACTCGATTCGATGATTTATTTTAATATAATCGTTGTCATTTTTACTGTGTTATATTGTTTAGGTTCATTATACAGGCATAATTGTTGTGTGGATATTTAATGTGGAAAATATTGATTTGTTGGTCAATTCTTTTCTAGTAAAATGAATATGTAGCTATCAATTAAATGATTTGATTATGAAGTCTATTCTTATTCTCACCGATTTTTCTTCTGCTACAGAGCAAACAATAGGTTATATCAAAGAAAATGGATTACAGCTTGGTATACAACGGATATTGATTTATCATTCATTTGGCCCCCAAGGTATTGACACATTGGTGCCTGATGGGATTAAAATTCCTATTTTAGGTGATGAGCATCAATTATTTGAAAATTCAATTGCCACACTTCAAAAATTACGCAATGAATTATTAGAAGTATTGCAAGATGTCGAGATCGATGTTCTGATTGACTCTAAACCTGTTGTTGAGGCTGTTCATGAAATCGTACAGGAGAAGAATATTGATCTTGTCGTATTAGGTATAAATGGAAGTGATGATGGGGGTAAAAACAGTGTTGGAAAAATACCTGCCCATTTAATGAAAAACCATAGTTTAGATCTTCTGCTTGTTCCTTCAAACTCGAAATCATATCGTATGGATAATGTAATGCTGGCTTGCGACCTAAAAAATATTGTTCAAATTCTTCCTGATAAGAAGCTAAAAGAGTTTGTACGTGATCTAAACGCACATCTTTTTGTAGTCAATGTTGGTGAGGAAAATGATATGGATGCGGTATCTTTAGTACAGGAGCAGACCGTTTTACATGAGCTTATCGATGATCTCAATCCTGAGTTTCACTATTTAAAAAGTAGAGATACCGTGCCGGTTTTACTACAATTTGCACAGTCTAAACAAGTTGGGCTCATTGTTGCAATACCTCTTAAAAGAGGTTTTTTAGAAAATTTATTTCATAAAAGCGAAACAAAAAAGTTAACATTAAATACCAGTATTCCATTATTACTGATGCATAAAAGGTAAGTGTTAATTTCTTACTATATATTATTGATAAACCTCTTATTAAAAAATATTGATTAAATTCATTTTTATATTACTTACATGGAAGGAATTATTGGAATTACAGCAAAAATTGTGATTGGTATTGTTGCTGTAGAACATCTTTATATTTTATGGTTAGAGATGTTTGCATGGGAAACCAAGGGTAAGGAAACATTTAGATCTTTACCTAAACACTTATTTAAGGATACCAAAGTTCTAGCCGCAAATCAAGGCCTCTACAACGGCTTCTTATCTGCTGGTCTTTTTTGGTCGCTTTTAATAGGAGACTCTTTATGGCAACATAATATAGCTTTGTTTTTTCTAAGTTGTGTTTTTATAGCGGGTATTTATGGGGGTGCAACAGCAGAAAAAGGTATTTTTTTTAAGCAAGCATTACCAGCTTTGATTGGAATTATACTTCTATTATTAAGTTAGAAAAGTTTTATAATTAACTGTAATATATTTTGTTGTATTTATTTGTGTGAATATTCACTTTAGTATTTGCTATTTATTTTTAATAGATAATCTTTGTTTTGGATATTTATAAAAGCTATTTTTGCCCAAATTGACTTACAACAAAGAATGAATCTAGGACGAATTTTTATTATGACAATGACTATGGTCTTTCTAATGAAACCGTTTGTTCCTACGCTTTTTTATTTGGCGAATGTCGACTATATCAAGGAGTATTTTTGTGTGAACAAAGATAAACCGATGTTGCATTGTGATGGTACTTGTTTTTTTGCTAAGAAAATCGCAGAATCCAAGAAAAAGGAACAATCTGATCGCCTTCCGGTTGATAATGCAATGGTTCAAGTTGATTGGATCAAAGAAATTCAACATTGTTTCTTAAGTCCTATTATACAAAAATCTATTAAAGTTGCTTATATCCCAGTTTATTATCATAAAATATATCTAGGAAATCCTTTTCGTCCTCCCCAGTTTACATAAAATATTTTGTTTCTGAATTGAAGTTTTAGAGAACTTCAATTCAGTATCCTATGGCTACAGGCCTTATTTTACATCAGTTTTAACAATTGGATGGTTCCGATTATGAAGTTTTTTGTTGCATTATATGAACTATAATGTAAGCGACTGTCATGTGAGCCAAACAAGTATTTTATGTCATTATGCCACTATCTAAAAGTCCTATGGGACTAGGTTATGTGCTCGGCTTGATCATTACATTGCAATTGATCAATAGTCGGACGCTATTTGCAGGAGTATATCCAGACCAGATTTTATTTAAACAGATTACGATTACTGGGGCCGTTGAGGATGCTAAGGGTAAGCCAATTGCTCATGTGACTGTAGTCGAGGCGGGAACAGTTAATCGCACTCAAACGAACCAGTACGGTCAATTTTCATTAAAAACTAATAATAATACTGCCACATTGCAATTTTCTGCAGTTGGTTTTAAAAATAAGCTTATCCAAGTTTATGCAGGGCATAAAGTCTTGGTTACGCTAGAAGAGGAGTCGAGTATTATTGATGAAGTTATGGTGACTGCATACGGCAGTGCCAATAAGCGTAATTTCACGGGCTCGTTACAGGAGATAAAAGCGGATAACTTAACGAAAACATCAGCGGCAAGTTTTGAGAATTCATTGCAGGGAAATGTGACAGGCCTTCATGTTTATACTACCGGTCAACCTGGTGGTAAGTCGAGTGTTCAGATTAGGGGGATGGGTTCGATTAATGGAATTAGAGAACCTCTTTATGTATTGGATGGAGTTGTTATGAACAGTGATAACAATTCAAAAATAGGAGGTAACGGTGCCGTTAATCAAATTAATCCACTGACATCTATCAATTCAAATGATATTGAAAGTATTACTGTTTTGAAAGATGCGGCCGCTGCTTCTCTGTATGGTTCAAGAGCTGCAAATGGTGTTATCTTAATCACGACAAAAAAAGGACGTAAGGGGGAAACTATTCTCAGTGTACTTTCGCAAGGCGGAATACTTTCTAATCTAACTAAAGAGAAGACTATTTCAAATCAGGACTTTAAACAGCTTTGGCAAGTTGGTCAGGTGAATCAATATATTCAAAATAATGAAGGATCGGATTATACCCGTATTTATAACGATTCACAGTTGTTACAACATTATCAATCTTTGGCTCAAAAAGATTATTCTTCCGTTTATGGTCATGATGATGCGAATTCAAACTGGTTAGATGCCATTTACAGAACAGGAACTACACAACAGTATTCTATTGCTGCAAGTGGTGGGAATGAGTCGACTCTTTTTTACGCATCGGGTGAATATCTAAAACAAAATGGTACGATTATCAAATCTGACCTCGAACGAAAATCCGGTAGGTTGAATATGGAGAATAGGGCTAAATCGTGGTTAAACTTAGGAGCAAATTTATCTGTCGCTCAATCAGACCGTAATAGCGGACAGTATGATTCAGAATACGTTGGCGGATTAAATCCTTTATTTATGGCTAGGGTCTTGCCGCAGGCAGCTCCTATATATGATAAAAACGGTTATCAGGGAATAGCAGACCTACCAAATCTCATTGAAAAAAATGCTAACCCCATCGGAGTGATTGAAGTGGGGAAATATGAAAATAAAGATTTGCGGTTAAGGGGGTCAGCCTTTGCAGAATTAGTATTACCTTATTCAATTAAATTTAAATCAACTTTAGGTATTGATCATCAAAGTCTGGAAGAGACTTTATATGATAATAAAGTATTTGGAGCTGGAGGAGGACAATGGAATGGGGCGCTTTATGTTGCTGAGGGACAGCGCTCTCAATTAATGACTTCTAATATATTGTCTTATCAAAATAGGATAAATAAGCATTCTTTTGATATTCTTGCTGGATTTGAGGCAGAGGAATCCAAAATGAAGTCCATTAATAATTCAGGATATGATATTTTGGATAATGAATTATTGTCTTCGAGCAGTATTGGAACATTGTGGTCATGGAATGGTCAATCGGATAACTATGCTTTGATTTCTTATTTCAGTCGTTTGAATTATAATTTATCCAATAAATATTTTATTTCTGGAAGTATACGAAGTGATGGCTCATCGCGATTTGGAAAAGATTCTCGTTGGGGTAATTTTTGGTCGGTTTC
>Ga0160475_100663_pt1 | contig 10405 bp, 15 predicted proteins | sample HID1975M_E11MG_FD_108254 | JGI IMG/M metagenome (GOLD analysis project Ga0160475, IMG submission 108254) | Enriched soil microbial communities from UW Madison campus, WI, USA - HID1975M_E11 MG | ecosystem: Environmental > Terrestrial > Soil > Unclassified | place: USA: Madison, Wisconsin... | reverse complement strand
CTTCAGGATTCGCTAGTTTGGGAATTATCCTACGAGCGCTGCTGAAGTTTCGCTGTTGTCGGGGAAATGCCTCACGGATAACGTTCTCGGGTCGCTGATGTCTGGCGACCGGGTGTGAGAACCCGCTTCGAACTTCATGTTTGCAGCACCGCTATGGCAGCAGTGCGCGGGCAGGCTTCGGCCTGGCCGGACTTATTCATGGGTTCACCGGTTTCTCACCCCGCGTACTGCTGCCACCCTTATCCCGTGAGAAGGATGAGATGGCAGATCCCATTAGCGAACCTGTGAGATCCGTCATGAAGAAGATTGTTCCTGACCCACCTCGTCCCAAAACCCCCAGCACGCCTTTCTTCACCGTCCAATCCGACATGTACCCGCCCGACGCCCTGGCCCACGTCAGCGAGCTGCTACGCGGCGTCATCGAAACCCTCGACGAACACTGCCGCGCCCGCGCTGGCGAACACGGCCTGAGCATGCTGGGCAATGCCATGCATGCCAGCGAGATCGCTTATGCGTTGGTGGAGCATGTGCACGCTCGACTTTATGGCCAACAGGCTCAGAGGTGACGAGATGGCGGATGACCCCAAAGTCCTCACCACCGCCGGCGTGGAGACCTTCCTCGATGTCGGTAACCCGCCGATTGATCTGCTGCGGGTACAGCCGGGCATACCTATCGAGGATGCCTACGAGCAGGTTTCGATACTGCTGGGCTACATCAAGCACCTGGTGCGCGAGGGCGATATGGAGGATGACCACAAGTTGCTCGGCGCAGCGGACTACCTGAGTGCCTTGGCCAAGGCGTTGATGAACGATATCGAGATGGCCAGGAACCGGTTGCATTGACCTCAAGGGCCCTATCGCTGGCAAGCCAGCTCCCACAGGTTCACCCCAGTGCTTGAAACCGGTGGCGTACCTGTGGGAGCCGGCTTGCCGGCGATGAGGCCGGTATCGACAAAATTCCTTTGGACAGCTGGCAGCTTTTTGTCGATAGCAGCCCAATCAGCTGATTCCCTCGCCGCGCATCCCTGTTCGGATGCGACAGGATGTTGGAATGGGAATTGCTGTGATTCAGAAACATTGATCACAGTGCAGAGGCAACAATGACTCAGGATGACTGTTTTTACATGATCTTCGTTGTAGCTGCTGTGCTGATCCTGGATCTGGTAGCGACTTTAGTGTTTCTGAAGCTCCTCGTTTGACCCACTCGCGGGCTCAGCCACACCCCGAACCGGGGTATCGTGGCAATTGGGTTCGAGAAGGCGTATTACAAACGTCCAGCGCTCGGTGTTCTGCGCAGCAGGGTAGATACCTACTGCGGACACCTCTTCATTGTGATCACTCCTTGACTCCGATCACGGGGTGCACAACAGGATTTGGCATGATGCCAATGCCGCTGGAGGATGAATCATGCAGATTCTCGATGCACGTAAGGCCATGCGCGTACCACCGCTGTTTCGGCTCGGCTTCAGACCTTTCTTCCTGCTGGGCAGCCTGCTCGCGCTTCTAGCGATTCCTCTCTGGATCACCGCATTGCTGGGCATGCAGGCTCTGCCACAGCCCATGGGCGGATGGCTGGCCTGGCATCGCCATGAACTGGTGTTCGGCTTTGCCGGTGCCATCATCGTCGGCTTCCTGCTCACCGCAGTGCAAACCTGGACGGGTCAGCCCAGCCTGTCCGGCAAGCCTCTGGCCGCTTTGGTGGCCATCTGGATGTTGTCCCGGCTGGCCTGGTGGCTGGGTTCGCCTGCGTTGCTGATCCTGGCCAACGTAGCCTTCCTGGTCGCGGCGACAGGGGTCATGGCTCGCCTGCTCTGGGCGGTGCGCCAACGCCGCAACTACCCGGTTGTCGCCGTGCTGGCCCTGTTCACGTTGGCCGACCTGCTGGCGCTCGTCGGGGTCGCTCAGGGGCAGGATAGCTGGCAGCGGCAGGGCGTCTGGGCCTCCGTCTGGCTGGTGGCGGCAATGATGGGGTTGATCGGTGGCCGAGTGATTCCCTTCTTCACCCAGCGCGGATTGGGGCGGGCGGCCATGGTCCAGCCCTGGCCTTGGCTGGACTGGGCGCTGCTGGGGCTCACCGCGTTGCTGGCTGTCCTGTATGCCGCCGGTGCAGGACTGGCGCCGCAGCCATGGCTGGCGTTGCCATTCGCCGCGCTGGCGCTCGGTCATGGCATCCGCCTGGTGCGCTGGTTCGACGCCGGTCTGTTGCGCGTGCCGCTGCTGTGGTCGCTGCATCTGGCCTATGCATGGATTGTCGTCGCCTGCCTGGGCATGGCGCTCTGGCATGGCGGGCTGATCGCCGGCGCCAGCCAGGCGCTGCATGCGCTGACGGTCGGTGCCACGGGCGGCATGATTCTGGCGATGTTGGCGCGGGTGTCGCTGGGGCATACCGGCAGGCCGCTGGAATTGCCTCCCGGGCTGGCCCTGGCCTTCTTGCTCCTCAACCTGGGCGGTCTGTTCCGCGTCTTTGCCGTCGGATTTCTGTATGTGCCGTCGCTGTGGCTGTCGGCCACCTGCTGGGCCTGCGCCTTCGGCCTGTACCTCTATCGCTACGCCCCCATGCTATGTCGCACCCGCGCCGACGGTCATCCCGGATGAGGAGCTGAAATGGTCTACCTGCTGCTGAAGTTCGCTCACCTGGCCGCTGCCGCCTTCTTCATCGGTGGCGTGTTCTTCGAAGTGATGATCCTCAGCCGGGCTGCCCGCAGCCTGGAGCCCGGGCCGCGCGAGCAGCTGTCCACGGCGCTGGGGCAACGGGCGCGCAAGGTCATGCACTGGGTGGTGCTGGTGCTGTTTGGGGCCGGCCTGGGGTTGGCCTGGCATTATCGCGCCGCGCTGGCCGAACCCTTCGCCAGCAGCTTCGGTACGCTACTGACGGTGAAGATCTGCCTGGCCTTGAGCATCCTCGGGCATTTCCTTGGGGTGGTCTTCCTGATGCGCACAGGCCGCATGACCCCGGCACGTTCACGGTTGATCCACCTCAGCGTGCTGCTGCAGATGCTGGGCATCCTGTTCCTGGCCAAGGCGATGTTTCTGCTGAGCTGGTAGGTGTGTCAGCGAGGGCCCCGGCCCTGAGCGAGGATTCGCTCCCTGAGTGAACTTGGCCTTTACTGTAACGGTCGAACACCGTCAAAACCGCGGTACGTAGCGATGTTTCGAGCATCGTCTACAGTGCGGCTACTTCCCTATACGCAAGGAAACACACATGGCGACGCGTCGATTTGCCGTTGCAGCAGTCACTTCAATTGCATTGGCACTGGGCCCTTGCCTGGCATTCGCGGACCCCGGTAAAGGCAAGGGACAAGGCCACGGGAACTCAGGTGGCAACAAGAGCAGCGCTGCCTACGATGATAAGCATGGAGCGCCTTCAATAGATCGAGGTGATGTACTTGGCATCCTGAGCGGATACCGCAGCTACTGGACGCCGGGAAAAGCGTTGCCCCCAGGTATCAAGAAAAACCTGGCTCGCGGAAAACCGCTACCGCCCGGTATCGCCAAGAAGCTCGATGGCAGATTGATAAGCCAGCTTCCCTATTATGAGGGCTACGAGTGGATGCAAGCGGGCGCCGATCTGATCCTCGTTGCCGTTGCCACCGGGATCATCTATGAGGTGCTGGATCGCGCGCTGGATTGAGTGAGCCAGGCGCTGCCGTCTTCCGGGGATGCTCCCTGACAGATATAGCGAACAAGCATATTGCCCATACAGGTTGAGGGGTAATATGGATGATCACAAAACTAAAACAAGGGTTACACGCATTCGCTACTTGTTCGACCTGTTTGATGGGGGGCAGGAGTGTGTCGCGTGAAGCGCTCAACGCCGCTAGCAAGCGCAATATTGATGTCGGCCTTTGCAACGATCTTCATGACGGGATGTGCACAAAACCCTGATGTTCGGGCGGGCCACGATTACACCTCAGGCACCACCCAAAGAAGCGCACCTGATTACCTGGGGTGCGTAAAAGGCGAATTGCAGAGCGATGCAACTACGTTCGAAGTCGGAACGGGTGATTCGGTCAAGCTTTTCGTCGATAGCAAGGATCCCAATAAGGCCAACGGCCTTATAGAGTTGCAGGGGTCTGGTGCGCATCGGCAATTCACAGCCTATCAACGGGATGCCTGGTATGACCATGGGCGACTGCTCGATGCTGCGCTGATGTGCTCGAAAGCGTAGCGGCTGTTGCTGTAGCAAGGTAGAACAAAAAGCCCGCCCTCTGGAGTGCGGGCTTTTTGTGATGGGTGCTGATCCATCAGCGCCGTGGATTCTACGGGAGTTGCCGGCGTTTTGAATTCGACGGAAGTCTTGCGTGTGCACTACCTTGGTTGATTAGTACTTTGCCAAGAGCGTGGTTAAAATGCGTCAGGTCCTTATCGGTCAATTGCAAATGCTCAATTTTCGTATTCTTTTCTGTGCCGCTCTGGGTGTCAGCCTGGTGGGTTGTGCCAATCCCGGAAAGCCGACGGCCAGCAAGCTTACTCACAAGACGCCCAGCGAATATGCGGCCTGTGTGTTGCCAAAATGGCAGGCAGTGGCGCCGCTCACCACGCAGAAGTCCATCGCCCATGGCTACCGGCTGATTGCGCCCAGCGCGGTCACCTCGGACGAGGTGCTGGAAGTTGTCGAGTACCGCGAAGGTAGCCGTGCCACCTTCTACAAAGGGAGCTTCCTGTCGGGCGACAAACTGCGCCAGGCCGCAAGGGATTGTCTGGAGTGATCCCTGGCGACCCGCGCGGTCGCTAGTAACCAGAACCTCCCACACCGCCCATGCTTGGCAGCGGCTGCCTGGCCCTGTATTGCGCATTGCTCCATTCGGCACAGGTCATGAAATCGGTCTTGTCGACCTTGCCGTTGGCGTCGAAGCTGACGTTGAAGGGTTGTTTCTGGCCTGACTTGGCCAGCATGTAGTCGAAACACGTACCCGGTACGACTGTGCGGTCGGACACTGCATCGGGCTTGCCACCGATTTGCATGACCTGATCTTTGCTCATCCCGGTATTCACTTTCGACACCAGCGGATTGTCCTGGTAGAGCGAGGCGTTGGTCGAGCACCCGGCCAACGCTGACAAGGCGAACATCAATGCGTATGTCGATTTGTTCATGACAGTGCTCCCGTATTGAGAACGCCGGCAAGGCACTTCATCGATCCAGTCGGCTCTTCATCATACGCTTGTACCGCCGCACCCGGCGTAACGGCTAGCCGCAGTTACCCGGCGGTTGATCAGCGGGGGCAGGAACTGGCCCGGACACGGGCTGATCTATCAGCCGGTTCAATGCCCCCGCAGTGTTTACTCGTCAGTTTTGTTCAAGCGCTGGCATTGCAGTTCTGCAGCGGTCTTGCTGGGGTAACTGGGCTTCAGGCGCTCCTTCGCGTGGTTGTCATAGATGTCGAAGCCACCGCATACGGTCGCCGCGTAATACCTGCTACCGACGCGAAAAGACTCCTTTTCGATCGGCACAGCCGGAACGATAACGAATCTTGGTTGCATGTTTCGTGCCTCCCCAGGCAGAGACCTAAGTATTAGTTCGTGCGTGGGTAACCATCAAGGTTGCTCATGAATATTTGGACTTGCGAAACAAGACTCATTGGTCGAATCCTGCAGGCGTTTTCCAAAAGAGTTCTCCGAAGGCTCTGGGGCGCGTATCCTGTTGAAATAATTCAGACCTGATGATGTACCCGATGAACACACTTCCGTCGCAGCGCAATGCGGAACGCGGGGCGTTCTGCAGTTTCGAGGCGTGTCGCAATACCCAGAAGGGCCCCGTGATCATTCTTGCCTCGGGCGCTTCTGCCAAACAGTTCCCGCTGGCAGAGTTCGCTCACCTGCCCGTGATTGCCATGAATGGATCAGTCTCACTTACCGCGGCGTGTGGCGTGAAACCGTTCTTTTATGTCTGCACCGACAAGAGCTTTCGCAAGCAACAACCGGCTCTGTTTGCCCAGGCCTTGCGCGACAGCCAACGCCTGGCGCTGTGGCCGGAACAGTTCGTTGATGCCGACGTGCCTCCCGACACACAGTGCTATCCCTTGCACAAGGCCGAGAACCCAGGCGTGCTGGACGGCTTGCGCGGGCATGGCGACAGGCATGTCTGCAACCGTTCGATCTGGAGCAAACGGGCGCGTTCGATCGCCTTCAGCAAAGACATGTCGAACGGCTACTACGATGCGCGCACGGTGGCTTTCGTCGCCCTGCAGCTGGCCTATCACCTGGGTTTCGAGCAGGTGCTGCTGGTGGGCGTGGATCTCGACCAGAACGCGGGTCGCTTTTATGAGAACGGCGCGGGGGAGCGCTCGCCCTGTGGGCTCGATCAGCACTGGGAGAGCCGCATCCTGCCGTCGCTGACCTTGATGGCCCAGCAGGTGGTAAACGCGCATTTCCGTGTCTACAACCTGTCTGCGACCTCGCGCATTCCCCCCTCGTTGATCCCCAGGATCGACCTGGCTGAAGCACGTCGCATCGCTCTTTGAGGATTTGCCGCACAAGAAACGGGGTGCGCCAGCCAGCGTGCGGCGTTAGAGTGCGCAGAACGTGTTTTGCCATGGAAAACCGCTCTATGTCTTGTGCCTTCACCCTTTTGCAATCCCCGGTCGGCACCTTGACGCTGGTGGCTCGCGGCGAACGGCTTGCTGCCGTGCTGTGGGAAGAAGAGCGTGAAAACCGCGTGCGCCTGGGTGAACTGCACCGGGATGACCAGCACCCGATCTTGCGCGAGACGGCGCGACAGCTGGGCGAGTACTTCGCCGGCACCCGCCAGCGCTTCGAACTTGCGCTGGATTTTGCCGGCACCGAGTTCCAGCGCCAGGTGTGGGCCGCGTTGTTGACCATACCTTTTGGCCAGACCCGAAGTTACAGCGATATCGCCCGGCAGATCGGCAACCCCAGCGCCGTGCGTGCGGTGGGCGCGGCCAACGGGCGCAACCCGATTTCGATCATCGCGCCCTGCCACCGGGTGATCGGTGCCTCCGGTAGCCTGACCGGGTTTGCCGGTGGTTTGCCGGCCAAGCAGTACCTGCTGGCACTGGAAGGGCGCCAGAGCCTGGCCCTGGACTTCTGATCGACGCCCCACCTGCCATTCACGTGGCCGGGTGCGGGGCGAAGCGCTGGCGGAACCAGTCGTTCAACATGGCCTTCTCGGCGTACAGGCGGTCATTGCTGCTGGCCATGCGGCCTGGGCGGCTGAGGTACATCTTGTCGCTGACCCGCTCCTGGGCTTGCTGGTCCGGTTTGCCGGGCTGGCTGAGCGAGTGGCTGAGGTCGATGGTCGGCCAGGTGATATCGCGCATGAAGCGCACATCGTAGGCGCGGCTGTGCCACGGCTCGAAACGGCCGGCCAGGTCTATGTCGCGGATGTCGATCACCAGCTGCTGGCCTGGCTGCAGGTAGCGCTGGCCAAGCGTTTGCAGATACTGGGTGAGGGTCTTCATCACGTAGTCGTCGGCGCCGCGTTCGTAGCCGGCGCTGTCCAGGCTGGCGTCGCGAAATTTTTCCGGATGATCGAAACGCACCTCGACCTGCGCAGGTGAGGTGCCTTGTGCCATGCTGTTCAGAGAGAGCGCCATGAGCACGGCACACACAAGGGTGTTACGCATGATGCACCTCCGGGGCGTACTGCGTTTCGCTCCATTTTACGCCTGCCCGGATGCGGCAGCTGAGGAAGATTGTAATGAGCCGGTTTCGGCGCATAGCCGCCAACAGCAAGGGACGCGACCTGGCCGTGGGCGACATCCACGGCCATTTTCAGCGCCTGCAACAGTGCCTGGATCAAGCGAATTTCGACCCTGAAACGGACCGCCTGATCAGTGTTGGCGACCTGGTCGACCGTGGCCCGCACAGCGCCGAAGCGTTGGCGTGGCTGGCCAAACCCTGGTTCCACGCGGTGCAGGGCAATCACGAGTCGTTGGCGATTACCTACCTGTACGGAGGGCGGCTTGACCTGGAGATGTACCGTGCGGCCGGGGGCGGCTGGTTCCTCGACCTGCCCAGGCATGAGCAGGAAGTGTTCGTCGAACAGTTCCTGCAACTGCCCATTGCCCTGGAGGTACAGACGACAGCCGGGTTGGTCGGCGTGCTGCATGCAGACAGCCCGTTCAACGACTGGGCCGCCTTGCGCGAGAGCCTGCTGTTCGATGACGACGCGCGTGTTCGGGAGGTTTGCCAATGGTCTCGGCAGCGTCTCAAGGACGGTGATACCGAGCCCGTCGCCGGGCTGCGCGCCTTGCTGGTCGGGCACACGCCGGTGATGCAGGCCAAGCGGTTGGGCAATGTCTGGCACCTGGATACCGGCGGCTGGGCCAGCGGCCATTTCACCTTGCTGGACCTGGCAAGCCTGACGGTGGTCACTCCCGCAGCGTGACCTCGGACTCCGCTTCCATTGCGCAGGGCTCCTTGCACCTGGGCACGTGTTTCGTGCCAAGAGCAGGTATAGATCGACCACGGCGGGTAGCTGATATTGTTTGGCTATCGGTGCTCGCGGCGCTTCAAGCGAACCGCGATAGGTGCCTTGCCAGGCCGTGTGGCAGCGGGGCTGGGGCCCGTACAGTTTTTGCGGCTGGCTGTATCTTGACCCTGCAGCCGCTAGTCGTCTGAATGTGAGCCTGAACATCAGGAATACCCAAATGGATCTCTCGAGCCTGTTGCTTTTCATCCCTGCCTGCTTCGCCCTGAATATGGCGCCGGGGCCGAACAACCTGCTGTCGCTGCATAACGCCAGCCGTTACGGGCTGCGCGTGGCCTGTGTGGCCGGTGGTGGGCGCCTCGTCGCCTTCAGCGGCATGATCGCCCTGGCGGCCATGGGCCTTGCCGTGGTGCTGCACACCAGCGAATACCTGTTCCTGGCAATCAAGGTGGTTGGCGCGGCCTACCTGTTCTACATCGCCTGGCAACTGTGGCGCGCCCCGGTGGGCGAGGCGGTGGTGGCCAGCGACCATCCCCGCGGGACCTGGCGCTTGGCGCGCCAGGAATTCTGGGTGGCAGCCGGCAACCCGAAGGCCATTTTGATCTTCACCGCCTTCCTGCCGCAGTTCGTTTCGGTAGGCAGCGCCACGCCGGTGAGTGAGCAATTCCTCTGGCTGGGCGTGCTGTTCCTGCTGCTGGAATGGGCCGCCATCGCTATTTATGCCGGCCTCGGGGCGTATATGCAGCGCTGGTTCAGCCAACCAGGGCCGCGCCGGCTGTTCAACCGGGTCAGCGCCTCGCTGCTGGGGTGTGCCGGCCTCGGGCTGCTGGCCGCACGCCGCTAGAACTGCCAGCGCACCCCCAGGTTCACGCCGCTGGCTTCCTGCTGGCGGCTGTCCAGGTTGCTGCTGTACTGCACGCCGCCGTGCAGGCTCAGCGCCGGATTGACCTGGGCGACCAGGCCTCCTTCGAGCTGCACCGAGGTGTAGCGGTAATCGGTCTTGATCTTGTCCACGTCATCGAACGTCAGCGTGTCGCGGCCCCCGTCGCCGTGCCAAAGGTTGAGCTGCGCGTACGGCTGAAGCAAATGCCCACCGCGGCCTGTGAAGGCGCCCTCCAGACGCATACCCAGCCGACCGGTCAGTTCGACCTGGGCGTCATGGCTGACATGCGAAACGCTGTCGTTGGCACTGTCCAGCGAGACTTTCTGGGCAATCAACTGCGCTTGTGGCTCCAGGCTCCAGCGTTCGGACAGGTTGATCGGGTAACCGGATTCCAGCGAGGCGCTCCAGGCGTCGCCGTCGATGTCCAGCTGGTCGCCGCGGTCGGAGCGGGCACGGCCGTCCAGGCGCGTGTACTGCACGACCGCATCCACGTAGCCGTGCGCTGGCCCAACCAGCGTCCAGTACCCGCCGACGCTGTCGCCATCGAGCCTCAGGTCACCGACACTGCGGTCCTCCCTCGCCAGGGCAAACCCTTTGATGTCGCCTTCCAGGCGGCTGTGGCTGACATACACGCCGACATGATGGCGATACCCCCCGTCACTGACCTTGGCATACAGGTCCTGGCCGACCTTGAAGCCATACAGGTCGCCATCCAGGCTCGGGGCGACCGTGCCACTCCATTGCTGGCGCAGGTTGCCGCCATACGCCTGGCCCCAGCTGGCAGGCACGCCGCCCTGGCCTTTGAGCAGCTGTTGGTCGCCCTGGCGCTGGTGGAAGGTGCCGAGGGCCTGGCGGGCGATGATCGCGGCGCCGCGTGGCGCAGCGGCGTAAACGGGTACTTCGGGCCGGTACAGCGGCAAGCTGGCAGCGGCCACCGGAGGCGGCAGATCGGGCTGGCCCGGCGCGGGGGCCGCCACGGGCGGTGTTGCTGCGGGCTGCTCGGTCGGCGCCTGCGGGGCCTCGGGCGGAATGCCAGGCTCCTCGATCGGCGTGCCAGGCTCAGGAGGTGTCGGTGTCGGTGTCGGTGTCGGCGTCGGTGCCGGCGTTGCTGCGGGTGCGGGTGGCGCTACCAG
>Ga0160475_100654_pt1 | contig 10526 bp, 6 predicted proteins | sample HID1975M_E11MG_FD_108254 | JGI IMG/M metagenome (GOLD analysis project Ga0160475, IMG submission 108254) | Enriched soil microbial communities from UW Madison campus, WI, USA - HID1975M_E11 MG | ecosystem: Environmental > Terrestrial > Soil > Unclassified | place: USA: Madison, Wisconsin... | reverse complement strand
GCTCAGCGATACCTTGCTCACGCAGGCATTGGCCTGCCTGCCGGCCGCGCACCTCAAACACTGCTTCCTGCGCTTGCTGCAGGACATCCGCAACAACCGCGCCGGCATGCCCGACCTGATCCAGTTCTGGCCGGAGCAGGGCCTTTACCGCATGGTCGAGGTCAAGGGGCCGGGCGACCGCCTGCAAGACAACCAATTGCGCTGGCTGGAATTCTGCGCCGAGCACGGCCTGCCGGTAGCGGTGTGCCATGTTCGCTGGAGCGAGGCTGCGTGAGTTACCGGGTAGCAGTGCGTGCCTTGTGTGAATTCAGCGCCAAGGTCGGTGACCTGGACTTGCGCTTCACCCCGTCGCCCACCGCCCAGGAGGGTATCGAAGGGCATCGCCGGGTAGTGGCGCGGCGTGCTGCCGGTTATGAGGCGGAGGTTGCCCTCGAAGGTAGCTACCAGGGCCTGCAGGTACGTGGCCGCGCCGATGGCTATGACCCGGTTGCCAACCGCCTGGAAGAGATCAAGACCTACCGTGGCGACCTGGCCCGGCAGCCGGCCAACCACCGCCAACTGCACTGGGCCCAGGCCAAGGTCTACGCCTGGCTGATGTGCCAGGCGCGGCAGTTGCCGGCCATCGAGGTGGCGCTGGTGTACCTGCATGTCGACGATGACGGCCAGACGCTGATCAGCGAACACTACAGCGCCGGCACGCTGCAAACCTTCTTCGAAACCCAGTGCAAGCGTTTTCTGGCCTGGGCCCATGGCCAGGAGCAGCGGCTCGCCGAACGTAACCAGGGCCTGCAGGCGCTGGCGTTTCCTTACCCGCAGTTTCGCCAGGGCCAGCGGCAACTGGCCGAAACCCTGTACAAGGCAGTCAGCACCGGCCGCTGCCTGATGGCCCAGGCCAGTACCGGCATCGGCAAGACCCTCGGCACGCTGTTCCCGCTGCTCAAGGCCATGGTGCCGCAACAGCTCGACAAGCTGTTCTTTCTGACCGCCAAGACGCCTGGGCGGGCACTGGCGCTGGACGCCCTGCAGCAGGTCAGCGACGCCTCACCGCAACCTGCGTTGCGAACCCTGGAGCTGATCGCCCGCGACAAGGCCTGTGAACACCCGGACAAAGCTTGCCATGGCGAATCCTGCCCGTTGGCTAAAGGCTTCTACGACCGTTTGCCCGCCGCGCGTGAAGCAGCTGCCCAGCTGCCGATGCTGGACCGCGCCCGCCTGCGCGAAGTTGCCCTGGCGCATCAGGTTTGCCCCTATTACCTGGGGCAGGAGATGGCCCGCTGGGTGGATGTGCTGGTAGCCGACTACAACTATTACTTCGACGCCCACGCCTTGCTGTTCAGCCTGAGCCAGGCCAACCAGTGGCGGGTGGCGGTGCTGGTGGACGAGGCGCACAACCTGGTGGAGCGCGGCCGCAGCATGTACAGCGCCAGCCTTGACCAGGGGCAACTGATGGCCTTGCGCCAGAGCAAGCCGCAAGGCCTGGTCAGCGCGCTGGACCGGCTCAATCGCCAGTGGAATGCCTTGTACAAGGAGCAACGCGCGCCTTACCAGGCCACTGAGCAATTACCTGACGCCTTTCTGCGTGCGCTGCAGCAGTGCATCGGCCTGATTCAGGAGCGCCTGAACGAAACGCCCACTGAAGTGGATGCGCAGGTGCTGCAGTTTTTCTTCCAGGCGTTGCAGTTCAGCCGTGTTGCCGAACTGTTCGATGAGCACTTCCTGTTCGATGTGAGCCTGCGCGATGGCCCGCGCAAGCGGCGCCTGGCCAGCCTATGCCTGCGTAACGTCACCCCCGCACGCCTGCTTGGCCCGCGCATGCAGGCGGCGCGCAGCGTGACACTGTTCTCGGCCACCCTCAGCCCCCGGCATTTCTACACCGACCTGCTGGGCATGCCGGCGGATACCGCCTGGCTTGAAGTGGCGGCGCCGTTTCGTGCCGAGCAGCTCGAAGTGCGCATCGCCAGCCAGGTCTCGACCCGTTACCGCGAGCGCCAGGCATCGCTGGCGCCGATCGTCGCGCTGATCGCCGAGCAGTACCAGCGCCAGCCGGGCAACTACCTGGCGTTCTTCAGCAGTTTCGAATACCTGCAGCAGGTCCACGCGCTGTTGGTCGAGCGGCACCCGGCGATACCGACCTGGGCTCAAGCGCCAGGCATGGATGAAACCGCGCGTGGGGCATTTCTGGCGCGCTTTGCCCCGGATGGGCAGGGCGTTGGCTTCGCTGTACTCGGCGGCGCCTTTGGCGAGGGTGTCGACCTGCCCGGCACTCGCCTGATCGGTGCGTTTGTCGCCACCCTCGGGCTGCCTCAGGTCAACCCGGTCAACGAACAGTTCAAGCAACGCCTGGGGCGGCAATTCGGCGCTGGTTTCGACTATGCCTACCTGTACCCAGGCGTGCGCAAGGTGATCCAGGCCGCAGGGCGCGTCATCCGCGGCGACCAGGACCGCGGGGTGCTGGTGTTGATCGATGAGCGCTTCGCCGAGGCGCGAGTGCAGCAGATGTTCCCCAGCTGGTGGCAGACGGCCAGCGAATAATCCCAGGCAAGCCCTTCGCATGGCATTGCAACTCCCAGTACACTGCGTGTTCAAACTCCAACATTCGTTGAACTCGAGGTTTTTGCATGACGCTCAGTCCTTTGGCAGGCAAGCCGGCTCCGGCCAGCGTGCTGGTCGATATTCCCCGCCTGCTCACCGCTTACTACACAGGCCGCCCCGACGCGTCCGTGGCGGCCCAGCGCGTGGCCTTCGGCACTTCAGGGCACCGTGGCAGCTCGTTCGACCTGAGCTTCAACGAAGACCACGTACTGGCGATTACCCAGGCCATCTGCCTGTATCGTCAGGAAAAGGGCATCGATGGCCCGCTGTTCATTGGCGCCGACACCCACGCGCTGTCGACACCGGCCGCTGCCAGCGCGCTGGAAGTGCTGGCCGCCAATGGCGTGCAGGTGATGCTGTCCAAGGACGATGAGTACACCCCGACGCCGGCGGTGTCCCACGCGATCCTCTGCTATAACCGTGGCCGCACACAGGGCCTGGCCGACGGCATCGTCATCACTCCGTCGCACAATCCGCCGCAGAGCGGTGGCTTCAAGTACAACCCACCCAATGGCGGCCCGGCCGACAGCGACGTGACCAAGTGGGTCGAGGCCAAGGCCAACGAACTGCTCGCCGCGGGGCTTGCCGGCGTCAAACGCATGGACCACACCCAGGCGCTGCAGGCACCGACGACCCATCGCCATGACTACGTAAGCAACTACGTTGCCGATCTGGAAAACGTCATCGACTTCGACGTCATCCGCAACGCCAAGCTGCGCCTGGGCGTCGACCCGCTGGGCGGGGCAGGGGTGCACTACTGGTCGGCAATCGCCGAGCATTACAAGCTGGACCTGGAAGTGGTCAACACCGAGGTCGACCCGACCTTCCGCTTCATGACCGTCGACTGGGACGGCCAGATCCGCATGGACCCATCCTCGCCTTATGCCATGCAAGGCCTGATTGGCCTGCGCGAGCGTTTCGACGTGGCGTTCGCCTGCGACCCGGACCACGATCGGCATGGCATCGTCACCGCCGATGGCCTGCTGCAGCCGAACAACTACCTGGCCGTGGCCATCGACTACCTGTACCGCAACCGCCCGCAGTGGCGTAGCGACGCTGCCGTGGGCAAGACGGTGGTGTCCAGCGGCCTGATCGACCGGGTTACCAAGCGCCTGGGCCGTGAACTGTATGAAGTGCCGGTGGGCTTCAAGTACTTCGCTCAAGGCCTGTTCGACGGTTCGTTGGGTTTCGGGGGTGAAGAGAGTGCCGGTGCATCGTTCCTGCGCAAGGACGGTTCGGTCTGGGCGACCGACAAGGACGGCCTGATTCCGGCCCTGCTGGCTGCGGAGATGACTGCACGTACGGGTCGCAATCCGAGCCAGGCTTATGCCGACCTCACCGAGGCGCTGGGCAAACCATTCGCCACCCGTGTGGAAGCCAAGGCAGATCCGCGCCAGAAAGCCCTGCTGAGCAAATTGGCGCCGGAGCAGGTCAAGTCGACCGAGTTGGCGGGCGAGCCGATCGAGCAGATCCTCAGCCATGCGCCGGGCAATGGGCAGGCCATCGGTGGCTTGAAAGTGATGACCGCCAACGGCTGGTTCGCCGCGCGGCCTTCGGGGACCGAAGACATCTACAAGATCTACGCCGAGAGCTTTATCGACGAGGCGCATTTGCAGCGCCTGGTGGCAGAAGCGCAGGTGTTGGTGGATGCCGCAATTGCTTGATTGACCTGATGAACGAGGGCTGCTTTGCAGCCCATTGCCGGCAAGCCGGCTCCTACAGGTATTGCACCGCTCTGCGGGCCACTGCTAAACCTGTAGCGGCCGGCATGCCGGCGATGGGCCGCACAGCGGCCCCCGACACTCAAGCCACATCGACCAGCACGATCTCGCTGTTCTCGATAGCTGTTACACGCAGCACTTGCTCATCCTCGATCGCTACGCCATCACGGCCCTTGGCGCGCAAGCCGTTGACTTCCACCAGCCCCTTGGCCGGCACCAGGTAACCCCGGCGCCCGGCATCGAAGCGGTATTCAGCCGTCTCACCTGCCTGCAAGGTAGCCGCCACCAGGCGCGCATCGGTGCGGATCTGCAAGCTTTCCTCATCACCGGCCCGGCCGCTGGCCAAGGTCACGAAGCCTTCGCCGCGCTCACCTTTGGGGAAAGGCTGGGTACCCCACGACGGTGCATCGCCAACCCGCTCCGGCACAATCCAGATCTGGAAAATGCGCGTATCGACCTCTTCCAGGTTGTACTCGCTGTGCACGATGCCGCTGCCGGCACTCATCACCTGCACATCACCGGCCTCGGTACGGCCCTTGTTGCCCAGGCTGTCCTGGTGGGTAATGGCGCCTTCACGTACATAGGTGATGATTTCCATGTCGCGGTGCGGGTGTGGCGGGAAGCCGCTGCCAGCCGCGATCAGGTCGTCGTTCCATACTCGCAGGTTGCCCCAGTGCATGCGTGCCGGGTCGTGGTATTCGGCAAACGAGAAGTGGTGGTGGGCGTCGAGCCAGCCGTGGTTGGCGTGGCCGAGGCCTTCGAACGGTCGCAGTTGCAGCATGGTCGGGCTCCTTTAATCAGTGGAATGGCGCCATGATGCTGCAAATAAAGATCGAAAATAAGCGTGAATATTGGCTAAATACAATCGAATTAGTAGATTGAATATGGCGATGTAAAATGTGCGATTCATCGCCTAATCCACTGATCTGCAAGCATTCGCTGGCGATTTTTTGCCGATGCGGCGAACATGCAGGCTGATTCGATTTTCAACGGAGTGACCGTGGCCCACGAGCAACCCCAGGCCCCAGCCGAACTGACCCCGCCCGCCCAATTGCCCTGGCTGCGGCGCCTTGCCGCGCGGCTGTTGGGCCGTGGCCTCAGCCGCCTGCAGGCGCAACACCGCGATTCGTGGTTCCTTGGCCACGCCACCGGCCAGCGCAGTGGCCATGCAGATGGCCTGCGTGATGGCCTGGAGCAGGGGCGGGTCGAAGGTTACGAGGCGGGGCGCCAGGTGCTGGTAATCCGTGATGCGCGCCCGGCCACCGCCGCGGTGCCTGGCCAGGACGATAATCTGTTCGACGACTGGCGCCTGCCGCTGTCTGCAGAGCTGAAAAAGCGCTTCAAGGTCGACGTCGCCCAGCGCCTGCCTGCCCAAGCCCAGCCCAGCGCGGCCCAGTGGAAGCTGATTTTCAGCGACACCCCGTCCACCTGCGTGGTGGCTGGGGCCGGGGCGGGCAAATCCACCTCGCTGGTGCTGCGCATTCTCCTGTTGCGCCATTACCTGGGCTATGAGCTGGATGCGATGACCGTGGTGACCTTCACCCGTGAGTCACGCAAGGACTTCATCAAGCGCCTGGTGCAGGTGTTCGGGCTTTGGCAGCTCGACCTGCCGCCCGCCCGCGCGCGCGAGCTCGTCCGCACCTTCCATTCGCGCATACTGCCGCTGGTGCGCAGCCTGCCGGGGTTCGGCCAGGTGCGCGCGTTCGAGACCCTGGGTAACGAAATGCCTGCGGGGCGGGAAGCTGAGGCCGAGAGCAACCCATTCGACTTGCGCCTGAACGACGCCCAGCGTCAGCAGCTCAACCTGTGCTATCGCGACCTGCTCGCCGAAAGCCCACGCTTTACCGAAATTGTCGCGCACCTGCGCCGTGATGCCCTGCAACTCAAACCGCTGGACCCGGACCACCCCGATGTGCAGAAGCGCGTGCAGGTGACCCAACTGGCCGCCCAGCGCGACGAAGAGCTGTGCGACGTGATCGAGGACCTTTGGTTCGCTGCCGGCGTGTGGCCGATCAAAGGCATCGAGCCGTGCCGCGAAACGGTCGAGATCCGCGGCAACCGGTTCCACGTGCATGGCCGCCTGGAGGGCCTGGATGCCTGGGTGGTGCTGGGTTTCGACCCGTCGGAAAGCGCTCAATACCAGCGCCCTGGCGCCAAGCTGGCAGTGCGGGCGGAATGGGCGGTCAAGCGCACGTTGCTGCAGGCGTTCTGCGACAAGCCGCTGATCTGGCTGGACAACTACGCCATGGCCCGGCGCCTGGCCGCTTCGCTGGCGGGCGATGCGGTGGCAGGGCCGGGCTTCGAGTACAAGGTCAAAGGCGAACTGGCCCCGGCGCCGTTGCTTGATGCCTTCGTAGGTGCGGCAAGCTTCATCGAGAACCTGGGCCTGGAGGTGAACAGCGCCGTGGCGGCCATGAGCTTCCCGTCCGGTGACAGCGATGCGCTGTTCTTCGAGGCCCTGGCGCTGTACTGGAAGGCCCTCGAGGCGCACCTGCTGAACCAGTCGCCACCGGTGATGAGCTACAACCGCATGTTCGCCCTGTTCGGGGAAAACAACCCGGAAAACCTGCAACTGCTGCCGGACCCGTTGCTCAGGCCGTTGGCACACCTGATGATCGATGAGTTCCAGGACGTCTCCCCGCAAATCGTCAGCTGGCTGCGCGCCAGCCTCGCCGAGATCCGCCGCCGTGGCCCGAGCCTGCACACAGGCCGCAACGCCCAGCATTCCTCGCTGCTGTGCGTGGGTGACGACTGGCAGTCGATCTACGGCTGGCGTGGCAGTTCGCCCAAGTACTTCATGGAGTTCACCAAGGCGTTCCCGTCACCGGCCAACACGCGGGTGATGCTGGTGGACAACTACCGGTGCCAACAACAGGTGATCGATGCGGCCGAGCACCTGGTAAAGGGCACCCCGGCCATTGCTGGCAAGAAGGCGCGTGCCAGCGGGCCTGCCGCCGAGTTGCCCGGCGTGCCGGTCAGGGTTTTCGACCGAGACGAGGCCGCCCTGGGCGAGACGCTCATCGAGCATTACCAGCGCGGCGAGTCGGTGATGTTGCTGTACCGCAAGGGCAGCGACAAAGCCCTGATGAACGACCACCTGCACAGTGTGCTGCAGGCCGAAGCGGCGTTGCCTGCAGAGCAGCGCCGCCTGCGCCAGTTGACGTATCACAGCGCCAAGGGGCTGCAGGCCGATGCCGTGTTCATGCTCGGCGACTGTCAGTACCTGACCAGTTCACCGTACAAGAACCAGGTGTATAGGCTGGCCGGGCTGGGCCGCTCGGGCGACGCGCAACCGTTCGACACGGCGCAGAAGGAAGAGGTGCAGCGCCTGGCCTACGTCGCGGTGACGCGCGCGGTCAGGCACTGTTACTGGCATGTCGAGGCCACCCAGGGCGAGGCGCCAGGCGCTTCGCGTGCCTCCAGCCAGGTGGATGGCCGGCAGGTGTTCTTCGAGGACTTGCGCGGCCAGTGAGGGCAAATGTGACTTGGCTCAGCCTGCCTGATCGAAGGTCGGTCTCGCGCACGTCTGGGTCGGTAGCGGGCCAGCAGCCATGGCGCATCTGCGAGAGGGTGAAGCACGCCATGGGCCAAGGAGAATCACGATGCGCTCACCGTGCAGCCCCAAGGATCATTTGCTTGACCTCAACGGTATCGAAATAGCGGTACGCACCTGGGGGCCGGAAGACGGCATACCTGTGCTGGCCCTGCACGGCTGGCTGGACAATGCCGCGTCGTTCGAGCGGCTTGCACCGTTGCTCGACGGCTGCTTCGTGGTCGCCCCCGATCTGGTCGGCCACGGCCGCTCCGACCACCGCCGCCACGACAGTGGCTATTACCTCTGGGAGCACGCCGAGGACATGCTCGCGGTCACCGACAGCCTGGGCCTGGCGCAATTCCATGTGCTGGCCCACGGCATGGGCAGCGGCATTGCTTCGTTGCTGGCGGCCATGACCAGCAGCATAGCCAGCATGATTTTCCTCGACGGCATGGGCGCGCCGTTCACCGTCAGTGAAGGCAGCCGGGTAGAGCACCTGGCCCGCGCCTACCGGCTCAAGCGCATGCTCCAGCGCAGCCAGTTGCAGCGTTTTGGCGAGCCGGATGCTAGCCGCTTCGACCACCTCGAAACGGCGATGCAGCAACGGCGCCGCCGCCTGGATGGTGAATTGTCGGAGGAGGCCGCCCGTGTACTCGCCCAGCGTGACCTGCTGCAACTGGCCGACGGCTATTGCTGGCGCCACGACCCGCGCCTGGTGCTGCCAGAGCCCATGCCATTGACCGAGCGGGAAGCCTGTGACTTGCTCCGGGAAATCCGCTGCCCGCTGTACCTGATGTTCGGCCGGCAGGGCGCATTCACCGCCGGTGCGTTCGAACGGCGCGAGGCGTCATTGCCCGCCAATGCGCGGGTTTCCTGGCACCCAGGCGGGCACCATTTTCACCTGGAGGCACCGGACCGTGCGCTGGTCGATCAGATCCTGCGCGTGCTGGCGCGCCATGAGGGTGGGCTGCTGCAGCGGCTGGTCAACGAATAACGGGTGATGTTCGATCGGCCTGCCGATGCGTTATGGTGGTTCGCGACACACCACCCGCGCCACAAGGAGATTCGGCATGCGACCGTTCGCCATCAAGCACATCGACCACCTCGTCTTGCGGGTCAGCGACCTGCAACGCAGTGTGGCCTTCTACCGCGATTTGCTGGGGTGCACGGTGAGCCGGGTGCGCGACGACCTGGGGATGGTCCACCTGGCGACCGGTACTGCAATGATCGACCTGGTCACCCTCGATGGCCCGCTGGGCCGCCCAGGCGGCGCCGCGCCTGGGGCGCAGGGGCGCAACCTGCATCACTTCTGCCTGCGTATCGAGCCGTTCGATGAGCAGGCACTGACCCTGTATCTGCAAGCAAACGGTGTGGCCGTGGAGCCTGCCGAAAAGCGCTACGGCGCCGAGGGCGAGGGGCCGTCGCTGTATTGCTACGACCCGGATGGCAACCAGGTCGAACTCAAAGGGCCAGTGCCGCAGGGCTTATGACGGGGCTCAGGTGATGCGCCAGCCGGCTGAGGTGGCGGCAGTTTCCGGGGTAATGGCATTCGCAGGTGCTGGCAAGTGGACATCCCGGCAAAGCCGATTATGCTTCAAATACCTTGCTGCGATCCGAGGCGGCCCGCCTCGTCGTGCTTCGCGCAACCAAAGCAAGCCCTAGGGCCTGGGTGCGACGGTGAAATGGGTGTGAGGTACTCCGGCCTGCGATAACCACAATCCGGAGGCAACCCATGGCGGTTCTCGACAGCGCATCCACGGGCAGTAGCGCGCCCCAACGGGGTATCACCAAGGAGGAGCGCAAGGTCATCTTCGCCTCCTCGCTGGGTACCGTGTTCGAATGGTACGACTTCTACCTTTACGGCTCACTGGCGGCGATCATCGCCAAGCACTTCTTCGCCGGCGTCAACGAAACCACCTCGTTCATCTTTGCCCTGCTGGCCTTTGCCGCGGGGTTTGCCGTGCGGCCGTTCGGCGCCATCGTGTTCGGCCGCCTGGGCGACATGATCGGGCGCAAGCACACGTTCCTGATCACGATCGTGATCATGGGCCTGTCGACGGCGATAGTCGGGCTGCTGCCCAGCTATGCCACGATCGGCGTGGCCGCGCCGGTGATCCTGATCAGCCTGCGGCTGCTGCAGGGCTTGGCATTGGGCGGCGAGTATGGCGGCGCGGCCACCTATGTCGCCGAGCATGCGCCCAAGGGCCGGCGTGGCTTCTTCACGGCCTGGATCCAGACCACTGCGACCCTCGGGCTGTTCCTGTCGTTGCTGGTGATCCTGGCCTGCCGCACAGCAATGGGCACCGAGGCGTTCGAAGCCTGGGGCTGGCGCATCCCGTTCCTGCTGTCGATCCTGCTGCTGGCGATCTCGGTGTACATCCGCCTGCAGCTCAACGAGTCGCCGGTGTTCTTGAAGATGAAGGCCGAGGGCAAGGCGTCGAAAGCGCCGCTGACAGAGTCGTTTGCCCGCTGGGAGAACCTCAAGGTGGTGATCATGGCGCTGCTCGGCGGCACCGCCGGCCAGGCCGTGGTGTGGTACACCGGGCAGTTCTATGCGTTGTTCTTCCTGTTGCAGACGCTGAAGATCGACCCGCAGACGGCCAACTTGCTGATTGCGGGGTCGTTGCTGATAGGCACGCCGTTCTTCATCTTCTTCGGCAGCCTGTCCGACCGCATCG
>Ga0160475_100648_pt1 | contig 10619 bp, 9 predicted proteins | sample HID1975M_E11MG_FD_108254 | JGI IMG/M metagenome (GOLD analysis project Ga0160475, IMG submission 108254) | Enriched soil microbial communities from UW Madison campus, WI, USA - HID1975M_E11 MG | ecosystem: Environmental > Terrestrial > Soil > Unclassified | place: USA: Madison, Wisconsin... | reverse complement strand
CAGCTGTCGTGGCCAAAGATCGACATTCTCAGCGTGGTCACGCAAGCGATTAACAAGCCCTGCCCGGTCTTGATCAACTATGAATCGCTCAATGGCTCGAGCACGCGGGTCATCTCACCCTTTGCCCTGATTGACAACGGTCTGCGCTGGCACGTACGGGGGAACGATAGAAAGACCGGTCAGTTCAGGGACTTTGTGCTGACACGCATCAGCAAGGCCGAGCTTTTACCGGATGCACCTGTCTTGGATCACGAACGCGGCGACCAAGACATCGAGTGGGTGCATATCGTAGAGATCATCCTGGTACCTCACCCCGATCAGCCCAGGCCGGAGGTCACTGTCTTGGACTACGGCATGGTCAACGGCTATCTGAAAGTGAATCTCAGGGCCGCAACCGTCGGCTATACCCTCCGAAAGTGGAGCGTCGACTGTTCGCCAGACCACAGCCTGAGAGGCCACGAGCACCGTCTGTGGATGAAGAATTGGCGGGTGTTGTATGGCGTAAGGAACGCCGTGCTGGCCCCAGGCTTCAAAAAGCCTGAAGACTGACAACGTCAATGCAACCGCCATCACAACGCTTCTCCTGTCTGAGCTTAAACCTGAAAAAGTTCGGATGATGGGGATTGCAGCGGGCCGCCGTAAAAAACTGAGCCTCAGTGAAGTCATTTTGTCCGAACGCGTCGTGTACTACGAAGGGGCTGCAGCACTCGCCGGTGGCAAGGTTGCAGCGCGACCGGAGTTGCCGCGACCTGGGCTTTCCATCCAGCAAGACCTCAATGCTTACTTCGCGACCGGCTCCCTACCCGATCGCCTGCTAGAGCATGCGAACAGACTCGGTTTTGCAATGCCGACAGAGTCCAAAGCAGGCGAAGTTGCTCCCAGGTTGATGGTGTCACCAGCGACCATTGCTTCCGGCGAACTACTGATTCGAGATCGGAAACTCTTCAAAGGATTCCAGGGTCTTCACGGCAAAGCTATTGTCGCAGAGGTGGAGGCTTACGGAGCATTCGACGCTTGTGACAGGCAGAACGTGCTTGTCTTGGTCGTTCGCGACATCAGCGATTACGGGGACACGACCAAGGACATGAAGCCGCAGCCATTGTGCCCCTTGATTACGCCACTTATGGATGGAGCCGAAGACTGGCTCAGTAAATTGGAGGGCAGCACGAGGCTCGCTGCGTAGGATACAAACACTCCTTCGACAGAGGAGGCATGAGCTTGCTTGCCTGATCACCGCATCAAACCCAGAGTGGCAACGCCATGAGGGAGTCCGTTTGCGGAACAAAGAGCGCCGGCGACTGCAGTAGCAACACCTATACTAATTGCAACGAACGGGCCGCGCTCAGGGGAGCCATTGAGAGTTACTCGGGTCCCAGCACCTCATTCTCCTGCTGAAGCAAGCAGAAGCCAGGGGATGCTGAAAGAAACTTGCACCTTCACCACTTGTATAAAGCCCGTCGCATATTAGGATTGGTTAGAAATATCCAAGGACGGTCGAAATGGCTGAATTTTTCGTAGAGCAGGCGGGATCACTAAAGCTTTTTCAGCAAGCTGACGCACCTAATAGCGGCTTTCGGCCGGGCCAGCTTGGCGCAATTCATGCCACATTGGCCCATTTCTCTGTGCAAGACGACCCCGCGATCATCTGCCTGCCCACTGGCTATGGAAAGACATCATTGATGATGTCGCTACCGCTTCTACTTGGAGCAACCCGGATCCTCGTCGTCGAGCCATCAAGTGCTCTGCGCAAACAGGTGCACTCGCATTTTTCCACCCTTTCAACACTCAGGCGCATCGGTGCGCTACCTGAAGACGGGCCGCTACCTTCCGCTCACTTGCATTCGGGGCGGCCGATAACACCCGAGGCTTGGGAACAGTTGCGGGAGTTCGACGTCGTGATCTCAACCCCCGGTAGTTCTTCGCCAATGATTGCCCCGGGCGCTGCGCCCGACCTTTTTGACGTGATAATTTTCGATGAAGCTCACCATGCGCCGGCGGACTCCTGGGCAGCGTATCTTAATCACTACTCGACCGCTCGATTTATATTCTTGACAGCAACACCCTTCCGGCGCGATGACCGCGTTATTCCGGGCAAGCTAGTCTACCGATATCCTGTGATGAGAGCCGTATCTGAAGGGGCGTTCGACCCTATCGTCTTCCGGGAGGCCCCAATAGATAACGTGCTTGATGATGAGCATGTTGATCGGGTGATTGCCCAAACTGCAGTGGCACAGCTCGAAGAAGATATTGCTAACGGTTTTGATCATAGGCTTTTCGTACGCGCCTCGACCATATCTTCCGCGCAAGCGCTCGTCCCGATCTACGAGCAATTGGGCGTTTCCGTCGCCGCCATAAGCAGCCGACTGACCAAACGACAACAGGACTTAATTGAAGCCAAGCTCATTTCTGGTGAATTGAAGGCCATCATCTGCGTAGACATGTTTGGCGAAGGCTATGACTTCCCAAAACTCAAGGTCGCCGCGTTGCACGCACCCCACAAATCACTGGTACCCACAATCCAGTTCATCGGCAGGTTCGCTAGGATCGACAACGCCACGGGACGCCCAACCCTCATTGCACCGGCATTCAGAGTGCGTGAGGCGACCGCGACTCTGCTCAGAGAGGGAGTCGATCTGGCTCAGATGATTGATGATGCCGCGCTTGCTGAGATCCAGGGCGCAGTTGAAGCCCAAGAATTCATCGAAAGCTTGCCGGTGCGTCGGATGACTGAATCTGACTATGAATCCGTGTCTGCGTTGTCCTTCAATTTGTACGCGCACGTCCGAGGGTTTCACTGCAGTCGCAGGCCGGATTTCGACTTGCTGGGAGAAAAGGTCGGTCGAGTGCTTCGGATTGTGAAGCAGTGGGGAACGCCAGATGGCAATCTGTCTCTCGTATTGACAGCAGATGAAGCACCTCCGAACTGGTCGACCTCAAACACGCTCACTGATGTTCGGCACGAGGCCTTCTTGCTGATGTATTTTCCTGAATCGAGCTACTGCTTCATCGGCTCAACCCTCAGGACAGAGAAGCTGTACCTGACCATCATGGATATCGTTTGCCGTGCCGGCAGCCGAGGGTTGAGCTATGAAGAAACGAGCCGAGCGAGGGCCGGACTGGAGGGGATGAGGTTTTTTGCTGTTGGCTTGCAGAACACGACCTTCAATTCGCAAGTCGAAACTTATCGAACCCTAACTGGCCCTCAAGCCGAGCGCGCGGTCACTGCCGGTGACAGCCGCGCTTACGCTCAGGGTCACTACTTCGGGAGTGGCATGAACGGCCAGGTGCGTGAAACCATCGGAGCCAGTAGCAGCTCTAGAATCTGGAGCAATCAGCGCCTATCCGTTCCTGACTTCTTTGCCTGGGTGCAGACGCTTCATGGGCGCATCGTAGGAGATGCTGCGTTTAGCCAAACACACCTCGACTTGGTCAGAACCACTACGACTCTTCGGGAGCTACCAGAAGCGGTGATGGCAGCCAACTGGTCGCGGCAAGGCCTCACTCGCAATCCTCGTATTCACTTCAGGGCTACGCAGGAACAAGAATTACAAACCTCCAGGCTTGTGGAGTGGGATATCCAGGACTTTGAGTGCGATCCACAAGCCGGGCACTTGGATTTTTCGATCGTTCATGCTGAGGGGCAGATCCGTATGCGCCTGAGTCTTGAGGGTGGCCAACTGATTCGCTGCCTGGAACCAGATGCCACAATGACGATCGAGTCTAGCCAGGATGGCTGGATGCCATTGGCCGATTGGCTTAGTGAGTACCCTCCTATTTTCTATGCAACAGATAAGTCTTCGTTTGAAGGGCTAAACAAAATCGCTGCCCCTCTTCTCAGATCCCTCGCACTTGCTCCAGGTGATGCGGAGTCAATCGATTGGACAGGTTGCGCGATCGAGGTGGAGTTCCTGCCGAACAATCAGGAGCCTCGCACACTGGCGCGACGTGCAGAGCTCGATGGCCAAGCAACTGTGCAGGAGCACTTGGAGCAATACCTTCTGACGCTTCCAGATCTCCGGTGTTTGTATTACGACCATCGTTCAGGCGAGGCCGCCGACTACATCTGCGTTACTGTCAATGCAGCCCATGAAGTGAACGTAACCCTCTATCACTGTAAAGGTGCAGGAGGGCCAGCTAATGGCGGGCGAGTTGGTGATGTGTATGAGGTTGCGGGACAGCTGGTAAAGTCAGCTTACTTCTGCAACGTCGCGACCTTGCTGCATCATATGGAAGATCGCATGCATCGCAGACACACATCTCCTTCGTACTTTGTCAGCGGGGACAGGGATGAAACCTACGAGTTGCTGCGGTCAACACCTGCAACAGCTCTTACCTTCACGGTGGTAGGCGTTCAACCTGGTATTCGGCGCACCATGGTTGATGAGCGCATGAGCGATTTGATGGCGTTCTGCATAGGCTACGCACGTCAGGGGTCGGCAAAAGCTTACTGGCTAGTGAGTGAGTAACTGCAGCGGGTGCTGGAAGATGCGATGTGTCGAGGTTTGGCACCGCTAGGCTTGAGGGTGAACTAAAATTCTACTTGGCACTACCACAGATCGGCGCCCAGCCATTGCATTGCAATGGCCGGCGGATACCAGGAGGCCTCGAGAATTTGCCAAATGCACTCAATGGATCGCTGCCCTCCCCGATTCATCGCTGGTTGCTCGACGCATTTATTCAGTAACCCAGCACCTGATGTCAATCCGATCGTAAATGGCCCAGCATGGTCGAGCCCATCCAATTGATTACACGCTCAAGGACATATGAGCAACGCCCATGAGCGTACAGTCAGATAGATGAATGGTTCTGCTGCGTTGAATTGATGACGATGACTTTTGTGAGCCTACCCTCACTCAGATTCAGGGTGTGCGTTCGAGCATGCTGCTCAAGCTTGGCCAGGGTCAGAGGCGTACCATTGACCCGAATCTGGAATCCGGGGTCATGGATGAACTGTGCTGCAAGCACCGCGACGATCTCCTTCACATCCGGCATCTTGCGGGTACCTGATTGATTTACTCAGCTGAATCCGCGACAAGCACGCGGACGTGCTCACCTTCCCGTGCGTCTTCAATCTGGTAGGCCTGCGCGCCCGGAACCTATCATCTCAACGCACGTGTCCGCTCATGCAGGGCATCTCGGGCTTAGATAAAGGGTGTAAAAAAGCTAATTGACAGTCATAGGCCAGAACTGGCGAGCCCCGACGCTTCTTGGTAGCATCCTGCCATCAGAGGATGAAAATGATTACGGATGATTTTTGAGTGGACGTCAATACGCTATTCAGATTACTGCTGACCTTCAACGCGACGTCCCTGCTGGTGATTGTGTATCTGGTTCAGCGTGAAATCACGTTTGGTGGGTTTATCGCAGATCCGAGCTTGCCCGGGTTGAAAACTGCCATTAGTGGACTCTCCTATGCCCTGTATCTTGCCGTTCCTATCGTACTGACAGGCCTCAGCTTAAGACTATGCAGACGACTGGGAGGTGACACCTTTCAATCTGGGCAGGTTGTGAGCATTGAGCATGCGAATAATAGCTTTTTGCCAAGCTATTTGGGTTATTTCTTCGTGGCGATAAGCATCAATAGCTTTCAGACTCTAGTGTTTGTGTATTTGATACTATTTATCTTCACATACCGATCGCAAGCGCTGTATTTCAATCCTCTATTCTTGCTATACGGATATGAGTTTTACAACGTGAGCACCTCGTCTCATGTCACCCTTTTCTTGATTAGCAAGGAAAACTTTCGGACTCCTAAGGAGGTCGTGATTGACAAGGTGTACCGCATTAATGACTACACTCTAATCGATAGAGGCTGAAAATGGACTTTGTCCTCGCTAAAATCAAACGTCTCCAAAAGAATGCCATCGTAAAGGTTCTTTCGGACAGTAAACTTTATGCAGAAATCGTTATCGACGCGGCAGCCTGCGTACCTTATGAGCCTGACCATAATCTGGATGAAGACTCCTGGTTTGTGATTCCTGGTTTTTCAGGGCAGCCGTTCTGCATCGATTTTCTGAAAGAGCCGTTCGACAGCAAAAATCATGTCGAACTCAAGAAAAACCAGTTTGATAAAATCACATGGCTGTGTAGTGTCCAGAATGACTCCTTCTACTTTCAAAAAGTTACACCGTCCCTGCTAGTGTCCCGAAAAAGCATCACTTTCGGAGAGGTCGCGGAGCTAGACGACGGGCAGTTGCGAATTGTGATTAACGCAACGCCGGACGCTATTTACCTGCCCAAAACAGATTCGCTGGTTTTCAAGAGTCTGGCCACGATCTCTAGCATTTTTAAAGGGATCGGCCAGCTGTTCAAAGAAGCAACTCATGAGGAAGTGGAAAAATTCCTTGATGAGCCCTTTATTGAGCTTTCAAACAATTTTGAGGCGGCACGTGTGTCTACACCGAACAGGAAGCGCATTGGATTGGCGATGGCGACCCTTGCAGCGCTTCCGTCTAGCCAGCGAGCTGCGATGGTCAGCTACATCGACGACTACTGCGCCGGCCACCTTGATTTCGACAAAGCCAAAGGCGTCTTCGATATTGGCAGCGATCATCAGTTAAAGCTGCTGATCTACGGCATCGAGCAACGCTTTTACACAACGCTTTTCGGAAATGAGAGGCGCCTGGCAAACTCTGTACAACTGATGTAGGTGAGTTGTAGTGGTCACTAATCCCGGACACGACGTTAAGTTTTTCCTCGGCCCGCGCTGGTGCCAACCCCTCGTTGAATTGGTGAGGCCGAATCCAGTTGTAGCGATGCATCAAAAAATGGCTGATCTCGCGCAGTTCGATAGCCCTCCAATGCCGAGTGAACGGCTGGCTTCGATGTAGCTGCAGTTTTGTTTGAGCACGAGGTCGGCGGCCTCGCGCTTGAATTCAGGAGTAAAGGAGCGCCGTTGTTTGGTTATCTGACACCTCGATCTGGCGAGCATTCTCGCCTAAATGGGTGTCCGGTTTCATTAGACCACTACAGACACAATCGACTGAGAAAAATAAGGTGCTTGCTTCCTTTCATCATCTCGCTATGCTCGTTGAGCTTAACTGACCACCTCAAGGGAACAAAATGCATTACTCCGATAATCAGCAAATCGGTGACATGGGCGAGTTAATTGTAAAGAAGGAATTCATAAAGCTTTTCAAATGGCCGTGCCGTGGCCAGGAAATTGATTTAGGGATAGACGCTGAATTCGAGGTAATGCTCGAGGACAACTCCTCCTCAGGAAAAATCGTCACAGCTCAAATAAAATCCACTGACACTCCTTTCAAAGATGGGACAAACACCATATACCCAGATCGAGAGCACATTGAATATTGGAAAAAATAACAACACCAGTAATATTATGCGCAGTAAATGTAGAAAGCGAAGAAATCCTTTGGAAAGTCATAGATGCAGACTTCAACTATGACACGCCCAAAGGAGCAAAAATAGAACTAGATCGCACCACCGACAGACTAACCAAAGCTTCAAAATTAAAACTCGAAAAGATCGCCGCTGATGGCAACAACGTCCTCGCCTCTCTAGCCAAAACCACAATGAACTCACTTCAAAGTTTTATAGACAGTTCGGGGGTCGCATGGTTATCAATAGACAGTCCAAAATCTTTAGAACAGCATGCCGCTAATGAAGAGGCCATTTTACTTATTCATAGAATGATTGCATTAAGCAATGGCCGACTCCCCGCATCATTCTCAAAAACCGCAGAAACCTTGAATCGTCTTTGGAATCAGATAGACATGTCACTTGATAGGAAAAAAAAGGAAGACCTTTACTAACTTTTGAGTATGCGAAAGCAAGCGGAGCGCGCAGGCCGCCCCGGTCGAAGGCGTGCAGGATGAAAGCCCACAGGGCCGAGACCCGCGATGCGGGCTCGGTTCACGACAGCTTGCAGCGCATTTCCGAAATGATGAAAGCTCTGGGCGCGGTTCGGCGGCGCGGTGGTGGCGATCCGATAGCTGAGTCATTGGGAATGCCCGGTCTAAATGGCTGTACCAAACGGCTCGCTCGGTTGCCACCATCGGCCAGTATCAATCCCCCCAACGCGAATGCATGCCCATCTACCGCAGCATCCTCACCGCTGGAGTAGCGGCAAGAGGTAGGATCGACCAGACGAGCGGGAAGCCTAGTCCATGAACATGAATCGATGAACAAGCACATTCATTTTAAGTGTGTTGAACCAAGTGCAATTGGCTTGAGAGCGGCTTATGAACATCTGACATCGCCCACTTGTTAAATGATATGTCACGGCGCCCTCACCTGTATCTGTCACCTGCACCTTAAAACCAGACTTTGCCTCGAATTACCAGAATTCAACCAAATCAATGACCTCTGCGCTCTACCTCCTTGGCTTTCGAGATTCCCAACGGCTCGGGCTGCCGACACTTCAGACTTGGCGACGTAATGCATGCGTTCATCACCAAAAAGACCCGCCAAAACTTCGCGGACAAACCCCTTGACCCTGAATGGCGCCCGATCATTAGGAAGACGCTCTCGGGCAACGACCCAGGTCTGAGCTCCAAACACCATCGGGCCTGGTTCATTACGCATGGACGTGAATTTTTTGCCTTCTGTGCTTCGCCGGCCAACTCAAATGCGAACGCTAGCGCCGAACTGGAAAACCCTTCCCAGGACTTCTTGCCGAAAGACTTTGATGCGCGCATCGAAAAGCGCCGGACAATCTTCACGCCAGAACAGCTCGGTGACTTACTGAGGATTGCAGAGTCGCTGACGAACTACAGCGAAAAATGGGAGCCACTTCTATTCATTTCTGGCTTCACGGCGCACGCTGCCCAAAGGCCCTGGGCTGTTTGAAAGCCCACTCTAACCGCGTCACTTCACGGCAAGCTGTACGCCTTTAACACCTGCTAGGCACTCTAAAAACCCGCTCATCCAAGGCACCCCGGCCTTGTCGCGGCACGTACGCGCCCCGAATCCCCCGCCACTCAAAGGTTTAGAAAAACTATCCTGAAAGCTCAGGAGATATCGTTTTTCCTTTTGCAAATAGCTCAATAGTATCCGGACACCACACGCTATCAGGCTTTAGCAAATCTTACCTTTCGACTGGGAAAATCATGTCCACGACATCTGTCATCCAAGGCCCCCCTCGATACCGGCACGCTGCGCATTCGATTAAGCCTGGCTCATGCCAGAAGCCCATCCAGAGCCGAGGCAAATCATGAGCACTCAATCGCATAGTGCCCCACGCTTCTCTAAACCGCTGGCACTGACACTCCTCGCCCTGCTCTGCGCTATTGGCGGGCTCTATCTCTATGACAATCATCGCAAGCAAGCCGCTGAAGAAGCCGCGTTGGCGACCGGGGAAGCAGATCCTATTCCGGTGGAAGTAGCCTCGGTTCGCAGCGAGGTGTTGCCGGCTACGGTGATGACCCTTGGAACAGTGGTCGCCGATCATCAAGTTCTGGTCGCTGCCGAGGTCGACGGACGCATCACCAAAGTGCATTTCACCAGCGGCCAGACCATCACCGCCGGCACACCCTTGGTTCAATTGAACGACGGGCCACTGCGCAGTGAGCTCGAACGTCGCCGGGTGGCCTTGCGCCTGGCACAGACCCACCTTGAACGCGCCAAGCGCTTGCACGGCCAGACCATGTCCAGCGCCGAATTCGAACAGCACGTAGCGGCCTATGACGAAGCCCGAGCACTGGTTGCTCAATCAGAAGAGGACATATCCCAACGCCTGGTGCGTGCCCCGTTCACCGGTGAGCTTGGCTTGCGACGCATCAACCTTGGCCAGTACGTGGAGGCGGGTACCCCGATTGCCACGCTAACTGACAACCGCGTGTTGCACATTGATTTCACCGTCCCCGAACGCCATCGCGCAGCGCTGAAGACCGGCCTGCAAGTGCGAGTCAAAGGTGATGGCGACAGCGGCAAGACCATGGCCGGGCAAATCTCGGCAATCGACCCGCAGGTGGATAAGGAAAATCACGCCATACGCGTGCGCGCCACGCTGCGCAAAGAGGCACAGGGCACCCTGTGGCCCGGGAAATTTGCCCATGTTGCACTCGAACTTAGCCCCGGCCCCGCCGTCACCACCATCCCTACCGTGGCGCTGGAGTCATCGTTGTCCGGCGAGCGCATTTATGCCCTGCGAGAAACCGATGGCGCACTGCGCGCCCAGCTAATTTCAGTACGTACGGGCGCGCAATCGGACAGCCGGACCGAAGTGCTGGGCGGCACCCTCAATGAAGGGGATCTGGTGGTAGTGGCCGGCCAGATCAACCTGCAGGACGGCGCCCTGGTTGCGCCCCGTCAACCCGAAGCGCTCGCTTCAGGGACCGGTACTGTCGGGTCCTACATCGGTAAAAAGGAATAGACCGCCATGGCTTTCACCGACATTTTCATTCGCCGCCCGGTGTTGACGCTGGCGTTTGCCCTGCTGATTGCCCTGGTGGGCATTCGCGCATTGATGGACCTGCCGCTGCGTCAGTACCCCAAAATTGAAAGCGCCGTGATCACGGTCACAACTGAGTACCCCGGTGCCCCCGCAGACCTGATGCAAGGGTTCGTCACCACCACCCTCGCCCAAGCAGTTGCCACCACCCAAGGCGTGGAGTACTTGAGTTCATCCTCGGAGCAGGGGTTGAGCACCATTACCGCCT
>Ga0160475_100643_pt1 | contig 10746 bp, 12 predicted proteins | sample HID1975M_E11MG_FD_108254 | JGI IMG/M metagenome (GOLD analysis project Ga0160475, IMG submission 108254) | Enriched soil microbial communities from UW Madison campus, WI, USA - HID1975M_E11 MG | ecosystem: Environmental > Terrestrial > Soil > Unclassified | place: USA: Madison, Wisconsin... | reverse complement strand
GCAAGCTCCCAGGCGACCGTGGTACCGCTCTCCGACACCTTCTGGTCGATGTACCAGACCTCGATCGCTTCCTCGGTAGGGCCTGCCTCTGGGTTGCCGGCGGGGAAGTTTGCGGCGTCCAAGTACTGCGCCATGGTGTGACGCATGGTCAGCTTGAACTCGAGCAGGTTGTCGAAGGCCAGGCATAGCGCTGTGATCCTACCGTTGACGTTGCCTACGGTCAGCGTGGGTCGCACGGCGGTGCCGTCCGAGTTCGCTTCGATGCCATCGATCTGCATGGGCCAGGCGCCGTACTCGTTGCCCTGCCACCAGATCGACTTGGCCGGAAGCTGATCGGCGTCGACGCCAGCCGCTGCCAGCTCTTCGGGCGTGTGCGGGATTGCATGGCCGTGGAAGCGCAGAAGGTCGGCGCCGAAGTCCGAGCCGTCCAGTTCGAACAGGATGATCTCGGATCCCGGCTCCAGCTTCTGCAACTGGGTGATCAAACTCATGGGTGGTAAGCCCTCTCAAAGGTCGCCGTGAGCATCACCACACCACCAGGCCTTCGCTGCTGCTGGAATGTTTCGCAGCGGTACATGCCCAGCACGCCTTCCGGATTGGTCCAGAGGAACGACTTGGCGCCACGGTGCCGACGGATAAAGGCTACGGCGGGGGCAATCTCGTCAGCCAGGCCACCAAACGACAAAGACCAAGTGTCGGTCTCGCCGTTGAGTCCGTCGCTGGAAACCTGAGCGTAGCCGTCACCGAACTGCGATTTTCTGGTGCGCAGGGTGCTATCGCCGCTGGCCTCATCGTCCGGCACCCAAATAAATGTCTCGATCGCCATCAGCGCCTCCCCGTGCTGTTGCGGTAACTCACCCCGCCGGCTCGCCAGGACACGGCTATCGCTCGCTCGGCCACGCCTTGCATCTGCCGCTCCAAGTTCTGCTGCAGCGCGGCGCTATCCAGTTCCATGCCATCACTGCTCCGATCCTCTAGCGTCACCGCCACCGGCACATTTACCTGAACAACAGTTGAGCCACCGCCCGTGCCGCCGACCATCTGCACGCCGAGCGAGCCATCTGCCCCGCGCGCCAGCGGCATGATTGCCTCTGGACCGGCCTCCCCCATGATTCCGGTACCGCCGCCGGCAAGTCCAAACGCGGTGGGTTTGCTCAGAATGCTATTGGTGAACGCGCCACCCTTAGCGAACATCTGCACACCACCATTCCATGCGCCACCTTTGGCTTGAGTTGGGCCTGACCAGTTGTCCATGTATTGCGAGCTGTAACCCGCCTGGGTCGAACCCAGCGAAGACGAGCCGCCGCCAAAGTAGTTCGATGCTGCGGATACCCCAAGCCCCACCAAACCACTGAGCAGCGAGCTCGCGGCCTGCTGGCTGGCGATCCTGGCCATGTCGGTGATCACACTCGATGTAAAGTCTCGGAAACTGGCCTTGCCGTTGATGGCAAAGTCAGCCAAGGCGTCGCGGGCAGTGTTGAAGCCCGTCGTGAGCATGTCGTCGGTTGCGCCGGCCACGTTCGCCGCATCGGCCTGGATGTTGGCCCATGCACGTTTAGCGCCGTTGCGGTAGTCGCGTTGCGCCTGCAGCCTGGCCTCGAAACCGTCGACCTCCATCTGCAGCTCACGCGCCTGGTAGTCGGCCAGGTCCGCCAGCCGCTTCTGGTAGGCGTCCTGGCTGAGGCGGCGTGACACGTCTTCCTGCTGTTCCTCCAGCTGACGGCGTGCCTCGGCATACTTCTGCCGCACTGCATTGAGCCGGTCAGCCTCTTCGCGCTGGTCGTCGCCCATGCCGACACCGGCCACGTCCGCGTTGATCGCCTCCTGTCGAGTCTGCAGCACCACTTCCATCGCCTTGCGATAGGCCTCGGCGCTGTTGCGGCGCACTTCTGCAAGCTTCCTCTCCTCTTCTGCACGCTTCTGCAAGACAGGATCGGCGTAAGCCGTGTTCAAGTTCTTGATGCCGAGTTCCATCTCGGCCGCGGTGATCTTGCCGGCGGCCTGGGCCTTGCGAAGCCCATGCACGCCTTCCGTCAGATCCTCAAGCCGCTTTTTCTCCGGCAGCGCGCGGTCGATTATCGCGTCGAGGGCCTTGATCTCGTCCTTCAGCGCCTTGGTGCGGTCCTTCGTGCCTTCGGTGGCATCCTTGTTGGCCTTCTTCTGTGACTCGATCGCGCTGGCCGCGGAAAGAATCGCCTGGCGATCGGTCTCTGTGAGGTCGGCGTTTTCCGCGATGTAGCGGTTGGCGGCCTTGGTGGCATCGCCATTGTCTTGGAGGCCAGCCAGCTGCTTCTGCAGCGTTTCCAGGTAGGTCTGTCCCGCCGAGCTCATGCCGGCTTTCGCAGCGTTGTTGGCCTGGGTGGCCGACGTGTTTTGCTCGGTAACGCCGGTGAGCACCCGCAGCGTTTCGGCAATCAGGCCTGAACGCTGGTCGGCATCGCTGACTGCACCCGCCTACGTGATCCATTGCTGGACAGTGCCGGCCGGCAGTTGCAGGCGGTTACCGACTTCTTGAAGGATCGGCGAAAGCCCTTGGCCTGCCGCGCGCGCTTCGTTGAGCCGATCCACCAGCCCTTGATACTCAGCCAGCTGGCGGTTGTATTGGCCGCCCGAGTCGCGTGCCGGCGCGGTGACCACAGCCGAGCGGATGGATTGCGCCAGATCGCCATAGGCATTCTTGACCTTGTCGGTCGCGGTGACCTGCTCCTGCTGCCATTTGACCAACGATGCTTCGCGCTGGTCTTTGTTCAGCTTGGCGAACTCCTCCCGCAGCTGCGCCACCGGTTTGTGCAGGTCATCCAGGCTGACGCCCGCCTGATCGGCATTGTTGCTCAGCAGCAGGAAGCTGGCCGCCGCCGTGCCGGCGAGTAACGCCAGGCCCATGGGCCCGCCCAGAATGCCAAGCAGGCCGGCCCCCACGGTGCGCAGGCCAGCCTGGGCAGTTGCTACTGCAGCGGTGGCCGCCGCCTCGCGCTGGCGGGCCTGGGCCAGTTGAATCGACATCTGCGTCTGTACTGCCGTGCCGCGTGCCGCGGCAGCCTCACGAGCCGCAAGGATGGTTGCGGTTTCAGCCTTACGCTGATCGGCCAGCGCTGCCTGCAGCACGGCCTCGGCCTGGGCGTTACGCGCTGCCCGGTCGGCCAGGGCAGCCTTTACAGCCAGTCCGGATTTCGCCACGTAATTGGTCAGCGCCGCGACGCCAGCTCCGGCCATGGCTACAGCCACCAGGTCGACGTTGTCGGCCAGGCTGATAAGGATGCTCGATAGCCCCGCAACGGCGCCGGTCTGCTCCTCCATGCCACCCAAGAAGCTCTGGATGGCGTTGCCGATGTTGACCATCGCATCCTGCACGCTGGTGGACATATCGGCAGCGGCTTGGCGGTTGACCTCAACAGTCTCCAGCAGGCCGGTGTTGATATCGTCGAGCGACAGCTTGCCCTGTACACCCAGCTTGCGGATTTCCTCGGCGCTCTTGCCGGTGGCGGTGGCGATCGCTGTGACGATCGTGGGCATGGCATCCTGAATGGATACCCAGCCATCCGCCTCGACCTTACCGGTCTGCAGAGCCTTGGAGTAAGCATCCAGCGCGGAGCCGGCCTTGTCGGCGGCAGCGGCGTTGGTCACCAGCAGGAAGCTGAAGCTGTCTGTGATATCGAGGGTCTGCTGGGTATTGAAACCTAGGCTGCGCATGACGTCCGCAGTGCGGATGTACAGCTCTTGCGCTTCAGCCAGTGGCCGGTAGGTTTCCTGCGCGGTGCGCAGCAGGTGTTCCTGCACCGTCTGGTACTCACCAGCGCTGCCGGCGGCGGCCTTCATGCGGTCGGACATCTGCCCGTAGGCGTCGACCTGCTGAATGATGCTGCCAATCAGGCCAGCACCTGCAACGGCAGCAAAGGCGCCACGCATCAGCACGCCGGCTTTCTCAGCGGCAACCCCGGCACTGTCGAACGCGGAGTCGACCTGCTCCAGGTTACGGTCGATCGACTGGGTGGTGCGCGCCACCACCTGGTCAGCGCTGGCCAGTTCGCGGCGCAGTTGTGCCGTGGTGGCCTCGATCTGGACCAGCATTCCCTGGACTTGTTGGTCGGCCATGCAAATCTCCAAGCACAAAAAAACCGCCCGGAGGCGGCACGCTGTCTACTGTTTGGGCCGCCCTCGCAGGAAGCTCTTCAACTTGTCCGCAACGCTTTCACGATTTTGCGGGGACGCCGGGGCTTGCCCCTGGCCTGGGCCCTGCCCTCGCCCTGTCCAATCGAGCCGAGCATCGAGAGCGAGCATGATTTGCGGGATGGGGGTGTGCCACGCGGTGTCGGGCGGCCAGCCAAGCCAGCCGGTGGCCACGCCGAACAGATAGTCGACGTAGCTGCCGTTTTTCACTGCGCTGTGCTGACCGCCTCGTCCTTTCCCCGGGCGGCCACGCTCGGTGGCACCGGGTTGAGCAGGACGGTGATGAACTCGGTCAGCTTGCCGGACACCTGGGCCACGCCGGTGTGAAACACTTCACCAGCGATGACTGGGTGCTGATCCGGCTTCAGGTCGGCGCCAGCGACAACAATGTCGGCACAGGCGGCGATACTCATGAGGCGCATGGCCTCCAGCGCGCCGCGCAGCCCGCCAAAACGGGCCTCGATGCGCAGCGCCGCATCCAGCGTGGGCTTAAGGGTGTAGCAGCGCGCACCGATCAACAGTGTGACGGTGCCATGCAGGGCTTCGCTCATTGGGGTTCTCGCAACGAGGAAGGGGCTCAGCCCCTTCGGTCATGGGGCGGCCGGGCCGGCAGGGATTTCGATGATGTCGGTGTTGATCGCGAACGTCATATTGCGACGCACCACGTTATCAGCCGCGCCTGGAGCCACGGTGTTGTTCATCACCTTCACGCCGAAGTAGAAGGTGGTCGGCAGAATGGCAGGGGTTGCATCTGGATCGCCGTCGTTGAGCGTGACCTTGACGTTGTAATTGCCCTTGGAACGGTCCTTGTGCGCTACTGATACGGCCTTCTGACCGGCATCGCCGCTGTCCAGGCCTACGGTCAGGGTCATGTTGCCCGCGTCGGCGGTGCCCTTGTATTTGCGCACGCGGCCATCGCTCAGGGCAGTGAAGTTAACGGCGCTGAAGGTGTCGCCAAACTCGCCCAGATCTTCGATCTCACCCACCTGGACATAGGTGTCAGCTTTGTACTCGGTTTCACTATCGGCGCCGGTCTTGCCGCCAATGGAAAGGCGGCAGCCGGCGGCTGTATTGAGGTTGTCGTCGGCCATGGGGATTCCTCCAAAGGCACATTGGATAAAAGCCGCGGCGCGGCCGGTGGGTGATTCAGTGGGTGGTGATCACGCGGACGGTGATCGAACCCTGGTACGTGATGCCATCGGCGTCACGCTGAGCGTCCGCCTGCTCGACACGTACGGAGACAGCGCGACCAACCTCCAGCGGCAGCCGTCGCTCGTCCAAGGCGGCGATAACCTCGCCGTTGATGCGCTTGACCTCAGCCTGTCCAACGGCATCGGACCAGACGGACAAGTACAGCAGGCGCGTTTCGCGCTTGCGGCCCGAGATCGGAGTGCTATTGACCGATATCTCACGGTCGATGGACACGTACGGCATATCCGCGTTGAGCGGCGCCCCGTCGTAGACCGGGCAACTGATCTCAGCCTGAAGCCTGGCGAAGATGGCCTCCTGCAGGGCCAGCGATGGGTCAGCCATTTCCTACTCCCTGGCTCGCCTTGCGCAGGGTGCGGCGGACGGCGGCTTCGATATCAGCTAGGACGTATTCGCGGTTCACTTGCATGGATGGACGTAACCACGGATGCGCCGGCCTGGCCGGGATGTCCGGGTGTTTGCCGAAAAAGTTTTCCCCATCGCTCTTGTTGGTGTCGCGCCGGCTGCGACTGCCCGCCCATTTGCCGCCGGTGTAGCCCTTGGTCCCGTACTCGATGAAGCGCAGGTAGAAGAACCGCCGGTTATCGCGCTTGCCGCGTATGCCGATCTGCGCGTCCAGGCCACTCGGCGAAACGTAGACCTTGAGCGCAGCGGCGGCAGCACCGGTGTCCTTCGGAATCAGCTGACGCTGCGTATCCAAGATGCGGTTGGCAGCCTTGAGCATCGCCGGCTGCAGTTCATTGTCCATCGTCTTGTGGATATTGCGTAGCGTCCGGCGCAGCCGGATATCGCCACGGATGCTCGACCGGCGCGGCATGGCCTACTCCTTCCCTGGGTCGGCCTTCACGGGCTTGGCAGCCGTCTCGGTAACGGCTTCGGCGTAACCCCGGGCAATGAGGCCTTCGCCGTGCTCCTTGGTCACCTCGAACTCCTCGCCCTTTTCACGCTCACCAGATGCGCCCGTCAGCGGGCCCAGTGCTCGAATCTTCATAGTTCACCTCATGGGTTGGGGACTGATGAGCACAAGAGCCTCATCAGGGTGTTGTCGTTGTCTGGCAGAACCGCCTCGACCTGATAAGTAACTCCGCGTCGCGTGAGCCGAGATCCTGCAACGATGTCTGAGCGCGGCCTGCCGATGATTTCCGCTGTCAAAACAGCATTCAGTTTTTCAGCAACAGCTGTGACCCGACCGCTTGGAGTTCGAACCTCTCCCCACATTTCAGGGCGAGCAGCAGGCAGCCAGGTCACTGTGGCGCCACCTGATTTGTTCCTCTCCTCATGCCTATGAGCCACATGCAGCCGATGACGCAACGGACCGGCCCTCATACACCCCACCCAATCCGATGCGGGGTCAGCAGAGCCACCGAGCCTCTCGGTAGCTCGGTGGCAATGGTGCCAATCACAACGTCCTCGCGGTTCGCATAAAGATGGCCGAGGATCAGCAAGCAGGCAGCGCTGATCTGCTTGTTGCTGACCATAGGGCGCTCGCCGGCATCACCCACAGCTACCGCAACATCCAGCGCTTCTTGGTCGGCGTAAAAGCGGCGGCCCAGATAGTCCATCGCCTGCCCTTCTGCAGCCTCGATCAGGAGCTCAAGATACTCGTCATCATCGTCTGGATCACGAAGGTGATGACGGGCGATGGTCAAGCTGATGACCGACATACCCTCACTCCTTCAGCGGTTCGAGGGATGCCAGATTCCGCTGCACCAGTTCTTCAGCGTGCCGGCGCGGCACCGTATACGCCGGGCCGCCGCGACGGCGAAGCTCGCCTTCATCCATGTATGACCGCAGCGGATAGATCTGAAGAGTCGCAGGGTTGGGCTTCGCCTGCTCTTCTGGTGCCACCTGATCAGTGCCGGCGCTGCTTCTGGCCAAGGTTGATGCAGCCTTACCGGCGTCTTCGGATCTCGCAGCGTCAGTTGTGGCGATGCCGGGGCTGGTACCCTGATCGCCCGTGGCGACATCCGGCCCAGTGCCGGCGACTGCTTGTCCTTCTGGCGGCACCAGCCCCGAGCCTTCCGCTTGGCCTGGAGCAACTCCCGGGGAACCCGAGTCGGTTGAGTCGCTGCTATCTGGGACAAGCGCAGAGCCAGCCGAAGGAGGCGAACCGGCAGTTTCAGAAGAGCCGCTGCTGGAGTCAACGGTGGTGACCGGATCCTTCGCATCAGCCGTGGAGGCTGGTGTTTCCTGTTTACGTGCCATTTGATTACTCCCTTGGCGCGCCATCTCTGGCGCCGCGTTGCGAAAGGGTTAAGGAGTGACCAGCGGGCCAGTGACGAACGCCTCGTCGCGGTAGATCGCGAATGCCAGGCGCTCCTCGGCACGGATCGTTGCCATGTTGTTCTCGAAGTCCTTGTCGTTCTCGGTCGAGATCAGCACTTCGATCTCCATGCGGTCGAAGATCTGTGCGCCGAGCTTGAACGCGCCGACCAGGAAGTCGTTCTGGGTCATGGCCTGAGTCGAAACCACCGGGCGATTCCAGAGCTTCGCGTTGGTGCCTTCCTGCGGCTGGCCGATGATGTACCGGCCCTCACCATCCTTGGTGAGCTCGATCGCTGCCCAGTCGATGGGGTTCAGCACGATACCGTCCGAGGGGAAGTCGGCCAGCTCTGCTTGCAGCAGCGCGAGGCGCAGACGGTCGATCCGTTGCTCGCCCACTACCGTCAGCCCGGCCTGCGGGGCATACAGCTGAGCAACAGTCACAAGACCCTGCAGGTTGGCACCGGTACCGTTGCCGTAGAGCAGCTGAGCCTCTTCCGCCATGTTCAGGCCGTAGCGAGCGCGACCGTCGATGTAACTCTGGAGTGCCTTGGCATCGTCGAGCATCTGCCGACTCGCCTTGAACAGGTGGGCAATGGTGCGGACGTTCGCGGTGGTCAGCGCGAAGGTGATGTCGGAGTACGGCTTGGCGGTGTTCTCCGCTACGGTCCGCGCGTTGTTGGTGAATCCGGTCTCGCGAATGTACTCGATGGAGTTCGACTCGGTCTGGCCCGGCGCCACTAGGTCGCGAATGGTCAGCCGACGCTGAGGCGGAGCAACGACGCCAGCCAAACGCTCAGCAGGCACCAGGTCCCCGCCGGTTGCGGTGGTAATGGCCGCGCGCGGTACGGACACGCGGCGAGACCCGCGGAAGGACGAGTTCATGTCCTGCATTTCTTCGCTGCCGATCACCAGGGCGCCAACCGACTTCTGCGGCTCCTCCTGATTGCCGCGGTCACGGCTGGCGTTCACCAGCTTCTGCTCAGCTTCGCCCAGGCGGGCATTGAGCTCACCCTGCTTGGTCAGCAGTTCGTCGACCTTGGCACGGGTTTCGGCAGTCATCTCGCCTGACGCCTTGATCTGTTTGTCGGTAGCCTCAGCTTGGGCTTTGATCTGGTCGCCAATGCCCTTGAGGCTGGCGTTGAGTTCCTTGACTTGGGCTTCAAAGTCCATGGTCACTTTCCTTTCAGAGAATTGAGGAGGTCGGTTGCCGCGCTCAGCGAGGCGGAGAGGTCTGGCGCGACAGCGCTGGGCTTGTCGGTCAGGGCAGCATTGTGCGTGCCCCCGCCGGCAGCGCGAGGCATACCGGACTTGAAGCTGGCAAACAGCTCACGGCGCTCAGAGCGGGGCATGCCGGCCTTGGCCAGGGCGATATCCATGGCTTTGAGCGCATTGTTCTGAGCCGTCTCTTCGGTTTCGCGTTCGGTGACCTCGTTGGGCGACAGGAGCCCAGTGGCCAGTCCAAGTTCCACGGCACGCTTGCCGCGGATGTAGGTTTCGTCGTCCATCAGTTCGGCCATGTCCTCGGCCGACTGCCCGCTGGTCTCTGCATAGAGGTCGGCCATCGCGGCGTCGAACTCCTCCATGTCAGCGGCGATATCGCGAAGGTAGTGGCGATTGCCGGCAAGCCAGGTCCAGCAGTTGTGAATCATGAGAAACGCGCTGCTTGCCACCTCACGCTTTTTACCGGCGAGGAAGACGATTGAAGCAGCGCTGGCTGCCATGCCGAGCACCTTGGTAGTGACCTGGTGGCTGTGCTCTTGGAGGCGGTGGTAAATGGCGATGCCTTCGAACATATCGCCACCCGGTGAGTTGATGTAGACGGTGACATCACGCTCGCCTATCGCCCGCAGCGCGGCATCGATCCGTTTCAGCGTAACGCCCTCGCCGTACCAGTCCTCCCCGATCACGCCGTAAACCGTGATGGTATCCGAGGTGTTCTCGACGGCCGCCTGAATCGCGGGGTTCCACTTGTCGAGCGCGCGCGGGCTCATCTCGCTGCGCAGGCCGCGAGACTGGATCTTGTGTTTCATGGATTGCTCCCGTGATTTACTTTTCTGGCTGGTGCAGCCAGTTCATCAGCGCAGCCCGTGCGGCCTGGCCATCGTCTTGCTTGCCCAGTTGATCAAGAGGTACCAGGTTCGATTGAACCGTCAGCACATCACCGCCAGGCATGTGCGGCATGTTGTCTTTTCGGCGCCCTTCGTTACGGGTGATGAAACCGTTCTGGGCCATCGTGCTGAGGTAGGCTGCGCGGCCCGAACTGTCCGCCCGCAGGAATGCTTCGAGCGAGAATTCCGAATAGAAATTGATCCGGTCGACGGCCGTCATACACCACTTGTTCACGCACTGCTCGATCGGCGCCGTGAAGGACATGATGCAGTAGGTAAGGAACGCGATTTGCTGCTGCTCCAGGCCTGTGCCCCAATTGCTCCCCTTGTCGGTTTTCATCACCATCCAGGGCGGCACGCCGAACCAACGACAAATTTCCTCGATGCTGTGGCCTCTCGACTCCAGCAACTGGGCATCGGCAGGATTGATGCCGATCATCTCCGGCTTCACGCCTTGCTCGAGCACCGGGCTCTTGCCGGCATTCAAGGCACCGGAGATCGTCTTGACGTACTCGCGAAACTCAACGCGCTGGGCCGGGTTGAGCGTCTTGTCTACCGAAAACGCGACCGTAGGCATCATGCCGTTTCGGAAAGTACTGTTGGCGGCGTCGTCTGCAGACATCGCCGAACCGAACACATCCGCGCCGTAACGGATGGCGGAAAGGCCAACCCGGCCGTCTAGGGTAAAGGCCGGGATGTGCAGCATGTTCTGACGCACAATCTCTCGACGTGCACCCTTTCGCGGTCTGAAGAAATACCGCAGCCTGCCGTCATCATCAAACTCGAGGTCGACGCGGGAGGGCATCAGGAAGTCCAGCGCAATGACGCGGCCTGCTGATCGGTGGATCTCGCAATAAGCGTTCCCCCACAGCAGCATCGACGCGACGACTGCTTGCCAGAAATGGAAAGCGGCCATGTCCTCGTTTGGACTGGTGTGCACCACGTCGTACAGCGGGAAGTCCCGCGCACTCTCGCGGCTTCCATCTGGCATCCGCTT
>Ga0160475_100637_pt1 | contig 10813 bp, 13 predicted proteins | sample HID1975M_E11MG_FD_108254 | JGI IMG/M metagenome (GOLD analysis project Ga0160475, IMG submission 108254) | Enriched soil microbial communities from UW Madison campus, WI, USA - HID1975M_E11 MG | ecosystem: Environmental > Terrestrial > Soil > Unclassified | place: USA: Madison, Wisconsin... | reverse complement strand
TTGGATACCATATAGCGGGTACGCGTCACTTTGATGTGCTCTGTTCTGCATTCAAAAATAGTCCTGGACTAATAGAGGATTTGAAATACTGGAGCACCATCTCGCTTGGAACCAGGTCCAGGATCGTGGCTGGAATAGGGCTGGCGGCGGTTTGCCCAAGACTAGGGATTCGGCAAGGCTGGCTAAATGCCGAAGATTATAGGGGGTGCCCTCTCTATCTCAAGCGACGATTGCAATTATCTTTTTGGTGTTTGCTGGTGGGGTGTGCATGGTTGGTGGTGGGTTGGGCTTTAATCGAACTTAGCAAGTGATAGTCCTGAGCAATACCCGCTAGAGAGTATGCTGTCGATAGCCGCACTGATGGCAAACGTATTGATGCATGTGGGCCACTCCCAAAATAGAAACTCCGAGAACCTGGCCCTTTGTGTGAGTAGGGTGCTGCAATGATGGGAAAAAGCCGCTATAAAGCGGCTGACTGTCACCGCGAGCAAGACAATGAACCCCTACGAAGACATGCGCATCTTTGCCCAGGTGATGGAGGCCGGCAGCTTCACCGCCGCCGCCGACCGCCTGGGCATGTCCAAGCAATCGGTCAGCCGGCGCCTGATGCAACTGGAAGAACGACTTGGCGTGCGCCTGCTCAACCGCTCCACCCGGCGGCTGGACGCCACGCCGCTGGGCCAGCACTACTACCAGTCGGCACTGCGCCTGCTGGGCGAGGTGCAGCAGGTGGAGCAGGACATCAGCGGTCAGACCCAGGCCTTGCGCGGCACCTTGCGACTGAGTGCACCGCTGTCGTTCGCCATGGCGCACCTGGGCTGTCTGTTGACCGAGTTTCTGCAACTGCACCCGCAGGTGGATGTGGAGGTGGACCTCAGTGACCGCGCCGTGGACCTGATCGGCGAGGGTTACGACCTGGCACTGCGCATTGGTGCGCTGGAGGATTCCAGCCTGATCGCGCGGCGGATCGCCAGTGTCGAGCGGGTGTACTGCGCGAGCCCTGGGTATCTTCAAGCGCGCGGTGTGCCGAAGCGGCCCGAACAACTGGCCGGGCATGACTGCTTGCCTTACGGGCATTCACGGCAGGTGCAGTGGAAGTTCATTCGCGCTGGAAAGGCGCAGGCCATTGCCGTGACCGGACGGATGCGTGCCAACAACGGCGAGTTGCTCAGGGACGCGGCGATAGCCGGGATGGGGGTGACTTATCTGCCGACCTTCATCGTTGGCCAGGCATTGGCCGATGGGCGTCTGGTGACGGTGCTGGATGACTGGGCACCGCCGGCGTTGCAGCTGTCGGCGGTGTATCCGCAGCATCGGCAGGTGGCGAGGCCGGTGCAAGGGTTTGTGGGTTTTTTGCGCGAGCGGTTGGCGGAGCTTTAGCTGTAAGACATGTCTGAACTTGAAACTAAATGCTTCAAAATTCACTTGCTTGGGAATTATCCTACGCGCGCTGCTGAAGTTTCGCTGTTGTACGGGAAATCTCACAGGGATAACGTTTCCGGGTCGCCTTTAACCGGGTGGCCGGGTGTGAGAACCCGATCCTGATTCCAGTCTTCAGCAGCGCTATGGCAGCTGTGCGCGGGCAGGCTTTTGCCTGGCCGAGTTTTCCTGGATTCGCTCGGTTTCTCACCCCGCGTACCGCTGCCACCCACTATCCGTGAGAAAGATAGAAGTGGCAGTTTCCTGAAATTTGAATCCGGGAGATTGCTATGAAGAAGATTGTTCCTGACCCACCCCGCCCGAAAACCCCCAACACACCTTTCTTCACCGTCCAATCCGACATGTACCCACCCGACGCCTTGGCTCACGTCAGTGAGTTGTTGCGTGGCGTCATCGAAACCATCGACGAACATTGCCGAGCCCATGCTGGCGGACCTGGCCTGAACATGCTGGGCAATGCCACGCATGCCAGTGAGATCGCGTTTGCCTTGGTGGAGCATGTACATGCTCGGCTTTATGGCCAACAGGTGGGGAGATGACGGTATGGATGACGAACCCAAGATACTTACTACCGTTGGCGTGGAGACGTTCCTCGATGTCGGCTTCCCGCCCATGGACCTGCTTCGCGTCCAGCCAGGCATTCCGATCGATGATGCCTACGAGCAGGTTTCGAGACTGCTGGGCTACATCAAGCACCTGGTCTTCGAGGGCGACATGGAAGATGACCACAAGCTGCTAGGCGCAGCGGACTATCTGAGTGCCTTGGCCAAGGCGCTGATGAACGATATCGAGATGGCCAAGAACCGGGTGCATTGATCTCGGGGCCCTATCGCTGGCAAGCCAGCTCCCACAGGTAACCCACCGTTCTTGAAACCGGTGCTGTACCTGTGGGAGCCGGCTTGCCGGCGATAGGGCCAGTTCAGGCTATGCTTGCCCCATGAGCACACCTCCACCTCTACGCCAACCGTGCCCCCCTGGCGCCTGCGACTGCGGCCGAGAAAACCTGGCCGAGCGCCCGCCAGCGGCCCAACGCATCCTGCTGCTTACCCGCCAGGAAGAAAAACGCCTGGTCGAACGCCTTGAGAATTTGAAGGATCTGGAAGACCTGCAGCGCCTGCAAGTGCGGATGTTCGAGAACCTTGGCATTCGCGTGCGCATTGCTCCGGGGTTCAACGAAGTGCGGACCATGCGCGGGATTGTCATCGAGCTCGATGCTCAGCCTGGGTTGTGCCGCAAGACCCGTCAATCGATTCCGGCGGCGATTCGGCGAGGGTTGGAACGCAATCCTGAGGTCGCGTTTCGGTTGCTGGATGCGCATGACTTGCTGCGGGATGCGTGAGGGCTGGCGGGTGTTCGGCGGGCTTTTTGGGGTGGCGCTCGATCTCAACCCCACCGCAAGACTCAAATCGAGCCCCTAATTTTTCGGAATCTTCCTACGTCTACCTGAGAGCCCTCCCACGCCAAGCGCGTACCGGCATCCCTCACTCAAGGAGACAGGCAATGACTTCCGTATTCGACCGCGACGATATCCAGTTCCAGGTAGTGGTCAACCACGAAGAACAGTATTCCATCTGGCCCGACTACAAGGCGATTCCCAACGGATGGCGCGCCGTGGGCAAGAAAGGCCTGAAGCAGGACTGCCTGGCCTACATCGACGAAGTCTGGACCGACATGCGCCCTCTGAGCCTGCGCCAGAAGATGGCCGAAGCCGCCGCCCAGTGACCCCCCTCAACCTGCTGTGCCTGCCGTATTCCGGTGCCAGCGCGATGGTCTACAGCCGCTGGCGGCGCAAGCTGCCGGCCTGGCTGCAGGTGCGCCCGGTCGAGCTGCCTGGGCGCGGTGCGCGCATGGCCGAACCGTTGCATACCGACCTGCAGGCCCTGGCCCGGCAACTGGCCGCCGAACAACGCCTGGCCACCGCCGCGCCCTATGCGCTGCTCGGCCACAGCCTGGGCGCGCTGCTGGCTTTCGAGCTGGCCCACGAACTGCGCGCGTTGGGTTGCCCGGAGCCGGTGGCGCTGTTCGCCTGTGGCACGGCGGCGCCAACCCGGCGTGAGGGCTATGACGGAAAGGACTGGCGCGAGGCGAAGAGCGATGACGCGCTGAAAAGCGAGTTGCGCGCGCTCAATGGCACCCCGGAAGAAGTGCTGGCCAACGATGAACTGATGAGCCTGACCCTGCCCATCCTGCGCGCCGACTTCCTGCTCTGTGGCCGTTATGCCTATCGTCAGCGGCCTGCGTTGTCCTGCCCGCTGTATGTCCTGGGCGCAGAGGCTGACCGCGCCAGTGAGGCGCAATTGTTGGCCTGGAGGCAGGAAAGCTGCGGCCATTTCTCGTTGCAAATGTTCCCCGGTGGCCATTTCTTCATTCATGAACAGGAAGACGCAATCCTTGAGACATTGACCTTGCGCTTGCAATCCGCCCTTCAAGCAGCCCCCCAACTTTCTGTCATCTGACCAGGATTGCAGCGACATACGTGTGTTCGCCACACCGACTTAATGGCACCTCACTTGATCTTGGCGAGGTACCTTCATGACGCTGCATCGCGCTGTTTCCCACCTTGGCTTGTTGAATGCTTCCTTGCCCCTGCCTGTTTGTTCGCCAAAAGGCTGTCGACTGCTGGCCATGGGTAACGTGCTGTATTGCTTCTATTTTGGTGAAGGCAATGAGGTGATGATGACCTCAAGGCTCGCGACGGGTGCCTGGAGCGTCCCTGTCGATCTGAAGTTCCCGAGTCTTTCGGGTTTGCCAGCAGTCTATGCCTACAACGGCCGCATTCATGTATTCACCAGTGCCGAAGCCAATAAGCCGATCACCAGTAGCAACGGCTCGAAGGTACTGCACTGGCAACCGGGCGCGGACATTCGGATTCATTTGGACATGAGCATGAATGTCTTTGGCTCCCCATCCGTAGCCGAGCTCAATGGCAAACTGTATCTATTCTCGCGAGAGCCTGGGTACGGCGAGTTACGGTGGGGCAGTTCGACGACGGGACTTGACTGGCTCCGTCAGGGGCATGTCCATCCGGAGGGGCAGAGCAGACTGGCACGCTCGCTCTGGGACCCAGTCGTTTGTACCTACCAGCGGCTCCTGCATGTTTTCTACCAGAGTGAACAGGGCTTGTCGGTGATCAGGTTCGACGGTGACAACGGCTGGAGCCGTGGGCAACTACTGGTCGACAAACCCTACCACTGCATGCCTGCCGTGTTTGTGCATGACGGCCTGCTCACGCTGGCATACGCCAACCTGCAATCCGCTGATCAAACCCTGTCGGTGAGCGCGCCAACCGAGCAAAGCATGGGCGATCTGCACGACGGTGACGTCGAGGGCACGCTAGACCTCTATCGCTATGACGGCAATGTCCTGGGCCGGGTCGACCGGAGCATTGGCCTGGTGGTCAAAGGCATTCCCGCCGCGGCAGTGGTGGACGGCGAACTGAACCTCATCTTCCCATCGGTCTGAGTCGATCACGCCTTTGAAAGCAGGAGTGGGTCATGCCAGTCAATTTTCGCATTCGAGGGGGCGCCGGGCTTTTACTGCGCTCGCTCAGCGACACCGAATTCAATGCCGAACTTGAGCGCCTTTTTCGTGAGTTGTTTCAACTGCTGACCACAGCCCCAGCCGATGCGCCTCATTCGGCGGCCTATGTCAGCTACCACATCTCGAGCGAGTTCATGCGCAGCAGCAACTGGAGTGAACAGGCAGATGCAGCACAAGGCCTGACGGCACTGTTGCAGCGTCTGTACAACGAGCCGGGCATCATTGCCGGCCTTCAGGCGGCACGTCGCGAGCAGAGCCTGGCGGTGTTGCTGCGGGTGTACAACATCCATCACGCATTGATCATGTCCGGGCTGCGCAGCGACCATGGGCCGCAGCGGCTTGATCCCAGCGATGCATTGCGCCTGTTGCGAATTGCAGTCACCGCTGCCTGGGGGCCTTGGCGTGCGAGCATCGAACTGCGGGGAAGCATTACCCGTTACCACCGGGCACGGCTGCACGACCCAGGCACCGGTGTGCAGGCGATAATCGGCTGGCAGCGCGGCAGAAACCCGCCTGTTCAATTGCGTGCGGCAACCTTCAACATGCAAGGCACCTCGGCAACGCAGACCGACAAGTTCCGCGCTCATTTGCTACATCGAATTCGCCAGCACCATGTGATCGCGTTGCAGGAAGCGGGCGCGCCGCCAATATCTGCCCGGCATGAGGCACAGCTCAGCGTCAGTGACCAGTTCGGTGGCGCACATGAAGTCAATCGCTGGCGCTGGGAGGTCGGAACCTCCGGTCGCCCGGAGAACTACATGCTGTATTACCTGGAAGTCGGCAGGCAACGCGTGCGCGTGGCGATGATGGTGAACAGCGATGTGAGCGTGACGGGCGTGACGGTAATCGCCGACGGCGCCCAGTCACCCTCGGGGCTGCTGTCGCCGAGGCCGGTGCTGGGGCTGCGCATTCGCTTGCCAGGGATGCGTACCGATATGACCGTTTACAGTTTCCATGCTATTTCAGGTGGTGGCCCGAACAGCCCGAGAGTGCTGCGTGAAGTGGTCTGGCACACGGATACACCTTTCATCTTGCTGGGCGACTTCAACCGTGACCCTCGTGAGCCAACACCTGAGCATCCCGACAGCAGGAACTGGATCGCTCCACAGGGTATTGCCGAGCTGGTGCTTGCCCAGGGCCCAACCCACCCGAGCAACCGACCGGTGTCCATGCTCAACTATTCGCTCACCTCTGACCTGGCGCAGGTACCTGAGCCTGGACAAGTGCTGGATCTGATGGACTCGGACCATCGCATGGTGTCATTCAACTTCATGCTCAGTGACTGATTGACGGCGTGCCCTGCCTGCGAGAGCCTTAGGCTTTTCGGGCAGGGTAGAGCATGTTGATCGATTATCAGAAGGCCACGCTGCTGGCCGTCGACATCCAGGAAAAACTCATCGGCGCCATGAGCGACCCCGAAGGCACCCGTGCACGCGCACGCTGGTTGCTGGCGGCTTGCGCCGACCTGGAACTGCCGACAGTGATTTCCGAACAGTACCCCAAAGGCCTGGGGCACACGCTGCCTGAGCTGCTCGCGGTGGCACCGAGCGCCGAAGTGGTGGAGAAAACCCATTTTTCCTGCGTGGCTGCCCAGTGCCTGCCCGACAGCCTGCTGGCGCGCGAGCAGGTGATCGTCTGCGGCATGGAAACCCATGTCTGTGTCCTGCAAACCGTGCTCGGCCTGCTGGGCCTGGGCAAGCAGGTGTTCGTGGTCGAGGACGCTTGCGACAGCCGCACCCCGGCCAACAAGGCCGCAGGGCTGGCGCGCATGGCCCAGGCAGGTGCGCAGTTGGTGACCCGTGAAATGGTCCTGTTCGAACTGCTGGGCAATGCCAGCCATCCCCAGTTCCGCCACATCAGCAAGACCTACATGGTCGGTGAGCAGCCCTGAACGCTCGGCTCCTCACCGCGGGCCTGATGGCCCTGGCGCTGTTGCAAGGCTGCGTCGGGCGGCGCGAAGAAGAAGTCGAGGCCGATCCTGCGAAAGTGCATGCCCAGCTGTTGCGCCTGCTGCCGGCCCAGGCCAAGGACCGCGAAGGCTGGGCCAGGGATATCCAGCAGGCGTTCGAGGCCCAGCGCATCGCACCGAGCAAGAGCAACCTGTGCGCGGTGCTGGCGGTCACCGAGCAGGAGTCGACCTTCAACGCCGACCCGCAGGTGCCCAACCTGGGCCGCATCGCCCGCGCGGAAATCGACCGCCGCGCCGCTGGGATGCATGTGCCGCGGCTGCTGGTCGACGGCGCGCTGAACACTACTTCAGGCAACGGGCAGACCTACCAGCAGCGCTTGCTCGCGGTACGCAGCGAGAAACAGCTGAGCGCGCTGTACGACGAAGTCACCGCCGGCTTGCCGCTGGGCAAAACCTTGCTCGGTGGACTCAACCCGGTGCACACGGGTGGGCCGATGCAAGTCAGCGTCGAGTTCGCCGAGCAACACGCCAAAGACTATCCCTACACCTATGAAGGCACGATTCGCCAGGAAGTGTTCACTCGCCGAGGTGGCATGTACTTCGGCATTGCTCACTTGTTGGGTTACCCCGCCTCCTATGAACGTCAGCTCTACCGCTTCGCCGATTTCAACGCGGGCTGGTACGCCAGCCGCAACGCCGCGTTTCAGGCGGCGTTGAGCAAGGCAACGGGGATCAAGCTGGCGCTCGATGGCGACCTGATCGCGCCGGGCTCGATCATGCCCGGCAGCACCGAGCAGGCGGCGCGCAAGCTGGGGGTGAAGCTGGGGCTGCGCAATACGCAGATCCGCAACCAGCTGGAACTGGGTGATCGCCTGGCGTTCGAGGACAGCAAGCTGTACAGCGGGGTGTTCGCCCTGGCCGATGCGGCAGCGGGCAAACCGGTGCCGCGGGCGGTGTTGCCGGGGATCGAGCTGAAGAGCCCGAAGATTACCCGCAAGCTGACTACCGCGTGGTTTGCCGGCAGGGTGGATGAGCGTTATCAGCGCTGCATGAAGCGCTAGCAGTCTGTACAGGCCCTTTCGCGGGACAAGCCCGCTCCCACAGGTACACCACTGCTCTCAAGGGCTGTGGGGTCCCTGTGGGAGCCGGCTTGCCGGCGATAGGGACGGTGAAGGCGACATCAACCCTCGCTCAATGCCCCAACCACTTGATCGACACTGGCCTTGAGCCCGCTCACGGCATCCTCCGGATCACTCTCCACCACCAGCAGCTTCGCTCCACTGGCCTTGATCACCTCGGCCACCGCCGCCTCCGGCTGCCGATGGTCCAGCACCAGCGCCACATCCTGCTCCTTCAGGTTGTCGCCCAATGCCTTGAGCGCCGCCTCATCCCACTTGCCATCGGCCGGCAACGGCTGTTCCACCACATCCAGGTTCATCCCGCTGGCCAGATACCCCAGACGCTCGGACAGGCTCACCACAGACAGGTTGTCGACCTGCGCCAACTGCGTCTGGCTGTCGGCCGTCAGCGCCAGCAACTGACGCTTGAGCCCCGCCAGATTGCCCTGGATTTTGACCTTTTCGGCCGGCGCCAGGCGCTCCAGGTCGTTGGCCAGCACATCGGCCATGCGCCCCAGGTTGGTCGGGTTCAGCCAGGGGTACGCACTGTAGGCATCGTCGCCGGTCACCGCGATGCCCGGCAACGCACCGTCCACCGGGCGCGCGGCGTCGATTTCGACGATGCGGATGTTGCTGCGCCTGGCCATCGGGTAAAGCGGGTCATCGCGCCAGATCGAACGCACGCCGATCACCGCGTCGGCCTGCTGCGCGGCCTTGGCCAGGCTGGCGCCACCACGGCTGCTGAAGTACGCAGGCTGGCGGCTGGCCGGCAGGTTGGCCGGCGCGGCGCGGGTGAGCGCTACCGAGGTGCCGGCGAGCAAGGCCGTGGCCAGGCTGTGGGTGACGGGCAGGGTGGTCAGCACTTGCGTGGCAGCGGCCAGCGAGGGCAGGCCGGCCAAGGCCAGGGCCAGGGTCAGTCGTTTCAGGTTCATGCCGGGTTTCCTTGCAGGCGTGGAACGAGGGCGCGCGCCAGGGCGGCGAGGGCGAAGCAGATACCCGCAACCAGAATGATCGCGGCACCGGACGGCACCGGCAGGTCGAACATGATCGGCAGCAGAATGCCCAGCAGTGTGCTCAGGGTGGCGATCAGCACCGAGATGAAGAAAAAGCCCTTGAGCGACTGGCTGACCAGCCGTGCCGCCGCCGCCGGAATCACCAGCAAGGCACCGACCAGGATCGCCCCGATCACCTTCACCGAGGCCACGGTGACCAGGGTCACCAGCACCACGAACAGGTAGTCCAGGGTCTTCACCGCCACGCCGCGCACCGCCGCCAGCTGCGGGTTGAAGCTGGCCAGCATGATGCGGTTGTACAGCGGCAGGGACAGCGCCAGCACCAGCACCGCGACGATGCCCAGTACTACCAGGTCCTGGGCGCTGACGGTCAGTACCGAGCCGAACAGCACATTTTCGAGGATGTGCACGTTGATCTTGCCGGCCAGCATCAGCAGCAGGCTGGCGCCCAGCGCCAGCGACACCGAAAGGAACACGCCGATCAGCGTATCGGGCGACAGCCCGGTGCGGTTGCGCAGGAAGTTGAGCAGGATGCCGAACAGCAGGCAGTAGCCGAACAGGCTGCCGTAGGGGCCGGTGTAGGGTTCGCCGAGCAGGATGCCGATGGCAACGCCCGTCAGCGCGGCATGGCCGACGGCTTCGGAGAAAAAGGCAAAGCGCTTGACCACCACCAGGGTGCCCAGGCCGCCCAGCACCGGGCCGATCATCAGCCCGGCCAGCAGCGCGTTGATCACGAAACCGTAGGCCAGCGCCTCCGGCAGGTAGCCAGCGCCGGCCCATTCCTGGACCAGTTGGCGGAATGCTTCATAACTCATGAGGCGAGGCTCTCGCTGCGCGGGTGGACGGAGAACAGGCCGAGCAGGCGCTCGGGGGTCAGGGCCTGGACGGGTGGGGCATCGAACAGCACCCGGCGGTTCAGCCCGGTGACCCGGTCGGCCAGGCGCAATACCGCTTCCAGGTCATGCTCGATCCACAACACGGTGGTGCCGGCCTGGCGCCAGCCATTGAGCAGCTGTTCGAACACTTGAATCCCGGCTTCGTCGAGCGCCGACATCGGCTCGTCGAGTACCAGCAATTGCGGCTCCGGGATCAAACCTTGGGCCAGCAGCACGCGCTGGCGCTCGCCGCCGGACAGCGCACCCATGCGCCGTTTGCGTTTGTCGAGCATGCCCACCCGCGCCAACGCTGCGTCGACGGCCGGGCGAACATGCCGCGACAGGCCGAGAAAGGCCGGGCGCCGTTGGCACATGGCGGCCATGAAGTCGTCCACGGTCATCGGCAGGCCACGGTCGAACTCCAGTGCCTGGGGTACGTAGCCGACCACCTGGTGCTCGCCGGGCCAGTGCAGGGTCAGTTGGCCCTGGTGCGGCATCTGCCCGAGCAGGGTCTTGATCAGCGAACTCTTGCCCCCGCCATTGGGACCGACGATGGCATGCACGCTGCCGACGGCGACGCTGAAGCTGACCTGTTCGAGGATGCGCGTGCGGCCCAGGGTCAGGTCGATGCCGGCGAAGTCGATGCGCGGGCCGCCGGGCGTGACAAGGTTGGCGGCGGCGGTCATGCGCGGTTCTCCTGGATGGCGCGCACCACCGTGTCGAGGTTGCGCTTCATCTCCACTTCGTACTTTTCCTTGGTGTATTCGCCATAGGAAATGTGCGTCAGCGGGTACAGGCGCACGCCGGATTCGCGCTGGATGGTCTCGACATAGGCCGACGGGAAATCCATCTCCGAGAAGATCACCTTGACGTCCAGCGCCTTGAGCTGGTCGATGGTTTTCTTCAGCTGCGCAGGGC
>Ga0160475_100632_pt1 | contig 10890 bp, 8 predicted proteins | sample HID1975M_E11MG_FD_108254 | JGI IMG/M metagenome (GOLD analysis project Ga0160475, IMG submission 108254) | Enriched soil microbial communities from UW Madison campus, WI, USA - HID1975M_E11 MG | ecosystem: Environmental > Terrestrial > Soil > Unclassified | place: USA: Madison, Wisconsin... | reverse complement strand
GACGCCCCTCACGTGGGACGAGGTGCGGACGACCCGTCCCGAGGAGTTCACCGTCCCGACGGTGCGGCGACGGTTCGCCGAGCGGGGCGATGCCCACGCCGGGATCGACGATGCGCCCGGATCGCTCGACGCGCTCCTCGCCCTCGCCGAACGGCTGGGGCCCGCCGAGAAGCCGCCACGGGGGTCAGGCGCGTCGGGTTCCGACACCACCGGCCGCCGCGAGTCCGTCATGCCGCTCATCGAGATCGCCCGCACGAAGACCAAGCCCGAGGCCGAGGCGGCGCTGGACGAGTGGCGGTCACGGCATCCGTCCGTCGCCGCGCAGCTCCACCCGGCGGACGTGCTCGTCGACGGCATGCGCGGGTCGAGCTCGCTCTGGTACCGCGTGCGCGTCAACCTGCAGCACGTCGACGAAAAGGAGCGGCCCCCGCAGGAACCGCTCCTCTCCGACTACGATCCGTGGGCGTCGAAGCGCTGACGCGCGCTCACTCCCACTCGATGGTCCCCGGGGGCTTGCTCGTGACGTCGAGCACGACCCGGTTGACCTCCCGGACCTCGTTGGTGATGCGGTTGCTGATCTTGGACAGCACGTCGTAGGGAAGGCGAGTCCAGTCCGCCGTCATGGCGTCTTCGCTGGAGACCGGACGCAGCACGATCGGGTGCCCGTAGGTGCGGCCGTCACCCTGCACACCCACCGACCGGACGTCGGCCAGGAGCACGACGGGGCACTGCCAGATCTCGCCGTCCAGGCCCGCCTTCGTCAGCTCCTCGCGGGCGATGGCGTCGGCGTCACGCAGGATCTCGAGACGGTCAGCGGTGACCTCACCCACGATCCGGATGCCGAGGCCGGGGCCCGGAAACGGCTGACGGGAGACGATCACCTCGGGAAGCCCGAGCTCGCGTCCGATGGCGCGGACCTCGTCCTTGAAAAGGGTCCGCAGCGGCTCGACGAGCTCGAACTGGAGGTCTTCCGGCAGGCCGCCCACGTTGTGGTGGCTCTTGATGTTGGCCGTGCCTGTGCCGCCGCCGGACTCGACGACGTCGGGGTAGAGCGTCCCCTGCACGAGGAAGCGGATCGGGTCGCCCTCGGCGGCAGCCTCGGCGATCAGGTCGGACTGCACCTTCTCGAACGCGCGGATGAATTCGCGGCCGATGATCTTGCGCTTCTCCTCGGGGTCGCTCACTCCGGCCAGCGCCGTCAGGAACGTCTCGCGCGCGTCGACCGTGATGAGGCGGACGCCCGTGGAGGCGACGTAGTCGTTCTCGACCTGCTCGCGCTCGCCCTTGCGGAGGAGCCCGTGATCGATGAACACGGCGATGAGCTGGTCACCGACGGCCTCGTGGACGAGCGCCGTGGAGACCGCGGAGTCGACGCCGCCTGACAGGGCGGACAGCACGCGGCCGGTGCCGACCTGCGCACGGATCTTCTCGACCTGCTCGGCGATGACGTTGCCGCTGTTCCAGTCGGCGGGCAGTCCCGCCGCCTTGTGGAGGAAGTTGACGATGACGTCCTGGCCGTAGTCGGAGTGCTTGACCTCGGGGTGCCACTGCACGCCGTAGAAGCACTTCTCGGCGTTGCCGAACGCGGCCACCGGTGTCGCCGCCGTCGAGGCGAGCACCTCGAAGCCGGCCGGAGCCGCGGACACCTGATCGCCGTGGCTCATCCACACGTTCTGCTGCGCGGGCTGGCCGCCCAGCAGCACGCCGCCGTCGTTGGCGACGACCGCATCCGTCGCCCCGTACTCGCGCAGGCCCGTGTTCGCGACCTCGCCGCCGAGCTGCTGCGCCATGACCTGGAAGCCGTAGCAGATGCCGAGGGTCGGGATGCCGAGCCCGAGCACGCCCGGGTCCAGCGTGGGCGCTCCCGGCTCGTACACCGACGATGGCCCGCCCGAGAGGATGATCCCCACGGGGTTCTTCGCGGCGATGTCGTCGGCCGTCGCGGTGTGCGGGACGATCTCGCTGTAGACGCCCGCCTCGCGGACGCGCCGTGCGATCAGCTGCGCGTACTGCGCGCCGAAGTCGACGACGAGGACGGGACGCTGGGCCGTTTCGGTCTGTGTGGTCACCGGGAGCCTTCCGAGGCGGGGACGGACGGGACGGATGCGGCGGCCTCGCGCTCGGCGAGGTAGGTCCGCACCTCGCGCGCCACCCGCGTCTCCATGATGAACGAGAGGAGCGGCACGATGCCGCCGAGGGCCAGCAGCACGAAGCGCACGAAGGGCCAGCGCATGAGGCTCCAGATGCGGAAGCAGGAGAAGAGGTACACGACGTAGAACCAGCCGTGCGCCACCAGGATGAACAGGGAGATGTTGAAGCCGTCGCCCGCCGAGGCCATCTCGCAGCCGTTGCCGCCCGGGATGAACAGCGAGAACCACTCGCAGCCGGGGCCGGGCATGGCCGGGGCGAACCCCAGCAGTCCGCCCGAGCCGCCGGCGAAGAGCTCGACGTGCAGCGGGGTGTACTTGAGGATCATCTCCGCGACGAGGAGAAGGAGCCCCACACCCGTGATGATCGACGCCACCTGGTAGAACTTCAGCGCTCCGCGGATCGCCGGAAAGGTGGCGAGTTTGGGCTGAGGCATGGCTCCCAGTCTAGTCGCCGGGCGGGGCAGCCCCGGCCGCCTCCTCGAGGGCCTCGACCTCCTTCTCCCATGCGTCCCGGGCCAGCCGGTACCACATGTAGAAGGCGAACCCGGCGAAGACCGCCCACTCGACGGCGTAGAAGATATTGAGCCAGTTGACGTTCGACAGCTCGGTCGGAGCGGGCGAATCGATCGCCGCCAGTTGCGGGTCGACCGCCGGAAGGCCGAGGCCCTCGACGTCCGCGACGAGGTAGGGGCGGTACACCGACAGCTCCTCGGTGTCGTGCCACCATCCGAGCAGGGCGGCGGGCGACATCGTGGTCATCTCGGTGATCGGCGCGCCGGCGGCCGGAAGACGCGGGCCCTCATCCGAGACCAGCCGTCCGCGGATCGTCGCGTCGGCCTCTGCGGACGATGCCAGCGCGTCCGTCAACGCCGTTGCCGCCGCGTCCGCGTCGGCGCGGTCGGCGGCCCAGCCGATCGCGACCGCGATCGAGGTCGGACCCGTCTCGCCCGACGAGGCGTCGTCGACGCGGAACTGTCCCGTCACCCAGAAGCCCTGCTCGCCGCCGTTGTAGCGGGACGACACCACGAGGAAGTCCTCGGGCACCCAGTGGCCCGACACGTCCACCCGCTGCCCGACGAGCGGCTCGGAGAGGTACTCCCCCGGTGCGACGACGTCGGCGATCGGACGCACCGTCTCGGTCGCGCCGGGCGGAGGCGGATCGGTGTCGATCGCTCGACCCAGCTGCCACTGCCCCAACCAGGCGAAGACGCCCGCGACGACGAGTGCGAAGACGAGCATGCCGATCCACCACGGACGCAGCATGACCTCGCGCAGCGTCGGCGGAAACACCTCCACCCCGGTCCCCGGCTCCACCCCGGTCCCCGGCTCCACCCCGGCCCCCGGCTCCACTCCGGTCCCCGAGCCTGTCGAGGGGTCGCCACTCATCAGTGGGAGGAGTACGGCGCGACGACGACCTCGACGCGCTGGAACTCCTTGAGGTCCGAGTAGCCCGTCGTAGCCATCGACTTGCGGAGCGCGCCGATGAGGTTGGCAGTGCCGTCGGCGACCGGCGCGGGGCCGTACAGGATCTCCTCGAGCGGAGCGACCTGGCCGACCTCGACGCGGCGACCGCGCGGCAGCTTGGGGTGGTGCGCCTCGGGACCCCAGTGGTACCCGCGGCCGGGGGCGTCGATCGCCCGGGCGAGCGCGACGCCGAGCATGACGGCGTCGGCACCCATCGCGAGCGCCTTCACGATGTCGCCGGACGTGCCGACGCCACCGTCGGCGATGACGTGCACGTAGCGTCCGCCGGACTCGTCGAGGTAGTCGCGTCGGGCACCGGCGACGTCGGCGACGGCCGTCGCCATCGGCGCGTGGACCCCGAGCGTCGCGCGGGTGGTGGAGGCCGCCCCGCCGCCGAAGCCGACGAGCACGCCCGCGGCGCCGGTGCGCATGAGGTGGAGCGCCGCGGTGTAGGTCGACGCACCGCCGACGATGACGGGAACGTCGAGGTCGTAGATGAACTTCTTGAGGTTCAGGGGCGCCGCGTCACTGGAGACGTGCTCGGCGGACACCGTCGTCCCGCGGATGACGAACAGGTCGACGCCGGCCGCCACGACCGTCTCGTACAGCTCCTGCGTGCGCTGAGGGGTGAGGGCGCCGGCGACCGTCACGCCGCCCTCGCGAATCTCGGCGAGGCGGTCGCGGATGAGCTCGGGCTTGATCGGCGCCGCGTAGAGCTCCTGCATCCGCCGCGTCGCGACGTCGGCGGGGAGCGAGGCGATCTCCGCGAGGAGAGGCTCGGGCTCGTCGTAGCGGGTCCACAGGCCCTCGAGGTCGAGCACGCCGAGGCCGCCGAGGCGGCCGAGCATGATCGCGGTCTGCGGGCTCATGACCGAGTCCATGGGCGCACCCAGGACCGGGATCTCGAATCCGAACGCATCGATCGACCACGCGGTCGAGACGTCCTCCGGGTTGCGCGTGCGGCGGGAGGGCACCACGGCGATGTCGTCGAACGCATACGCGCGGCGGGCGCGCTTGGCGCGGCCGAGCTCGATCTCCATGCTCACCCCTCCAGCCTACCCGGCCGCCTCCGACGCGAGACGATGCGCGCACATGCATCAGCGCACGCGCGAACACCGTGCACAGCGGCGGCTTCGCTCGTCACGGCGGCGTCGAGCGGAGGAGATCCGCCCAACGGAGGCGCCCTGACGGCTCCCCGCCCTCCCCTGCGCCGATCCCCTCCCCTGCGCCGATCCCCTCCCCTGCGCCGATCCCCTCCGCTGCGCCGATCCCCTCCCCTGCGCCGGTGCGGCGCCTCCTCCCCGGCGGCGGCGGTGACCGGCTTCTCCCCCGATTGCCCGCGGTTGCTCCGCAGTCGATCCGACCGCAGCACGCTGGTCGGGTGAGCGGCACATCGCGAGGGCACCTCCTGGACTGGATAGCGGCTCACGGCGGGGTCGTTCGCACGACGCGCGCCATGGATGCCGGTCACTCCCGGCACGTGATCGCCGCCGCCGACCGAGTCGGCGAGGTCACCCGGATCCGCCGCGGATGGATCGCGTTACCGTCGGCGGATCCGTTCCTCGTGGCCGCGGGGCGCGCCGGCGTGGTGCTGACCTGCGTGACCCGGGCCGAGCGCCTGGGACTGTGGGTGCCGAGCGGCGAGCACGCCGGAGCGCCGCACGTCGCCGCACCTGCGCACGCCGGCCGCGTCACCTCCCGCGGTGCTGTCGTCCACTGGCACGCGCCGGTCGTGCCGCGTCATCCCGACGACCTCGAGGACGCGATCGAGAACACGCTCGTCGCGGTGTCGAGGTGCCGGCCCTACGAGGATGCCCTCGCGGTGTGGGAGTCAGCGCTGCGTCTCGGACACGTGTCCCGCGAGGCGATGACGCGGCTGCCGCTTCCGCCACAGGCGCGCCGGATCTGCCGCGAGGCAGGAGTGTTCGCGGACTCGGGCCTGGAGACCTTCCTCCCGGCACGGCTGCGCTGGCTGAGACTGCCGATGCTCCCGCAGGCGTGGATTCTCGGACGGCCGGTCGACCTGCTGATCGGCGACCGCCTCGTCCTTCAGGCGGACGGCGGCCACCACGTGGGGGCGCAACGGCGCTCAGACGTGGAGCACGACGCGCGGCTGCTTCTGCACGGCTATCACGTGATCCGGGTGACCTACGCGCAGGTGGTCGACGACTGGCTCACCGTCCAGGAGCTCATCGCCCGGGCTGTCGCGCAGGGACTCCACCTCGCGCCGTGATCCTCGCAGTGGCCGGCGGGTCGGTTCGCGGGGCTCCACCGGCGCCCCGCGACAGGCACTCGCTCCCGCAACGGAGGATCTCCGCGCATCGGAGGGCGCATGGCGGCCAGGAGCCCTCCGATGCGCCGATCCCCTCCCCGGCGCCGATCGCGCCCCGGCGCGGCGAAATCCTGGTCCCGGGCCCTACTTCTTGTGCCTACTTCTTGTAGTTGGGTGCCTCGACGACGATCTGCACGTCGTGGGGGTGCGACTCCTTGAGCCCGGCGGCGGTGATGCGCACGAACTTGCCGCGCGCCTTCAGCTCGTCGATCGTCCGCGCACCCACGTAGAACATGGACTGACGGAGCCCGCCGACGAGCTGGTACGCCACGGCCGAGACGGGTCCGCGGTAGGCGACCTGGCCCTCGATGCCCTCGGGGATCAGCTTGTCGTCGTTGGGGACGTCGGCCTGGAAGTAGCGGTCCTTCGAGTACGACGTCTTCTTGCCGCGGGTCTGGAGAGCGCCGAGCGACCCCATGCCCCGGTAGAGCTTGTACTGCTTGCCGCCCTGGAAGACGACCTCGCCCGGGGACTCGTCGGTGCCGGCCAGCAGCGACCCGAGCATGACCGTGTCGGCACCGGCGACGAGCGCCTTGGCGATGTCGCCCGAGTACTGCAGGCCGCCGTCGGCGATGACGGGGATGCCGGCCTCGCGCGTGGCCTGGAAGGCCTCCCAGATCGCGGTGACCTGCGGAACGCCCACGCCGGCGACGACGCGCGTGGTGCAGATGGAGCCCGGACCCACGCCGACCTTGACGGCGTCCGCTCCCGCGTCGACGAGCGCCTGTGCACCCTCGCGCGTGGCGACGTTGCCGCCGATGACGTCGATGTGATCGAAGGACGGGTCGGCCTTGATGCGGCGGATCATGTCGATGACGCCGGCGGACTGGCCGTTGGCCGTGTCGACCACGAGCACGTCGACGCCCGCGTCGCGCAGCGCCTCGGCGCGCTGCCACGCGTCGCCGAAGAACCCGATCGCCGCGCCGACGCGCAGACGACCCTGCTCGTCCTTGGTGGCGAGCGGATACTTCTCGCTCTTGTCGAAGTCCTTGATGGTGATGAGGCCGGCGAGCTTGCCCTCGTCGTCGATGAGCGGGAGCTTCTCGACGCGGTGCTGCGCGAACAGGGCGATGACCTCGTTGGCGCCGATGCCGACGCGGCCGGTCACGAGCCCCTCGCTGGTCATGACGTCGCGGACCTTCGTGGTCTGGCGCTCGAAGCCCGAGACGAAGCGCATGTCGCGGTTGGTGATGATGCCGACCAGCCGCCCCTCCTCGTCGACGACCGGGAGACCGGAGATGCGGTACTGCGCGCACAGCCCGTCGACCTCTTCGATCGTCGCGTCGGGCGTCGTGGTGATCGGGTCGGTGATCATCCCGGACTCGCTGCGCTTGACGCGGTCGACCATCGACGCCTGCTCCTCGATGGAGGCGTTGCGGTGCAGGATGCCGATGCCGCCCTCACGGGCGACGGCGATCGCCATGCGCGACTCCGTGACGGTGTCCATCGCGGCCGACAGCAGTGGCGTCGCCACGGTGATGCGCCGGGTGACCCGCGAGGAGGTGTCCGCCTCGGACGGGATGACGTCGGTGTGCCCGGGGAGGAGCAGGACGTCGTCATACGTCAGTCCGACGAAACCGAACGGGTCGTTGTGCTCCATGCGCTCTCCTGCGTGCCGATGTTCCGCGGTTTCCGCGTGCCCCGATTCCCGTTTCGGGGACTCTCCGATTCTAAGTCGCCGGAGCGGCAATTAATTCCGGCCCGGGCCGCGGTCCTGGCCCCGGGGCCACCCCTTTCCGGGGAGGCGGAACAGATCGTGCGGTAGGCGAAACAGAACCGACACATTACGCTCGTACCGTCGTTGATCAATGCCGATGCGACCGCACCGCCCGAGGTGCGCCCGGACTGGAGGATCTGTTGAGTCCCACGACCGTGAGAGCGGGCCATCCTGTGAGATGGCTCGTCTTGACCCTGGGCGCCGTGCTGGCGGCCGCACTCCTGTTGCTGAGCAGTCCGGGGGCCGCGTTCGCCGCGACATCCGCCCCTGACACGCCCGGCGGCGACCAGGAGAAGACGCCGTTCTACTTCGCGGGAGTCATCAAGTTCGACAACGAGCCGGTCGGCGATGTCGTGATGTCGATCGAGGGCAACGGCTTCGAGGCGTCGACCATCACCGACCCCGAGGGGCGCTGGCGCATCTACGTGCCCGAGAAGGAGACCTTCACCCTCACGGTCGATGAGACGACCCTGCCGGAGGGCGTCATCGTCGACGCCGCGCAGCTGCCGGAGGGCACGCAGCCCATCAGCGGCACGACGGCGTCGTTCGAGGTGGAGTTTGGTCTCACGGGGTCGAAGATCCTCAACCTCTTCCTGGGCGAGGGCGAGCGGATCACCACGTCCTTCGCCGACCAGTTCTTCGAACGGTTCGTCAACGGCCTCAACTTCGGGCTCCTGCTGGCCCTGGCCGCGGTCGGCGTCTCGCTCATCTTCGGCACGACGGGACTCACCAACTTCGCCCACGGCGAGATGCTCACCTTCGGAGCGATCGTGGCGCTGGCGCTCGGCACGGGAGCCAGCGCGCTGCCCATGTACCTGGTGATCCCGATCGTGGTGATCGCCGGCGTCGCGCTCGGCTGGGTCATGGATGCGGGACTGTGGAAGCCGCTGCGCCGCAAGGGCCTCGGGCTCGTGCAGCTCATGATCGTGAGCATCGGCCTCTCGCTGGCGGCCCGGTACTTCTTCAACCTCATCGTCGGCGGCGCGACCTACCAGCTCCCCGGGGCCGGCTCGCCGAAGATCCCGCTGTTCGGGCCCATCTCGCTGTCGGTGATCGACATGTGGTCGATGGCCATCAGCATCGTGCTGCTGGTCGCCGTCGCGTTCTGGCTGCTGCGCACCCGCATCGGCAAGGCCACCCGCGCCATCTCCGACAACCCGGGCCTGGCGGCCGCGTCGGGCATCAACGTCGACCGGGTCATCCGCATCGTGTGGATGCTGGCCACGGCGCTCGCGAGCGTCGCCGGCGTGCTCTGGGCGTACTTCCGACCCGGTGTGAAGTGGGACATGGGCATGCACGTGCTGCTGCTCATCTTCGCGGCGGTCACCCTCGGCGGCCTCGGCACCGCCTTCGGCGCTCTGATCGGCTCGATCATCGTGGGGCTGCTCGTGGAGATCTCCACGCTCTGGCTGCCGCCGGACCTCAAGTACGTGGGCGCGCTGGCGATCCTGATCTTGATTCTGCTCGTGAGACCGCAGGGCATCCTGGGGCGCAAGGAAAGGCTCGGATAACCGTGGACTTCGGGCAGATCATCAACCTCAGCCTGGGCTATCTCCTCAGCCCCGTCACGATCGCGTACGCCCTGGCGGCGGTCGGACTCGCCGTGCACTTCGGGTACGCGGGTCTCCTTAACTTCGGTGTCGCCGGCTTCATGGCCATCGGCGCCTACGGCTACGCGATCTCGATCCTCAGCTTCGGCCTCCCCTGGTGGCTGGGCATTCTCATCGGCATGATCGGCGCCGCGATCTTCGCGGTCATCCTCGGCATCCCGACCCTGCGGCTGCGCGCGGACTACCTCGCCATCGTCACCATCGCGGCAGCCGAGATCGTGCGCCTGCTGTTCACCACCCAGGTCTTCGACGAGTGGACGAACTCCGCCGACGGCCTCGGCGGGTACCACGCCGGATTCCGCGGGGCGAACCCCTTCCCGGAGGGGACGTACGGGTTCGGCCCGTGGGTGTACACGGCCGACCAGCTGTGGGTGCGCGTGTTCGGCATCATCCTGCTGGCGATCGCGGTCTACCTCGTCTGGGCGCTCATGCGCAGCCCCTGGGGTCGCGTGCTGAAGGGCATCCGCGAGGACGAGGACGCCGTGCGCTCCCTCGGCAAGAACGTCTTCGCGTACAAGATGCAGGCCCTCGTCATCGGCGGCGTGTTCGGCGCCCTCGGCGGCGTCGTGCTCTCGCTGCCGTCGGCGGTGGTCCCGTCGGTGTACCAGACCTCGCTGACGTTCTTCATCTGGACGATCCTCCTCCTCGGTGGCGCGGCGACCGTGTTCGGCCCCGTCGTGGGTGCCGTGATCTTCTGGGTGCTGATGGCCTTCCTCGACGCGGTGCTTCCGGCGCTCGCCTCCCAGGGGGTGCTGCCGATCTCCTCGATCCAGGCAGCCAACCTCCGCTACGTCCTGGTCGGTGTCGCTCTGATGCTGATCGTGATCTTCCGCCCGCAGGGCATCTTCGGAAACAAGAGGGAGCTGACCTTTGTCAAGTAACGAAGCAGGCAGCAGCACTCCCGGCGACACGGGCGCGGTGCCCGTGACCACCGGCAGCATCCGACGTCCGAAGACCGGCGGCCTCGCCGTGGGCGCGCCGGTGCCCGGAGTGGCCAAGACCGACCCGATCGTCGTCATCGACGGCGTGACCCGCCGCTTCGGCGGCCTCACGGCGGTGGACGTCGAGCACCTCGAGATCCCCCGCGGCGCGATCACTGCGCTCATCGGTCCCAATGGGGCCGGAAAGACCACGCTGTTCAACCTGATCTGCGGGTTCGACAAGCCCAACAGCGGCGAGTGGTCCTTCGATGGCACCAACCTGTCGGGGATCCCGTCGTTCAAGGTGGCGCGGATGGGTCAGGTGCGCACGTTCCAGCTGACCAAGGCCCTGTCACTCCTGACGGTCCTCGAGAACATGAAGCTCGGCGCCACCGGCCAGAAGGGTGAGAGTCTGCTGCGCAGCATCTTCCCGTTCATCTGGCGTGCACAGGACGACGAGATCGAGACCAAGGCCAAGGACCTGCTGGCACGGTTCAAGCTCGACACGAAGCAGGACGACTATGCGGCCTCGCTGTCCGGTGGACAGCGCAAGCTCCTCGAGATGGCCCGCGCCCTCATGAGCGACCCGACGCTCGTCATGCTGGACGAGCCGATGGCCGGCGTCAACCCGGCTCTCACCGAGTCGCTGCTGGACCACATCCTCGACCTCAAGGATCTGGGGATGACGGTCCTGTTC
>Ga0160475_100629_pt1 | contig 10906 bp, 12 predicted proteins | sample HID1975M_E11MG_FD_108254 | JGI IMG/M metagenome (GOLD analysis project Ga0160475, IMG submission 108254) | Enriched soil microbial communities from UW Madison campus, WI, USA - HID1975M_E11 MG | ecosystem: Environmental > Terrestrial > Soil > Unclassified | place: USA: Madison, Wisconsin... | reverse complement strand
GGCACGGCCAATTTCGCCAGTGAACAGCTGGACTTGAAGATCACCCCTGAGTCCAAGGGCGTGCGGCTGTTCTCGCTGCGTTCACCGCTTTATGTACGCGGGCCGTTTGCCAAGCCGAGTGACGGTGTGCAGGCATTGCCGTTGGCGTTGCGCGGGGCGGGGATGGTGGCGCTCGGGGTGGTTGCGGGCCCGGCGGCGGGGCTGCTGGCGCTGGTGGCGCCGAGCAGTGGCGATGAGCCTAACCAGTGCACGCCGTTGCTGCAGCAGATGAAAGCGGGCAAGGCGCCGGCTACGGTGAAGAGCAAGAAATAGCGCAAGGGGCCGCTTTGCGGCCAGTTCGCGGCGCAAGGCCGCTCCCACAGGTACTCCGCAACCTTTGGACTGAGCGGTGATTGTGTGGGCTTGCAAAGCCGAGGACCGGTTGCAGGTAGTGCTGGTGGTGGCGTCGGGCAGTGGCGCTGATTAACGGCAAGATAGTGTGTGGGGCCGCTTTGCGGCCCATTCGCGACACAAGGCCGCTCCCACAAGTGCTCCGCTACCTTAGAACTGTGCGGTAAGCCTGTGGGAGCGGCCTTGTGTCGCGAAAGGGGCGCAGCGCGCCCCCGAAAATTACAACCCTTGCAGCAGGTCGGCCATATCGTCCGCGTGCTCTTCTTCCTGCGCCAGGATGTCTTCAAAGATACGCCGCGTGGTCGGGTCGCTGTCCCCAATGTACTGGATGATCTCCCGGTAGCTGTCGATCGCAATGCGCTCGGCCACCAGGTCCTCCAGCACCATTTCCCTGAGGTTGCTGCCCGCCACGTACTGGGCATGGGAATTCTTGGTCAGGTTGTCCGGGTTGAAGTCCGGCTCGCCACCCAGCTGCACGATGCGCTCGGCCAGCTTGTCGGCATGCTCGTTTTCCTGGTTGGCATGCTCGAGAAACTCTTCGGCAGCAGCGCTCGCCTTGATACCGCTGGCCATGAAGTAGTGGCGCTTGTAGCGCAGCACGCAGACCAGCTCAGTGGCCAGCGACTCGTTGAGCAGGCGCAGGATTTCATCGCGGTTGGCGTGGTAACCCTCGGTCACCGCGCCTTGCTCGACATGCTGGCGGGCACGATTGCGCAGGGTTTGCACATCGGTCAGTTCAACGTTGCTCATGGTTATCTCCAAAAGATCAGGGACGGGTGGTCAATGTGTGGCGTAGGCTCACGCGCCGTGTACGGCTTCGCTGTCCTCTTCTCGTTGCTTGCAGGTCTTGAAGCCCTTCGCATCGACATGGCCGGTGGCGTCGAAGCGCACGTAATAAGCCTGCTGGTGGCCATCGCGGTTGAGGATGTAGTCGTTGCAGGTGCCCCCGTGAGGCAGGTCGATCACGTTCGACGGGCTACCGCCAATGGCGATGACCTTTTGCATGGTCATGCCGTTCTCCACCTGCTTGACCAGCGGTTGGTCGCGGTAGGTGGCATAGTCCACCGGGTTTTCCGGGTGGCTGCCGCACGCGGCCAGGGTGGCGCTGGCCAGAAGGATTGCCAGGGTCTGCTTGTACATGGTCCCGCTCCTTGCTCAGGGTCTGTCTGGTTTGGAACCACGCGGCGCGTCAGGAGTTCGATTGCGATGGTCATCAAAGCCCCTGTAGTGTTGACCGGTCGTCCACGGAAAGGGGCTGGGGCTATGCAGCGGGAATTGGCCACGCGATATCCATTGGTGCTGGTGCCGGGCATGCTCGGTTTTGTCCGGGTGCTGCTTTACCCGTACTGGTTCGGCATCGTGGCAGCCCTGCGCAAGGGCGGGGCGCAGGTGTTCCCCGTGCAGGTTTCGCCGCTGCATTGCAGCGAAGTGCGTGGTGAGCAACTGTTGGCGATCATCGAAGACATCTGCCTGCGTACCGGGGCCGACAAGGTCAACCTGATCGGCCATAGCCAGGGCGCCCTGGACGCGCGCTATGCCGCTGCCCGGCGGCCTGACCGGGTGGCGTCGGTGACGTCGGTGGCAGGGCCCAACCATGGCTCGGAACTGGCCGACCACCTGGAGCGTACGGCACCGGGCGACTCACCCCAGGGGCGCATTCTCAAGGCCGTGTTGCACGGCCTGGCGGTGCTGCTGGTGTGGCTTGAAACCGGCTGGCGGCGCGACCCGTTGCCGATCGACGTGCACGCCTCGCACCAGGCGCTGACCAGCGCCGGGGTGGCGCTGTTCAACCAGGCTTATCCACAGGGGTTGCCCGAAACCTGGGGCGGTCAAGGGCCGGCCCAGGTCAACGGCGTGCGCTACTACTCCTGGTCAGGCACCTTGCAGCCCGGCCTGACCGACCAGGGCCGCAACCGCTTTGACGGCAGCAACCGCTTTTGCCGCCTGTTCGCTCGCAGCTTCGTCAAGGAAAAGGGCCATTGCGACGGCATGGTCGGCCGCTTCAGTTCACACCTGGGCCAGGTGATCGGTGACAACTACCCGCTCGATCACCTGGACATCGTCAACCAGTCACTGGGCGCGGTGGGCAAGGGCGCCGAGCCGGTGCGCCTGTTTACCGAACATGCCGCCCGGCTCAAAGCTGCGGGGCTGTAATTTTGCCACGCACGGGTGTGGTCCAGCGCTCGGCAAAAATCACCCCGAACAGTGTCAGCAGGCCGCCGACCAGGTGGTAACTGGCCAGTTGTTCGTCGAGCACCGCAGCAGCGATCAGCGCGGTCACCAGTGGCAGCAGGTTGAAGAACAGCGTCGTGCGGCTGGGCCCCAGGCGGTGCACGGCCTGCATCCACACCAGCGGTGCGATCATCGAGGCCAGTACACAGGCGTAAAGCACCAGGCCGGCGTTGTGAACGTTCAGTCCGGTTTTTTCCGACAGCAGGAACAGCGGCAACAACACGATGATCGCCACCAGCACCTGCAGGTACAGCAGCTGCAAGGGCGGCAAGCGCAACTGCCATTTTTTCAACAGGAAGCTATAAAGCGCGTAAGCCAGGGTGGCCACCAGCATCAGCAGGTCGCCGCTGTTCAGGCCTTGTTCCAGCAGGATGCCCGGCTGGCCTGCGGAGACTACTTCCAGCACACCCACAAACGAGACCACGGCACCGGCCAGCGCCCCATAGCTCAGGCGCTGCCCCAGCCAGGCGATGGACAGTGCCAGTGACATCAATGGCATCAGCGACAGGATGATGCCCATGTTGGTGGCGCTGGTGATGCTGGCGGCGAAGTACGCCAGGCTCTGGTAAATCGCCATGCCTAGCACGCCGAGCACGGCAATCTTGCCCAGGTGCGGGCGGATGGCCGCGCGGTTGCGCCACACAGCCGGCAGCAGGAACGGGGTGAACAGCAGCCCGGCCAGCAGCCACCGGTAAAAGCCGATCTCGGCAGGGTGGATGGCACCTGCGGACAGCTTGGTGACCACGGTGTTGCCGGCCCAGATGAGGATGGCGGTGAGGGGGAAAAGGTAATTCATGTTCAGGTGATGCTCTGGGGGAAGACAGTAAACCTGGGGCTGCGAAGCAGGACCAGATAGCACGCTATTATCCGTTGTCTGTTCCCACGCCTATACTCGTATCCAGACAACCTGCCCCTTGAAGCAGACAGCATGCCGCGTAAATACCTCGACATCCCCCAGTTCGACCAACTCCCCGCGCCGGTGTACTTTCGCCATGACGAGTTCGGCGCCGACACCCACAGCGCACCTCATCACCATGCCTGGGGCCAGCTCAACTACACGGCCCACGGCGTCATGCACCTGGATGTCGATGGCCAGCGCTTCCTCTCGCCGCCGCACTACGCCGTGTGGGTACCACCGGGCACCGAGCATGGCTGCTACAACCCCCAGGCCATCGTCTACCGCTCGGTCTACCTGGACCGCAGCCTGTGCTCCGAGCTGCCGCAGCAGCCCTGCAGCCTGGTGATCAGCGATATTCTCAAGGCGATCCTCGGCGATTTCGCCCGGCGTGACCTGAAAGTGGCACAGGGCGAGCGCGACCAGCGCCTGGTGCAGGTGCTGCTCGACCAGCTGCTGCTGGCGCCGACCCAGACTTGTTACCTGCCCTTCGCCCACAGCGAGGGCTTGCGCCAGGTGCTCGATGCCCTGGGTGCCGAACCGGGCGATAACCGCCCGCTGGCTGAATGGGCAGCCCAGGTGCACGTCAGCGAGCGCACCCTGGCTCGGCAGTTTCTCCGCGAGCTGGGCATCAGTTTCGGCGAGTGGCGCCTGCGCCTGCGGTTTCTGCGGGCCATCGAAGCGCTGGAGGCGGGCGCGCCGATCCAGGCGATTGCCTTCGACCTTGGCTACAGCAGCGCCTCTGCCTTCATCGCCATGTTCCAGCGCCAGGCCCAGTGCACGCCGGAGCAGTACCGGCGCCAGGCCCGGGCGGGAATGTAAAAATTCTTGTCTACACTCACGTGCACTACCGTGCATCGGGCGCGGAGCCAAGGAGACCACTCCATGAAGATGCTGCAAATGCCATTGCTGGTGTTGGCTGTGTTGTTCAGCGCGCAGGGCTTCGCCGCCACCGCGCAACAGGAAAAGATGACCTCGTGCAATGCCGACGCCTCGGCCAAGGCGCTCAAGGGCGACGAGCGCAAGGCGTTCATGAGCACCTGCCTGAAGAAGAGCGTGCCGGCCACCCAGCAGGAAAAGATGAAGACTTGCAACGCCGACGCCTCCAGCAAGGCGCTCAAGGGCGATGAGCGCAAAGCCTACATGAGCGACTGCCTGAAGAAGAAATGACCTGCGCCTATGCCTGTCGGTCGAAGGCTGGCAGACTGCGGGTCTTTCCGCTGTCTGCCGCCGAGGCTGTATGACCTTCACCCCCCGCCAGATTACCCTTGCCAGCCTGATCATCGTGATGGCCGGGCTGCTGCTGGCACTGCCCATGAAGTTGCTCCCAAGCCTGCTGGCCGGGCTGCTGGTGTTCGAATTGGTCAACATGCTCACGCCGCGGCTGCAACCGCTGATCGCTGGCCAGCGAGCGCGCTGGCTGGCGGTGGCGCTGCTTGGCACGCTCGTGGTGATTACCCTGGCGCTGCTGATCGCCGGTGCGTTCAGTTTCCTGCTGCATGAGGCGGAGAACCCTGGCGCCTCGCTGGACAAGTTCATGGCCCTGGTCGAGCGTGCCCGTGGCCAGTTGCCGCCCTTTATCGAAGGCTACCTGCCGGCCAGTGCCGCCGAGTTCAAGGTAGCCATAGGTGACTGGATCAAGAGCCACCTGAGCGACCTGCAGCTGGTCGGCAAGGGCATGGCGCACATGTTTGTCACGCTGCTGATCGGCATGATCCTCGGAGCCATCATCGCCCTGCAGCGCATCCCCGACATTTCCCGCCGCAAGCCGCTGGCCGCGGCGCTGTTCGAGCGCCTGAGCCTGCTGGTTCAGGCATTTCGCAACATCGTGTTCGCGCAGATCAAGATCTCGCTGCTGAACACCGCGTTCACCGGTGTTTTCCTGGCCGTGGTGCTGCCGTCGTTCGGCGTGCACCTGCCGCTGACCAAGACGCTGATCGTCCTGACCTTCCTGCTGGGGCTGTTGCCGGTGATTGGCAACCTGATGTCCAACACGCTGATCACCATCGTCGGCCTGTCGTTGTCGATCTGGGTGGCGGCGGCGGCGCTGGGGTATCTGATCGTCATCCACAAGGTCGAGTACTTCCTCAACGCGCGGATCGTCGGCGGGCAGATCAGTGCCAAGGCCTGGGAGCTGTTGTTGGCGATGCTGGTGTTCGAGGCGGCGTTCGGTTTGCCGGGAGTGGTGGCGGGGCCGGTCTACTATGCCTATCTGAAGAGCGAGTTGCGGCGGGCTGAGCTGGTCTGAGGTTAGGGGGGCCAGTACCGGCCTCATCGCCGGCAAGCCGGCTCCCACAGAACAAACGCTAACCTACTGATTTGGCGTGGACCCTGTGCGGCTTCAGCCGCCAACACCGGCGAAGCCGGTGCCATCCACCGCGGCGCCTGCTTCGCGGCTGACGCCGCTCCCACAGGGTATGCGGCGCGCTCGCGGGCTTTGTTCTCTGAGCGACAACGCAGCACGAAGGGCTGAGTAATCTCCCACAGGGAAAACACAAGCCTGAGGGCGGTGTGATTCCTGTGGGAGCCGGCTTGCCGGCGATGAAGCTGACGCAGATTCAGATCGTGCCGTAACGCTTGCGCGCCTCGATCGCCAACCCGCTGCCAATGCTGCCGAAGATGTTGCCTTCCACATGCCGCGCATTCGGCAGCATCGCCGCCACGCTGTTGCGCAGGGCGGGAATACCGCTCGAACCGCCGGTGAAGAACACCGTGTCGACCTGGCCTTCGCTCACGCCGGCCTTGGCCAGCAACTCGGTCACGCTGGCCCGCACTCGCTCCAGCAGCCCTTCGATGGCCCCTTCGAATACCGCGCGGGTCAAGTCCACCCCCAGTTCACGCTCGACGCGGCCGAGGTCGATACGGCGGGTTTCGTGGTCGGTGAGCTCGATCTTGCTGGCCTCGACTTCCATCGCCAGCCAGTGGCCGGCACGCTGCTCGATCAGCTTGAACAGGCGGTCGATACCCAGGGTGTCCTCGATGTCGTAGCGCATGTTGCCCAGGGCCAGCTGCGATTTCTGCGAGTACAGGGCGTTGATGGTGTGCCAGGTGGCCAGGTTGAGGTGGTAGCTGGTGGGCATCAGCGCGCCGCTCTTCATCCGGCTGCCATAGCCGAACAGGGGCATCACGCCCTGCAGGCTCAACTGCTTGTCGAAGTCGGTACCGCCGATGTGCACGCCGCCGGTGGCGAGGATGTCGCTCTGGCGCTCGGCCACATTGTGCCGCTCGGGGGAAAGGCGGATCAGGGTAAAGTCCGAGGTACCACCGCCGATATCGACAATGAGCACCAGTTCTTCACGGCTGATGCCGGACTCGTAGTCGAACGCCGCAGCGATCGGTTCGTACTGGAACGACACGTCCTTGAAGCCGATCTTGCGCGCCACTTCGGCCAGGGTGTCTTCGGCCTCCTGGTCGGCAGCCGGGTCTTCGTCGACGAAGAACACCGGGCGGCCCAGTACTACCTGGTCAAAGCTGCGATCGGCGGCGGTTTCGGCGCGGTTCTTCAGCTCGCCGATGAACATGCCCAGCAGGTCCTTGAACGGCAGGGCGCTGCCCAGCACGCTGGTATCGTGCTTGATCAGCTTGGAGCCCAACAGGCTCTTGAGCGAGCGCATCAGGCGGCCTTCGTAGCCTTCCAGGTATTCGTGCAGCGCAAGCCGGCCGTACACCGGGCGGCGTTCTTCGATATTGAAGAAGACCACCGACGGCAGGGTGATCTTGCCGTTTTCCAGGGCGATCAGCGACTCGACGCCGGGGCGGTGCCAGCCGACCGTGGAGTTGGAGGTGCCGAAGTCGATGCCAAGGGCACGGGCCGGGGATACGTCAGACATGGAAAAGGGCTTCCGGAGGCAAAACGGCCGCGCAGTTTATGCCACTTGGCTCAAGAATCAAGACCGGTCGTCTGCCATGGAGCAAAGCCAAGCGCACCTTGAAAGGCTATGCTTGGACCCTATCTTCAGATGCAATACGCAAATTCACATTGGTGATCCATAGATGGACTTCAAAGACTACTACAAGATACTCGGCGTAGAGCCCACGGCGGACGAGAAGGCGATCAAGGCCGCGTACCGCAAACTGGCGCGCAAGTATCACCCTGACGTCAGCAAGGAGCGCGACGCCGAGGATAAATTCAAGGAGGCCAACGAGGCCTACGAGGTGCTTGGCGACGCCCAGAAGCGCGCCGAGTTCGACGAGATCCGCAAGTACGGCGGCCAGCACGGCCGGCCATTCCAGGCCCCGCCGGGCTGGCAGAGCCGCGGCGGTGCGGGTGGCGCGGGCGCGGGTTTCGAGGGTGGTGATTTCTCCGACTTCTTCAGCTCGATCTTCGGCGCACGGGGCGGCAGCCCGTTTGGTGGCGCCCGGCAACAACGCAGTGCGGGCAGACGAGGGCAGGACGTGGAACTGGAACTGGCGATCTTCCTTGAAGAAACCCTGAGCAAGGAATCCAAGCAGATCAGCTTCCAGGTGCCGCAGACCAACGCCGCTGGCCAGCGTACCGGGTTCACCACCAAGACCCTGAACGTGAAGATCCCGGCCGGGGTCAGCGATGGCGAGCGCATCCGCCTCAAAGGCCAGGGCGCGCCCGGCAGTGGCGGCGGGGCCAATGGCGACCTGTTCCTGACCATCCGCATGGCACCGCACCCGCTGTTCGATGTCGAAGGTCAAGACCTGATCATCACCGTGCCGCTGGCACCGTGGGAAGCGGCGTTGGGCACCAAGGTGGCAGTGCCGACCCTGGACGGCAAGATCAACCTGACCATCCGCCCCGACAGCCAGAGCGGCCAGCGCCTGCGGGTGCCGGGCAAGGGCCTGGCGAACAAGCAGGGCGAGCGCGGCAACCTCTACGCGCAGTTGAAAGTGGTGATGCCGACGACATCCGACGAGTCTACCCGTGAACTGTGGGCCAAGCTTTCCGAGAAGGCCGCGTTCAACCCGAGGGCACAATGGAGTAAGTGATCATGAGCAGCACCCTGATCGTTCAACTGGACATGCGCACCCTTTGCCAGGAGGCCGACATCACGGCCGACTACGTGGTCGAGATCGTCGAGCACGGTATCGTTGAACCGAAAGGGCGAACGCCGGAGGATTGGCTGTTCGACGATCAGGCGCCGCTGCTGGCCAGGCGTGCGGCCAAGTTGCACCAGGAGCTGGAACTGGAGTGGGAAGGGGTGGCGCTGGCGCTGGAGTTGTTGCAGGAAGTGCAGCAGTTGCGCAGTGAGAACAGCATGCTGAAACAGCGGCTGGGGCGGTTTATTCAGCTGTGATGGTGCCCGCACTGGCCCCATCGCCGGCAAGCCGGCTCCCACAATGACTGCGGCGCTGCAAATCCTGCGGGAGCATGTTGAAGCAGCGGCTGGGGCGGTTTACCCAAATGTTATGGTGACTGAACTGGCCCCATCGCCGGCAAGCCGGCTCCCACAATGATGGACTGCCCCCCAAAAGTTGGACAGTTCTAAGCTGCAGCCCGAGCCCTGTACTCCACAGGGCTCAGGCCATTGAGTCTCAGCTTGATGCGATCATGGTTGTAGTAGTGAATGTACTCATCCAGACCCGCTCTCAGCTCATCAATGTTCTCGAAACGCTTCAGGTAGAAAAACTCGGATTTGAGCGTGCCGAAGAAGCTTTCCATAGCCGCGTTGTCCAGGCAATTACCTTTGCGAGACATACTCTGTTTTACCCCGCGCTCGCTGAGTACATGGCGGTACTGGGCTTGCTGGTAATGCCATCCCTGATCCGAATGCAGCACGAGCTTCGGTTTCTCTCCCAGGCAATCGAGCGCTTTGCCAAGCATGTTCCCAACCAGGCTATAGCACGGGCGACTAGCCATTTCGTAGGCCACGATTTCACCGTTGTACAAGTCCATCACGGGCGATAGGTAGAGCTTCTGTTGAGCTACCTTGAACTCGGTTACATCGGTCACCCACTTCTGGTTCGGCCGTTGCGCGACAAAATTTCGCTCCAGCAGATTCGCAGCCACTTTGCCGACGGTGCCTCGATAGGAGCGGTATTTCTTGGGGCGCACTACCGATTTCAATTCCTGCTCAGCCATCAGTCGTTCAATCACCTTCTTGTTCACCCGCTTTTCCTTCCTGATTACGAGCGCAATACGGCGATAACCATAAAGCCCTTTTTGCTCGTGGTAGACGCGATGCACCAACGCCTTGAGCTCAGCATGCCGGTCTGGCTTCTGCTGAGCTTTGAGCTGGTAGTAGAAGGTGCTGCGCGCCAGCTCGACCAGTTCAAGGAGGTCAGGCAAAGGAAACCTGTGCTTGAGTTTTGAAACGATCAGGACTTTTTCCCGCGTATTCGCTCCTTTTCCTCGCGCAGAGCCTTGAGCTCCTTTAGGACAGCGTTCTCCATGCGCAGGAACTCGAGTTCAGCCATCAGCTGATCACGAGACTTCTGATCATCATTGGTATCGGTGGGTTTGGCAGGTTTGATCTTCTTCGGCATGTTGATTGGCTTGATGGCAGCAGAAGGGGCAGGACTGCCACTGTAGTACTGGCGCTGCCAAATGCCTATCCGAGAGGACTGCCCAAGGCCAAAGTGGGCAGCGGTCTGGCGCAGCGAAAGGCGGTGCTCGTGCATGTAGCTGAGCACCTGCTGTTTGAAATCACTGGTATAGCGCTGCCCATGCGAGCCTGAACCAGCGCCATTATTGGCCTGATAACTGGCCACCCAGCGTCGAAGCAGACTGAAATCGATACCGAAGTGTTTAGCCACCTTTCGGAAACCGTTGCTGCCATCCAGGTAGGCTGAAATCGCTGTGAGCTTGAATTGCTCGGTGTACTTACCCATAGATCCCCCAAGGGTTGGATTGGTGTCCAACTTCTTGGGGGCAGTCCAAGTACTGCGCCAGCCTCTGGCCTGTCGCTGATCCTGTGAGAGCCGGCTTGCCGGCTCCTACAAGTGCTGCGCCAGCCTCTGGCCTGACGCTGATCCTGTAGGAGCCGGCTTGCCGGCTTCTACAAGTACTGCGCCAGCCTCTGGCCTGACGCTGATCCTGTGGGAGCCGGCTTGCCGGCTCCTACAAGTACTGCGCCAGCCTCTGGCCTGTCGCTGATCCTGTGAGAACCGGCTTGCCGGCTTCTACAAGTACTGCGCCAGCCTCTGGCCTGACGCTGATCCTGTGAGAGCCGGCTTGCCGGCTCCTACAAGTACTGCGCCAGCCTCTGGCCTGACGCTGATCCAGTAGGAGCCGGCTTGCCGGCTCCTACAAGTACTGCGCCAGCCTCTGGCCTGTCGCTGATCCTGTGGGAGCCGGCTTGTTCTGGTCAAGTTTTTCCGGACACCGATTACGGTGATCACGCCACCTGCTGCTCCATAGCTATCGGCGACAGGTAGTTGTTGTGGCTGTGGAGCCTGATTCGGTTGTATCGCATGAAGAAG
>Ga0160475_100627_pt1 | contig 10918 bp, 8 predicted proteins | sample HID1975M_E11MG_FD_108254 | JGI IMG/M metagenome (GOLD analysis project Ga0160475, IMG submission 108254) | Enriched soil microbial communities from UW Madison campus, WI, USA - HID1975M_E11 MG | ecosystem: Environmental > Terrestrial > Soil > Unclassified | place: USA: Madison, Wisconsin... | reverse complement strand
GGCTTTTTGAAGTCACCCCAAGGTGCCAGCTTCCAAGCCAGCAAGCAGATCGACAGCGAGCTGATGCCGGAAAAAACGGCGGTGGGTATCGCCAAGGGCAATCAGGAACTGAAAGCACTTCTGGACAAAGGCATCAAGGCACTCCACGACAACGGCACTTACGCTGCAATCCAGCAAAAATACTTTGGCGAGCTGAACCTCTACAGCGGCAAGTAACCACCGAATGCCCATCATCGGATGGGCACTTTCATGATTGCCAAAGGGCTGCCCAATGTTTGAAAACCTATTGCAGATTCTGGGGCTATCCGGCTACAGCCTTAAGGGCTTCGGCCCGCTGTTGCTGCAAGGCACCTGGATGACCGTCAAGCTTTCTGTCCTGTCACTGTTGTTGAGCGCCATGCTCGGGCTGATCGGCGCCATCGCCAAACTTTCAGGTTCTGCTGTATTGCGCGTGCCTGCGCAGCTCTATACCACGCTGATTCGCGGGGTACCGGACCTGGTGCTGATGCTGTTGATTTTCTACAGCCTGCAAACATGGCTGACCAGCCTCACCACGGCGCTGGGCTGGGACTACATCGAGATCGACCCGTTCAACGCCGGCGTCATTACGCTGGGCTTCATCTACGGCGCGTATTTTACCGAGACGTTTCGCGGGGCAATCCGCGCCGTTCCTCGTGGGCAACTGGAAGCTGCAACCGGGTATGGCCTTACCCGCATCCAGCGCTTTCGCTTCGTGGTGTTCCCGCAAATGATGCGCTTCGCCCTGCCGGGCATCGGCAACACCTGGCTGGTAATCCTCAAGGCCACCGCACTGGTCTCAATCATCGGCCTGTCCGACTTGGTCAAGGCCGCCCAGGACGCCGGCAAAAGCACCTATCAGCTGTTCTACTTTCTGCTCCTGGCGGCCTTGGTCTATCTGCTGATTGCCAGCGTTTCAAACTACCTCCTGCGTCGACTGGAGGTGTTCTACAGGGCGGGCTTCAGGGAGTCGGCACGATGATCGAACTCTTGCAGGAATACTGGCAACCGTTCCTTTACCACGACGGTCGTCACATCACCGGCCTGACCATGACGCTCTGGCTGCTCAGCGCTTCGATCTTCTTCGGCTTCATCATGTCGATCCCGCTGTCGATTGCCCGGGTTTCAAGCACTGCCTGGGTACGCTGGCCGGTACAGTTCTACACCTACCTGTTCCGCGGTACGCCCCTGTATATCCAGTTGCTGATTTGCTACACCGGGATCTACAGCATCGCCGCAGTACGCGAGCAGCCGGTGCTCGACGCGTTCTTTCGCGATGCCATGAACTGCACCATCCTGGCGTTTGCCCTGAACACCTGTGCCTACACCACGGAAATATTTGCCGGGGCGATCCGCAACATGCATCACGGCGAGGTCGAGGCTGCCAAGGCCTATGGCCTGCGCGGCTGGAAACTCTATGCCTATGTGATCATGCCGTCGGCCTTGCGCCGTTCGTTGCCGTACTACAGCAACGAAGTGATTTTGATGCTGCACTCGACCACGCTGGCCTTCACCGCCACGGTGCCGGACATACTCAAGATCGCTCGCGATGCCAACTCGGCAACCTTCCTTACCTTCCAGTCCTTCGGCATTGCCGCTGCCATGTACCTTGCAATCACGTTCGCGCTGGTTGGCTTGTTCCGTCTGGCTGAACGCCGTTGGCTGGCGTTCCTTGGCCCTGCTCACTAATTCAGGATCTACACACATGTACAAACTGACCGTGGATAACCTGCATAAAAACTATGGCAGTCATGAAGTACTCAAGGGCGTTTCGCTCAACGCCAAGCCCGGCGATGTGATCAGCCTGATCGGTGCAAGTGGTTCGGGCAAGAGCACCTTTCTGCGCTGCATCAACTTTCTGGAAACACCCAATGAAGGCGCCATGAGCCTGGATAACCAGCCCATTCGCATGGTCCACGACCGGCACGGTATGCACGTGGCCGATGCCGCTGAGCTGCAGCGCTTGCGCACCCGCCTGGCGATGGTGTTTCAACACTTCAATCTTTGGAGTCACATGACTGTGCTGGACAACATCACCCTGGCACCACGCCGGGTGTTGGGCGTGAGCAAGAAGGAGGCAGAGCAGCGTGCCCGGCTTTATCTGGACAAAGTGGGGCTGCCATCACGGGTGGCTGACCAGTACCCAGCGTTTCTCTCTGGCGGCCAGCAACAGCGGGTCGCCATCGCCCGGGCCTTGAGCATGGAGCCCGACATCATGCTGTTTGACGAACCGACCTCGGCACTCGATCCGGAGTTGGTGGGCGAAGTGCTCAAGGTCATTCAAGGGTTGGCCGAAGAAGGTCGCACGATGATCATGGTCACCCACGAAATGGGTTTTGCACGCAAAGTGTCGAGCCAGGTGCTGTTTCTGCACCAGGGGCGTGTCGAGGAGCAGGGTACGCCCGAGGCTGTCCTGGGCAATCCTCAAAGTGAACGCTTGCAGCAGTTTCTCAGTGGCAGCCTGAAGTAACCCCAGCGTTCAAACAAAACCCCGCAGATTAACGTCTGCGGGGTTTTCGTTCGGGCCCTGGAAAGTCCAGTGTTGCGAAATGCCTTTATGCCGATTGCTTGATGCGGTGAGGGTGATGGTGGTGATGATGGTAGGGCCAGGACGTCGTCGCCATATCGCCGGACAGGCTCGAAGGTGGGGCGGCCAGTTCTTCCATGTGATTGATCACATCGTCCGGTTTGAGTACCAGCACGTCGCTGTCGAGGGTATTCAGAATCATCTCAGAGGTGTTGCCGACCAAGGCGCCGCTGAGTCCGGTGCGGGCGACGCTGCCGATCACTGTCAGTGCCGCCTCGAGTTTGTGTGCCATGTACGGGATGAGCACGTCTGGCGGGCCTTCTTCGACATGCAGGTGCTCGTCGCTGATGTGGAACTCGTGTTGAAGCCGCTTGCATTGCTCGCAATAGAACGCCTCGATGCTTTCCTTGTTTTGAAGGACGGGGTCGCTCGATGACAGCAGGGGGTAGGGGTAGGCGCTCATCATGTGCAGGGTGCCGCTGGCCAGTTGGGCGATGTCGTAGCCGTGGCTGACGATGCCCGAATGCAGGACCCGGTGCCCTACGTCGCTGCTGTCCACATCGACGGCCGCGAGAATGGTGCCTCCCGTCCATGGCCTGGCAGTTTTCACCATGAGCACCGGGCAGGGGCAGTACCGCAACAGCTTCCAGTCCTCAGGCGTGAGAACGGCCTTCAACAGCGGGTTATCGGGTAGGTGCTGCGTGATTACAAGCCCGCAGTCTTGCGCTTGTTGAGCCGCGATGATGGTCTTGTGCGAGTTGCCTTCCCAGGCCTGTTGGGTGCTGACGCTGTAGCCCTCGCGTTCCATGGTGTGTTGCAGATCGTCCAGCGAACTGGAGTGATGGGCGCCTTTGCAACAGACCAGCAGATGCAAGTGCGACTGTGTTGCGCTGGCGATCATTCTGGCTCTGTTCAGGATCTGGTCGGCGGGTTGGTGCGAATCCACCACGACCAAGGTGCTACGAACTGTGTGCATGATCGACTACCTGTGCGTGAGTACAGTTTTCATGCAAGTGAGGGTGCGGCGTTCCTGGCCGGCGCAGCATGGGACGGGTGTACCCGTTACTTCGCCAAGCCCCACTTGTGGTACAGGCTCACTAATGACTTCATGCACCAAACAGCTGAAACCGGATCTCGCTCGCTCAGTTTGATTGTTGATGTTTACTTGGAGCGGGCGTCAGTAATCGTGGAACCCAATCGCTGTTTCAATCGCAAAGGTTTGCATCCCCGCTGCGCCTGCAGAGGAGGGTGAGTGTGTAATACGCAAGTTACACCTGTAGTCGGCGTCGTTGCGTTCCCGTGTGTTGGTTGGCTGTTGGCAAATGAATACAGTGAGGCTTTATCGCATTCATACCTCTTTCCAAGGGCGCGCTCGGTTTAATTGGACTTGCTCTTCGAGAACGCGGTATGTGGTCAAATCAGTGGGTGGTTATTATGCTCGCCAATGCACGATAGGATTAGTACTTTCTATAGGGTGGTTAGCTTTTTTTTTTCTAATTTACTCACGGGATAATAAGTGTTCGGTCTTATGCTGTGAGAACGGTTACAGCATGGGGATTGCTTATGTCGAAAAGCGTGAGTTCAGCGCACGGCAGGCACGCTAACTGTCCGGCGTCCTGATGCCAGTCTGCTCCCACCGGCACTGTAGGAGCGGGCTTGCCCCGCGATGGACCACTCAGATACTCATCAGCAACTGCCCGCTATAGTGGCCGGTGCGGTTCAAGGGCTATCGGACGCAGTTGATCGCGGGGCAAGCCCGCTCCCACAACGCTCGCGTTTCAGTGGCGTGCTGAGCCGGGGCTACTGGGGCACGCCTTTCGGGTAGACGCTGATGAAGGCAGTGATGTCCTGGGAATCCTGGTCTTGTATGTTCACCCTTGGGTGTTTGGACGAGCGCAGGATCTGGAAATCAAGGTGGGTGTTCCTGAAGGCTCGCTCCAGCGCCTGGTCGCCGGGGCCGCTGTACAGTACGACCTGGGTGCCGGTGATGTCCTTCATGGAGGTGAGTTTCTTGATCTGGACTTGAACGCCTGCCTTGGTCAAGGCCACCGCGATCTGTTTGGAGAACTGCAATATCTCATCGTCATTTCTGGTGACGTTGATGAGCACGGTGGGCGTCGTTTTTTTCTCGGACAACTCAGCCGCCAGGGCCGTGAACGCGGCGAGTGCCTCAGGCGTCAACTTTCGGGGCTTGAGTGTGGAGGCGACTTTCAGTCTTTCCGTTTTCTCAGCTTCCAGCTTTGTTGATAACTCAAGATTCTGCTGGGTGAGCGCGACGATTTGCAGCTTTGATTGAGCGGCGGCGTCTTTGGCATTCTGAGTGGCCTGGGTCGCTGTTTCTATAGAACTTTCGGCATGCCTGTTTTGTACTTCGGCGGCCATATGGGCGAGGATGACTGCGCTGGCCGATATCAACGCTGCAACAATTGCTGTTGCCGATGCAATGGTGTGTATCAGGCTTGCCGAAGTGGGTGAGATATCTAGCATGTAGTTATTCTTGAGGCTGATGTTTTTCATGGCTAACAGGTGTTTTGGGGCTTGCTATGTGTGTGGCCCGCAAGCGCGAGCGTGGCAGAGTGCCATAAATTTTCGTCGCGAGCGATAAGCAGCGCATGCGCCTTTAGACGCAATCCCCTGCGGCATTCGCCCCTCGACAGACACCGGCCAGAACGATGCCTGGGAACGTTGCGAGAAATGCTGCTCACTGGCGCGCAAGGCGTTTGCGTGGGCCACTGAGCAGCGTTTTTGATTGACCGGTTAGCGGTTCTGCTGGCCGGTCAATAGGCGGCACGTACGGTGAGCGTAAAGTTGCGCGGTTCACCGTAGAAGTTGCCATTGGCCGAGGTGCCGACGGTCTGGTAGTACTTCTTGTCGAAGATATTGTTGGCATTGACGATGGCCGACCAGTTCTTGTCGATCTGGTATTCCAGGCTCGAATTCCAGATGGCGTAGCCGGCCTGGACGAACTTGAATGCTTCTGCAGCGCCATCGTACTCGCCGCTGTCCGGGTTGAAGGCATTCACTGTGCCGCTACGACCGTTGTTGCTCTGCGCGGTGACGCCCATACCGAGCTTCCACTTTTCCAGGTCGCCCGGCAGGCGGTAGGTACCCCACAACTTGAACAGGTGCTTGGGGGTGACCGACGCATAGACCGCGCGGGTTTCATCGCTGGCCTTGTCGACGGTGTGGTTGTAGGTGTAGCCGGCGAACAGCTCGAGTCCGGTCAGCACTTCACCGCTGATCTCGGCGTCAATGCCCTCGCTGACCACCTCACCCTGGTTCAGGTAGCAGCAGTTGTTCGCCCCGAACACCATCGGGTAGCGCGGGTCCTGGATGGCGGCGTCCTGCTGCTCGATACGGTAGATCGCGACGCTGGTGTTGACCTTGTCGTCCAGGACCAGTCCCTTGAGACCGACCTCATAGTTTTTCGACGTGGCGGCGTCCAGCGCCTGGTTCGGGTACGCCTGCTGCAGGAACTGTGGCTTGTAGGTTTCGGCGTAGCTGAGGTAGGTGGTCCATTGTGGCGTCAGGTCGAAAGTCAGCCCGGCATACGGCGTGGTTACGCCTTGCTCCTTGAACCGACGATGGTACGGGGCAGGGTCGTCCAGAACGTTGCCCAGGTCGTCGAAGAACACTTCCACGTCACGGTATTTGTAGGTGGAAACCCGGGCGCCGAGTATGAGCTTGGTCCTGTCGCTCAACGACAGGCGGGTCATGCCGTAGTAACCGTATTTCTCGGTCGTGTTGTCATCGGTCTTGTTCGGCAGGCTGCCCAGGTCGGCCGGGCGTTCGAGGTCGAAGATGTTGATCGGGATGAAGTTGTCGTTGCCCCAGCGCTGCACGGTATAGCCTTCGGCGTGCGAGTAGTCGGCGCCCAGCAGCACGTCGTGACGCAGCTCGAAGAGGTCGAAGCCACCTTTGACGTAGCTGTTGATGCCCTTGCGCTCCAGCCCGGTCTTGGCGGGGTAGTGCAGCCATATCGGGCCTTGCAGGGTGATCGGGTCGACTGCGCCATTGGCGAACAGGGAGTTGGCGTCGCGATCCATGTCCATGTAGGTCAGGTCGGTGGTCCAGGTCCAGTCTTCGTTGAAGGTGTGGTCGAGCTTGAGGTAGGCCTGTTTGGTCTTCTCGTGCACGGTGTCCCAGGAGGTGACGTAGGCGGTCTTGCGTGACAGGCCGATGTCGTCGCCGTTCTTGTAGCGGGGCAGGCCGCCGAAGTTGGAAATACCTTCGCCTTCCTGGTAGCTGCCACCGACCGTGAGCAAGGTAGCGGGGCTCAGGTCGAATTCCAGCGATCCGTAGAACAGATGCTTTTCCATGTTGGCCACGTCGTAGAAGAACTGGTTGTTCTGATAGGCCGTGCCCAGGCGGCCCCGGATGTTCCCGGTCTGGGTGAGCGGGCCGGTGACGTCGAGCTCGGTGCGGTAGGTGTCCCAGCTGCCGGCCGATGCAGAGAACTTGAGTTGGTTGTGGTCCAGGGCCCGCTTGCGCACCAGGTTGATGGTGCCGCCGGGGTTGCCGCTGCCCGAATAGAGACCGTCGACCCCGCGCAGGAACTCGACGTGGTCGTATTGGGCCAGGTCCAGCTGGCTGATCGAGCCGTAGCCGGAGATCGAAGTGTCCATCGGCGCACCGCCGTCGAACTGGATGTTCGACACCGCGAAGCCACGGGAATAGAAGTTGGTGTCGTTGCCCAGCGAGGAGCCGGAGGCACCGTTCTTCTGCAGGGTTACGCCGGTGGTCTTGTCCAGGGCGTCAGTCAGGGTGGTGAGATTCTGATCCTCGATGCGTTGGCGGGTGACAACGGACACCGAGTGGGGGACTTCTTTGATCGACTGGGCGATCTTGCTGCCCACGGTTGTCGAGCCGGTGGTGTAGGAGCCGCTGTTTTCGGTCGTGGCGCCGAGCCCCGTGGCGTTGACGCTGGTCACTCCCAGCTCGAGCGCATCGCCCTTGAGTCGTGGCATCAGGACATCGTCGCCGTTGCTGCTGCGCACTACCCTGAGGTCGCTTGCGCCGAGCAACTGTGCGAACCCTTGCTCGATGCTGTAGCTGCCCTGCAGGCCCGGGCTGCGCTTGCCCTGGGTGAGCCCGGCTTCAAACGACAGCACCACCCCGGCCTCGCTGGCAAAGCGGCTGAGCACCGCGCCGAGTGGCCCGCCGGCGATCGAATAGGTGCGCGCCGCTTCTGCGGCATTGGCGTACCCGCCCTGGCCCAGGAGCGGGTGACCAAGCCCTGCCTGCAGGATCAGGCCAGCGCTGAACAGGGCAACGGCGAGGGGTTTTCGGGGATAAGCGTGACGAGGGGCGCGGTGTGGCATGGATGACTCCTTCAAATGCCTTGAGGCGGTTTGCAGGAGGGGTCGAACGAAACCGGAAAACCGACAATGCTAATGAGAACTTTTTTTAATCGCTTGTCAGCCAAGCCCTCGAACCCGGACCCAAAAGCGGGTGCGAGTCTCGATGCGCACCGGTAACACCTGGGCAATGGCCGCCAGTGCGCGGGTTGTATCGTCCAATGGGTAGGCGCCCGACAGGCGCAGATGGGCAACGTCCCGGGCGCAGTCGATGAAGCCCGGGCGATAGCGTTGCAGTTCCGTCAGCACCCGGTGCAACGGCCAATCGTCGATCACCAGGCTGCCATTGACCCACTCGGCCCGATTCGGGTCCAAAGGCCGGGGCAGTGGCAAGGGCCCATGCCCGAAGTGCAGGCTCATGCCGGCCTCGACACGCAGGGGCGCCGCATCCGTTTGATTGCGTACTTCAACCGCCTGTTCGATAACGTCGAGCTCGGTCAGCTCATCGTCCAGACGCACACTGAAGCGTGTGCCCAGTGCGCGCATCTCTCCATGCGGGCTGAGCACGCTGAGCGGACGGGAGTCCTTGCCGGTCTGCAGCATGATTTCCCCGGCATGCAGGACGATCAGGCGTTGATTCGCGGAATAGCGAATGTCCACGGCGCTGGCTGTATTGAGCGTCAGCCGTGTGCCGTCCTGCAGCGTCAGTTCGCGCCGCTCGCCGGTGGCGGTGCGCACATCGGCCAGCCACTGCGGGGTTTGTCGACAGCCCGTCCAGACAAGCCCGGAGACACCCAGGCCCAGCACCAGGCCTTTGAGCAAGGTGCGCCGGGCGGGCATGACCGGGTCTGCCGCCAGGGCCCGTTGCGCCACAGCGACAGGCACGCCACGCAGCTCGGCGTTGAAGGCTTCCAGGCGTTGCCAGGCCCATTGATGCATGGCGTCACTCTGGTGCCAGGCCTGCCAGTTTTGCTGGGTTTGCCGGCATTCGGGTGCGGCCCCCAGGCGGGCGTGCCACTGTGCAGCATCGCGCAGCGCCTGGCGTTGTCTGGCCGCGGTCATGCATCAGCGTCCAGCGCGAACAGCAGGCATCGCTCGGTCGCCTTGGCCACGTACTTGGTCACCGAACTGACCGACACGTCCAGGCGCACTGCGATTTGCGCATAGCTCAAGCCTTCCAGATTGGCGAGGAACAAGGCCTGGCGGACTTTGTAGTTGAGGCCATCGAGCATGGCATCGAGTTGCAACAGGGTTTCCATTACCAGCAAGCGTTCTTCGGGGGAGGCCTGCGACAGCTCCGGTTCCTGGGCGAGTGCCTGCAGGTACGCCTGCTCCAGGCTCCGTCGGCGCAGGTGATCGACCATGACGCGCTTGGCAACGGTCGCGAGGAAATTGCGCGGTTCACGAAGTGGGTGGGCGACAGTGCTGGTGATCAGGCGCACAAAGGTATCGTGGGTAATATCCGCAGCGCGTTCCTGATCATGCAGGCGCCGCCGCAGCCACGCACGCAGCCAGCTACTGTGATCGCGATACAGGCAATGCATGTCGTCCGATGAAGACGCAGGTGGAGTTTTGTACACCCGAATAACCCTGAAGAGCGTTGCAGATATAAATGAGTTTGAATCTTAATCGTATTGATAGTTAAAGGGAACCGCAGCCGGTGGGCCTCCGGGGTCTTGCATCGCGGCGATACGCTCGTTCCAAGTCCAAGTGCTGTCCATCGAGCAATACGGGTGACTCATTGACCGGGCGAGCACATTCAAGCTCATCGTCGAGCGGCCAGAATCGGGCGCTCGCGAATGGGCTGAGTCAAAGGCCAGTAGCCCGCACGAGGCAGGCTTGGCCTTGCGATCCGCTTATTTCCAGTCCGGCGGATCCTCAGGAACGTAGCCATGAAGGCCTTTCACCCTCCTGATGTTGCAATCGAAGCGAGTGGTTTCGCCTAGGGCTGGCGTATCGCCGTCGCCGTTGCCACAACCAGCGCTACCCAGAGCACCCCTTAACGTAGCTTCTGTGGGCATCGGGCCGTATGGCCCCCAGCATTTGAAGCCTTTCTTGTTCTGTGTGCACCACGCAAATGGCTCGTCATCGCTTGTGCTCGCCTTGCCCGGGGGCTTGGTCTGCGACGTGTCTCCCGAACCACCTGGAACTTTCCCTGAGCCGGTCCGGGAAGGCTGCGAGTGTTTACCTTGAGAGGTGTCGCTCCCACTGCCCTTTGACGTAGCGAGGCGGCGGGTCTCTGCTTCTTCAGCACGTGTCTGCGGACACGTTGGCCAATGGGCTGGACCTTCGTCACCAGGACGATTGCAGAGGCGAACTTTGCCCTGCGCCATAGTATCGGAGGGCTCAATGACTTCCTGCTCGATAGCGGTTGGCGTGATGCTGTTGGTCGCTGTGCTCAGTTGGATTTTTGAGGGGAGGATCTTGTGGGTGCCGGCCTGCTGCGAACGCTTTGCTTTTTTCTCGGCGAGTAACTGCTGGGCTTCGTCTAATTGTGCAAACAACTGCGGGTCGCCACCTGCCTGCTCGGCAGTTTGGCGAACCTGGGCCAGCGCAGCGGCCACCGTGGCGTCCTGTTCTGCCTCGGTTGAGGGAGCGCTGTTGGAAGAGGACTCCGTCGGTTGGGCCGTGGCGCGCTCAAGTTGGGCTTGCCGGGAGACAACGGCGAGCGTTCGATCCAGGCTGGCCTGGGACTCTGCCACTTGTCGTGAGGCCACCTCGTTGGCGGCCGTCAACGCTCCATTCAATGCGGCCATGTTATTCAGGAACTGGGTGGAACGCTCACTGTCCCGTTTCTTCTGCTCGTAGGTTGCCCATTGTTGAAGACGGTCATCTTTCTCATTCTTCTGCTCGCGAGACAATTCAATTTCTTTAACGGGCTGCCACGAGCCATCTTTTATCTCAAGTTGCGAGATTCTGATGGTGTTCTCATCGATCAGGGAATAGATATCCTTGCGACGTTCGCTGATGGCGCGAGTCATTGAGGAGGGGCTGTGTACGGTATAAGTGGAATTGCCAGGCTCCAGAAGATAGGTATTTTTTATGCTGCTTTCAGTGTGGCCGGTCATTTTCTTGC
>Ga0160475_100625_pt1 | contig 10946 bp, 11 predicted proteins | sample HID1975M_E11MG_FD_108254 | JGI IMG/M metagenome (GOLD analysis project Ga0160475, IMG submission 108254) | Enriched soil microbial communities from UW Madison campus, WI, USA - HID1975M_E11 MG | ecosystem: Environmental > Terrestrial > Soil > Unclassified | place: USA: Madison, Wisconsin... | reverse complement strand
CAGGCCGGTGGTGTTGCGGCCGAGCAGGATGCGGTCGATCAGGTTGCCGGCCTTCTCGCTGCCCAGCGCCTGCACCAGCATGTTGCGGATGTAGTCGTCCGAGCCCACGCCCAGCGAGGTCTTGGAGCCCAGTTCGGAACTGAACTGGTCCATCACGCCTTCGACCTGGGCACGGGTGATGTCGGTCATGGTGGCCATGGCGATGCCGATCTTCTGCACCTCCTTGGGCTCCATGTGGCGCAGCACTTCGGCTGCGTCCAGTTCACCCAGCGACAGCAGCAGCACGGCGGCGCGTTGTACGCCGCTCAGCGGCGCAGTGTTGGCGTCAGTCATTGGCCACCCACCCCTTGACCACCTGGGCCACACGCTTGGAATCGGTCTTTACAGCTTCACGCGCCATGCGCAGTCGTTCCTCGTAGGAGTCCACCGGCAGCGCCAGGGTTTCATGTCCGGCCGCGCTCAGGCGTTCGCTGCCCAGTGCGGGCAGGCCTTCGCCATCGTCGACCAGCTGTACATCGGCACTGTGCGGTTCCAGTGCCTCGTCGCTGTCTTTCTTGTTCTGGCCGGTGATCGAGCGCAGCGCCGGGCGCAGTACGCCGAACACCAGCGCCAGCACCACGATCGCGCCGAGCAGCAGCCTCAGGGCGTCCTGCACCTGCGGCAGTTCCCACCACTTGGGGCCTTCGACCGGAGCGACTTCACGCACGAACGGGGCATTCATCACCGACACGGTGTCGCCGCGTTCGGCATCGAAGCCGACCGCCTGCTTGACCAGGGCTTCAACCCGGGTCAGTTCGGCCGCCGACAGCGCCTGCTCGGTGGTCTTGCCGTTGGCACCGGCACGCGGCACGTTGTCCACCAGCACCGCCACCGAGACCCGCTTGATGCGGCCGGCCGGCTGGCGGGTGTGCTGCAGCGTGCGGTCCAGCTCGTAGTTGCGGGTGGCGTTCTTGGAGGTTTCGGTCGGCGCGGCGGCGGTGGCCGGCGCGGCGGCCGGGCCGGGCGGCGTATTGCTGGCCGCACCGGGCACGCCCTGCGGGCCGGGCACGTTGCTGCTGTTCTCGCTCATCTGCTCGCTGCGCAGCTTCTGCGGCTCGCCGTTGTACAGCTCACGGGCTTCCTCGATGACCGAGAAGTCCATGTCCACGCTGGTTTCCGGATTGACCCGGCCCGGGCCGGTCATCGGTTCCAGCAGTTCGCGGATGCGCTGGTTGAACGAGGTTTCCTGGCGGCGCACCTGTTCGAACTGCGCGGCATTCATCGCCGCATCGCTGTTGGGGTCGGACACGCTGAGCATGCGCCCGCTCTGGTCCACCACGGTGACGCGTTCGGGGGTCAGGTCGGGAATGCTGGCGGCCACCATGTGCACGATGGCATCGATCTGGCCGCGTTCCAGCTGCTGGCCACCGCGCAGTTCCAGCACCACCGAGGCACTGGCCACGTCACGCTGGCGGGTGAAGGCGCTGGGCTTGGGAATGGCCAGGTGCACGCGCGAATCGCGCACCGGGCGCAGCGTGTTGATGGTGCGCGACAGCTCGGTTTCCAGCGAATGCTGGTAGCGGGCGTTTTCCATGAACTGGCTGACGCCGAAGCCCGGATCACGTTCCATCAACTCGAAGCCGAGCCTGCCGCTGTCGGTCAGGCCCGAGCCGGCCAGCTTCAGGCGGGCGTCGTGCAGGTTCTTTTCCGGCACGGTGATGCCACTGGTGGCCGGGTCCAGCTCGAACGGAATCTGCGCAGCGCGCAGCAGGTCGGTGGCTTCGGCGGTGGCCTTCTGGTCCAGGCCGGTGTACAGCGGCACCATGCCCGGCTTCTGCGACCAGAAGAACACGAACAGACCTGCCGCCACGGCCACGGCGATCATCGCCATCAGTCCGAGCCGACGGGTGATCTGCAGGCTTTGCAGCCGGTCGAACCACTGGCCCGCCTTTTCGGCGTTCAGGGAGTCCTTGGAGAGCGAGAGGGCCAGGCGTTTCTATCCTTACAGCGGCATGTTCATCACGTCCTGGTAAGCCTGGACGAGACGGTTACGGACTTCCACGGTGGCGCGGAAGGCGATCTGGGACTGCTGCGAGGCGACCATCACCTTGGCAAGGTCGGCACCGGGTTCACCCAGTTCGAAGGCCTTGGCCAGGGCGCCGGATTTCTGCTGGGCATCGTTGACGCCGGCAATGGCGCCACGCAGGGTTTCGGTGAAGCTCGGACCCTGCACTTCCTGGGGAGACACAAGGCCCTGGATGGCATTGTTCTTCGGCGCCTCCGTCAGCGGGCTGACGGCGGACTGCCCCATCTGGGTCTGGAAGGAGCGGATCTGGGAAAGGACGGAGGTGACGGAGTGCGACATCTGGAACGTTCCGAAGCTGGGATGGGGTTTCGAGTGAATACGTTGCAAGTGGCGTGCCGAAACCGTTTATCGGTTCAGTTTTGTTGGTGGCACAAGGGTTTGCGTGTTCACGGGGTGACGGCGGGCGGGGCGGCCGGCGGGGCCGCGCGACGGAATGTTGCTGCGGCGGTTTGACGCGGTGTGCGTGCCGGAGCGCCGGCGTCGGAAAACCGGCGGGGTGTTGTGCAGCCACCCGTGGGGTGGCTCTACCGTTGTCGTGCGGGCGCCCATGGGGCGGTATCGGGGTAGAGCCACCCCATGGGTGGCTGCGCTTGTCAGGGCGTCAGCGTCCAGCGGCCGCCGTTCTGGCGGCGGGCCGGGGCGATCGGGCCGGCGTGCTGGGTGAAGACGAACATGCCCTCGTTGTCGGTGAGGCAGGTGAGCAGCAGGGTGTATGCGGCGGTACCGCCCGGGAAGGCTTCGCGCATCCGGATTTCACCGAGGTGCGGGGCATGGCGCTGGTAGCGGTAGCTACCCTGTACGTGGACCGGGGTGCCGAGGATGCCGAGCACGTACTGGTCGGCCGCGAAGTTCACCTGCACCATCCGCCCGGCGTTGGGATTGTCGGGGCGATAGAGCGGATCGCTGACATTGATGAACTGACGCGCGTCGAGCGTGACGGGCAGGGTGCAGGCAGGGCTGGCCAGGGCGGTGGCGGGCAGCAGGCCCAGGCTGAGCAGCATGGGGAACAGGCGCATCGGATGACCTCCAGCGGGATGTGTCTTCGATGCTAGTCAGCGCGTGGCGCGTGTCTGTAGGAAAACGTGCAATCGCAAGGCAGGCCGATGCCGGATCGGAGCCCCACAACGACAAAGCCCGGGACAGGCCCGGGCTTCTGCGTCCTTCAAGAGGCGGTCGAATCAACCGGCCAGTTGTTCCTGGTCGCGCTCGATACCGTACTTGCGCAGCTTTTCCACCAGGGTGGTGCGGCGCAGGCCAAGCAGCTGGGCGGCGTGGGCGACCACGCCCTGGGTGCGTTCCAGGGCTTCGTTGATGAGGTTCAACTCGATGTTGGCCATGTGGTTGCGCAGGTCCAGGCCGGCGTCGGGCAGGGCCGGGGCGCGGGCGGCCGGGCCGCTGTCCACGGCGGCACCGTTGCCCGGGGTCGGCACGTGGAAGGAAAAGCTGCGCAGGTCCAGGCGCTCGTCGCTCACCGGGGCCGGGGCCACCACGGGCGCCGGGACGCTGACACTGAAATCGCCGCGATAGCGCGCCGGCAGGTCCTGCACGCGCACGGTGCCGCCGGGGTGCAGCACGGCAAGGCGCTCGACCAGGTTGGTCAGTTCGCGCACGTTGCCTGGCCACTCGTAGCTGGCCAGGGCCTGCAGGGCCTCGGCACTGAAGCGCACTTCGCCGCGACCGGTGCGTGCCAGCTGCGCAGCGATGGTGGTCACCAGCGCCGGCAGGTCTTCGCTGCGCTCGCGCAGCGCCGGCACGTCGATGGGGAACACGTTGAGCCGATAGAACAGATCCTCGCGGAACTTGCCGTCGGCGATGCGCGATTCCAGGTCACGGTGGGTAGCCGCGATCACCCGCACGTTGCAGCGGATGGTCTGGTTGCCGCCCACGCGCTCGAAGCTGCGCTCCTGCAGCACGCGCAGCAGCTTGACCTGCATCGGCAGGCTCATGTCGCCGATTTCATCCAGCAGCAGGGTGCCGCCCTCGGCCATTTCAAACCGGCCCTTGCGCGCGCTCAGTGCACCGGTGAAGGCGCCCTTTTCGTGACCGAACAGCTCGCTTTCCAGCAGCTCGGCGGGGATCGCGCCGCAGTTGATCGCCACGAACGGGCCATCACGGCGCGGCGAGCGCTGGTGGATCGAGCGCGACACCACTTCCTTGCCGGTGCCCGATTCGCCCAGCACCAGCACGGTGGTGTCGAACGCGGCGACCTGCTCGATCATCTGGCGCAGTGCGCTCACCGCCGCACCTTCGCCGGTGGGACCCTGTTCCTGCACGGCACCGGCCTGGTGCTCGGCGTCCAGCCGCTTCAGGCTGGCACGGCGCAGCAGGGCTTCCATCTGGGCGTGGCGCAACGGCGCTTCCAGCGGCCAGACGTTGGCTTCGTGCAGGCCATGCTGCTGGGCGAAGCGCGGGGCGTCGCCGTCGATCAGCATCACCGGCGGCGGCAAGGCGCCCTGGCCGGCCCAGGCGAACAACGCATCGCTGCGCGCGCCGGCTTCCAGGCCGCCGATGATCACGGCCATCCAGTCGGTGGAGCGCTGGCGGGTGATGTCGAAGTCGGCTGCGTCGGCCACCCAGCGCGGGTTGAAGTCCATGAATTCAAGCAGGGCGACGGTGCGCTCGGCACGCACCGCGTCGCTGTCCAGTACCAGGATGCGCGACTCACTCATGACCCATTCCCCTTCAGACCTTCCAGGATCGGCATGACCTCCTGGATGTAGGACAGCTTGCTGACGAAGTTGTCGGCGCCGGCACGCAGGGCGTGCTCGCGGTGCTCGACGTCGTCGAAGTGGCTGGCGATGACGATGTACGGGGCGTCGTCCTGCGACTTGATCAGGCGGGTGGCCTGCAGGCCGCCCATCTCAGGCATCGCCAGGTCCATCAGCACCACTTGCGGGCGCAGCGTTTCCGAGCGTTCGATGGCTTCCAGGCCGTTGGCGGCGCTGCCGATCACGTCCAGCCAGTCGACCTTGCGGAAGTGGCGCATGGCGGCGTTGATGAAGCCCTCGTGGTCGTCGACCAGCAGGACGGTGAGCTTGTTCATGTCTTCCATTTCCTTCAGCCCACCCGGGCCAGTTGCGGGGTCCTGGCATTGATCCGGCGGCGTTCACGGGCCGGGGCGATGTCCAGTTGTTCGCGGTATTTTGCAACGGTACGGCGGGCGATGTTCACCCCCTGGCGCGACAGCAGGCCGGCGATGGCTTCGTCGGCCAGCGGGCGGCCGGCCGGTTCGGCGTCGATCAGGCGGCGCACCATGGCCTTGACGGCCTGGCCGGAGACGCTGGCGCCTTCCAGCCGCACCGCGAAGAAGTGCTTCAGTTCCAGGGTGCCGCGCGGGGTCTGCAGGTACTTGCCGGTGGTGATGCGCGACACGGTCGACTCGTGCATGCCGATCGCATCAGCCACTTCCTTCAGGGTCAGCGGCGCCATGGCCTCTTCGCCGCGGGTAAGGAAGCCGGCCTGGCGTTCGATGATGACCCGGGTGGTGCGCAGCAGGGTGTCATAGCGCATCGACAGGCCGCGGGTCAGCCAGCGCGCTTCCTGCAGCATGTCGCGCAGCGGCTGGGCCGCCTCGCCGGCATCGGCCAGCGCATGCTCGTAGCTGGGGTTGATGCTCAGGCGGCGGCTGGTGGCCGGGTTCAGCGCCACGCGCCACTGGTTGTCGGCGTGCCAGGCGATGACATCGGGGATGACCACGCCGTTGTCGTCCGGGCGCAGGCTGTCGCCCGGGCGCGGCTGCAGCGACAGGATCAGCCGGACCGCTTCATGGATGTCGGCCACTTCGGCGTCGAGCTGGCGGGCCAGGGCGATGTAGTCGTGCGCGGCCAGGCTTTCCAGCCCGTCGTCCAGCACGCGCTGGGCCAGGTGGCGGGCCGGGACGCGGCCGGGCAGGGCGCGCAGCTGCACGCTCAGGCATTCGTGCAGGTCGCGGGCGGCCAGGCCGGCCGGGTCGCCGTGCAGGATCTGCTGGCGCACGGCTTCCACGCCGGCCGCGTCCACGTCGTGATGGGCGCTGGCCAGCAGCTGCAGCTGGGCCAGCGGCGCGTCCAGGTAGCCGGCGTCATCGCAGTGCTCCAGCCAGAAGCCGGCAACCGCCAGTTCGCGTGCGTCCAGTTCCAGGCTCAGGCGCTGCAGGGCACGCAGGTGCGGGTCGCTGGACTCGTCGGCGGCAATGCGCTGCATGCGGTCGTCGTCGCCGTCCTGCCAGCTGGCGCCGGGAACATCCCACATCGCACTTTCGGGCAGCTCGTCGAACGCGGCCACTTCCTGCACGGTGGTGGTGTCGCTGGTCTCGGCGGCGGGCGCGTCGGGCGCATCCTCGATCTCCAGCAGCGGATTGGTCTCCAGGGCGCGGCGGATCTCCATCTCCAGCTGCATGCCGTCCAGCTGCAGCAGCCGGATCGACTGCAGCAGTTGCGGCGTGAGGTGGAGCTGCTGACCCAGCTGGGTCGACATCGTCGGCTTCATGTGTGTTCCCCATCGCGCCGACTCCCCGGCGCGTTATGGAACACATCTTGCTTGTGTTATCCCGACACCGTAATCAGGGGGTTCCCTAGTGCTGTCGTCAGGTTCCTGACAGTGAGTCAGGAAAATCCCTACACCAGCGCGGGAAATTGACGCCCCTTGCGGCTGGAACCCTTGTATCTGGTCGCCCGGGTGGCCCGGCGCCGTTCAAAATCCCGTCACCACGCCGCCTGAAGGCTTCAGACTGCCGGAGAACCGGCGCACTTCATTCCAGTTCGTGCTGGTGACGCGCGGCAAGCAGCAGCAGATCATTGGCGCGGCGGCAGCCCAGCGACTCCATCATGCGCGCGCGGTGGGTTTCCACCGTCTTGACGCTGATGCCGAGGTCGGCGGCGATTTCCTTGTTGCTTTCGCCGCGGCCGATCTGGCGCAGGATCTCGCGCTGGCGGGGCGACAGCGCCGCCACCCCTACCGGTTTTTCCTTGCCCAGCATCGGCGCCAGCATCTTGGCCGAGATCTGCGGGCTCAGGAATACCTGGCCGGCATGGGCGGCCAGCAGCGCCAGTTCCAGCTCCTGCGGGGCCGCATCCTTGACCACGAAGCCGACCGCGCCGCGATCGAGCGCATCGCGCACGTGCACCGCGTCGTCGTGCATGGTCATCATCACCACCCGGGTGCCGGGGGCGCGCAGCAGGATGTCGCTCAGGGCTTCCAGGCCGGTACGGCCCGGCAGCGACAGGTCCATCAGGATGACGTCGGGGCTGTGCTGGATGGCCATCTGCAGCGCCTGTTCGGCATTGCTGGCATCGGCGACCACCTCGACATTGGCAAAGCCCTGGAGCAGGCGGCTGAGGCCGGCGCGGACCAGGGTGTGATCGTCGACGATGAGAACGCGCACAGGCAGGCTTGGGGGATGTGAAGAAGACGGCCACATTAACGGAGTGGCGGCCTACCGCCAAGCCGAACCCGTCACGGTGTGCAGTGCCGGCCGCCGGCCGGCGCCCCCTCATGGCCGCTTACGGGCGGCGCTCGGCCAGCCGCGCCTGGGCGATCTGGCGCCGGTGCAGGCGGAACAGGTGGCGTTCCAGCGCCATTTCCAGCGCATCGCTCATCGGTTCGAAGCGCAGCCAGAGGAAGTGCGCGCCCGCGCCGGTGGCCGCTTCGGCCAGCACGGCGACCGGCAGGTCGATATGGTCGGGCAGCCAGTCGCAGGGCTGCAGGCGGATCACGCCCAGGCTGCCGACGGCGGCACCGCTGCGTGCGCCCTGTTCCAGCCGGATGCCCCGGCGCGACCAGCGCAGCGGGCGCAGGTCCAGGTCCTGGGCACTTTGCCGTACCAGCCGGCCCAGCAGCACCATGGTCAAGTCCAGCTTGGCCTCCAGGCGCTGCATCTGCGCGCTGGATTCACCGCGGTCGTCGTGGCCGTCGTCGCTGCGTGCATCTTCCACCAGCGCCACGCTGCGCAGCAGGGTTTCGGCACTGCCGGGGCGGATCACCGCACTGCCCAGGCGGAACTCGGCCGGCAGCGCCACCTCGCAGCTCAACGTTTCATCGAACAGCTCGCTTTCGGCCGGATGATGGATGGCCGCGGGGCGCGCGTCGTTCATGCCAGCGACTCCGCAGTGAGGTAGGCGTGCGCCGCGCGGTTGGCGTTGGCGCCGTGGCGCAGGTGGCGGCCGGCTTCGTCGCGCTGGCTCATCATCATCACCATGATGCGCTGCTGGCGGCCTTCCAGGGCACTCAGGCCGGCCACATCGTCAAGCGCACCCGGCTGGGCCAGGAACCGCCCCTGGTTGACGTGCAGCGTGTCCAGGCAGTCGCTGGCGCGCTCGTGGTCGTCGGCCAGCAGCGCGGTTTCCAGCGTGTCCAGCTCGGCGTTGAGGTCGGCCAGGGTGAGCAGGGTGGTCGCCATTACAGCGCGGCCTGTGCGGGCACGCGCTGGTCGCGCGGGATCGCGTTCCAGGCGGCGTCGATTTCGCCCAGCAGCTCCAGCGATTCGCGCAGGGCTTCGGGGTCGTTGTGCAGGTTGGCCTCGGTCAGCCGCTGCATCACATAGTCATACAGCGCCGACAGGTTGCCGGCGATCTCGCCGCCGGCCTCGTGGTCGAGCGAGCCGTTGAGGTGGCCCACGATCGCGCAGACTTCGCCGATCGCCTTGCCCTTGCGGGCCTGGTCGCCGCCTTCCAGGCAGGCCTGGGCCAGGCGGACGCGTTCCAGCGCGCCGGCCAGGAGCAGGGCGACCAGCTTGTGCGGATCGGCGTCGGTGATCGCGCTCTGCACGCCGACCTGCCGGTACTGCTCGGTGAATTGACGGTTCGAACCGTACATCAATCATGTCTCCTTCGTGCGGGGCCGCGTGCCTCGCGAGGTCTGCGGCACCGGGGGTGGAGCCTGCGTTGGTACTGCGTCGGTACCTGTATCGGCAGCGTGCGCGGTTAACTTGAGCACGCTGCCGTATGGATCAACCGGCCAGCTGGCTGAGCTGCGCGCTCAGCGAGGAGGTGGTCTGGCTGAGCTTGCCCATCAACGTATCCAGGGCCAGGAACTGCTTCTTGTAGCGCTCTTCCACGCCGGCCATGCGCACGTCCAGGGCCTTGCGGCGCTTGTCGATGTCGGTGAGGGTGGCATTGATGCTCTTGGTGCGCGAGACGAAGGCGCCTTCCTTGCCCACGGTGGTGCTGGTGTAGCCATCCACCATGTTGAACAGCTTGGCGGCCGCGCCGTCATCGCCGGTCAGGGCCTGGCGCACCGCGCCGGCCTGGTTGACCAGGGCCGCTTCGAACTTGGTGGCATCCAGCACCAGGCTGCCATCGGCATTGGGGTAGGCGCGGGTCTGCAGGCCCAGCGTCTTGGGGTCCAGGCCGGCTGCGGCCAGGTCCTTGAGCACGCCGCCCATCATCGCGCGCAGCTGGCTGGACGCGCCGCGCATCTGCGCATCGCCGGTCAGCGACGACGGCTCCTTGTTCTCGATGTCGTACTTGGTGGCCGTGTTGATGGCGCTGATGGCGCCGTTGTAGGCGGTCACGAAGTCCTGCATGACCTTGCGTGCGGCGGCCACGTCGGTGCTGACCGTCACCGTGCTCTTGCCGGTCTTCTTCAGGTTCAGGGTCAGGCCCGGCACCACGTCGGTGACGGTGTTCTCGCTGGCCACCACTTCCACACCATCGATGGTCAGCTTGGCATCGGCCGCCGGGGTGCGCTCGGACATGCTGGCCGCCAGGGCGGTCAGGTCGGCATTGCCGGCGCCCGCGCTGAGCTTGATGGCATTGGCGGTACCGGCCTTTTCCTGCGAGATCGACAGGAACTGGTTGTCGCCCGAGGCGATCAGGGTGGACTGCACGCCCAGGCTGCGGCCGGCCTTCTCGATCTTGGTGCGGATCGAGGAGAGCGTGTCATCGGCCTCGACCTGGATTTCCAGCGTCTTCTTCTTGTCGCCCACGCCGACGTCCAGCGTCAGGGTTCCGGCGCCGAAGGTCTTGGTCTTGGGCACGGAGGTGTCGGCGATCCACTTGTTGGCCGTGGCCAGCTGGGTGACGTCGATCTCGTGGCTGCCGGTGGCCGCGGCGTTGGTGCTCGTGACCGTCAGGATGTCGTCGGTGCCGCTCTTGGTCGCGCTGACTAGGCGGGCATCGAACGCGGTGGAGGCCTTGAGCGCCTTGAGCGAGGTGGTCAGCAGGTCGAACGCGGACTTGACCGTGCCGACCGCCGACAGCTGCATCTTGGCCTTGGACTGCTGCAGGTTGAGCGCGTTGTCCGCCGGCTTGCGGTCGGCCGCGACCAGGCTGGCCACCATGCCGGAAATATCCAGTCCCGAACCGATGCCACCATAACCAAAGTCAGCCACGTTGTTTCTCCTGTCTGTGAGCCGCCGCGGGGGTGCCGCGTGGCCGTGCCGTCAACGAATGTAGCGGCCGTAGCCGCCGGGTCTTTAGAACCACGTTGATGCAGGAGTTGTGCCACTGGGTTGGCGCGGAAGAATGGCACGCGCTTTGCAGGGGTATCCGGGCGGGACGCAGCATGGGTCCGGCCGGGGGTCTGTAAAAAACCCTCCTCCAATGTAGAGGAGGGCTCAGGCTACTGAAAAAGCGGGGGGAGACGAAGCCACCCGGGATGTTCAGTCAAACTAACAGCGCTGATAACGGTTCTGCCGCAGGGGCGGGCCATGGCCACGGGGATGTGGCTGCCGGGAGAGAGAGTCCGGCCCATGGCCATGGCCCGTTCCTGCGTGACGTTTGAACGGATGTTTCGGGCTTTGCCCGCGCCGCCGGCGGTTGCCGGCGGCGTGGACGCGTGGATCAGCGCAGCAGGCTGAGCACGTTCTGCGGCACCTGGTTGGCCTGGGCCAGCATGGCCGTACCGGCCTGCTGCAGGATCTGGGTGCGGGTCAGCTCTGCGGTTTCCTTGGCGAAGTCGGTAT
>Ga0160475_100617_pt1 | contig 11024 bp, 6 predicted proteins | sample HID1975M_E11MG_FD_108254 | JGI IMG/M metagenome (GOLD analysis project Ga0160475, IMG submission 108254) | Enriched soil microbial communities from UW Madison campus, WI, USA - HID1975M_E11 MG | ecosystem: Environmental > Terrestrial > Soil > Unclassified | place: USA: Madison, Wisconsin... | reverse complement strand
CCGATCGTGGTCCGGGTCGCAGGCGAACGCCACGTCGAAACGCTCGCGCAGGCCAATCAGGCCCTGCATGGCGTGGGGCGAGGACGGGTCCATGCGGATCTGCCCGTCCCAGTCGACGCTCATGAAGCGGAAGGTCGGATCAACCTCGGTGTTGACCACTTCCAGGTTCAGCTTGTAGTGCTCGGCAATCGCCGACCAGTAGCGCACCCCGGCCCCGCCCAGCGGGTCGACGCCCAGGCGCAGGTTGGCGCTGCGGATCACGTCGAAGTCGATCACGTTTTCAAGGTCGGCGACATAATTGCCCACGTAATCGTGGCGATGGGTCGTGCTGGCCGCCAGTGCCTGCTCGTGGTCCATGCGCTTGACGCCGTTCAGGCCGGCGGCCAGCAGCTCGTTGGCCTTGGCTTCGATCCACTTGGTGACGTCGCTGTCGGCCGGGCCGCCATTGGGCGGGTTGTACTTGAAGCCACCGCTTTGTGGCGGGTTGTGCGACGGCGTGATGACGATGCCGTCAGCCAGGCCGCTGCTGCGCCCCCGGTTGTGGCAGATGATCGCGTGGGACACCGCCGGCGTCGGGGTGTACTCGTCGTCCTTCGACAGCATGACCTGGACACCGTTGGCTGCCATCACCTGCAGGGCACTGGCCGCCGCCGGGGTCGACAAGGCGTGGGTATCGGCGCCGATGAACAGCGGGCCGTCGATCCCTTTGCTCTGCCGGTACAGGCAGATGGCCTGGCTGATTGCCAGCACATGGTGCTCATTGAAACTCAGGTCCAGCGAGCTGCCCCGGTGCCCCGAGGTGCCGAACGCAACCCGCTGGGTAGCGACGCTGGCATCGGGCTGGCCGGTGTAGTAGGCGGTCAACAGGCGGGGGATATCCACCAGCACGGAGGCTGGAGCCGGTTTGCCTGCCAAAGGACTGAGCTTCATGCAAAACCTCAAGAAAGGATGTTCAGGGTAATGAAATTGCAGAGTTTACTGGCACTTTGACCGGCACGCGACGCCAATGCTCCCCGCCCACGCGATTATTTCTGCCGGGGTGCCCACCACGCCGGGAACATGGCTTGCACCCGAGGCTCGGCGAAGCGGTCGTCGATGAGCATGACCGTGCCCCTGTCCTCGGTGCCGCGAATCACCCTGCCGGCGGCCTGGATCACTTTCTGCACCCCGGGATACAGGTAGGTGTAGTCAAACCCGGCGCCGAACAAACGGTTCATGCGCTGCTTGATCTGCTCATTCACCGGATTGACCTGGGGCAGGCCGAGGGTGGCGACAAAGGCGCCGATCAAGCGCGTACCCGGCAAATCGACGCCCTCGCCAAACGCACCGCCGAGAACGGCGAACCCCACTCCCCGCCCCTGCACCACGAAGCGATCAAGAAACGCCTGACGCTGCCCTTCATCCATGCCCGATGCCTGACGCCACTGGGGGATGTCGGGGTGCTCGTCGGCCAAGTGCTCGGCGACTTGTTGCAAGTACTCGAAGCTGCTGAAGAACGCCAGGTAATTGCCCGGTTCGGCGGCATATTGGCTAGCGATCAGCGCCACAATCGGCGCCAGGGAAGCCGCGCGATGCTGAAAACGGGTCGAGACCTGGCTCACCAGCTGCACGCTCAGCTGCTCGGCCGCAAACGGCGAGGCAACCTCCAGCCACCCGGTATCCGCCGGCATGCCCAGCAGGTCGGCGTAATAGCGCCGCGGCCCCAGGGTCGCGGAAAACAGCGTGGCGCTGCGCGCTGCCGCCATGCGCGGCCCGAGCTGCGCGGCCGGCACCACATTGCGCAGGCACAAGGTAGACAGGCTGCGCTTGCCCGGCCCTTCGCGCTTGCTGATGTCGAACAGAAAGTGTGCGTCATACAGCTCGCTGACCCGCACGAACTGCAACGCCTGAAAGAAGAACTGCAGCACCGCCGGGTCGATACCCGCCGGTTGCTGGTTCAGTTGCTCCTGGATCTGGCCGATGCACTGCTGCAGCGCCTTGAGAAACGCCTCAGGCAGTTCATCGACCACCCGATAAGGCGCCACCTGCGCCTTGTGCAGCGCATTCCATTGGCGATTGAGGCGATCCAGCGCGCTGCCGATACCCGCCGGCTTGCTGCGGCGCAGGCTGTGCAGTTGCCACTGATCGAGGCTGGCGCTGTACATCTGCCGCGCCCGCTCCACCAGGTTGTGGGCCTCGTCCACCAGCACCGCCAGGCGCCACTGATTGACCTGAGCCAGGCCATGCAGCAAGGCGCTCTGGTCGAAGTAATAGTTGTAGTCGGCGACCAGCACATCGACCCAGCGCGCCATCTCCTGCCCCAGGTAGTAGGGGCAGACCTGATGGGCCTGGGCAATCTCGCGCACCGCCGCCTTGTCGAGGATGGCCACCGCCTGCGCAGCCTGGCGCGCTGCCGGCAACCGATCATAGAAGCCCTTGGCCAAGGGGCAGGCCTCGCCATGGCAGGCGGTCCCCGGAAACTCACAGGCCTTGTCCCGCGCCACCAGCTCCAGGCTGCGCAGTGCAAGCGCCGGGGCGCTGGCCTGGACCTGCTGCAGGGCCTCCAGGGCCAGCGCACGCCCTGGGGTCTTGGCGGTGAGGAAGTAGATTTTGTCCAGTTGCTGCGGCACCACGGCCTTGAGCAACGGAAACAGGGTGCCGAGGGTCTTGCCGATGCCCGTCGTGGCCTGGGCCATCAGGCAACGGCCGGTACTGACGGCCTTGTACACGGTTTCGGCCAGCTCACGCTGGCCACGGCGAAATTGCCCGTGGGGAAAGGCCAGCGCTTGCAGCCCGCTATCGCGCAGGGCGACTCGTTGCGACTGTTGCTCGGCCCAGTGCAGGAACCGGGTGCAGAGGTCGTTGAAGAACTGTTCCAGCTCAGCGGCGCTGCAGGGCTGTTCGATCACGGTCTGGGTGTCGCTGTCCACATCCAGGTACACCAGCGCCAGGTCGATGGCGGCCAGCTGGCGCTGCTGGCACAACAGCCAGCCATACACCTTGGCCTGCGCCCAGTGCAGTTGCCGGTGGTTGTCGGGCTGGCGGGCAAGGTCGCCACGGTGGGTCTTGATCTCTTCCAGGCGATTGAGCCGTGGATCATAGCCATCGGCCCTGCCCCGTACCTGCAAGGGGCCAAACTGCCCTTCAAGGCTGATTTCCGCCTCATAGTCAGGCCCGCGCCTGCCCACCACCCGCTGATGGCCACTGATGCCTTCCTGGGCGGTGGGCGATGGGGTGAAGCGCAAATCCAGATCACCGACCTTGGCGCAGAACTCGCACAGCGCCCTTACCGCCACGCAGTAACTCATGTGGGCTCGACGCCCCAGCGAACCTGGCACACCTCGACCGGCAGGCCGTGTTCGGCACAGAAGTCGATCCAGCGCAGTTGGTTGTCCTGCAGGCGATCACCCGGGCCTTTTACCTCGATCATTCGGTAACGCTGTTGCTCGGGCCAGAACTGGATCAGGTCGGGCATGCCGGCACGGTTGGTCTGGATATCGTCGAGCAGACGGATAAAGCACTGCTTCAAGTGCTGTGCCGGCAAGCAGGCCAGGGCCTGGTCAAGCAAGCTGTCAGTGAGCACCTGCCAGTAGACGAAGGGCGATTGCAGCCCCTGTTTGCAGGCGTAGTGGCGGCGGATGGTGTGCACGTAGCGGCCATCGTCGAGCTGCGCCAGGCAGTCGGCGAACAGGCCCGCCCGGCGCGCCTGGAACTCGGGGTCGTGCAGGTCTTGGGGCGCGCTCTGGAACGGGTGGAAGAATGCCCCCGGCAACGGCGCGAACAGCGCTTCCCAGCACAACAGCCCGAACAGGCTGTTGAACAGGGTGTTTTCCACGTAGTGCACCTGCCCGCCCTGCGCCTGCAGGTGCAGCTGGACCGCTTGCTCCACACCCAGGACAGCCTGCTCCGGCGGCAATTGCAGCTCGATCAGGGCAACGGCCGGTTTGCTGCGCCGGGGTTGCGCAGGCCCGCCCAGCTTGCGCTGCAAGCGCGGCAACATACGCGCCAGGGCCTGGACTTCGAGGGGCCCCGCCGGTTGCCGGGCAACCTCCAGGGCCTGCTCGTGGGCCTGCGCCCATTGCTCGCTGCGCTCGAGCACCCGGATCCGACGAATGCGCGCCTGCGGGTGCTGGCTGTGCGGGTACACCTGCAGGGCCAGGTCCCAGTCCCCCAGGCGTTCGCAGTGCTGGCCAAGCTGGAACAGCACGCGGGAGCGGCGACGCAGCAGCCAGGGGTTGTCGCTGCTCACCGCCTGGACCTGCGCCAGCACCTGGTGCACCGGCGTGCCCTGCTCAAGCAACTCGGCGCAGCGATGCAGGGCCAGGGCCATGTCGATATCGCTGCGCTGGCGCAGGGCTCGTGAGTCGTCGCTGAAGGCAACCTGCTCGTAGCGCAGCAGGCCCAGGTCTGCCAGGACGAATTCCGACCAGTCCTGATACAGGTTGCCGAAAAACAGCAGGCGCAGGCGATCACACAGGGCCTGCAACTGCAGCGTGATGATGGGCTCGTCAAAGCCCGGCAACCAGGCGTGCAACGGCTGTGGTGGCTGCTCCAGGGCCTGCAGCTGGGCGTACAGCTCGGCCTTGGCCGCTCGCGGGCGAGCCAGTTGCGCGGCGAAGCCGTGGGCGATTTCATCCTTGCGCAGCACCTGGAATAGCTGCTCCAGGCTCAAGGGGCTGTCGTCGGTGACCCAGCCGTGTTCAAGCAACGGCTGCAGCGCCTGCAAGGGCGGGCCGATCTCGGCATAGACGAGTTTGCTGGGCCGAAACAGTTCGCCCTTGCGCATCACCATGCGCACCAACAGCGCCTGGGCAGCACGAGGCAGGCGGGGAAACTGCGTTATGAACGCTTGCTCGCTGTCGTCCAGCAGATCGGCATAGCGCAGCCCGATCCAGTGAAGTACCTGCTGGAAGTTGGAGAGGTAATAGAACGGTTCGTCGACGGAGTGGGCAATCACGGCAAGGCTACTGGCAGGCATCAATGGCACTGGTTATACATACAGACCCCCGGTTTTGGCAACCGGCCTGTCGACCACTGATCGGTCAGCGCCGGCCTCGCGTCTGCTGGCACGCCCCCGCTCCCCTGCTCGGCTACTTTCAATGACAGCGCCGATGCCTATGCGCGGCTGCATGATCGTTCCAGCAATGGAACACAGAAGCCCGGCGATGCGGACTACTCCCGCCCAGTGAACCGATTAAAGTCGCAGGCTGTTCGCATCCAGCGCCTGCTTGCGAGGTATTTCGACCTGGTGCCGTCCCACTGCGGGAACAGCACCACCATCCGGGGCTACAGACTGATGAACCGAATCATCCCGTGTCGATCACCGCTGGTCCTGGTCAGCCTGGTGTGGGTGTCCACCAGCAGCCTGGCGGACAACTCCCTGGGCCAGCGGGACAACATCAACCTGGACCTGACCCAGCGCCAACACGCCGAACTGGCCATCGCCCCGGGCCTTGCCAGTGGGTCGAGCCTCAATGGCCTGCTGCGCAACTATTACTTCGGCCGTGACAACCATCACACCCCGGCACGCCGCGACCAGCGCGAATGGGCGCAAGGTGTGCTGTTGTCGTTTCGCTCCGGCTACACCGACACCCTGATCGGCATGGGCCTGGATGTGCACGGCTTCAGCGCCGTCAGGCTCGATGGCGGCGGCAGCGGCGGTGCCGGGCTGCTGCCGCTGAACAGCCGGGGCCAGCTGGAGGATGAGTTCTCCGCAGCCGGGGCCGCCATGAAGTTTCGGGCCTTCGACAGCCTGCTCAAGGTCGGTGACCAGTTACTGGAAAATCCGCTGATCGCCAGCGGCAGCAGCCGCCTGTTCCCCCAGAGTTATCGGGGCGTGACGGTGAAAAACTTCAGTATCGAGCGGCTGATGGTCGATGCGGGCTGGGTGGAGTCGACGCGCCTGCGCAACCAGAGCGGCCACAGCAACCTGCAAAGTGCCTACGGCAATGGCAACCGTGCAGGCGTTGCCCCCGACCGCGAAAGCTCGCACATGACCTGGCTGGGGGCGACCTACGGTGCGGCGCAAACCCTGAACCTGACCTGGTACAGCGGCCGCCTCCAGGACCTCTGGGACCAACACTACCTGGGCCTGAGCCAGACCTTCAGCCTGCAGCACGATCTGCGCCTGACCCCTTACCTGCACTATTTCAAGACCCGCGACCAGGGCCGCAGCCAACTGGGCAGCATCGACAACGATGCCTACAGCGCTGGCCTCACCCTGGCTCGGGAGGGCCAATCGCTCAGCCTGGGCCTGCAGAAAATCGACGGTCGCACCCCGTTCGACTTCCTCGCCCAGAACGATCGGACCTTCCTCTACCTGAACAACGCCATGCAGTACGCCGACTTCAACGGCCCCGGGGAAAAGTCCTGGAAGCTGCAGTACCAGACCAGCCTCCAGGCCCTGCGCGCACCGAACCTGCAACTGAGTGTCGGCTATACCCGCGGTGAGGCCGACCTCACCCGGGTCGATCCGGCCAGCCCCGGCTATGGCTACATCTACAACCCCGAAGGCAAGCATGCCAAACACTGGGAGCGCGACATCGCCCTGCGCTACGCCGTGCCCGACGGTCCGGCCAAGGGCCTGAACCTGACGTTGCGCTGGGCCAGCCATCGCCCGGGCGATGGCTACACCGCCCCGGGCAACACCCGTGGCAACGCCAGCGCCGACGAATACCGCGTGATTCTCGACTACCCCTTCAACCTGCTTTGATCAATAGAAAAAGACTGAGACCCGACCATGCGTGCAGCCCACCTGCCCTCCCTTGGCCTGCTCTGGCCGCTGATGTGCCTCGACGCCCAGGCCGACAGTGTCAGCCTGCCCCCCTTGCCCCTGGGCAATACCAGTTTCCTCGATGGCATCACCCTCCCCGGTACCCTGTTCGAGTTGCCGGTCCAGTACAACCGCAGCAACCAGGCCGTCGATGCCGGCGGCCACTCGGTGCCCGGTCGCCAGCGGGTGCGCAGCGCCACGGTGTTGCCGCACCTGGCCTACATCAGCGAACAACGGATAGCGGGTGCCTACTACGGCGCGGAAATCCTCTTGCCGCTGGTGCACCTGGACCTGGACATCGACAACGGACCGCACGGCACCCGTACCCGCCAGGGCGACCTGGTGGTCAGCCCGTTGCTGCTGCAATGGGACCCGGTCACGTTGTTCGGCAGGCCCTTCTGGCAACGCTTGAACTTCGTCTTCACGCTGCCCACCGGCGATTACGACAAGAGCGCGCAGATCAACACCGGCAGCAATGTCTGGACCTTCAGCCCCCACTACGCCTTCACCTGGCTCGCCAGCGAGCGCCTGGAGTTCAGCGGGCGCCTTCATTACGCCTGGAACAGCCGCAACGACAGCCCGGCCGAACACCTGCAGGCCGATGACATCCAACCGGGCCAGGCCGTACACAGCAACTTTGCCGCCTCCTATGCCGTGGACGAGCACTGGCGCGTGGGGCTGGCGGGCTACCACCTCAAGCAGATCAGTGCCGACCGGATCGACGGCCACCGCCAGCACGACTCCAAGGAGCAGGTGCTGGGCATCGGCCCCGGCGTGCGCTACAGCACCGGTGCTCACAGCCTGTTCGTCAACTATTACAGCGAGTCGGGCGCACGCAACCGTGCCGAGGGCGAGCAATTGACGTTGCGTTACCTGCTGGTCTTCTGAGCCCGTTGCAGCTCCTCGTGCAACACACTCAACCCCTGCTGCAGGTCACCTTGCTGGCGTGACGGCCATCCCAGGCGCATGTGCTGGCGATAATGGCCCTGCAGGCTGAACAACTCGCCCGGCGCAATCACCAGGCCCTGGTCGAGCAAGCGGTGAAACAGCGCCCGGGTATCCAGCGGTGCTCGCGCCTGTGCCCACACGGTTGCGCCCCCCGCCGGCATCTGGAACCGCAGCTGGCCACCGAGCTGCACCTGCATCTGCCGGTGCAGGTGCGCCACCGACTCGCGCAGGTACTGGCGCAGTTGCTCAAGGTGCACATCGATACGTCCCTTGGCATACAGGCGCGCCACCGCTTGCTGGCGCAACGGCGGCAAGCGAAAGCCACGCGCCATGAACGCGCGCTGCAACTGCGCCTGGCAGTTGCGCGACAGCAGGTAGGCATAAGGGGCCTCGGCGCCGATGGTGCGCTCGAGCGAAGACATGATCAGCAGGCGCTGGGGATTGACCAGATCGCGCAAGCATTGCGTTGGGCGGTCGAAACACCATTCGGCATCCAGGTCGTTTTCCAGCAGCCACACACCATGGCGATCCAATAGTCGGGCGATGCCGTGACGCTGCTCGTCGGACAGCACGCTGCCTTGAGGGCAATTCAGATGGGAGGCCAGCATCACCAGGCGTACCGGCTCTGTCGTGAGTACAGCGGCCAGTTGCTCGAGGTCCACTTCGCCCCGATCCCCAAGGGGCAGCTCGATGACCTGCAGCCCTGCCGACTGCAGTATCCGCAGCAGCCGCCAGGAACACGGGGTGGTGACCACGATCTTGCAGCCACGCAGCTCCAGCGCCGCCACCAGCATGTCGACCAATGCCCGCAGGTCGCCCGCCAGGTAGACGTCCTCGGCGCTCCAGTACAACTGCGCCGAGCGGGTATAACGCGCCGCCAATGCCGCGCGCAGCTCCAGTTCCCCGCAAGGATGAGCATTGGCGACGGGGCGTGGATACTGGCGCAGCAATCGCCGCTCCGTACCCAGCAAAGTTGCCTCCAGCGAGGGCAACGTCTGCCCTCGGCCGCTGCTGAGGACCAGCATCCGTGGCCGGTTGGCGTGATGCTGCAGGTCATGCAGCAAATCCCCTGCCGTCCCTGTGCGCAGCCCGGTGTCCGGGCCGCAGGCAAAGTAACCGGACTTGGGCACCGGTTGCACCCGCCCCTCATGTTCGAGCAGCGAATAGGCGTACTGGACGGTGGAGATAGACACGTTCAGGCGCTGGGCCACGTCACGCAGCGAAGGCAACTTGCAATAGCTGCCCGGCGCCATCTGCGCAATCAGCTCGAGCAGGTACCGATAGACCGCCTGGTAGGCAAAGCGGCTGAGCTTCTCGTGCTTCATCCATACACGCCAGGCTGCTCGACCCTGGCCAGGCCCGGCTGCGACGCAGCTGCCTGCCGATGTCGCAGGTCGGCGCCGCGGCACTGCAACCCGAGCAACAACCCCTCGGCTACCGCCTCACGGCGGTAGAGCATGCGCAGGTGCGTCAGCGCCAGGCCGCTGATGTCCACCAACCATTGCACCACGGGCTCAGGCGCCGGCTCACCGCGCAGGGTTTTGTGCAAATAGGGCAACGCCACCAGCATGCCGGGATGACAACGCTGCAGAAACGACTCAAGGCGCCGCCCCTGGGCCACAAAGGGGCTGAACACCAGGCACACCAGCTGTGTGTCGCTCAAGCCGTAATGCTTGAGCGCAAACCCACTGGCCTCGGCGCGCCACTGCTTGCCGGCGTCCCGGTGCCAGCGCACCTGTGCAGTGGCCAGCAAGGCCGTGGGCAACCCATTGCGCGGCACCTGGGCACGCACCTGGCGCAGGTACGCCTCCATGCCCTCGGCGTAACTGCCGTTACCCAGAAACTCGGCTCGCAGGCCTTGCAGGTGGGCCAACAGCATGGGGTTGGCCATGCCGGTACGCGGCGAGGAAAGCACCTGGTCGTCCACGCGGTAGCCGAGAAAACCATCGAGGCGCTCGCCCGGCGATGCGCGATCCGACACCAGGTCATCGATGGTGACAAAGCGCAGTGCCGGCCGGCCGGGGTCCATCTCATGCGCCTGCACCTGCACACGCCCGTGCAGTTGATCGAGGTAGCGCCTGCGCAACGCGCTAAGCCCTTGCAACAAAGTGCGGGCACAGGCATGAAGCGGCCGCGCGCCCAACAGCCTGGCCTGGCGCAGCGCCCGCCGGTTCCAGGCCAGAAAACGCTTGCGATCCCATAGCGTGTCGGCACTGATCACCGCATCGACCCCACCCTCCCAGTACGACGCCAGGTAAGCGATCTCGGCCAGGTGCAGGTAGCCATGGCTGGCAAAGTTGACCGTTGCCCTCGGGTCATCCAGGACGTGACCACACAGCAGCCACTCCTGACGCTCGGCCAGTTGCTGGTCGAGCGAAGGCAGGCGGCGACTGTCAAAGGGCCGTAGCTGTTGATCATCGGAAACCAGCAGTTCGATGCGCGGGTCGTCGTACAGGAACAAGGCCGAGAAACTGCGGTCAAGGTTCGCCCGCGTGGTGGCACTCATGCCGGCCTGCCAGGCGGTGACGATTCGCAGCTGGAAGGTGCCGGGGGAACGGGCGGCGATACTCAATTGCGCCGCCCTGAGGCAGGCCAGGGCGTGGGTCGATGATCGGCTGGCATCGAACACGAACATGAGGCGCATGCCTCTTACCCGTTCAATGCCTCCGGCCGACACGATCAATCGCTGAACCAACAACTGCAATGAAGCGCGCTGCGCCTGTGACAAGTGTTCAAGCAGGCGCTGCAACACTTGTTGATAGATATATTGCATGGCTTGCTCGTGAATGCTGCTGCCCATAACACCACCTGAATATCAGTAACAGCCGACCGAAAGTTATCGCAGCCGCGAACCTTTCAACTAGAGACCACTCAGAACATCAACTTGAAGCCCTAGGAAACTTCCCACGCTTGCTTAAGGCATCGGGACAAAGTGTTTAGCCGCCTGCCCCGCCGCAATCGCCCAGTCTCGCCGTTACCCACCGTTCCAGCCACACGCCACATGACCATGACTCACTCCCTGAGTTCACATATGACCCGTTATTATCGAGCGTTGGCAGACGATTAAAAGATACAGAACAGGTGAAAAAACCCGTTCAGTTTGGTTCAATCAGCCGCCCATCTATTCGCAATACGCCGCTGCAGTTTCGCGCCCCTTAAACATAAAAGAAGTACGTATTACACAAAGATTAAAGTCGTGTTTGAAACTTCCTAAAGCCTGCAGGAAAACGCCCACAAAAAAGCCCGAGCTACGATGCTCGGGCTTTTTTTGGTTCTTCGTGGATTGTCGGGGAAGTTTGGCTTGGATGGTGATGGTGATGGTGAT
>Ga0160475_100615_pt1 | contig 11076 bp, 10 predicted proteins | sample HID1975M_E11MG_FD_108254 | JGI IMG/M metagenome (GOLD analysis project Ga0160475, IMG submission 108254) | Enriched soil microbial communities from UW Madison campus, WI, USA - HID1975M_E11 MG | ecosystem: Environmental > Terrestrial > Soil > Unclassified | place: USA: Madison, Wisconsin... | reverse complement strand
TGAGTTATCCGTTGAATCTGCTGTGAAGCCACCGGCCTCTTCGCGGGACAAGTCGGATCGCCGCACCGCCGCTCCCACAGGCTCTGCGCAATCTTCAAGCTTGCGGTGAACCTGTGGGAGCGGGCTTGTCCCGCGAAGCGGTCAGCAGGACCAATTAAATAACTAAAAGACATAACAAAATAAAATAACCTTCATTGACGACATATCAGGTAACCGTTTAAATCGATCTCTGATCCCGCCGCAGAGCTTCGACATGGACCTTCGCCAACTGCGCTATTTCATCGCCCTCAACGACTACCGCAGTTTCGTCCGCGCCGCCGAAGCCATGGGCATCACCCAACCTGCCTTCAGCCGCGCCATTCAGGGCCTCGAACATACCTTCGGCTGCCCCTTGGTCGACCGCGCCAGCAAAGCCCTGCCCCCTACCCCCGAAGGCCTGGTGGTGCTGCAGCACGCCCGCCGCCTGGTGCAAGGCGCCGCGCAGCTAAGCAACGACGTGCTGCAAATGACCAAGCTCGACGCCGGCGAGCTGCATTTCGGCAGCGGCCCGGCACTGGCGGCGCGCCTGGTGCCAGAGGCACTGCAGCATTTCATTGCCCGCCACCCCGGAATCCGCACCGCACTGCTGGTCGACAATGGCGAACGCCTCGGCCAGGCCTTGCGTCGCGAACAGATCGAGTTCTTCGTCGACGATATCCGCCCTTTCGAAGCCGACCCCAACTTCCACACCGAGCCCCTCAGCCCGCGTCCGGGCCTGTTCTTCTGCCGCCCAGACCACCCCCTGCTGAACAAGGACAGCCTTTCGACCAACGACCTGTTCGCCTATCCCCTGGCCAGCGCACTGCTCACCCCGGGCGTGCGCAAGCGTCTGGCAAACCTGAGCGGACGCAGCGACTTCACCCCGCACCTGCAGACCGAACACCTGGCAATCCTGCGCAGTGTGGTGCTGGCCAGTGATGCCATCGGCAACGCCAGCGAGGAGGCGGTGGCCGACGACCTCGCCGCCGGGCGTCTGGTCCGCCTGCACTGGCGCAACCTGCCGCCGGCACTGGAGGTACTGAGTGTGCGCTGCGGGGTGGTCAGCCGCAGTGGCTACCGCCTGTCGCCGGCGGCGCGGGCGATGATCGAGACCCTGGTGGGGCTGGATGCGCCCATGCGCGCTGCTGCCATTCGCTGAACTGATGATGGTTCGGCTGCAGGCTATTCTCAGCAATAGTGGGTCAGTGGCTGCCCAAGGAGGAACAACAATGAAAACCCTCGTCGAACACCTGAGCCAGTACGCCGCCTACCACCGCGACCCGCGCAACATCGCCACCCACTTCGTCGGCATTCCGCTGATCGTGCTGGCAGTGACCGTGCTGCTGTCGCGCCCCGGCTGGGACGTAGCAGGCATGTGGCTCTCGCCCGCGTTGCTCGCGGCAGGGGCTTCGGTGTGGTTCTACCTGCGCCTGGACCGGCGCTTCGGGCTGGTCATGGGCCTGCTGCTGGGGCTGTGCCTGTGGGTTGGCCAGGTACTGGCGATGCAGGGTACTGCGCTGTGGCTCAGTGCCGGGCTGGGGGCGTTCGTGGTGGGCTGGATCATCCAGTTCGTCGGGCACTATTACGAAGGGCGCAAGCCGGCATTCGTCGACGATGTCAGCGGGTTGATCATCGGGCCGTTGTTCGTGGTGGCAGAAGCGGGGTTCATGCTGGGGCTGTGCCCGGAGTTGAAGCGTGCCGTGGAGGCCAATGCCGGGCCCGTGGCATTGCGGCAGAAAAAGGCAGCCTTGTAGGAAATTCACTGGCCCTATCGCCGGCAAGCCGGCTCCCACAGGTATCCCACCCTATCTGAAATCTGTGGAGTACTTGTGGGAGCCGGCTTGCCGGCGATGGGGCCAGTGCAGGCATCAGGGCTGGCGCGACTCCACACCCAACTCATCCCACACCGATTCCGCCAGGTGGAAGGTGGCATTGGCCGCCGGAATCCCGCAATAGATCGCGCTCTGCATCAGCACTTCCTTGATCTCGTCGCGGGTCACGCCGTTGTTGGCTGCCGCGCGCAAATGCAGCTTGAGCTCATCATTGCGGTTCATGCCGATCAGCATCGCGATGGTGATCAGGCTGCGGGTGTGCCGTGGCAAGCCGGGGCGGGTCCAGATATCACCCCAGGCATGGCGGGTGATCATCTCCTGGAACTCGCCATTGAAGTCGTTGAGCTTTTCCAGGCTGCGGTCCACATGGGCATCGCCGAGCACCGCGCGGCGTACCTGCATGCCGGCGTCGTAACGTTGTTTCTCGTCCATGGCAGACTCCTCAGCGGGCCAGCAGGAAGTCGAGCACGCGATGGCTGAACGCCTCGCCGATTTCGACGTTGGACAGGTGCGCTGCCGGGAACTCGGCATAGGTGGCACCGACGATGTTGGCTTGCATGAAGCGACCATGCTCCGGCGTGGTCACCACATCTTCGCTACCGGCGACGATCAGCGTGGGCACCTGGATACGGCTCAGCTGCTCACGGTAGTCGGCGTCGCGCACCGCCGCGCAGTTGGCGGCGTAGCCCTGCGGGGAAGTCTGCGCGAGCATCTGGCAGATGCGCTGCGCCTGCTCCGGTTGGGTCTGGGCAAAACCGGGGGTGAACCAGCGGGCGATGGAGGCGTCGCGCAAATCGGCCATGGCCTGCTGGCCGCCCTTGAGCACGGTGTCGATGCGGGTATTCCAGACCTCGTCGTTGGCGATCTTCGCCGCCGTGTTGCACAGGGTCAGGCTGTGCAGGCGATCACCGGCATGAATGCCCAGCCACTGGCCGATCAGGCCGCCCATCGACAGGCCGACGAAGTGCGCGTGGCGGATATCCAGCGCGTCGAGCAGGGCCAGCACATCGCGGCCCAGTTGCTCGATGCTGTACGGCCCATCGGTCACCAGCGAAGCGCCATGGCCACGGGTGTCGTAGCGCAGCACACGCAAGTGCTCGCTCCACAGCGGGATCTGGCTGTCCCACATCCCCAGGTCAGTACCGAGCGAGTTGGACAGCACCAGCACCGGGGCATCATCCGGGCCGTCGATTCGATAGTTCAGTACGCCATCGGCCAGTTGCAATTGCGCCACAGCGGTCTCCTTCAGGCAGTGAAACGTTGATGTTCGGCCACCGCCCGCGCCACCCAGACGCGGGCCTGGCCGAGGTAATGGGCAGGATCGAGCAGGCGGTCGAGTTCTTGTGCCGACAGTTCGGCGCTGACTTGCGGCTCGTCACCCAGCACGGCGCGCAGGTGGCGCTGCTCGGCGACGGCGCGCTGGCAGCATTGCTCCAGCAGATGGTGGGCGCGGTCACGGCCCAGGCGTTGGGCCAGGACGATGCTCACCGCCTCGGCCAGGACCAGGCCCTGGGTCAGGTCGAGGTTGCGGCGCATGCGTTCGGCGTCCACTTCCATGCCCTCGGCGATCACCTGGGCCTGGCGCAGGGCACCGGACACCAGGCAGCAGATGTCTGGCAGCGTCTCCCACTCGGCGTGCCACAACCCCAGGCTGCGCTCGTGTTCCTGAGGCATGGCGGCGAACAACGTCGAGAGCAGCCCCGGCACGCGGGTGGCGGCACCGATCAGCACCGCCGCCCCTACCGGGTTGCGCTTGTGCGGCATGGTCGACGATCCGCCCTTGCCCGGCGCGGACGGTTCGAACACCTCGCCCGCCTCGGTCTGCATCAGCAGGCTGATGTCGCGGCCGAACTTGCCCAGGCTGCCGGCGATCAGGCCCAGCACCGAGGCGAACTCCACCAGGCGGTCACGCTGGGTGTGCCACGGCTGCTCGGGCAGGCTCAACTTGAGCTGTTCGGCCAAGGCTTCGGCAACTGGCATGGCTTTGCTGCCCAAGGCGGCCAGGCTGCCGGAAGCGCCGCCGAACTGCAGCACCAGCAAACGCGGGCGCAGTTCCTGCAACCGTTGGCGGTGGCGCGTGAGGGCGCCAAGCACACCGGCCAGCTTCATGCCCAGGGTCACCGGCGTGGCGTGCTGCAGCCAGGTACGGCCCACCAGGGGCGTGTCGGCATGCTGCAGGGCCTGCTGCGCCAGGGTATCACTCAGCTTGGCGAGGTCGGCTTCGATCAGTTCCAGTGCGGCACGCAACTGCAGGACCAGGCCGGTGTCCATGGCATCCTGGCTGGTGGCGCCGAGGTGCACGTAGCGCTCGGCTTCGGGCACGCCACTGGCGATCACCTTGCCCAGCGCCTTCACCAGAGGGATCGCCGAGTTGCCCGCCGTGGCGATGGCATCGGCCAGTGCGCGCACGTCATAGCGCTCGGCCTGGCAGGCGGCCTCGATGGCCACCACCGCCGCGTGCGGCACCAGCCCGGCGCCGGCCTCGGCGCGGGCCAGGGCCGCTTCGAAGTCGAGCATGCCCTGCAAGCGACCGCGGTCGGAGAACACCTCGCGCATGGCCGGGGCCGTGAAGTAGGCGTCGAACAGTTGGTTGCTCATGCAGCATCCTTAGTCGTCATGGTGCAGGTACGCCGCTTGTTTCGGCAGCCGCAGGCTGAACAGGAAGGCGATCGCCATCATGGCCGTCACGTACCAGTAGAAGGTGTTCTCCATGCCCAGGGTTTTCAAGCCCAGGGCCACGTACTCGGCCGAGCCGCCGAACATCGCGTTGGCCACCGCATAGGCAAGGCCCACGCCCAGTGCGCGCACCTGCGGCGGGAACATCTCGGCCTTCACCAGGCCGCTGATCGAGGTGTAGAAACTGACGATGCACAGTGCCAGGCTCACCAGCACGAAGGCCATGAACGGGCTGCTCACGGTCTTCAACGCCATCAGCAAGGGCACGGTGAACAGGGTGCCCAAGGCGCCGAACAGGAGCATCGAGTTACGCCGGCCGATGCGGTCCGACAGCATGCCGAAGAACGGCTGCAGCACCATGAACAGGAACAGCGCGCCGGTCATCACGTAGCTGGCGTTCTTCGCGGTCATGCCGGCGGTATTGACCAGGTACTTCTGCATGTAGGTGGTGAAGGTATAGAAGATCAGCGAACCGCCGGCGGTGTAGCCGAGCACGGTGATGAAGGCGGCGGTGTGATGGCGGAACAGGCCCTTGACCGAGCCGGCATCCTTGTCCTTGCGGGTTTCGGCGCTGCTGGTCTCGTGCAGCGAACGGCGCAGCATCAGCGAGATCAGTGCGGCGATGGCACCGACCACGAACGGAATGCGCCAGCCCCAGGCACGCAGCTCGTCTTCACTGAGCAGCTGCTGCAGGATCACCACCACCAGCACCGCCAGCAACTGGCCGCCGATCAGGGTGACGTACTGGAACGAGGCGAAGAAACCGCGCTGGCCGCGCAGTGCCACTTCACTCATGTAGGTGGCGGTGGTGCCGTACTCGCCCCCGACCGACAGGCCCTGGATCAAGCGGGCCAGCAACAGCAGCGCCGGCGCCCAGGTGCCGATGCTGGCGTAGGTCGGCAGGCAGGCGATCATCAAGGAGCCTGCACACATCATCAGCACCGAGATCATCAGGGAATTCTTGCGACCGTGGCGGTCGGCCAGGCGGCCGAAAATCCAGCCACCGATGGGGCGCATCAAGAAGCCTGCGGCGAATACCCCGGCAGTGTTGAGCAACTGCACGGTGGGGTCGTCGGAGGGGAAGAAGGCCGGGGCGAAGTAGATCGCGCAGAAGGCGTAGACGTAGAAGTCGAACCATTCCACCAGGTTGCCTGAAGAGGCACCGACGATGGCGAAGATGCGCTTACTGCGCTCTTCGCCGGTGTAATAGGCTGAGGTCATGACGGTTTTACTCCTGGAGGGTCCTGGGTAAGTCTAGACATACCTAGTAACACACTCGTTCCGCTGGCAGGCTGGCAATTGGCCTTGTGTCGTAGCTACCGGCCCTATCGCCGGCAAGCCGGCTCCCACAGGGATAGGCGTGGTTTTCCCTGTGGGAGCCGGCTTGCCGGCGATAGGGCCGGTAAGGATCAAACTCGCTCGATGGCCAGCGCCAACCCCTGGCCAACCCCGACACACATGGTCGCCAGGCCTTTGCGCCCACCGCTCTTCTCCAGCTGGTGCAGCGCCGTCAGCACCAGGCGCGCACCGCTCATGCCCAGCGGGTGGCCCAGGGCAATCGCGCCGCCATTGGGGTTCACCTGCGGCGCATCATCGGCCACACCCAGCTCGCGCAGCACTGCCAGGCCTTGGCTGGCAAACGCTTCGTTGAGCTCGATCACATCGAAATCACTCACCGCCACGCCCAGGCGCTCGGTCAGCTTGCGCACCGCCGGTACCGGGCCGATACCCATGACCCGTGGTGCCACACCCGCGCTGGCCATGCCCAGGACCCGGGCACGCGGGGTCAGGCCGTGCTTCTTCACAGCCTCCGCCGAGGCCAGGATCAGCGCCGCGGCACCGTCGTTGACGCCCGACGCGTTGCCGGCGGTGACGCTCTTGTCCGGGCCGTTGACCGGCTTGAGCTTGTTCAGCGCTTCGAGGGTGGTCTCCGGGCGCAGGTGCTCATCGCGCTCGACCACGGTCTCGCCCTTTTTGTGGGCAATGCGTACCGGCACGATCTCTTCGGCAAAGAAACCGGCAGCCTGGGCCGCAGCGGCCTTCTGCTGGCTGCGCAGGGCGAAGGCGTCCTGGTCGGCGCGGGAAACCTGGTAATCGTCGGCGACGTTGTCGGCGGTCTCGGGCATCGCGTCCACGCCGTACTGGCTTTTCATCAGCGGGTTGATGAAGCGCCAGCCGATGGTCGTGTCCTCGAGCTTCATGTTGCGCGAATAGCCACTCTCGGCCTTGCCCATGACGAACGGTGCGCGCGACATGGACTCGACGCCACCGGCAATGGCCAGTTCCATTTCGCCACTGGCGATGGCGCGGAAGGCGGTGCCGATGGCATCCATGCCCGAAGCGCACAGACGGTTGAGGGTGACCCCCGGGATGCTTTCCGGCAGGCCCGCCAGCAGCAGCGCCATGCGCGCCACGTTGCGGTTGTCTTCGCCGGCCTGGTTGGCGCAGCCGAAGAACACTTCGTCGAGCTGTTCCCACTGCACGGTCGGGTTGCGTTCGATCAGCGCCTTCAGCGGGACCGCAGCCAGGTCGTCGGCACGTACCCCGGCCAGGGCGCCGCCGAAACGGCCGATCGGGGTGCGGATGGCGTCACAGATGAATACGTCGCGCATCAGGCTTCTCCTGCCACCTGGCCATGGGCCACGGCGGTACGGGCTTCGAGGTCGCGCAGGGCGCCGAGCTCGACTTCGGTCGGTGCGCTGGTGGTCTGCACGTCATCGGCAAAGCGGATCGCCCAACCGGTGGCGGCGACGATCTGCTCGCGGGTCACGCCCGGGTGGATCGAGGTCACGACGAATTCGTGGGTGCCGGCTTCCGGCTCCATGATGCACAGGTCGGTGATGATGCCGACCGGCCCTTCGCCTGGCAGGCCGAGGCGCTTGCGCGAATCGCCGCCTTCACCGTGGCCGACCGAGGTGATGAAGTCGAGCTTGTCGACGAAGGCACGTGGCGACTGCTTGAGGATGATCAGCACCTGCTTGGCGGAACCGGCGATCTCCGGCGCACCGCCGGCCCCCGGCAGGCGGGTTCTCGGCGCGTGGTAGTCACCGACCACGGTGGTGTTGATGTTGCCGAAGCGGTCGACCTGGGCAGCGCCGAGGAAACCGACATCGATGCGGCCACCTTGCAGCCAGTAACGGAAGATCTCGCCGGTCGGCACCACGGTGTCGGCGGTTTCGGCCAGCTCGCCATCACCGATCGACAGCGGCAGCACGCTCGGCTTGGCACCGATCGGGCCGGACTCGTAGATCAGCACCACATCAGGCGACGAGGTCAGGCGCGCCAGGTTGGCGGCCGTGGACGGCAGGCCGATGCCGACGAAGCAGACAGCGCCGTTGCGCAGGCGGCGGGCAGCGGCAACGGTCATCATTTCAGAGGTGGAGTAGCTCATTGTGCAGCCTCCGCGGTGCTGGCCAGCTTGGCCTTGAATGCGTTGAAGTCGGCGGTGCCACGGATGTAGGTGTCGATCCAGGCGGTGAACGATTCGCGGTTGCGCGCGATCGGGTCCCAATCCTGGTAGAAGCGGTTGTCACGCTCGTAGTAGCCGTGGGCATAGGACGGGTGGGCGCCACCGGGCACCAGGCACACGGCGCTGAGGGCCCAGGTCGGCAGGACGCAGGCGTTCATCGGTGCCTGCAGGTCATCGACGATTTCCTCGACGGTGACGATGCAGCGCTTGGCCGCCAGGGCCGCTTCCTTCTGCACGCCGAGGATGCCCCACAGCAGCACGTTGCCTTTGCGGTCGGCCTTCTGTGCGTGGATCACGGTGACGTCCGGGCGTACCGACGGCACGGCAGCGAGCACTTCGCCGGTGAACGGGCAAGTGACGCTCTTGATCAGCGGGTTGACCTTCGGCAGGTCGGAACCGGCGTAGGCACGCAGCACCGCGAACGGCAGGCCGGAAGCACCGGCGACGTAGGCGTTGGCAAGGTCGGCGTGGCTGTGTTCTTCGATCTCGATCGCCTGTGGCCATTGCTTTTCGACCGCATCGCGCAGGCGGTGCAGCGAACCGACACCGGGGTTGCCGCCCCACGAGAAGATCAGCTTGCGGGCGCAGCCGGCACCGATCAGCTGGTCGTAGATCAGGTCCGGGGTCATGCGCACCAGGGTCAGGTCGCGCTTGCCCTGACGGATGATCTCGTGCCCGGCGGCAGTCGGGATCAGGTGGGTGAAGCCTTCGAGGGCGACGGTATCGCCGTCCTGGATGAACTGCTTCACGGCTTCGTGAAGCGGGAGAATTGCAGCCATTTGGAGACTCCTGGTCAGGGTGCTACGTTGCGTTCAGATTAAGGAGAGCGGTGGGGGCTTACAATCCGATAATCGACTATTCGTGCGATTATCGAACCAATTAATGCCTTCCTACCTATGCCTGATCTGGCCTCATCGCCGGCAAGCCGGCTCCCACAAAGGGCCCTCACAATCCGCTTTTGTGGGAGCCGGCTTGCCGGCGATGAGGCCAGCACGAACGCCTACGTAGCGTCGGCGTGGCTCACCAGCCCCTTCACGATCACACCCACCGTCGCCAGCGCCGCAGGCACCAGCAAAGCGGTCAGCACCTGTTCGAAGTTCCAGCCCAAACCGAGCAATGTCGCGCCACTCCAGGCCCCCAGAATCGCGCCGAAGCGGCCGATGCCCAACATCCAGGACACCCCTGTGGCACGCCCTTGCGTGGGGTAGAAACGCGCCGCCAGCGAAGGCATTGCCGATTGCGCGCCGTTCACGCACATGCCGGCGATCAGCACCAGGGTGGCAAGCACGGTGATGTTGCCCAGGCTCTGCCCGACCGCATACGCGAACACGCCCGCCAACAGATAGAACACACCAATGACCTTGTGCGGGTTGAAGCGGTCCATGGCCCAGCCCACCGCCACCGCGCTGAGCACGCCACCGAACTGGAACAGCGCGCCGATAAACGCGGCCTGCTCCATGCTCGCGCCACTGTCGCGCATCAGGGTCGGCAGCCAGCTGGTCAGGAGGTAGACGATCACCAGGCCCATGAAGTAGGTCAGCCACAGCAGCAGCGTGCCCAGGCCGTAAGTGCCAGAGAAGATCACCGCGAACACGTTGCGCGCCGCCACGACCTTCTGTTCCGGCACGCTGAAGCTGGACGCCTGGGCCACCACTGCCGGGGCGATCGGCGCCAGGGTCTTGCGGATTTTGTCAGTGCCGCGGTTGCGCACCACCAGAAAGCGCGCCGATTCCGGCAGCCAGACCAGCAGCACTACTGCCAGCAGCAGCGGCAGCACACCGCCGACAACCAGCAAGCTGTGCCAGCCATAGGCCGGAATCATCTTGGCCGAAATGAAGCCACCACCGGCCATGCCCAGGTTGAAGCCGCAGAACATGCTGGTGACCAGCAGCGACTTGAGGCGTTCAGGGGTGTACTCGGAAAGCAGCGTGGTGGCATTGGGCATACCGGCCCCCAAGCCCAGGCCGGTCAGGAAGCGCAATACCAGCAGCTGGTCGACGTTGCTGGCATAGGCCGAGGCCAGGCTGAAGCCACCGAACACCAACACGGCCACTACCAGCACGCCCTTGCGGCCAAAACGGTCAGCCAGCGGACCCGAGCCCAAGGCTCCGAACACCATGCCGATCAGCGCGGCGCTCATCACAGGGCCCAGGCTGGCGCGGTCGATGCCCCATTCCTGCGACAACGCCGGGGCGATGAAGCCCATTGCGGCGGTGTCGAGGCCGTCGAGAAAGACGATCAGAAAACACAGGATCACCACGCGCCATTGATAGCGCGACAGCGGTTGTTCATTGATGAAGGACTGTACGTCGAGGCATTGCCCGACAGCGTGGGGTTTGTTCATTGTTGTTATCCAGAAGTTAGGCACGGTCGGGCCGCTGCGGGCGTGCAGGGTCAAGTACGAGTAAGTGCGAGCCGATATCAGCCTGGAAACAACAGCACTGCGAGCGGGTGCGGCCGCGGCAGCGAAGGGACAGTGATCATTAATGTGCGCCTCTTATGTTGTTCTTGTTCGGTCGGCTAGGCCGACCGTTGCGAGAGACATTAATCAGCGAATGAGGGGGGTGCAATTGACCGGGGACGACACTGTGCGTTTATCGAACAGGAAACGGTGTAGAGGGGGCGCTGTGCGCCCCAATCGCTGGCAAGCCAGCGATTGGGGCGCATACAGCCTGTCAGCCAAACAACTGATGGCAAAGATCGCGGCTGGCTGCCAGCAGGATCGGCAGGAACCGCTGCTCAAGCTCACTGCGGCTCACCCGCCCGACATGGGTGCTGACATTCAACGCCGCCAGGACCTGGCCCGAGGCGTCATAGATCGGCACTGCGATGGACCTCAAGCCCTGCTCCAGCTCCTGGTCGACCACGCACCACCCCTGCGCCCGCACCTGCTGAATGCAGGCGAACAGCGACTCGGCGTCATGCAGGGTACGGCTGGTGCGCGCCTTCAGATCGGCGCGATCGAGGTACTCGCGCAGGCTGGTGTCGTCCATCGCCGCCAACAGAATGCGCCCCATCGACGTGCAATATGCCGGCAACCGCCCACCCACCGACAGGTCGACGGAGATCAGCCGCTCCACC
>Ga0160475_100604_pt1 | contig 11225 bp, 9 predicted proteins | sample HID1975M_E11MG_FD_108254 | JGI IMG/M metagenome (GOLD analysis project Ga0160475, IMG submission 108254) | Enriched soil microbial communities from UW Madison campus, WI, USA - HID1975M_E11 MG | ecosystem: Environmental > Terrestrial > Soil > Unclassified | place: USA: Madison, Wisconsin... | reverse complement strand
GGGTCGGCTGGGCGATGGCGGCCGTGGCGTCGAAGTAGGCCATGCCGCGGCAACGCTGCCAGACCTTGGACTGGGCGTTGATCTCGTTCTTCCACAGCTCTTTGCCGGTGTCGGCGTCGAGCGCGATCAGGTTGTTGTGCGGGGTGCAGATGAACACCTTGTTACCGACCTGCAGCGGGGTCAGCTGGTCTTCGGCACCGTTGCCGTCGCTGATGGCTACGTCGCCGGTGTGGTAGGTCCACGCCACCTTGAGCTTGTCGACGTTGTCGCGGTTGATCTGGTCTAGCGCGGCGAAGCGGCTGCCACCTTCGGTATTACCGTAGTGGGCCCAGTCCTTCTGCTCCTTGCCGGCTTCCACCGGGGTCATGCCCGGGCCTTTGCCGGTGGGCGCGACGCTTGGGTGGGCAACGAACATGTTGCCGGCGGCGATCACCAGCACCACGGCCAGCACGCCGGCGATGCCGTAGGCACCACGGCCGGTGCTACCGCCATTGGCGCGGACCAGCAGCGGGTAGACCAGCGCCACGACCATGCCGATTGCGCCGAACATGAACAGGCGCGAGAACAGCGGCCAGAACACCAGCCCGGCATCGATCACTGCCCACAGTGCAGTACCGACCAGGAAAGCAGCGTACAGCCAGGCACCAGCTTTTTTGCGCCGGGCGATGAGCACCCCAGCGATGGCCATGGCCAGGCCGCCGATCAGGAAGTACCAGGAACCGCCCAGGCCAGCCAGCTTGATGCCGCCAGCAGCCAGGAGAAGGCCGAGCAGGGCGACGATAACGCCCAAGCCGACCAGGATGATTTTTGTGGCGCCAGAGGCGCGCGGTGTTTCGTTCATGCCAGGGATCTCAGCAGGTGGAATGGGCGCAGTTTAAGCCCTTAGCAAGCTAATTAACAAGTTAGTACATAATATTGTGAGGCTGATTGTCGCAGGGTTGAACTCGCGCGGTTGTCGCGAAAAGTGTAGATCACGCGGTTATGTTTGCACTAAACCACGTGTTTGATCGGGGTTGACCAAGGTGGATCATACTTTTGTCTTAGTCATGAAGGCCTGCAGTAAAGCAGGCCCTTTTCTACCTAGAACCGATAATTGCCGGTCAGGATTGCCGCCCGGCTTGCACCGTACTCGACGGCCGATGAGCGTGCAGCGCCGCCCCTCTGCTGACGCACCCGTTCCACATAAGCTTTGTCGAATACGTTGTTGACGTTCAGCTGAAGGTCAAGTTGCCGGCTCACTCGATAACCGAGCATGGCATTGTGAAGCCAATAGGCATCGAGCTTGGCGGTGGTGCTGGAGGTTACGTTGCGCTTGCTGACATGGCGGGCGCCGTAGCCGAGGGTCCAGGCATCGGTGACCTGGTAGGTAGTCCAGAGGTTCATCGAGCGGGGCGGTGTGTTGCCCAGTGCCTGGCCTTTGCTGGCGAAGCTCTTCCCCTCGGCGACGGCTTCGAGGGTTTCACTGTCCAGGAAGGTATAGTTGGCAAACACCGTCCAGCGTTCGCTCAAGTGGCCCGTCAGCCCCAGCTCCACGCCTTGAACGCGTTGTTTGCCGGACAACTCGGTGGAGCCGTCCGCCAAGGCTTCGCGGGCATTGCTCTTGATGATTTGAAATACCGCTGCATCCAGTTCCAGCCGCTGGTCAAGCCACTCCCATTTGCTGCCCAGCTCCCAGGTCTGGTTTCTTTCTGGGGCAAGGCCCGCGGTGGCCACGGTTAGATCGCGCCCGTTACCGGCCAATGCGTCGGCCGACGGGTTGAAGGAATTGCCCCAGGCGAGGTAGACGCGACCGTGCTCCGTTGGGGAGTAGACCAGCCCCGCACGGCTGCTCAGGGTGTTGTCCTCGGTGTTGAGCGCCGAGGTGCGAACGTTGGCCGAGGAGTACCCTTTGGCGCTGCCGGTGAAGCGGTCATGGCGCAGCCCAAGGTGCAAGCTCCAGGCGTCATTCAGCGCCACGGTGTCGAACAGGTAGAGTGCCTGGTCGCTCAAGGCGGTTTTACTGTATCCCATGACAGCCTTTTGCTGTGGCCCGCTCCAATAACCGGGCGGACTGCCCAGCGCATAACCGTTGCCTGGGTAATGTTCCTTGCCAAGGCCGTGATGGTAGGTGTTCAAGTCCAGCGTCTCGCGGGACAACTCAACGCCAACTACCCAGTCATGCCTCATGCCCAGCAACTGATCGTGGCCAAGCAGGCTGGTCTGGCTGATCCACACGTACGTGCTGGCGTCGCGGCCATACCCCTGTGGCCCAGCCGGGCGGTAACGCCCAGGCGGCAAACCTTCGGTGTTGACATGAGAGGCAGACACCACCGTGTCGCGCTTGAGCTGCCCATGGCGGGCCAGCTGCTGCAGCTGCAATTGTTCGTTGAAGTCGTGCTCCAGCTTGAGCGTGAACTGGTTCTGCTCGATGTGTTCCTTGTCGAGGTTCTTCCAGCCGAAGTAGGCCTTGCGCTCGACACCTGCCAGGCGCTTGCCATCCAGGGCTGGCACGCCGTAGTCGGGCAGGTTGTCATCAACCTGATGCAAGGCGCTCAGGGTCAGCCAGGTGGCATCGCTGAGGCCTAGCTGCAGCGCTGGCGCGATGCCCCAGCGTTGCTGCTCGATGCCGGGGCGGCCGGGCACCTCGTTGCGGTGCGCCATCAGGTTTATGCGTACTGCACTGCCTTGGCCGATGTTGGCCAGTGGCTGGTTGCTGTCCAGGGTAAGGCGTTGATAGTGGGCGCTGCCCACGCTGCCGCCCAGATGGGTAAAGGGGTGGTACTGCGGCTGCTTGCTGATGAGGTTGATGGTGCCGCCGGTTGTGCCGGCACCGCCAAACACCGAGTTGGGGCCTTTGATGACCTCGACCTGCTCGGTGTTGAACGTGTCGGAACGTGTGGTCTGGGCGCTGTCGCGCAGGCCGTCGACCTGGATATTGTTGTTGGCCGAGAAGCCACGGATGTTGACGCTGTCGCCCGATCCGCCACCGCCTTCACCGGCATTGAAGGTGATGCCCGAAACATTCGACAGCACCTGGCGCAAGCTGAGCGCCTGTTGCTGAGCAAGCACGGGGGCAGGCACCACGGTGATGGTCTGCGGTGTGTCGAGTAGCGGTGCAACCTGCTTGACCGACGCTGAGCGTTCGGTGCGCGGGCTGATGGCGGGGGGCGCTGTGACATCGGTGTCTTGCAGTTCGATGGCCGGTGGCGCGGCGAGGGCGGTGCCGCAGAAGGAGGCGGCACCCAGGCCAAAGGCGGAGCTGCGCAAAGCGTTGCGGATCGTGCGGTCGGTAGCGATGTCATGCATGCGGGAAGTCCAGCGTTGGGGTTTAAGCCGGGCTGTGAGTGGTGTTTCACAGGCGAACGGGGGCACTGCGCCATGGCCGGGAGCCGCGCAGGCGTTAAAAAGGGCTGTTTGGAGCGGTCAGGTCAGCTGGCTGGCCAGGGCGCTGCGCTGCTGTAGAACACGGCGAGCCAGACAGTGTGGGTGCCGGGGGCGGTCCACTCGACGCGATGGCGGCAATGAGCGGGGATGTCGAGGCAATCACCCGGCGCCAGCAGCCGGGTGTGCGCTTCATGTTCCAGGCGCAGCCCGGCACCGCCGCTCAGCAGTACGATCCATTCGCCTTCGGGCTGGTCGTACCAGAAGCCTGGCGGGCTGCATTGGCCGCTGGAAACGATGCGCTCGATGCGCAGCCCGGGGCGTTGCAGCAGGTCATCGACCCACTCGGGCGCGGCAGGGTCGCAAGGGGGAAGGGGGGTCAGCACGTTGGAAGGTTTCATAGGAATACTCACTCTATGGGAGGTAATTCACTATGGACTGCATTGAAAGGCGGCGCGCTTCTTGACCGCCCATGCAGGATGTAGGACTTTTCTGAGACTTCATGCAAAAGGAATCATATGGACAAGCTGCTGGCGATGAAGATGTTCACCGCGACCGTCGACGCCCAGGGCTTTTCCGCCGCGGCGCGCACGCTTGGGGTGGCCACTTCGTCGGTGACCCGCCTGGTCGATGCACTGGAGTCGGCGCTCGGTACCACATTGCTCAACCGCTCCACGCGCCAGGTCAGCCTGACTGAGGCCGGCGCCCGATATTACGCCCGGGCACGGGACATCTTCGCAGCGTTGGAAGAGGCCGACGCCAGTGTCGCCGACCGTGGCGATGAGCCCGTCGGTGTACTGCGCCTGTGCCTGCCGGTGGAGTTCGGCCGGCGCGTGATAGCGCCGCACCTCGGGCCGTTTCTGGCGCGCCATGCTGCGCTGGAGCTGGACATCGACATGAGCGACCGTCTCGACGACCTGCTGGACGGCCGCTACGACCTGTCGATTCGCCTAGGCGACCCTTCGCCGAACGACGAACTGGTGTGCCGGCAGCTCGGCCGCTTCGAGCGCTGGTTGGTGGCCAGCCCTGAATACCTGGCTGGGCGCGAAGCGTTGCAGCACCCTGGGCAATTGCTGGAACACGCCTGCCTGCGCTTTCGCTACGGGCAGAAGGCGCGGCCCTGGCGGCTGCAGCGCGGCGACCAGGCCCTGGAACTGGACGTCAGCGGCCCGCTGCGCAGTGCCAACGCCGACCTGCTGCGTGAAGCAGCATTGGCGGGCAGCGGCATCGCGCTGCTGGCCGACTGGCTGGTCCGCGAGGACGTGCTTGCTGGCCGCTTGCAGCGGCTGTTCAGCGATTGGCGGATCAGCCCTGGGGCCGCCAACGACAGCATCAATGCCTTGTACTTGCCCAACCATCGTGGGTCACGGCGCGTTCAGGCCTTCATCACGTTCTGCGAAGGCCTGATAGCGCCTTGAGCTGCTGGCGTTGCGCGCGGCGCAAAGGCTCGTTGCGCCGCGCCTGGATTCCCTTGCCAGCACGGCCCCGCTAATGTGCCCGGCATATTCCACCCCAATGCCGAGGAATCTCGCATGAACCCCTCCCTTGCCGCCACGCAGGCCACAGCGCCGGGCCTGAGCCGCGCCCTGGTTACGCTGCTGGCGTTCTGCTGCGGCGCGATCGTCGCCAATATCTACTATGCCCAACCCATCGTCGGGCTGATTGCCCCGGACCTTGGCTTGTCCAGCGAGCGGGCCAGCCTGATCGTCTCACTGACCCAATTGGGCTATGCACTCGGCCTGTTGTTGCTGGTGCCGTTGGCCGACCTGGTTGAAAACCGCCGCTTGATGATCGTCACCGCAGTACTTGCCTGCGTGAGCCTGCTGCTGGCAGGCACCAGTGGCCATGGTCAGGGGCAGTTGTTTCTCGGCTATGCCTTGCTGATCGGCTTCAGTTCGGTGGCGGTGCAGATGCTTATCCCCCTGGCTGCGCACCTGGCGCCGGAGCAACAGCGCGGCCGGGTGGTCGGCAACATCATGGGCGGCCTGCTGCTGGGCATCCTGCTGGCGCGGCCGCTGTCGAGCCTGGTGGCTGACCATTTCGGCTGGCGCACGGTGTTCATCGGTGCGGCGGGCCTGATGCTGGCGATCATCCTGCTGTTGGCGTTGACCCTGCCGCGGCGTGTGCCCGACCACAAGGCCAGCTATGCCCAGCTGATGGTGTCGTTGATCGCCCTGTTGCGCCAGCACGCCGTGCTGCGCCAGCGTTCGCTGTACCAGGCGTTGATGTTCGCGGCCTTCAGCCTCTACTGGACGGCAGTACCACTGGCCCTGGCGTCGGAGCATGGCCTGTCGCAAAGCCAGATCGCGTTGTTTGCCCTGGTGGGCGCGGTCGGCGCCATCGCAGCGCCGATGGCGGGGCGCCTGGCCGATGCCGGCCATGCCCGCGCCGCTTCACTGTTGGCCCTGATGCTGGCGCCCGCGGCGCTGCTGCTGGGGTTGACCACCCCGGGGTATAGCGTGGTCGGCCTGGGGCTGACCGGCGTATTGTTGGATTTTGCCGTGCAGATGAACATGGTGATCGGCCAGCGCGAGGTCTATGCGCTGGACCCGGCCAGCCGCGGGCGGCTCAATGCGCTGTACATGACCAGCATCTTCCTCGGCGGGGCAGTGGGCTCGGCAGTGGCCAGTGCGCTGTTTACCCACTATGGCTGGCAGGGCGTGGCAGTGCTGGGCGCCGCCTTGCCTGGCCTGGCGCTGCTGGTGTTCCTGCTGGGTTCGCGGCGCACCTGAGACGAAAACCCTAGCGCCCGAGCGGCAATGCCACGCCAATCAACGCAAACAAGCCCCCGCAGCAGCGATTGAAACCTTTACCGCCCTTGGCCAGCCAAGGCTTGATACGGAACGCCAACCGCGCCAGCAGGTATTCGACCACGAATTCCACGCTGGCGAAGGTCGCTGCCATGATCACGAACTGCAGGAACAACCCCCGCTGCGGGTCGATGAACTGTGGCAGGAACGCCCCATAAAACAGCAGCACCTTGGGGTTGGCCATGGCCGACAGCAGCCCTTGGCGGAACATCGCGGCATTGCTCAGCCGTGCAGCCCGGGTATTCACCTCCAGCTGCAGCGCCGGGCTGCGCCACAGCTGGATGCCCAGCCACAGCAGATACGCGCCGCCCACCCACTTCAGCACGGTCAGTACAGACGCCGATGCCTGCAGCAGGGCAGTGAGCCCGAACATGGCCAGGGCGATCAGTGCGCTGAAGCCGAACACCCCGCCAATGATGGTCAACAAGGTGCGACGCGCGCCATACAGCGCGCCGTGGGTCAGTGCCAGCAGGCTGTTCGGGCCGGGTGTCAGTGACAGGCCGATGCTCGCCAGCAGGTAGAGAAGCCAGGTGTCCAGAGCCATGTCAGCGCCTTGCGTCAGTCAATGATCAAGGGCGCAGTTTAAGCGACCACACCGAACAAGTAGGGTATTATCCGGACATCTGATGGTTGTTTCTGGACATCCTTGCATGCCCCCCGATATTCGCCTGTTGATCCTGCCATTGCCGGACTTCGCCTTGCTGCCGTTCGGTGCGTTTCTCGACAAGCTGCGCTTCAGTGCCGACGACGAAGACTACAGCCGCCAACGCTATTGCAGCTGGACACTGGCCGGGCTCACCCGCGAGCCCGTGGTGTCGAGCAGCGGCGCGGTGATGCAGGTGGAAGCGATTGCCGAGCAGCTCGCGGTGGCCGACTACGACTACCTGGTGCTGTTCGGCAGCCGCAATGCCGCGGCCACTGCCGGCCTCGCGCCGCGCTATAAAAACCTGCTCAAGCGCGCGGCCAAGGCAGGCGTCAAGCTGGTAGCCATCGACAACGCGGCTTTTCTGCTGGCGGCCTGTGGCTTGCTGGACGGCTACAAGGTGGTCGTACATTGGCGGCATGAAGCTGAGTTTCGCGCCTCATTTCCCCACCTGCAGTTGCTGCACGAGCAGCTGTACTGCATCGACGGTGTACGTATTACCTGTGCAGGCGGTACCGCGGCCATCGACCTTGCGGTCGCACTGCTGTCGGCCGCCTGCGGGCGGGCGCGCGCGCTCAAAGGCCTGGCCGACATGCTCGTGGATGAGTCCCGCGACAGCCGCCACGCCTTGCGATCACTGGACGCCGACGTGGGGCATAGGCGCCAGGTACAACGTGCATTGGCGTTGATGCGCCATCATTTGGGGGCGCGTTTGACTATCGAACAACTGGCAGCGGAACTGGCGATCAGCCGACGGCAACTGGACCGGCAGTTCCAGGCCAGCCACGGCATGAGCGCCAAGGCCTGGTGGTTGGAAATGCGCCTGCAGCAGGCCCGGTGGCGCCTGCTCAATTCCAGCCACAGCCTTGCGCAAATCGCCGACGAGGTGGGGCTGGGTGACGCGAGCTACCTGGGCCGGTGCGTGCGCCGGCGGTTTGGCTGCACGGCGCTGGCGCTGCGCCGTGATGGTCACTGCGGGGTACCGAACAACCCCGTCCAGTAGATGCCCGCATCGCTCTTCGGGTCGACGGCATAAGCCGCACCGACCTCACGGAAGTCCGGGTTCATCAACGTGGCGCAATGCCCCGGGCTGGCCAGCCAGCCATCGACCACTTTCTGCGCGGTGTCGCGCCCGGCCGCGATATTCTCGCCAATCTGTTGGTACAGGTAGCCCGCCAGCTCCGCACGGTCGCCCGGCGTGCGCCCGTCGCGGTCGATGTGGTCGAAGAAGTTCTGGTTGGCCATGGCCCGCGTATGGTTGGCCGCGACCCCCGCCAGGGCAGTGCTCCAGCTGAGCGCAGGGGCTGCGGCGAACGGTTGCCCACCGCATTGGCGCGGGGCCTTGCGTGCAACGTTGATCGCCTGCATCAGCTTCTGCCCCTCGGCCTGCCAATCGCCGAGGCGCCCGCTGAGCAGGGGGCGCGCCAGCACCACGCGCCAGTCGCGGCCTTCCTGGCTGACGCCAATGTCGACGAATTGCGGGTCGAGCACCACCTGGCAGAAGCTTTCCTCGATGGCGTGCATGGCGGCGCGGGCATCGCGCGGGCCGGACAGGCTGATGGCCTGCACGTTGACCATCGGGTAGGCGGCACGGGTCATGGCCTGCTGCAGGTCGCGGGTGCCTTCTGGCGACAGCGCCAGGCGGGTATCGCTGTTGAGCGGTGGCAGCTCCAGCGATGCTTCGCCGCCGCAAGGCTGAGCCTGGCTGCGGTAGGCATTGATCGAATCGATCAGTTGCGCCTCTTCGCCGGTGGCCGCCAGGCTTGAAGTCGAAACGACCAGGCCCAGCGACAAGGCGGCAACGGATGACAGGACGCGCATGTGGATCTCCCTGTGACTGGCAGCGTCTTGGTATGCGCTGCTCATCCTACACAAGCCCAAGGCTTTTAGCCCGGTGTCGTGCAAAGCAATGAAAACGCCAGCAAAGGCTTGAAGGTGGCAAAAGAGGGAGTAGACCACTGTGGGCCTGGAAAGTGCGACGGTTTGGTAATCATTCGTGACTGTGCCGAGAAAACAGTGGTCGCCAGGCTCAGGGCGACCACTGCCTGGTGAACGGCTCGGGTCAGCGCGCCAGTGCCTGGTTCGGCTTGTAGAAGAGGAAGTGACGGGTCTCGGCGGTCCTGCGATAGGCCTTGGCCCAGTCCGGGCGCACTCTGCGGTCATGGAAATACAGTGCGCCACCGGTACTGTCCTTGAGCTGTTGGTTGAGCGCCTTGCGCGCAATCTCCTTGGCGATGTCATAGCGCTGCGGTTCCTCGACCTGGTCGGAGCGCCCGTCACACCACCAGGAAAACTGGCAGGACTTGCTCTCCACACCCTGCTTGACCACACCGCAGATCGAGTCGGGGAAACCATCCTTGCCCAATCGGTTGATCACCACGCTGGCCACTGCGCTCATGTCCTTTTCATCGGCGCCTTTGGCTTCCCAGTAGATGGTGCGTGCCAGGCAGGTGATGCTGTCGTCCATCGGTGCCTGGCCTGCCGGGTCGACCGCCTTGACCTCCACGGGCGTGAGGGTTTCGGCCTTTTTCGGTGGTGGCGCGTCCTCGACCACTTTTTTCTCCAGCACCTCGGCCTTGTCTTCAGCCACTGCGGCCTTGGCAGTGTCGGCGGCATGTGTAGGGCCTGCGAGCAGGGCCGAGGTCAAGCCGATCACCATCCACGAAAGGCGCATGGTCGAGGTTCCGAACTGTGGGTTGCTTGACAGTCTAGCCAAGCGTATTCAATTCAGCGAAAGCATTAACACCAAGGGCAAGGTCACGGCGGCGGCCACCGTCTGCAGGGCGATGATGGTCGCCATCAACGGTGCGTTGCCGCCCATCTGCCGTGCCATCACATAGGATGACGAAGCCGTCGGCAGCGCCTGGAACAGCACCGCCACCACCGCCGCCTGACCGCCGAGGCCAAGCAGGCGGCACAGGCCCCAGGTGGTCAAGGGCATGACCAGGAATTTGAACATCGAGGCGGCCAGCAGCGGCCGCACCTGCTGGCCGATGCTGGCGCCACCCAGCGCGGCGCCGACGCACAGCAGGCCCAGGGGCAGGGCAGCCTGGCCCAGTGCTTTGACCGTCGGCTCGATACCTGCCGGCAAGCCCAGGCCAGTGACGCGCAGCAGCAACCCACCGGCACAGCCGACGATCAGCGGGTTGGCGAAGATCGCCCGCAGCACTGTGGCCGGGGAGCTGTGGCGTGCGCTGAAACGAGCGAACACCAGCACACACAGCAGGTTCACCAACGGCACGATGGCGGCGTTGGCCACCGCCGCCAGTGCAATGCCGGCACTGCCGTAGATACCCGCAGCCAACGTGGCGCCGATGTAATTGTTGAAACGCACGCCGCCCTGGAACACCGAGGTGAAGTCCGCACCGTCGTGATTTACCGCGCCTTGATAGAACACCAGCAGCGCAGCGCCGAGCACGGTCGAGAGCATCAGCACACCGACCATGCCCAGCACCGGCACGCCATCGAGGTTGGCAGTGGCCAGGCCGTGGAGAAACAGCGAGGGCAGCAGCACGTAGTAGCTCAGGCGCTCTGCGCCTGGCCAGAAACTCTCCCCGAGAAAACCGTGCACGCGCAGCAGGGTACCCAGGGCGATCAACAGAACGATGGGCAGCAAGGTGGTCAGCAGCAACTGGAGCATGGGTGACGGTCCGTGGTCGGGTACCGGCACAGGGTAGCTTGGCTGACTGATTGGTAAAAACGCTGATTTCTGCAGTGACTGTTGAGAAAATCTGCAGGGTTGTCGCAGCCCGATCAAGCTTCCAGTGCGGTTTTCAACACTGCACTCAGATGCCGTCGCTGGCTTTTCTCATGCTCCAGCAACACCACCCGCCGTCTCAGCTGCGGTTCGCCAAACGGCAGGCAGGTGGCCGGCGGCAAGCGCTGCAGGTCTTCGACCGACATGGGGATGATCGCAACCCCCAGGCCCATCACCGCCATGTGCGCCAGCGCTTCCTGGCTGTCGAGCTCCATCTGTTCGCTGACTTGCAGGTGCTGGCGGCGCAGTTCCTGTTCGATCTGCCGCCCAGCCCAGGCGCGCTTGTCGAAGCGCAAAAACGGCTGGCTGGCCAACAGCTGCGGCAGGCTCAGGCCGGCGAGCTCGGGGCTGGCAATGGCCCAGAAGCGGTCCTCGAACAACGGGGTAAAGTCCAGGCTCTGCGGGTAGGGGCTGACCGGCTCGGTGGTGATGGCAGCATCCAGCTCGCCATCCTCGATGCGCCGCGCCAGTTCCGCCGACATGCCCGACGCCACGCTGATGTGCAGGTCAGGGTGATGTGCCTTGATCCACACCAGTGCCTTGGGCAGGCGCCGGGCCAATACCGTATGGATCGCGCCCAGCCGCAGCCGGCCGCGCAGGCTTGGGCCGCTGGCCAGGGCATCGGCCAGTTCGTCGTAGGCCGCCAGGATGGTTT
>Ga0160475_100595_pt1 | contig 11351 bp, 9 predicted proteins | sample HID1975M_E11MG_FD_108254 | JGI IMG/M metagenome (GOLD analysis project Ga0160475, IMG submission 108254) | Enriched soil microbial communities from UW Madison campus, WI, USA - HID1975M_E11 MG | ecosystem: Environmental > Terrestrial > Soil > Unclassified | place: USA: Madison, Wisconsin... | reverse complement strand
GCGATACACCCAGTACCTTCGCGGCAATGCTCAGGTTGTTGCTGTGCCGGTCGAGCACGTCGCACAACGCCTGACGCTCCGCACGGTGCTTGTAGTCTTCCAGGGTGCCCAGCGGCTGCTCCTCCTGCTGGTGAACATGCAGGCCCAAATCCTGGGCTTCGATCTGCCGCCCTTCGGCCAACACCAGACCCCGTCGCACCCGGTTGGCCAGCTCTCGCACATTGCCCGGCCAATTGTGCCGCCCCATGGCGGCCAGGGCATGATCGCTGAAAGAACGCGGTCGACGGCCTGTCTCCAGGCTGTAGAAGTGTGAAAAGTGGTTGGCCAGCATCGACAAATCACCATGCCGGTCACGCAAGGGCGCAGTCACTACCTGCAAGACGTTGAGACGGTAATACAGGTCTTCCCGGAATCGCCCTTGCTCGATGGCCTTCTCCAGGTCCACGTGGGTGGCGGCCAGCACCCGCACATCGACCGGTATCGGCTGGCTGCCACCGACCCGCTCGATATGCTTTTCCTGCAAGAAGCGCAGCAGGTTGGCCTGCAGTTCCAGTGGCAGGTCGCCAATTTCGTCGAGGAACAGCGTGCCACCGTGGGCCGCCTCGATCCGCCCTACCTTGCGCTGATGCGCGCCGGTGAACGCGCCTTTCTCGTGCCCGAACAGCTCGGACTGGATCAGATGTTCGGGGATCGCCCCGCAGTTGATGGGAATAAACGGCATTTCGCAGCGCTGTGACTGGCGATGCAACGTACGTGCTACCAACTCCTTGCCCGTGCCGCTCTCGCCCCGGATCAATACCGGTGATTCGGTGGGCGCCAGCTTGCCCAGCAGCTTTCGCAGCTCAAGGATAGGCCGGCTGTCACCCAGCAGTTCGTGCTCCAGGCCATCGACCGGTACCGCGCCCTTGCCACGCAGGCGTGCCATGCCGAACGCACGCCCCAGGGTGACGAGCACGCGGGAAACGTCGAATGGCAAGGTGTGAAAGTCGAAGAACCACTCACAGACGAAGTCACCGACGTTCTGCATACGCAGTTGCTCGGCGTTGAGCACCGCGATCCATTCGGTATTGCTGCGTTTGATCATGTCCTTGACCGCATCCGGGTGGCGCAGGTGCGATTCCTGCAGGCGCAACAGGCCAAGGTCGCAGCGGTGCTCCAGCGCCAGGTCCAGGCTACAGCTGTGAACAGCCCAGCCAGCACTCTCAAGACCTGGCAGCAAGCGGTGACAATCATCGCACGGGTCGACGATGAGCAAACGACGCAGGGCGGCGGTAGCGTGCATGACCGTTCCTTGGCGCCAATTTGTGGTTTTTTACATGAAAACAGTAAGTTGCGGCGCCGTTTTAACAGTAGCAACGAACTTGACGGTGCCCACTACCGTCTGTCTGCCCGATTCTGCGCTGGCCAGGCCCGGTGGGAATTTTTCAAATTTATTGACGTCACAGGCGGCGCAGGTCAATAAAAACAGTTCAAATTTGAAAAAAAGTATCAAGACTGTGTGACTCCTCTACCAACTTGGAGCATCAGTACGAATAACCCCGCACTGCAGATCGCGATAAGCTGAAGCGACATGGCAGTAACGCGGACCTACATTACGCTGTTTGGGACCATAGAGAGACCGAACCATGAATGCCCCGCTCCGTGTCAACGAAGCCCTGCTGATTGCCGACCACGCCTTCGAACCTTTCCAGTGCGTAGCCTGGGATGCACCCAACGGTACTGGTGAGCTGAGCCTGGCCGTGATCGACCGGACCAGCACCCGTATCGGGAGCAAGCAAGTGTCTTCGCGTATCTATTCCGACCCGGCACAATGGGCCTGCCTGATCGAGGAAGTGCGCGCCGAGTTGTCCCAGAAGGGTTATGACCTGCAGCCCTGGTCGATGCCGAAGTAATATCACCGCTTGACCAGCAAGTGCGTGCCTGTCACGCACTTGTGCAACTTTTGAATTCGCCTGAAAGCAACTTTTCAATAGCGACATAATGTCGCGCCAGTTGCCTTATTGCATGACCCTGCACTGTTCCAGGTGCTGGTATTCAGCCTGAAGTTGTTCGGCCAATTGCCGCGCACGCCCCAGGCGAACCGGCGCCATTTCCATGTCCACCAGCACCGTCGCACAGGGCATGGGTTGCACATCCTTCCAGCGCTGCAGGCGGCCATCGGTAAACACCAGACAACGCTGAAGCTCTTGTGGGTAGGCTTTTTGCCGTGCCTGCAACCAGCGACGCGCCTGCTCCAACGCCGCGATCAACGGGGTCCCTCCTCCGGCCCCCAAGGTTTGCAACCAGGGTTGCAAGGCGGCCGACGCTTTCAGCCCCTGGCGTTGCCACTGGGGCGCACCGCCGCTGGCGGTCATCAGCGCCAGCCGGGCTCGTTGGCGATAAGCCTGGTCGAACAGCTCGGCCAGCAGGCCTTTGCCGTGCGCCAGCGCCTGGTGGCGCCGGGTCGATGCCGAAGCATCGACGATCACCAGCCACAACTCGGTGGCCTGAGCCTGACGCTGCTGCCAGCACAGGTCGCGCCGCTGCAGCGGGCGCCCCTTGAGCAAGGTCGGCAGCCAGGCCACCCGGCCCTTGCTCGCCGCACGCACGCGGCCACGGCTGGCGCCTGCCAGTTTTCCGGCACGGGGCATGGCATCCGCCACCTTGTTGCCCGGTGGGCGGATGCTCAGGGCTTTTTTGCCCAGTTCGGTACCTCGCGCCTGGCACCGCTGGTGACCGGCTGAGCCGGCAGTGCCCCCCAATCCCCTTGCCCGCCCTGGCCTTGCGTATCGCGGCCGGCAGACGCAGGCGGCGGGGAATCGGCGGCGGGCTCGGGCAACTGGCGGCGCCGGTGGCGCAGGGCAAACTCCGCCACCGCCTCGACGTCGACCAGCTCGATCGCCTCGCCACCGCGCCAGGCGCAATGCGCACGGGCGGCGCGCAGCCAAACCAGGTCGGCACGCAGGCCATCGACGCCAGCGGCATAACAGCGCTCGGTGATCCAGGCCAGGGCCTGATCGTCCAGGGCAATCGCTGCCAGCCCCTGGCGAGCTGCCTGGCAGCGCTCCCGCAGTTGCGCCTGGGCCGCGGCCCACTGCTCGCAGAAGGCCTGCGGGTCGGTGTCGAAGGCCAAGCGACGGCGAATGATCTGCTGTCGAGCCTCTGGGGCTGGCAGCCCTTCGAGCACGACATTGAGCCCGAAGCGGTCAAGCAGCTGAGGGCGCAGCTCACCCTCTTCGGGGTTCATGGTGCCGATGAGGACGAACCGCGCACTGTGCCGGTGAGAAATACCATCGCGCTCGATACGGTTGGTACCGCTGGCGGCAACGTCGAGCAACAGGTCCACCAAGGTATCGGGCAGCAGGTTGACTTCATCGACATACAGCACCCCGCCATCGGCATGCGCCAGTACACCGGGGGAAAACTGCGCCTTGCCCTGCCCCAGCGCGGCATCCAGGTCGAGCGTGCCGACCAGGCGTTCTTCGCTGGCACCCAGCGGCAAGGTGACGAAAGGCCCCTCGCCGAGCAGATCCGCCAAACCACGCGCCAAGGTGCTCTTGGCCATGCCGCGCGGCCCCTCGATCAGCACGCCGCCGATCCTGGGGTCGATGGCGGTCAGGCACAACGCAAGCTTCAGGTCGTCGGCGCCGACCACGGCCGCCAGGGGAAATTGCACGGGTTCACTCATTTCAAGCCTGTTCCTCGCCATCGAGCAATTGTTCCTCGAGTGCTTCGCGGTAGTCGCCAGGCTGCTCCCAGAGCCCCCGCTGCTGGGCCTCCAGCAAGCGCTCGGTGAGGTCGCGCAGCGCCTCGGGATTGTGCTCGCGCATGAAGTCGCGGGTCGCCGGGTCGAGCACATAGGCATCGGCCAGCGACTGGTAATGATGATCGTCGATCAAGTGCGTGGTCGCGTCGAAGGCGAACAGGTTGTCGACCGTCGCCGCCAGCTCGAAAGCGCCCTTGTAACCATGGCGCTTGGCGCCGTCGATCCACTTGGGGTTGAGGGCGCGGGCTCGAATCACCCGGTTCAGCTCTTCCTTCAGGGTGCGGATACGCGGCCGGTCAACTTGACTGTGATCGCCGTGATAACTCGCCACCGTCGCCCCGGACAAGGTCTCGGACGCTGCCAGCATGCCGCCTTGGAATTGGTAGTAATCGTTGGAATCGAGCACGTCGTGCTCGTGGTTGTCCTGGTTCTGCAGGACGGCCTGAACCTGGCCCAGGCGCCGGGCAAACTGCGCGCGAGCCGGGGTGCCTTCGTCACCGACGCCATAGGCGTAGCCACCGTGATTGAGATACACCTGGGCCAGGTCATCGCGGTTGTGCCACAGCCGGCCATCGATGGCATTTTGCACGCCGGCACCGTAGGCACCTGGTTTGGCGCCGAACACCCGCCAACCGGCCTCGCGCGCTGCCTGTTCAGGCTCCACGCCCTGCGCCTGCAAAGCGTCGCGCTCATGACGCACGCGGGCGGCCAAGGGGTTGAGATCGGCAGGCTCGTCCAGCGCCGCCACCGCTTGCACCGCCGCATCGAACAGGCGGATCAGGTTGCCGAAGGCATCGCGGAAAAAGCCAGAAACCCGCAAGGTCACGTCTACCCGCGGGCGGTCGAGCAGGCTCAATGGCAAAATCTCGAAATCGTCGACGCGTTGGCTGCCTGTGGCCCACACCGGCCGCACGCCCATCAAGGCCATGGCCTGGGCGATGTCGTCGCCACCGGTGCGCATGGTCGCCGTGCCCCACACCGACAGGCCGAGCTGACGCAGATGGTCGCCATGGTCCTGCAAGTGCCGTTCGAGGATCAGGTTCGCCGACGCGAAACCCAGGCGCCAGGCTGTGGTGGTGGGCAGGTTGCGCACATCCACGGTGTAGAAGTTGCGGCCCGTGGGCAGCACATCCAGGCGGCCACGGCTGGGGGCACCGCTAGGGCCGGCTGGCACGAAGCGCCCCGCCAAGGCGGCGAGCAAGCCGTTCATCTCTGCGGGCCCGCACGCGTCGAGGTTCGGCGCAACCTGTTCGCACAACGCGCCGAGCACCGCCTGCACGGGTTGCCATTGCGGCTCGTCGGGCAGTTGCAGGGCCATTTCCAGTGCTTGCTCGATGTACTTCAGCGCCAACAGTTCGAGGCGCTCACGGGTATCGCCGCAGGTGCGCCACGCCGCTTCGCTCAAAGCCTGCAGCGGCGCCGGCCGAGGACCTGCCCAGGGCTGGCCGAGGTCGCAGTCGAGCGGATCGAAGCCCAGCGCCAATGCCTTGGCCAATGTCCGCAGCAGGCTGGCATTGCCGCCGCGCCCGTCACCGCGCTCCACCCGCAGCAGGGCCAGCAGGGTATCGACCCGCAGCCGAGCCTGGGGCGATTGGCCGAACACATGCAGGCCATCGCGGATCTGCGATTCCTTGAGGTCACACAGGTAGGTGTCCAGCCGCGGCAGCCACACCGTGGCATCCTCCAGCTGACCTTCCAGTTGCAACTCACGGTCGATGTGGTTGGCCTTGACCAGTTCGATGATATCGCGTTGCAACTCGCGGGCCCGCCGCGGGTCGAGCAGCTGCGCTTCATAGAATTCGTCGGCCAGCTGCTCCAGGTGGCGCAAGGGGCCGTAGGTTTCGGCGCGGGTCAAAGGCGGCATCAGGTGGTCGATGATCACCGCCTGGGTGCGGCGCTTGGCCTGGGCGCCCTCACCCGGGTCGTTGACGATGAACGGATAGATGTTTGGCAACGGGCCAAGCAAGGCGTCCGGCCAACACTCGGCGGACAGGCCCACGCCCTTGCCGGGCAACCATTCCAGATTGCCGTGCTTGCCAACGTGGATCACGGCATCGGCGGCAAAGGCATGGCGCAGCCAGAAGTGAAACGCCAGGTAGCCATGCGGCGGTACCAGATCCGGGTCGTGGTACACGGCGCTGGGGTCGACCTGGTAGCCGCGCGCCGGCTGGATGCCGACGAAGGTCAGGCCGAAACGAAGGCCCGCCACCATCAGCCGGCCGCTGCGGTACATCGGGTCCTGCTCGGGCGGGCCCCAGCGTTCGATCACGGCCTGACGGTTGGCGGCGGGCAGGCGCTCGAACGCTGCCTGGTAGTCCGCCAGGCTCAGGCTCTGCGCGCATGGGCGCTGGTCGAGGTGCTCGAGGTCGTTGGTCACACCACCGAGCAACTGCTGAATCAACTGCGTGCCGCTGTGCGGCAGCTCGCCCAGCGGGTAACCCTCGGCTTTGAGGGCCTGGAGTATGTTCAAGGCAGCGGCTGGCGTGTCGAGCCCAACGCCATTGCCGATGCGCCCATCGCGGGTCGGGTAGTTGGCCAGCACCAGGGCCACGCGCTTTTGCCCATTGGGCAGGCGTGCCAGCTCGACCCAGCGCCGCGCCAGTTCGGCAACGAAGTCCATGCGCTCGGGGTGGGCCCGGTAGCAGACCACATCGGACTGGCTGCGCTCGCTGCGCCAGGCCATGTCCTTGAAGCTGACCGGCCGGGTAATGATGCGCCCGTCCAATTCCGGCAAGGCAATGTGCATGGCCAGGTCGCGGGCGCCCAGCCCCTGCTCGCTCGCTTCCCATCCCGGCTGATTGTCCTGCGCGCAGATGGCCTGCAGCACGGGAATGTCGCGACGCAGCGGGCGCAGGTTGGGGCGCTCCGGGCTGGACAAGGCAAAGCCGGTGGTATTGACCAGCACCTCGGCGCCGACCTCATCCAGCCACTGTTCGACCTGCTCCAGACAGGCGCTTTCCTTGAGGCTGGCGACGGCGATAGGCAGCGGGTTGAGCCCGGCTGCCTGCAGGCGTTGGCAAAACACATCGATGAAGGCGGTGTTGGCCGCCTGCAAATGCGAACGGTAGAACAGCAGCGGTGCCACCGGATGCTCAGGGTGCCACTCGCCGTACCAGTCCTCGAGCGCGGCGCTGGCCTTGGTGGGGTGATACACCGAGGTGCGTGGCAAGGGTTGCGGTTCATCCCAGGTATAGTCGCGCTCCAGCCATTGGTTGGCCAGGCAGTTGAAGAGGTTGACGGCATTGGCTTTGCCGCCTTGGCGCAGAAAGTGCCAGAGGCGCTCTGCCGCCGCGCCGGTCACCGTGCCCAGGTCGGTCAGTTCCGGGTCCGGGCGGTCGTCGCCCGGCACCAGGATCAACTGCACACCGCGCTCCGCCAGCGTCACCAACTGCTCGACACCGTAGCGCCAGTAGCCGACGCCACCGTGCAACGACACCAGGATGACCTTGGCGTGGCGCAGTACCTCTTCTACATACAGGTCGACCGAGGCATGGTTCTGCACCTGCATCGGATTGGCCAGGCGCAGGCTGGGAAAGTCATCCGGCAGTTGCTCGGCGGTTTCGGCGAGCAACGCCAGGTGCGAATCGCCGCTGCAGAGGATCACCAGTTCGGCGGGTGTCTGGCCGAGGTCGGCAATGCTGTCGTCCGGCACGAAGCCGCCGGGCTGGGTCCGCAGCAGGTGCATGGGTCAGGCGCCCAGGGCCTGGCGCAGGCGCGCTTCCAGCTGCACGGCATCGAGGTCCTGGCCGATCAGCACCAGGCGGGTGATGCGCGGTTCGTCGGCACGCCAGGCGCGGTCGAAGTGTTTGTCGAAGCGGGTACCCACGCCCTGCACCAGCAGGCGCATCGGTTTGCCGGGAACGGCGGCGAAGCCTTTGGCACGCAGGATGCCGAACTCCACCACCAGTTGCGTCAGGGCGTCGAGCAGCAGGCTTTCGTCGGCTTCCGGCAGGTCGATGGAGATGGAGTCGAACGCGTCGTGGTCATGGTCGTCATGGTCATCGCCGTCGTGGTGCGAATCGTGATGGGTGCGGCGGCCATCGATGTGCACCTCGGATTCGGCGCCCACGCCCAGCAACACGTCCAGCGGCAGGCGGCCACTGCTGGCCTCGATGACCTTGACCGCTGGCGGCAGCTCTTCGGCCACTTCGGCGCGGACCTTGGCCAGGCCTTCGGCGTCGATCAGGTCGGCCTTGTTCAGCACCACCAGGTCGGCACTGGCCAACTGGTCGGCGAACAGTTCATGCAGCGGCGATTCGTGGTCCAGGTTGGGGTCGAGCTTGCGCTGGGCGTCGACCTGGTCGGGGAACGCGGCGAAGGTGCCGGCGGCCACGGCCGGGCTGTCGACCACGGTGATCACCGCGTCGACGGTGCAGGCCGTGCGGATTTCCGGCCACTGGAAGGCTTGTACCAGCGGCTTTGGCAGCGCCAGGCCGCTGGTTTCGATGAGGATGTGGTCCAGGTCGCCGCGACGGGCAACCAGTTCGCGCATGACCGGGAAGAATTCTTCCTGCACGGTGCAGCACAGGCAACCGTTGGCCAACTCGTAGACGCGGCCGGTGGCCTCTTCTTCAGTGCAGCCGATGCTGCACTGCTTGAGGATTTCGCCGTCGATGCCGAGCTCGCCGAATTCGTTGACGATCACCGCGATGCGGCGGCCCTGGGCGTTGTCGAGCATGTGCCGGAGCAAGGTGGTCTTGCCCGAGCCGAGGAAGCCGGTGACGATGGTGACGGGGAGCTTGGCCAGTGTTTTCATGTCGCGTTGCCCTTGGCAGGTTGGCGCGGGCACACGGGACGAAAGCCGCGGGCCAGGCCGGCCGGGCTCGTTCGCCACCGGATCACCCCGCCCGGTTGAAAGTCGAAAACGTGACGAGGCAGGTCTCCTGGCTTGCACCGTTCCGGCCCCCATGATTCAGGGGGCTGGCGGGATGACGCCTTCCCGCGCCTTTGGCGCAGTGGCTGTGTCGATCCGTTGCCGGTGCCTACAGTTGCGGGGGCAGCCGCGGCTTGTACCGCGTTCCCGTCTTAGCTTCGGCAGGGCCGAAGAACCTCGAAGCGGCAAGGCTACGCGGGGGGTGGCGGGTGGTCAACTCATGGGGTGGGTTTTGTTTTTTCCTCAGGATCTGTTGGGGCTGCTTTGCAGCCCATCGCCGGCAAGCCGGCTCCCACAGGTACAGCGCCGCCCTTGAGCATTGCGCTGTACTTGTGGGAGCCGGCTTGCCGGCGATGGGCCGCGCCCCCAGTAATAAAGTGCAACCAATTGACGGAAACCCTGCCCCGTGCTCTCCTTACGCCTTGCGTTCAGGTGCCCCCTCGGGGGTGAAACGGGAAACCGGTGCGTCGCAGGCCCTCGAGCAGGGCCGGACCAGGCCGGTGCTGCCCCCGCAACGGTAAGCGAGCGAAGCGTCTAGACCACTGTGCCACGTCGTTCGGCATGGGAAGGTGACGCTTTACCAAGGAGCCCTGCTCCTCCTCGCAAGCCCGGAGACCGGCCTGGCGTCACATGAACACCCCGCGGTGGGCGGGCGCTGTCGCATTCCCTTGGACGCTTCGCGTCCGGGGCTGCCGCGCTTGCCCGTTGAGCTTAAAACAACAGAGGAACGCGTCATGCCCATTTCCAGCGCCAAGCACAGCATCGCCACCCCCGTCACCCTCAGCCAGCGCGTCGTCATTGCCGTAGGTGCCAGTCTGCTGGGCCTGTGCCTGGTCTACTTCGCCGGTTTCTCGCACATCGAAGCCGTGCACAACGCCGCCCACGACACCCGCCACAGCGCCGCATTCCCCTGCCACTGAGGCCTGCCCGATGATCAAGCGCATTGCCCGCACCGCTGGGTTCAGCGGCCTGCTCGCAGCCTTGCTGCTGACCCTGCTGCAAAGCTTCTGGGTCGCCCCGTTGATTCTCCAGGCGGAAACCTACGAGTCGGCTGCCCCCGCCGCCGAACACCACAGCCATGACGGCGCGGTCGTTGCGGCCCATGAACACAGTGCAGAGGCCTGGTCGCCGGAAGATGGCTGGCAACGCATGCTCTCGACCACCGGGGGCAACCTGGTAGTGGCCGTTGGCTTCGCCCTGATCCTGGTCGCCCTGTACAGCCTGCGCGAACCCAACCGGGTCAGCACAGGTGCGCTGTGGGGCCTGGCCGGCTTCGCGGTGTTCTGCCTGGCACCGACCTTGGGTCTGCCGCCCGAGTTACCCGGTACCGCCGCCGCCGACCTCGGCCAACGCCAGAGCTGGTGGATCGGCACCGCAGCCGCTACCGCACTGGGGCTGGCACTGCTGGTATTCGCCCGGCACTGGCTGCTCAAGGCCGTCGGCGTAGTGCTGCTGGTAGTGCCCCACGTCATCGGTGCGCCGCAGCCCGAGGTGCACCAAAGCCTGGCGCCCGAGGCACTGGAAACCCAGTTCAAGATTGCCTCCTGGCTCACCAATGCCGTGTTCTGGCTGGCCTTGGGCCTGCTCAGCGCCTGGTTCTACCGCCGTGCCCAACAGGCCTGATGGACCTTGAAACGCCGCTGCCGGCGCTGTATGCCGGCTTCGGCTGCCGCCGCGGCTGCCCGGTGGATGTCCTCGACACCCTGCTGCGCCAGAGCCTGGCTTCACAAGGCCTGGCGCTGGATACGCTACGTGGCATCGCCACTATCAGCCTGAAAGCCGACGAACCCGGGCTGCGCCAGTTGGCCCTGCGTCACGGCTTGATCCTGGTGGTATTCGATGCCAGCCAGCTACAGGCATTCGAACCCTTGCTCAGTCATCGCTCAGCACCGGCCTACGCCCACAGCGGCTGCTGGGGCGTCGCCGAAAGCACGGCGTTGGCGCTGGCCAGCCGCGAGCTTGGCTCGGCCAGACTGCGGGTCACGCGGCAAAGCCACGGGCCGGCTACCGTCGCCCTGGCCTGTGGCGGATAATCGCTTCAACCATTCTTCTGCAAGGAATTTCCATGACGGTCTACTTCATCGGTGCCGGCCCTGGCGACCCGGATCTGATCACAGTCAAGGGGCAGCGCCTGATCCGACAGTGCCCGGTCATCATCTACGCAGGCTCCCTGGTACCGGCAGCGGTACTCGAAGGCCACCAGGCCGAGACGGTCATCAACAGTGCCGAGCTGCACCTCGAACAGATCATCGAGGCCATGCGAGCTGCCCATGCACAGGGCCAGGATGTCGCTCGTGTGCACAGTGGCGACCCCAGCCTGTACGGCGCCATCGGCGAACAGATCCAGCACTTGCGTGAGCTGGGCATCGACTACCAGATCATTCCCGGGGTCACGGCGACCGCCGCCAGTGCCGCCTTGCTGGGCTGCGAACTGACCCTGCCGGACGTGGCGCAGACGGTCATTCTGACCCGCTACGGCGACAGCTCACCCATGCCGGCCGGGGAGCAACTGGGCGATCTGGCCCGCCATGGTGCGACCTTGGCCATTCACCTGGGGGTCAAGCACCTGCCGCGAATCGTCGAGGAACTGCGCCCCCACTATGGCGCCGAGTGCCCGATCGCCGTGGTCCATCGCGCCACGTGGCCGGACCAGGACTGGGTTCGCGGCACCCTGGCCGATATCGTCGAACAGGTCGCCAGCAAAGGGTTTCGCCGCACGGCGCTGATCCTCGT
>Ga0160475_100593_pt1 | contig 11390 bp, 9 predicted proteins | sample HID1975M_E11MG_FD_108254 | JGI IMG/M metagenome (GOLD analysis project Ga0160475, IMG submission 108254) | Enriched soil microbial communities from UW Madison campus, WI, USA - HID1975M_E11 MG | ecosystem: Environmental > Terrestrial > Soil > Unclassified | place: USA: Madison, Wisconsin... | reverse complement strand
CGCGCCCAACGCCGCTGCCAAAGGCGCCCCCGCTGTCCCTGCGAACTTCCTGCGGCCGATCATCCAGGCCGACCTGGACTCGGGCAAGCACAGCAGCATCGTCACTCGCTTCCCGCCGGAGCCTAACGGCTACCTGCACATCGGCCACGCCAAGTCGATCTGCGTCAACTTCGGCCTGGCCAAGGAATTCGGGGGCGTCTGCCACCTGCGTTTCGATGACACCAACCCGGCCAAGGAAGACCAGGAATACATCGACGCCATTCAAAGCGACGTCAAATGGCTGGGCTTCGACTGGGCCGGCGACGTGCGTTATGCGTCCAGCTACTTCGACCAGTTGCACGACTGGGCGGTCGAGCTGATCAAGCGTGGCAAGGCCTATGTCTGCGACCTGACCCCTGATCAAGCGAAAGAATATCGCGGCAACCTCAAGGAACCGGGCAAGAACAGCCCGTTCCGCGAGCGTAGCGTGGAAGAAAACCTCGAGCTGTTCGCCCGCATGAAGGCCGGCGAGTTCAAGGACGGTGAGTGCGTGCTGCGGGCCAAGATCGACATGGCCTCGCCGAACATGAACCTGCGCGACCCGATCCTGTACCGCATCCGCCATGCCCACCATCACCAGACCGGTGACAAATGGTGCATCTACCCCAACTACGACTTTACCCACGGCCAGTCGGACGCTATCGAGGGCATCACCCACTCGATCTGCACCCTGGAGTTCGAAGGGCATCGCCCGTTGTACGAATGGTTCCTCGACAACCTGCCGGTGCCGGCGCACCCGCGCCAGTACGAGTTCAGCCGCCTGAACCTGAACTACACCATCACGTCCAAGCGCAAGCTCAAGCAGCTGGTTGACGAAAAGCACGTCGACGCCTGGGACGACCCGCGCATGTCGACCCTGTCCGGCTTCCGTCGCCGCGGCTACACCCCGGCTTCGATCCGCAACTTCTGCGAAATGATCGGCACCAACCGTTCCGACGGCGTGGTTGACATGTCGATGCTCGAGTTCAGCATCCGTGACGACCTGGACCGCACCGCACCGCGCGCCATGTGCGTGCTGCGCCCACTGAAAGTGGTCATCACCAACTACCCGGAAGGCCAGGTGGAACAGCTTGAGCTGCCACGCCACCCGAAAGAAGACATGGGCGTGCGTGTGCTGCCGTTCGCGCGCGAGCTGTACATCGACCGCGATGACTTCATGGAAGAGCCGCCGAAGGGCTACAAGCGCCTGGAACCGGCCGGTGAAGTGCGCCTGCGTGGCAGCTACGTGATTCGCGCCGATGAAGCCATCAAGGACGCCGATGGCAATATCGTCGAGCTGCGTTGCTCGTACGACCCGGACACCTTGGGCAAGAACCCTGAAGGCCGCAAGGTCAAGGGCGTGATCCACTGGGTGCCGGTCGAGGGCAGCGTCGAGTGCGAAGTGCGCCTGTACGACCGCCTGTTCCGCTCGCCGAACCCGGAAAAGACCGAGGACGGCGGCAGCTTCCTGGACAACATCAACCCGGACTCGCTGCAAGTGCTCAGCGGTTGCCGTGCCGAGCCGTCGCTGGCCCAGGCGCAACCCGAGGACCGCTTCCAGTTCGAGCGCGAAGGCTACTTCTGCGCCGACCTGAAAGACAGCCAGCCGGGCCGCCCGGTGTTCAACCGCACTGTCACCCTGCGTGACTCCTGGGGCAGCTGAGGAAACGCCGTGCTTACCATTTACAACACCCTGAGCAAAGCGAAGGAAACCTTCAAGCCGCTGGATGGCAACAAGGTGCGCATGTACGTGTGCGGCATGACCGTGTACGACTACTGCCACCTGGGCCATGGCCGCAGCATGGTGGCCTTCGACCTGGTCACCCGCTGGCTGCGCAAGAGCGGCTACGAGCTGACGTATGTGCGCAACATCACCGACATCGATGACAAGATCATCAACCGGGCCAACGAGAACGGCGAAAGCTTCGACGCGTTGACCGCCCGCATGATTGACGCGATGCACGAAGACGAGCGCCGCCTGAACATCCTGCCGCCAGACCAGGAGCCACGTGCCACCGACCATATCGCCGGCATGCACGCGATGATCCAGACCCTGATCGACAAGGGTTATGCCTATGCCCCAGGCAATGGCGACGTGTACTACCGCGTCGGCAAGTTCGTCGGCTACGGCAAGCTGTCGCGCAAGAAGATCGAAGACCTGCGCATCGGCGCACGCATCGAGGTCGACGAAGCCAAGCAAGACCCGCTGGACTTCGTGCTGTGGAAGGGCGTCAAGCCCGGTGAACCGAGCTGGGAATCGCCATGGGGCCCGGGCCGTCCGGGCTGGCACATCGAGTGCTCGGTGATGTCCACCTGCTGCCTGGGTGAGAGCTTCGACATTCACGGCGGTGGCAGCGACCTGGAGTTCCCGCACCACGAGAACGAGATTGCCCAGAGCGAGGCGGCCACAGGCAAGCAGTACGCCAACGCCTGGATGCACTGCGGCATGATCCGGATCAACGGCGAGAAGATGTCGAAGTCGTTGAACAATTTCTTCACCATCCGCGATGTGCTCGAGAAGTACCACCCTGAAGTGGTGCGTTACCTGCTGGTGGCCAGCCACTATCGCAGCGCGATCAACTACTCCGAAGACAGCCTGCGCGACGCCAAGGGCGCGCTTGAGCGCTTCTACCACGCCCTGCGCGGCTTGCCACGGGTAGCGGCCAAGGGCGGCGAAGCGTTTGTCGAGCGTTTCAGCGTGGCGATGAACGACGACTTCGGCACCCCCGAAGCCTGCGCCGTGCTGTTCGACCTGGTACGCGAGATCAACCGCCTGCGCGACAGCGACCCGGAGGCTGCTGCCGGCCTGGCTGGCCGCCTGCGCGAGCTGGGTGAGGTGCTGGGTGTGCTGCAGCTGGAGGCCGATGACTTCCTGCGTGCAGGTGCCGAAGGCAAGGTCGATGCTGCCGAGGTGGAAGGCCTGATTCAGGCGCGGCTGCAGGCGCGTGCGGACAAGAACTGGGCCGAGTCGGACCGTATCCGCGACCAGCTCACCGCGATGGGTGTGGTGCTGGAAGACAGCAAGGGCACGACTACCTGGCGTTTGGCTGACTGACCGGCGTACTGGGGCTGCTTTGCAGCCCTTTCGCGGCACAAGGCCGCTCCTACAGGGGTAGCGCAGCATTCAAGGCATGCGCTACCCCTGTAGGAGCGGCCTTGCGCCGCGAAGGGGCCGCAAAGCGGCCCCTGGTTTTATTTAGCCAGCCCCGCAAGCGGGCAATGCAACACCAGTCTAGCCCCACCCAACTCGCTCTCCCCAATTTCCAGCCTGAACCCATGCAGGTCCACGATCGCCGCAACGATCGACAATCCCAGCCCAAACCCGGCATGGCGATGGCCTTCATCGCTGCGATAGAACCGCTTCAGCACCGCAGTACGCTCTTCTTCGGGAATGCCCGGCCCGCTGTCCTCGATAGCCAGGTGCACGCCGGTGTCGTCGTGTGTCGCGCTGATTCGCACTTGCCCACCTTCGGGCGTGAACTTGATACCGTTGCCCACCAGGTTGGCCAGTGCCTCGAACAGCAGTTCGCGGTCACCGTGCAGTGCCGGCAGCTGCGCGGGCTGGTGCAGTTCCAGGTGGATGCCGCCATCCTCGGCCAAAGGCAAATAGAAGTCGTGCAGTTCGACCAGCAGTTCATGCGGGTCAAGCTGGACGAAGCCGGCCCGGCGCTGGCGGTCTTCCAGTTCGCTGATGCGTAGCAACCCGCGAAAACGCGCCATCAGCGTGTCGGTTTCGCCGATGGCCTGGTCCAGCGCCTCGGCTTGCGCGGAGTCGACGTCGCTCTGCTGGCGAATCCGGTACAGCTGGGCGCGCAGGCGGGTGAGCGGGGTGCGCAGGTCATGGGCAATGTTGTCGCACACCCCCTTGACCTCATGCATCAGCCGCTCGATGCGGTCCAGCATGGCGTTGACGATGGCTGCCAGCATGTCCAGCTCATCGCGCCGGGCCGACAACGGCAGGCGGTGGGTCAGGTCGCCGGCAACGATCAGCTCGGCCTGGGCCTGGATTGCGCGGATACGCTTGAGCGGCCTGCGCCGTAGCAGGTACCAGCCGGCAAAGCCTGGGATCAGCGTCAAGGAGATACCCCAGAGCAGGGCATCGAGGATGATCCGGGTAACCACGAACAGTGAACCGTTATCGCGGAACAGTACCAGCCAGCGGCCATCTTGCACTTTGATCGCCACCGCATCGCAGCTGTCGCGGGGCAGGTGTGGGTCGTCGGCATCCAGGCAGCGTTTCAACTCATGGATCTTGCCGTCCAGCCTGAGCTCCGGGGGCAGGGCGCGCACACTGCCGCCAATCGGGTTGAGCTGGGTGTCGAACAGGCCATAGGCGTCAAAGCTGCGCTCCTCGAAGGCCTGGCTGGCGATCAGGGCGTCGTCCAGCTGCTTGCCGCTCATGTGCGCGAACAGGTGTTGTCGCTGCAACATGGAATGGCGGGTGAGCTTGTTCAGGTAGCTGGACACCTCGAAGTACAGCACCCCCATGAGGATGCTGCTCCAGGCCACGAACAGAAAGCTGTACAGCGCCAGCAGGCGGCTTGTCGAGGAGCTCCAGCCTTTAGACGGGTTCAGCAATGGCATAGCCGGAGCCCCGTACCGTACGGATCAGCGGCGACTGGCCGGGGGAGTCGATTTTCTTGCGCAGGCGACCGATGTGCACGTCGATCAGGTTTGTGCCGGGGTCGAAATGGTAGCCCCAGACTTCTTCGAAGATCATCATCCGTGTGATCACCTGGCCGCTGTGGCGCATCAGGTACTCCAGCAGTTTGTATTCGGTGGGCAGCAGGTTGAGCGTATTGTCACCGCGGCGCGCCTCGTGGCTGATCAGGTCCAGTTGCAGGTCGGCGACCTGCAGGCGGGTCTGGGTCATGGGCACACTGTTGCGGCGCAGCAATACCTCGACCCGTGCGGCCATTTCATCGGAGGCAAACGGCTTGGTCAGGTAGTCGTCACCGCCGGCCCGCAGGCCGCGTACCCGTTCGTCGACGTCGGAGAGGGCGCTGATCATCAGGATCGGCGTGGCGATCTTGAGGCTGCGCAGGGTGGTGACGATGGTCAGGCCATCGACCTCGGGCAGCATGCGGTCCAGGGTGATCAGGTCGTAGCCACCGGCAATGGCCTTGGCCAGGCCTTCACGGCCGTTGTCGGCCCATTCGACCTCCAGGCCGTGGCTGGTAAGTTCGGCGACGATTTCCTGGCCGGTGACGGCGTCGTCTTCGATGGTCAGTACGCGAGGCATGCTGGTTCCTGGGCATCTAATAGAGATTTGATTGTGCCAAAGAATAGACAACCGGCGATTTAAGAAAAATTCATCTAGTCATCTGGCTGCTCTGGAGCGATCCGCTGTCTTGCCTGAATTCAGAAGCTTGCGCGGTCATTGTGGGAGCGGGCATGCCCGCTCCCACAGAGTATCGTGCAGTTCTGGAGTGAGGGCTCATCGGGCGCCGATACCCTCGGCATGCATGATCTGCGCAATGATCGGCACCGGGGTCATCAGGTGCGAGCGCATCATGGCGCTGGCGCGTTCGGCGTCACGGGCGAGGATCACCTCGACCAGCGCCGCATGCTCCTGGCGCTTGAGCTCAAGGGCCTGTTCGGAGAACACCGTCTGCGTCAGCCACAGGTGGCGGTAGCGCTCGGCCTGGTCGAACAGGTAGGTGCGCGCCTGAAGCAGGTGCTTGGAACCGCAGCCCGAGGCAATGGCGGTATGAAACGCCTTGTGCCGCTCGTCCCACACATCCAGGCGCTGCTCGCGGGTTTTCACTTCCACCACCTTGGCCAGGGTATGCGAGTGGGCCAGCACTGACGCCTCCCAGGCGTCGTCGCCGCGCTCGATGGCCAGGGCGATGATCATCGCCTCCAGGTTGGCGCGGGCATCGTAGATGTCGTTCATCTCGTCCAGCGACATGGGCGCCACCCGGTAGCCTTTCTGGCTGATCGCGTTGACCAGGTGCTCGGCCACCAGTTGCGACAGTGCTTCGCGCAGCGGACCCACGCCCAGGTCGTAGCGTTCCTTCAGGGCGCTCATCAACAGTTTTTCACCGGGTTTGAACACGCCCCGGATGATGTCCTTCTTGAGCCTCTCATACCCGCTGAAAGCTGAGTTTTGTCGGGGGGCGAGCGCTTCCAAGATCCTGTTCCTCAAAACGTTTTGCCGATCATACCGAAACCGCCTGCTGACGAAAAACAATGGATAAAAAACTAAACTGTCGCTCAAATACAAAAATGTAGACATTCTTACTTAGTGGCGATATTTTTACCTCGCCCGCACTGATCCAGGTCATGACCGGACGGCGCTCTCCACTTTTTCTGCCAGGACACTGCCATGAACGCTTTTACGCAGATCGAAGAACTTGTGATGCCACTGCCCCTCGAGCCGCGTGGTTACACCATTGCCCCTTCGAAACAGTCGCCGCGCCTGCTTGAACTGACCTTCGCGCCTGAAACCGTCGAAGCGTTCGTCCAGGCTGTTGCCGAGTGGCCGGTGCAGGCGTTGGAGTACAAATCGTTCCTGCGTTTCCGGCTGGGTGAAATCCTTGACCAGCTGTGCCAGGGCACCCTGCGCCCTGTGCTGCTCAACACCATCCTCGATCGCGCCACCGGCGGCATGCTGATTACCCCGCTGGGCCTGGATGACGTGAGCCAGGCCGAAGACATGGTCAAGTTCACTACCGCCTGCGCACACCTGATCGGCCGTTCCAACTACGACGCCATGAGCGGGCAATTCTATGCGCGCTTCGTGGTGGTCAACTCCGACAACTCAGACAGCTACCTGCGCCAGCCGCATCGGGTGATGGAACTGCACAACGACGGCACTTTCGTGAACCAGATCACCGATTACGTGCTGATGCTCAAGATCGACGAAAAGAACATGGAAGGCGGCAACTCGCTGCTGCTGCACCTGGATGACTGGGAGCAGTGCGAGGAGTTCTTCCGCCACCCGATGGCCCGCCGCGAAATGCGCTGGACCGCACCGCCGAGCAAGAAGGTCGCCGAAGATGTGTTCCACTCCGTTTTCGACACCGATGGCGAAGGCCGCCCGACCATGCGCTACATTGACCAGTTCGTGCAGCCGGAAAACTACGAGGAAGGCATCTGGCTGAACGCCCTGTCCGATTCGCTGGAAGGCAGCGGGAAGAAGGTGTCGGTACCGGTGGGTGTGGGCAGCTTCCTGCTGATCAACAACCTGTTCTGGCTGCATGGTCGCGACCGCTTCACCCCGCACGAGGGCCTGCGCCGTGAACTGATGCGCCAGCGTGGTTACGTCGCCTTCCCCAAACCGCTATACCAGCGCGGGCAATAATGACAGGGCGCAGGGCGGGCGCCCGCCCATGCGTCGTTGCACAACATGATGCCACCAGGGCCCGAGCGGGCCTTGGTGAGCGAGCCAGGCAATGCCTGCGTGTGAGGTAAGGCTGTGTACGATTTCATCATTATTGGCGGTGGCATTGTGGGCATGTCCACGGCCATGCACCTGATCAAGGTCTACCCGGACGCGAAGATTCTTCTGCTGGAGAAGGAGTCCGGCCCGGCCCGCCACCAGACCGGTCACAACAGCGGCGTGATCCACGCTGGCGTGTACTACACCCCCGGCAGCCTCAAGGCGCGCTTCTGCCTGGAAGGCAACAAGGCCACAAAGGCCTTCTGCACCCAGCACGGCATCCCCTTCGATGAGTGCGGCAAGCTGCTGGTGGCCACCAACGAGCTGGAAATGCAGCGCATGAAGGCGCTGTGGGAGCGTACCGCGGCCAACGGCCTGGAGCGCCACTGGCTGTCGGCCGACGAACTGCGCGAGCGCGAGCCCAATATCGTGGGGATGGGTGGCATCTTCGTGCCGTCCAGCGGCATCGTCAACTACGCCAAAGTGACTGCTGCGATGGGCGCTGAATTCCAGCGTGCCGGCGGCGAAATCCGCTATGGGGCAGAGGTGGTCGGCCTGCAGGAGCAGGCCAGCGAAGTGATCGTGCGCACACAGCGCGACGAGTTCCGTAGCCGTTTCCTGGTGACCTGTTCGGGCCTGATGGCCGACCGCGTGGTCAGCATGCTGGGCCTGCGCACCGAGTTTGTCATCTGCCCGTTCCGGGGCGAGTACTACTTGTTGCCCAAGCAGCACAACCAGATCGTCAACCATCTGATCTACCCGATCCCCGACCCGTCGATGCCGTTTTTGGGCGTGCACCTGACCCGCATGATCGACGGCACGGTCACGGTTGGCCCCAACGCCGTACTGGCGATGAAGCGCGAGGGCTATCGCAAGACCGACGTCAGCCCCGGCGACCTGTTCCAGACCCTGACCACCCCCGGCATTCTCAAGGTGCTGGCGAAGAACTTCCGCCCGGGCCTGATCGAGATGAAAAACTCGCTGTTCAAGGGCGGCTATCTCAAGCAGGTGCAGAAGTACTGCCCGAGCATCACCAAGGCCGACCTCACGCCTTACCCGGCTGGTGTGCGCGCCCAGGCGGTATCGCGCGACGGCAAGCTGATCGACGACTTCCTGTTCGTCAACACCGCGCGCAGCGTCAACGTGTGCAACGCACCGTCGCCGGCGGCCACCTCGGCCATCCCGATCGGCGCCTACATCGTCGACAAGGTGTGTGAGCAAGTCACCCTGGCGGGTGGCAGCGTTCCCAAGGCGGACCTGGCGGCCAGCCGGCGGGCGGCCAGCTGACAACGCGGTAACAGGTTCTGCGGTTTCCTTTTACTCAACCCGAACTGCCCTGCTAACCATTCAGGGCAGGGCGGGCTTTTTCGCGCCTGCGTCGGCGACCGTGCAGCCGGCGGCCCCAGCGTGGGCATGACAAAAACAACAAGGTAGTGCCATGCAAACCCACAAGAACAATTTGAGTCATGGATTGAAATCACGGCATGTCACCATGCTGTCCATTGCCGGTGTGATCGGCGCCGGCCTGTTCGTCGGCTCTGGTCGTGCCATTGCTGAAGCAGGGCCGGCCACCATCCTGGCCTACATCCTGGCCGGCGGCCTGGTGGTGCTGGTGATGCGCATGCTGGCCGAAATGGCGGTTGCTTCGCCGGATACCGGTTCGTTTTCCACCTATGCCGACCTCGCCATCGGCAAGTGGGCGGGCTATACCATCGGTTGGCTGTACTGGTGGTTCTGGGTACTGATCATTCCCATCGAAGCCAATATTGCCGCCACTATCATCAATTCCTGGGTCCCGCAGATGGAGATCTGGGTATTGTCGTTGGTGATTACCCTGTTGCTGACCGCCACCAACCTGTTCAGCGTGAAGAACTACGGCGAGTTCGAATTCTGGCTGGCACTGGTAAAAGTGGTGGCGATCGTCGCGTTCATTGCACTGGGTGTGTGCGCCATATTTGGCTTGCTGCCCGGTACTGGCGTCAGTGGTGTTTCGCGCCTGTGGGATACCGGCGGATTCATGCCTAATGGTTTCGGTGCGGTGCTGAGCGCCATGCTGATCACCATGTTCTCGTTCCTCGGCGCCGAGGTGGTGACCATTGCCGCAGCCGAATCCTCTGATGCGGGCAAGCATATTTCCAAGGCCACCAATTCGGTGATCTGGCGGATCACCTTGTTCTATATCCTGTCGATATTCATCGTCATCGCGCTGGTGCCCTGGACTGACCCGCGCCTGGCGACCGAAGGTTCCTATGTCACGGTGCTGGATACCCTGGGCGTGGCGAATGCCAAGGCCATCATCGATTTTGTGGTGTTGACTTCGGTGACCAGCTGCCTTAACTCGTCGCTGTATACCGCTTCGCGCATGGTCTACTCGCTGAGCCGCCGCGGTGATGCACCGGCTTGCGCCCAGGTGACCAGCCGCAGTGGCACGCCGGTGGTAGCGGTACTGCTATCCACTGGCGCGGCATTTTTGGCCGTGATCGCCAATTACCTGGTGCCGGCCAAGGTGTTCGGCTTCCTCATGGCCAGCTCGGGGGCCATTGCCTTGCTGGTCTACCTGGTTATCGCGATTTCCCAGCTGCGCCTGCGCCAGCGCCTGACCGCACAGGGCAAGACCCTGGGGTACCGCATGTGGCTGTTCCCGTGGCTCACCTGGGGCGTGATCGTATTCATCTGCAGCGTGCTGGTCGTGATGCTGCTGCGTCCAGATCATCGCCTGGAAGTGGTGTCGACCATGGTGCTGGCTGTTTTGGTGGTGTGTTCCGGCTTGCTGGTCACGCGCCGGCGGGCGCGCGGGGTGCCGATCAACAGCTTAGGGCAGGGCGCCTGATCAGCCTGGGCTGAAGACAGACGAGCAAGTCGTCCCCGGCTGTGAGAGGATGTCGACCATCACAGCCAGGACCCCGAACACAGCCTGATGAAGACACCCAAAAGAATCGAACCCCTGATCGAAGACGGCCTGGTCGACGAAGTACTGCGGCCGCTGATGAGTGGCAAGGAGGCCGCCGTGTACGTGGTGCGCTGCGGCAACCAGGTGCGCTGCGCCAAGGTCTATAAAGAAGCCAACAAGCGCAGTTTCCGCCAGGCCGCCGAATACCAGGAAGGCCGCAAGGTGCGCAATAGCCGACAGGCCCGGGCCATGGCCAAGGGCAGCAAGTTCGGCCGTAAAGAAGCCGAAGATGCCTGGCAGAACGCCGAAGTTGCGGCATTATTCCGCCTGGCCAGTGCGGGTGTGAGGGTACCGAAGCCCTACGACTTCCAGGACGGCGTGCTGTTGATGGAGTTGGTGACCGATGCCGATGGCGACGCCGCCCCACGCCTGAACGACGTGCACCTGGAAGCCGAGGATGCCCGCACGTTCCATGCCTTTGTCATTCGCCAGATCGTCCTGATGCTTTGTGCGGGGCTGGTGCATGGCGACCTGTCCGAGTTCAACGTGCTGCTCGGCCCGGACGGCCCTGTGATCATCGACTTGCCGCAGGCCGTGGATGCAGCCGCCAACAACCACGCCTTCAGCATGCTGCAGCGCGACGTGGACAACATGGCCCATTATTTCGGGCGCTTTGCCCCGGAGCTGAAAAGCACCCGGTATGCGCAGGAGATGTGGGCGCTGTTCGAGGCCGGTGACTTGCTGCCCGACAGCCCGTTGACTGGGGTGTTCGCAGATGACGAACATGAAGCTGACGTGTCCGGGGTGATGCGCGAGATCGACGCGGCCCGTCTGGATGACGCACGCCGCCGTGCGGCGCGTGACGAGGCTGAGCATGGAGCGGTCAAGGCTGAGGAACCCACGCCACCCTGGTTGCAATAAGCCGTTGCAGACGCCTCACATCGTTGTGGGGCCTTTCCTGAAGCTGTGCTGTCTCTGTGGGAGATTCTATGGTTTTCAGCAAGGCGCTTTCCCACCCTTGGTGACATATTCGTCCTGATTCTTCATCAGGGCGAATGCCACTCGTGCAAGCTTCCTGGCCAGGATTACCAACGCCTG
>Ga0160475_100592_pt1 | contig 11395 bp, 11 predicted proteins | sample HID1975M_E11MG_FD_108254 | JGI IMG/M metagenome (GOLD analysis project Ga0160475, IMG submission 108254) | Enriched soil microbial communities from UW Madison campus, WI, USA - HID1975M_E11 MG | ecosystem: Environmental > Terrestrial > Soil > Unclassified | place: USA: Madison, Wisconsin... | reverse complement strand
CTTGACCACATTCGAACTCACCGCGTATCTCACCCTCAACTTCCACAACCCAGCATTTAGAGTCATACCACTTGGTAAACTTTCTAAAATCCTCGCTGAATTTATTTTTTGAAACCCCTAGAGGTACTCTGTACTTTAATCCAAGAAGATTAAAACGCAATGCCAGTCGTCTGTAGACCTGCGACTCAAGCCCGACAACCTGCTTCAAAAACAACAGTCGCCCCTGTATATGAGCCTCAATCGGTGGGATCTTTATCTCTTCCTCTTTACCGTCTCCACTCTTTTGTTCTTGCTTAATAATTTTTTCCGAGTATATCCTCCTCGCTTCCTCCAGCCCCTTTGTTTCAATCGAGTGAATCATCGCACCCGTTTTTCTGACATATTGCCGATTTACGTTCGGTTTTTTGTTTACAACTAGACCCGTCACTACTTGCCTTTCGTATCGCCCCTGCAATCTGACCTTTAAGTAATTTATCTTAAAACCAGCGTCGACAATTAGCCTCTCCAAGCTCTGCCCACACTTTGCAAAGTAGTGATTAGGGAGCTTGTCCCCCTTCAACACCTCAACTATATCACTCGCAATATAATCAAGATCATCATAGAAAGAAAAGGTTATATCATCAGCGTATCTTGTGTATTCGGCTCGACTTTTCGCTGCAAGAGTTTTTAGCTTTCTATCCAGCGAAGAGCAAATCATATTTGAAATCACAGGAGAACTGGGACCGCCTTGTGGCAATTTCCCATTCACCGTTACAAGGTGGGCTATTACAGTTGCTACAGATGAATCTAGGGAATAGGGTTTAGAAGCTAATAGGCCGCGAATACGAGCAAATGTAATTGAAGGAAAAAAATCTTGTAGATCCAGATTAAAAACAAACTTCTTTCTGGTGTGAGGCTTTGCATTTGCTACAATAGATTTGCCATTAACAAAACCTGTCACATACTTTTTTGGCTCGTAAATCTCACTGAGCAAAACCTTCAATCGACCCTGAAGGGTTTTTAACTTATCAGAGGGAGCCGAGATCTCTCGCACACCACCGCTTTTCTTCTTTATCTCAAATGTTGAGTAGCTTTCTGATGTGGGGTGCAAATAATAGAAATACCTGATTTTCCCATAGGTAGTCCCAAGCAGAGCAGCCAGATCGTCGACTGATTTACATAACTTAAGCTTGCTCAAAAAACCCCCACCCGCATTTCACTCTATAGACTTAAGGGTAACCAAACGTTAACCATTGAGATTAGCGTAGAGCAGTTGGTTATAGCATTTTTGAATCAGGTCGCATTTGAACAACCTATTTAATTGGGGGTGGAGGTAACGGTTTTTTTATCAAAAAATTACTGCCGCGTCAACCTTTTCAACCGTTTTTGTCTTCAACGAAGTCACCGGTTGCATCTATCGCCTTGCTGGAGGGAAATTTATTCGAAGCAACCCTAACCGCCAAAACGGATAGCGATAGGAAAAAGATCCCGCCACACAGATACAACAGTCCAATATCTGGTGCCCTATGATGCGATACATCGCCAATCAGATATCGGGTAAGTGCAGTTATTGCTATGTACAACAAAAAACGAATAGGCAGATGATTTGTTTTGAAATATATGCCCACCATCGCACCCAGCTCTAAATAAATAAAGAGCAGGAGAATATCATCAACGCTGGCATTTCCTTTTTCGAACATCTGCATAAAAGCCATTACAGAGGCCCATGCCGTAGCAGCTCCTATAGCAAATAAGCCCAAGTAGTGGAAACTTTCAACCAGCAGGTTGCCGATAGAGTTAGCACCGTCGTGTAAGCGTTTGCGGCTGACATCCGCCCATTTCATACTCAAATACTCCAAATCACGCCAGATAGAATGAGATTTAGGCTTGCCAGACAGTAGGCCGCATAGAGAACTGTGTTAGATACGGTTGGTTGGTCTTGAAGTAGATACCGACCATCGCCCCGAGCTCCAGGTAGATCAACAGCAGCAGGATGTCATCGACACTGATCCCGCCCTTGCCGAGCATGTCCAGGAACGTCACCACCGCCGCGTAGGCGGTGATCGCGCCGATGCCGAACAGGGCGAGGTAGTGGAATGCCTCGACGCACAGATTGCCCAGCGAGTCGGCCGAGCCATGCAGGCCCTTGCGCAGCTTTTCCGCCCATTTGATGTTCACGATATCCAGCTCCCCGATACGACCTGAAGGATGATGCGTCACCTGTGTGACGCTTGTGTCATGCAGTTAAAGGGCCAGGCCCCTGCCTTGGAAGGCGACCGATTGCCGCAAGGCACCTGTGGGCTACGCTTTTTTGCGGCAAAGCTTGATTCAGAGGTGCCATTGCCATTACTGTATGCGCATACAGTAATCGATCAACCAACCGCAAAAAGGCACAGAGGTGATGAATGGCCGTCGAAGTGGTGTACCGCAGCAGCCGCGACCCGGAGCGCTTGTTCATGGATAAGGCCGAAGCAGACCGTCACGACAAGATGCTCGAGCTGGCCGAACGCCTGGCCGAGGTGTTGCAGAAGGCGGTGCCTTCATTGACCGAACAGCAGGTCGAAGAAGCCGGTATTTACATGGCCAAGAACCGTGACGTGTTTGCCCGGGCGTTCAAGAGCCAGCCGGATGCGTTGGCAGAATTGCTGGATGGCAGTGCTGCAGAGTGATTTCGGGGGACTTTGCAGCGGTTACATTGCGTGTTCGCGCAGGTAAATCACAAGGCCCGCTAGCGCTCATCGTATAACAACCGCTCCGCCAGCATCTGCGCCACCCTCGCCGGTGAGCGCTTTTCGGCCTGGGCGTGTGCATATACTTCGGTTAGCCGTTCGGGTATCCGCGCCAGTTGCGCAGTGATGGTGCTCAGCTCTTCGCCGCGGTGTTTCATAGCCACGTAGATCAACCCACCGGCATTGATCACGTAGTCCGGCGCATAGAGAATGCCGCGGTTCTCCAGCTGGTCAGCCACCTGCAAGGTGGTGAGCTGATTGTTCGCCGCGCCGGCCACCGCAGCACAGCGCAGCTGCATCACCGTCTGGCCATTGAGCACCGGCCCCACGCCACACGGCGAGAAAATATCGCAGGGCGTGCTGATCAAGGCATCGTTGGTTACCGGGTGGGCATTGAACTGCTCGACCGCCAACCGTACCCGGCCTGGGTCCAGGTCACTCACCAATAACTCGGCACCGGCTGCATACAACTGCTCGGCCAGGGCATAGCCGACGTTGCCCAAGCCTTGTACCGCCACACGCAAGCCCTTGAGGTCGCTGCTGCCCAGGCGGGCCAGGCAGGTGGCACGGATGCCGGCGAACACCCCCATGGCCGCATGCGGCGATGGGTCACCGGATGCCGTGGTGCTGGTTACATGCGGCGTGCTCTGGGCGATGCAGTCCATGTCCAGGGTCGAGGTGCCGCTGTCCACGGCAATGATGAAACGCCCTTGCAAGGTATCGATGAAGCGGCCGAACGCCTCGAACAACGCCGCACGGTTTTCCACATGCGGGTTGCGCATGATCACCGCCTTGCCGCCGCCCAGGGCCAACCCGGCCAGCGCCGCTTTGTAACTCATGCCCTGCGCCAGGCGAATGGCATCGGCCATGGCGCTCTCGTCGTCGGCATAAGGCAGGTAGCGGCAGCCACCCAGCGCCGGGCCGCGGATTTCGCTATGAATCGCCACCACGGCCTTGAGCCCAGTCTTCGGGTCGGTGAAGAGGTGCAGCGATTGGGTGCGGGTGCTTTGCATCAGCGCGAACATCGGCGGGCTCCCCTGCGAGGTGCTCCTACCAGTATAGGCATCGGCTTACGCCCCGCAGGGCGACCGGACCACTGGACGAATCACGGCGCCAGGGCTATTACTCAAACGTATGTGGAGATGCCCCAATGAACCCACGCCAAGCCTGCCTGGCCTGCCTGGAACGCGAGCCGGTCGCCCTGCTGGAAGCCGCCTTGTGGATTGCCGTCGAGCACGACAGGAAGGTCGAGCCCGCGGCCAGCCTTGCCACCGTGAATCATCTGCACGGTGAAATCAGCGCCAGCCTGCCAATGTTGCCACTGGCAGAATTGGCTCAACCCCTGCTGCGCCAGCTGAATACGTTGGGTTTCCAGCAAGACGAATACCACCCCCTGCGCCCGCAGGCGGCGCTGCTGGACAAGGTGCTGCACCGCCGTCGTGGCCAGCCTCTGGCCCTGGCGATCATCACGCTGGAACTGGCCCGGCGCTTGTCCATTCCACTGGAAGGCGTGGCCTTCCCTGGCCATTTCCTGCTACGAGTACCCGGCGCCGATCACCTGCTTGACCCCTGCGGCGGCCGACGCTTGTACCCCAATGATTGCCGCGAGCTACTCGCCCGCCAGTTCGGCCCGCATGTACCGCTCACGGCCGAGCACCTGCGCGCGGCCAGCCCGACGCAGATGCTGCAACGCCTCTCGCGCAACCTTCGCCAACTGCACATCAGCAACGACAACCACCTGGCGGCGCTGATCGACGCCGAGCGGGTCATGCAGCTGGGCCCGGTGCAGGTCAGCGACTACATGACCCGCGCATCGCTCTACCAGCACCTGGATTGCCCGCAGGCCGAACGCTTCGACCTGGAGCATGCCCTGCTGCTCACCGACGACCCGGTGCAACGGCTGAAGCTGTCCGAACGGATCGGCAAGCTACCGCAGGCCAACCGTTCGATTCACTGAGCCGGGGTATCCACCTGGCAAGCAGGGTGCGCTTGGCTGAACGCGGGGTGCCCGGCAGCCAGCGCCGCCACTCGGCGAATACGCGGATACCCGCCAAGGTCGATGTTGAAGCGCTCGGCCGCGTACAGCTGCGGGATCAAATAGACATCCGCCAGCCCCGGCGCCTCACCGAAGCAGAAGCCCTGGTCACCGATCAGTTGCTCCACGGCCGCCAGGCCTTGGCCGACCCAGTGAGCAATCCACTGATTGACCTGCGCCTCGTCGTGGCCCAGCTGGCGCAGCTGGTTGAGCACGCTGACGTTGTGCAGCGGATGAATATCGCAACCGATGATTGCCGCCACCCCGCGCACCTTGGCCCGTGCCGCAGCGCCAGCGGGCAGCAGCGCAGGCTGTGGATAAACCTCTTCCAGGTACTCGATGATCGCCGGCGACTGCACCAGCAGCTCGGCATCATCGGTGCGCAGGGCCGGCACGCGGCCCTGGGGGTTCACGGCAACATAGGCCCCAGCACGCTGCTCGCCCTTGAGCAGGTTGACCGGCAGCGCCTGGTAACCCAGGCCCTTGAGCGCCAGGGCGATGCGCACCCGGTAGGACGAGGTGGAACGGTAATAGGTATACAGCTCCATGACCCTGCTCCCTCAGTTGGCGGCGATGACCTTGCCGCGGCACTCACCGAAGCCGATGCTGGCCACCCCATCGCGCTGGCAACGCGCACGCAGGATGATTTCATCGCCGTCCTCGAGGAACTTGCGCACCTCGCCACTGGCCAGCTCGACCGGTTGCTTGCCGCCCTCGGTGATCTCCAGCAGGCTGCCGTACGATTCGGCAGTGGGACCAGACAACGTGCCCGAGCCGAACAGGTCGCCTGGCTGCAGCTGGCAACCGTTGACGCTGTGGTGGGCGATCAACTGCGCCACCGTCCAGTACATGTTGAGAGTGTTGCTCAGCCCCAGGCGGTGGGCCGGCAAGCCTTGCTCACGCATGCGCTCGGTGAGCAGCAGCACCTCCAGTTCGATATCAAAGGCGCCTTCAGCCTGGTCACGCGGGTCCAGCAGGTACGGCAGCGGTTGCGGGTCACCTTCCGGGCGCGCCGGCTGGGCGCAGCGGAACGGCTCCAGCGCCTCGGCCGTTACCACCCAAGGTGACAGCGTGGTGATGAAGCTTTTCGACAGGAACGGCCCCAGCGGCTGGTATTCCCAGGCCTGGATATCGCGCGCCGACCAGTCGTTGAGCAGGCACAGGCCAGCCAGGTGCTGGTCGGCTTCGGCGATCGGAATCGCCTGGCCGATGTCATTGCCCTGGGCGATCCAGATGCCCAGCTCCAGCTCGTAATCCAGGCGCGCACACGGGCCGAAGCTCGGTTCAGTGTGGCCGGCCGGCAGGGTCTGGCCCTTGGGGCGGCGCACATCGGTACCCGACGGGCGCAGTGTCGAGGCCCGGCCGTGGTAGCCGATCGGCACGTATTTGTAGTTGGGCAGCAGCGGGTTGTCGGGGCGGAACAGCTTGCCGACGTTGGTGGCGTGCTGGATGCCCACGTAGAAATCGGTGTAGTCGCCGACCTTGGCCGGCAGGTGCAACTGGCAATCACTGGCCGGATACAGCGCGGCCTTGAGCTCGGCCTGGTGCTCGCCATGCTCGCCCAACAGCGCCAGCAACCGCTCGCGCAGGGCTACACGGGCATTGCGGCCGAGGGCGAAGAAGGCGTTCAAGGCGCCACCGCGGGTGGCCTCGACGGCGGCCTTTGCCTGGCCTTCGAACAAACCGGCAGCCAGCACGGCCTCCAGGTCGAGAATCGCATCGCCGATGGCGACACCGCAGCGCAGCGTTTCACCCGGCCGGCTGAAAATACCCAGTGGCAGGTTCTGCAATGGGAAGTCGCTGTGCCCGTTGGCGTGTTCGACCCAACTGCGGGCAATGGCGGACTGGTTCATGGGTTATCTCCGGTTCGGGTTGAAGGTGCTCGGCAAGGTGGCCCAGCAACTGTCGTAGTCGGCCTGCAATTGCGGGCACTCGAGGGCCTGCTGGCTCGGGCGCAGTACCTGGCTGGTTTCGAACATGAAGGCCATGGTGTCGTCGATCTTGTGGGGGGCCAGGTCGGCGGCAATGGCCCTCTCACAGGTTTCGGCGTCGGGCCCGTGGGCACTCATCACCCCGTGCAGCGAGGCGCCGCCCGGCAGGAAGCCTTCTGCCTTGGCATCGTAGGCACCGCTGATCAGGCCCATGAACTCGTTCATCAGGTTGCGGTGGAACCACGGTGGGCGGAAGGTGTTCTCGGCGACCATCCAGCGTGGCGGGAAGATCACGAAGTCCATGTTGGCCAGGCCGTGCACGCTGGTTGGCGAAGTCAGCACGGTGAAGATCGACGGGTCTGGGTGATCGAAGCTGACGGTGCCGATCGTGTTGAAACGGCGCAGGTCATATTTGTAGGGCACATTGCTGCCGTGCCAGGCCACCACGTCCAGCGGCGAATGCTGCAGCTCGCAGGCCCAGTGCTCGCCAAGGAACTTCTGCACCAGTTGCACCGGGCCTTTGGCCTCCTCGTAGTGCGCAACGGGGGTCAGGAAGTCACGCGGGTTGGCCAGCCCGTTGCTGCCGATCGGGCCCAAGTCTGGCAGGCGCAGCGGCGCGCCATGGTTCTCGGCGATGTAGCCACGGGCCTGGCCATCGAGCAGTTCGACGCGGAACTTCATGCCGCGCGGAATCACGGCAATTTCCAGCGGCTCGACAGTCATTACCCCAAGTTCGGTGGCAATGCGCAGGCGGCCTTGTTCAGGTACCAGCAGCAGTTCACCGTCGGCGTTGAAGAACACCCGCTCCATCGAACGGTTGGCGCTGTAGATGTAGATGCTGACGCCTGCCGGTTTTTCCGCAGCCGAGTTGGCCACCATCGGTAACCACCCCTCGATGAAATCGGTTGGCTCGACGGGGAGCGGTTGCGGGCTCCAGCGCAGGCGGTTGGGGGTCACCGCACCCAGAGGCACGCTCAACGGCTGGCGCCCCAGGCGCTCGAAGCGCGGGTGCAGCGCCGATGGGCGAATGCGGTACAGCCAGGTGCGCCGCAGCTCGCTGCGCGCCATGGTGAACGCCGTGCCCGACAGCAGCTCGGCATACAGGCCGTAAGGGGCCTTCTGCGGTGAGTTCTGCCCGATGGGCAAGGCCCCAGGCAGTGCTTCGCTGGCGAATTCGTTGCCGAAGCCGCTCAGGTACTGAAGGTCGGGCGACGCGTCGCGGTTCATCGATGCCTCCGGATTTTGTTTTTATCGTAATCAGATTACGAATAACGTAATTTGCTCCGTGCAGGGCGTCAAGCTATAAAGGCGCGACTCGAAAAAACCGGAAAAATCTTCGCCATGGCCAAAGCCAGCTCCCCCACCGATAACGGCAAGCAGAAGGTCCGCTCGGCGGAAGTCGGCACCGACATCCTCAAGGCCCTCGCCGAACTCTCGCCCTCGACGTCGCTGTCGCGCCTGGCCGAGCATGTGGCGATGCCCGCGAGCAAGGTGCACCGCTACCTGCAGGCACTGATCGCCAGTGGCTTTGCCGAACAGGATGCGGCCACCAACCACTACGGGCTGGGGCGCGAGGCATTGCGGGTGGGGCTGGCGGCCCTGGGCAGTATCGATGTGCTGAAAGTGGCAGCGATGCCGCTGTCACAACTGCGCGATGAACTCAACGAAAGCTGCTTCATTGCCGTGTGGGGCAACCAGGGGGCGACGGTAGTGAGCATCGAACCTGCCGTGCGCGCGGTCACGGTGGTGACCCAGATCGGTTCGGTACTGCCGCTGCTCAGCTCATCCACCGGGCTGGTGTTCGCCGCCTATTTGCCCGAGCGAGAAACCCTGGAGCTGCGTGACAAGGAGCTGAGCGTGCTGCAGCACAGCGCCAGTGACTACGACACGTTGCTGGCCGGCATTCGCAAACGGGGCCTGCACCATGTGCATGGCCTGCTGATGCCCGGGGTGGATGCACTGTCGGCACCGGTGTTCAACGCCATGGGGCAGATCGCGGCCGTGATGACCGTGGTCGGGCCGACGTCGATCTTCCATGCCGATGAACATGGGCCGGCGGCGCAGCGCCTGCTGGCGGCGGCGCAAGAGACCAGTTGGCGTATGGGCCACTCGCCGAAGGCTTGAAACGGCGCTGCGACACTATTGCCCGAAACGTAAAGGTGAATGTCACAAGCCGCTATTTTTCCTACCGGATCAAGCGCTTATTCTTGACTCACTGGCCGGCATGAAGGGCAACTACCCCCCAGCCCTTCAGGCCCGCGAGGTTCACCGACGTTGATTTTGAAGCTCCTTGATCTAACGTCTCGATTGGCCGCTGCCTATGCAGCGGCCTTTTTTATGTACTGAAATCACTCCAGCGGATACTTCTGCAGGTTCGCCATCATCTGCTGCAAAGCCTGCACGTTGTCCTGCGGGTGCACCGCATGCGTAAAGTCACCGATCTGCGCCCAGTTGTCCGCCACCTGCTCGGGGGTGAAACCTTCGCGCGGGTCGAAGCCGACGCCCAGGCTGCGCTCCCACCGTACCTTGCCCACCCAGCCACCACCAACCTCGAACAGTTGCCCGCTGTCCTGGCACTGCTCGCTGCCCAGGTAAACCACCAGCGGGCTGACCAGCTCGGGCTTGAGGCGTTCGAACACCTGTGGCGGGATCAGCCCTTCGGTCATCCGCGTGCCCCCGGTGGGTGCGATGGCATTGACCAGCACGCCGTACTTGCGCCCTTCAATGGCCAAGGTGCGGGTCAGGCCATACAAGCCCAGCTTGGCCATGCCGTAGTTGGCCTGGCCGAAGTTGCCGTAGATACCTGACGTGGAAGCAGTGAAGATCACCCGCCCCCAGCTTTGCTCGCGCAGGTGCGGCCAAGCGGCGCGGGTAACTTTGAAGGCGCCTTCGACGTGCACCTGGTAAACCTGGTCCCAATCACTGTCGTCCATCTTGTGGAAGGTCTTGTCGCGCAGAATCCCGGCGTTGTTCACCAGCACATCGACCCGGCCGAAGCTGTCCAGGGCCTGTTCGACGATACGTGCACCGTCACTGACCGAGTCGTGATTGGCCACCGCCGTGCCACCTGCAGCGCGGATCTCCTCCACCACCCGATCGGCCGCCGAAGCGCTGGCGCCTTCACCGTGGCTGGAACCGCCAAGGTCGTTGACCACCACCTTGGCGCCACGCGCGGCGAACAGCAGCGCATGGGCGCGCCCCAGGCCACCACCGGCCCCCGTGACGATCACCACACGGTCTTGCAGACGTACCGGCTCGCTCATGCTCATGGCTCCAGGTCAGGTTGAAGACGTCGAGTGTCCGCCAGCCCCTGCCGGCGGACAATCAAGCTCACTCAGGCTGAATGCCAGGCAATAACGCTGAACGATTTGACCCGCTCAGGACCAGGCCACCTTCTGCGGCAAGTAGCTCAGCGGCTGTTCGCGAAAGGCCAGGTAGTGGCGCAGCACCTGCACGGGCGCTTCGGTGTGCGGGTAATGGCCAATGCCTTGCAGTTGCACCGTGTCCGGGTTGGGTACCAGTTGCCGATAGCGCTCGACCATGCGCGCGCCGGATAGCGGGTCGACCACACCATTGATGAAGCGCAGGGGCACACCCTCACGCTGCAGTGCACCCACCCATCGCTCGCGATGCACCCGGCGCTCGGTCACGAAACCCACCAGCTTGTGCAGGATGCGCGTACCGCCATTCGAGGCAATCAGGCTCCAGAAATCATCCAGCGCACTTTCACTGGGGTGCGTGCATGGCCCATACACCTGCGTGACGTTGCGCACCAGGTCGTCGCGCCCGAACGAGCGCGCCACCAGCCAGCCCAGGCGGCTGAGCAGCAGCTTCTGAATAAGCAGCACCTGGCAGCTTTCGGCGAACAGGCCGCTGTTGAGGAACACGCAACTGGCAATTTCCGCCCGCTGTTCATGGTGCCGCGACAGCAGTTCCTGGGCCACACTGCCGCCGTAATCATGTGCCAGCAGGTGCACAGGCTGGTCGACCTTGAGGTGGGCAAGCAGCGCCTGCTGCAGGTCGGCTTGCTCCATCAGGCTGTAGGCATGGTTGAGGGGTTTGGCCGAATCGCCAAACCCGAGCATGTCGCAAGCGATCACGCGAAAGCGCTGGGCCAGCGGCGTCCAGAGGTAATGCCAATCCCAACTGGCGGTCGGGAATCCATGCAGAAGCAGCAGGGGCTCTCCTTGCCCTGCGGTCCAGTAGCGGATGCTCTGGCCCCGGAATGAAAAACTCTGACTCCGGGTACGCCAGACGCACAATGGTATCTCGGCCAGAGGCATCAGAGTCGTCCCGGATATGAGGGGGAGTTGAGGGTATAGGGCAAGGCTGCGGTCATTGCATGTCACCTCGGCACATACATGTGCTCTCTATGTCGAGGCTGAGTCTAGTCAGGCGCAGACCCTGTGAAACTTGCGTTGCCAGCCAGCTTGATGACCGAGCGAGTCAGTGGCACGAACGGTCATAGCAGCAGGGCCAGCAGCGGCGCGGCGAACAGGTTGAGCAAGCCGGTCAGAACCATGACCAGGCCGGCCACGGAACCTTCTTCGCGGCCCACTTCCTGGGCCCGGCTGACCCCGGCACCGTGGGCACCAACGCCGAACAGCGCGCCACGTGCCAGCGGTGTGCGCAGCGGCAGCCAGCGCAGCAGCACGCCGCCGAACATGGCACCGAGCACGCCGGTGAACATGACGAACACCGCTGTCAGCTCCGGCACCCCG
>Ga0160475_100591_pt1 | contig 11457 bp, 11 predicted proteins | sample HID1975M_E11MG_FD_108254 | JGI IMG/M metagenome (GOLD analysis project Ga0160475, IMG submission 108254) | Enriched soil microbial communities from UW Madison campus, WI, USA - HID1975M_E11 MG | ecosystem: Environmental > Terrestrial > Soil > Unclassified | place: USA: Madison, Wisconsin... | reverse complement strand
TACGCCGAAGGCTACCCGGGCAAGCGCTACTACGGTGGCTGCGAATACGTGGACATCGCCGAACAGCTGGCCATCGACCGCCTCAAGCAGCTGTTCGATGCCGACTACGCCAACGTGCAGCCGCACAGCGGTTCGCAGGCCAACCAGGCCGTGTACTTCGCACTGCTGCAGCCGGGCGACACCATCCTGGGCATGAGCCTGGCCCACGGCGGCCACCTGACCCACGGCGCCAAGGTCAACGCATCGGGCAAGCTGTTCAATGCGGTGCAGTACGGCGTGGACGAAGCCGGCCTGATCGACTACGACGAAGTGGAACGCCTGGCCGTCGAGCACAAGCCGAAGATGGTCGTCGCCGGGTTCTCGGCGTACTCGCAGGTGGTGGACTGGGCGCGCTTCCGCGCCATCGCCGACAAGGTCGGTGCCTACCTGTTCGTGGACATGGCGCACGTGGCCGGCCTGGTCGCCGCCGGCGTCTACCCGAGCCCGCTGCCGCACGCCCATGTGGTCACCTCGACCACCCACAAGACCCTGCGCGGCCCGCGCGGCGGCATCATCATCGCCAAGGGCGCCGACGAAGACCTGGTCAAGAAGCTGCAGTCGATCGTGTTCCCGGGCATCCAGGGCGGTCCGCTGATGCACGTCATCGCCGGCAAGGCCGTGGCCTTCAAGGAAGCGCTGGAACCGGCCTTCAAGACCTACCAGGCGCAGGTGGTCAAGAATGCCCAGGCGATGGCCAACACGCTGATTGCGCGCGGCTACAAGATCGTTTCCGGCGGTACCCGGAACCACCTGATGCTGGTCGACATGATCGGCAAGGACGTGTCGGGCAAGGATGCGGAAGCCGCGCTCGGCAAGGCGCACATCACCGTCAACAAGAACTCGGTGCCCAACGACCCGCGTTCGCCGTTCGTGACCTCCGGCCTGCGCCTGGGTACGCCCGCGGTGACCACCCGCGGCTACCTGGAGCAGGACTGCGTGGACCTGGCCAACTGGATCGCCGACGTGCTCGACGCCCCGGCTGACGAGGCCGTGATCGCCCGCGTGCGCGAGGCGGTCAGCGCGCAGTGCGCGAAGTACCCGGTCTACGGCTGAGGATGGACGACCGCCGCCAGCGTCGTCGATACGCGCTGGTGGCGGGCGTGTTGGGCATTCCCGGTGCCGTCTGTGGCGGGGCCGGTGCAACGCTGATGCTCAGTGGGGCCTGGGAGGGCGCGTTCTGGCCGGCGCTGGTGGGACTGATCTGCTGGCTGGCCCTGATCGCCTGGGTCGTGCTGAGCTGGCGCTACCTGCGGCATGGCCGCCAGGGCCTGCGCGCGGGTCGCTGGCCCGTCCTGGACCGGGTGCTGTGGGGGCTGCTGACCCTGGGCCTGGTGGCTGCCGGCTGCGTGCTGGCCGTGTCGGGCCTGATGATGCTCGGGGCCCTGATGCACCTGCAGCTGTTCATGCTCGGCGGCGCGGCGATGCTGTTGTTGTTCGGCCCGGCGCTGCTGTGGCCGGGGTTCCTGCTGGTTTCCCACCGGCACGCCCCTTCGGAGTGACCGGGCCTGGCCGGCGCCGGGGTCTCCCCCTTGGTTCGGCCGGTTGTTCCTGGTTCCCCCGCGCAGCTGCTCCGGCGGCATGCGCGGCAAAGGCCTGTGCGTGGCAAGGTTGACCCCTGTCCACATGTCGCCGCGCAGGGTGATTGCTTCTCGCCTGGACACCTTCATGGACGACACCACCCAACGCCGTTTGTACTTCATCCAGGCCCTGGTGCTGGGCATCCCGGCCGTGGCCGCCGGCGGCACGCTGGCGGTGATCGCGGTGATGGTGTTCTTCTCGCGCAACAACTATGTGAGTGGACTGCAATCGGTCACGCTGCTGGCGTGGGGCCTGTCGGGCATCGTCGGTCTGCTGGCCTGGGCGTGGCTGAGCATCGTCTACCTGCGCGGCGGGCGCGACGGCCTGCGCCGTACCGGCCCGCTGGGCTGGATCGGCATGGCGGCCGGCAGTCTGGGGGCGCTGGTCGTGGTGGTCTTCGTGGCCCGGCTGGTCCTGCAAGGGGGCTGGGCGCCGCTGGGCTACCTGGCGGCCGGGCCGCTGCTGCTGATCCCGAGCGCCCAGTTGGTGTGGTTGCGGTGGGCGCGCGGTGCTGTGCACGGCGCCACGTAACGTCGCTATTTGTGTGGACCGGTCTTCTCAGGTACCGTTGCGACGCTGCCGTGACCACGGCATGACGTTTTCCTGATGCAAGGCGTTCCATGTACTGTCCGTTCTGCCAGCATGCCGATACCCGTGTGATCGATTCGCGCGTCTCTGAAGACGGGGCGACGATCCGGCGTCGGCGTGAGTGCGAGGCCTGCAACGAACGCTTCAGCACCCTGGAAACGATCGAGTTGAAACTGCCGGCGATCGTCAAGAGCGACGGCAGCCGCGAGGCCTTCGATGCGCGCAAGGTGCGCAGTGGCTTCGATCGCGCGCTGCAGAAGCGCCCGGTGCCCGAAGACGAGATCGAACTGGCGGTGCGTGCGGTGATGCAGCAGGCACGCGTCTGCGGCGAACGTGAAATTCCGTCGATCAAGATCGGCGAGTTCGTGATGAACGAACTGCGCAAGCTCGACCACGTGGGGTACGTACGGTTTGCCTCGGTGTACCGCAGCTTCGGCGACGTGGCCGACTTCCGCGAGGAAATCGAGAAACTTGAACGCGACCTGCCGGCCAGCACCGAACAACTGCAGCTGCTGGGCGGCGTGATCCCGCTGGAAAAGAAAAAGAAGGGCTGAGGCCGGCCGCCTCCCGGCGACCCCGGCTGGGCTACCATCGGCGCTGCACGCCTGCCGCCGACTGATCATTGCCATGACTGAATTCTCCGCGCTCGACCACCTGCATATGGCGCACGCGTTGCGCCTGGCCGAACGGGCGGCGTACACCGCGCGGCCCAATCCCATGGTGGGCTGTGTGATCGCCCACGCGGACGAGGTGGTGGGCGCGGGCTGGCACCAACGCACCGGGGGCCCGCATGCCGAAGTGTTCGCATTGCGCGACGCCGGTGAACGCGCGCGTGGCGCGACCGCCTACGTCACCCTGGAGCCCTGCGCGCATTACGGGCGCACCCCGCCCTGCGCGCTGGCGTTGATCGACGCGGGCGTGACGCGGGTGGTGGCGGCCATGCGCGATCCGTTCCCGAAGGTGGATGGCGGTGGCTTCGACCTGCTGCGCACGGCCGGCATCGACGTCGCCGAAGGCCTGATGGCCGCGCAGGCGCGCGAGCTCAACAAGGGCTTCCTGTCGCGCATCGAGCGCGGCCGGCCGTGGCTGCGGGTGAAGCTGGCCGCCAGCCTGGATGGCCGCACCGCGATGGCCGATGGGACATCGAAGTGGATCACCGGTGCGGCCGCGCGCGAGGACGTGCAGCACTGGCGCGCGCGTGCGGGTGCGATCCTGACCGGCGCCGACACCGTGCTGACCGACGACCCGATGCTGACCGTGCGACTGGCCGACACCGACGTCGTGCCGCCGCTGCGCGTGGTGCTCGATTCACGCCTGCGTTCGCTGGAATGCGCGCGCGTGCGCGAGGGCGGGGCGCCCACGCTGTACCTGCACGATGCCGCGGTGAGTGCGCCGGATGCGGCCGATGCGGCCTTTGCCAGCGTTGCCTGCCGCGAGGGCCGCCTGGACCTGGGCGCGGTGCTGGCCCTGCTCGCCGAACGCGGCATCAATGAAGTGCACACCGAAGCCGGTGCGACGCTGGCCGGTGCGTTGCTGGCCGGCGGTTGGGTCGATGAGCTGCTGCTGTACCAGGCGCCCACGCTGCTGGGCGAGCAGGGCCTGCCGTTGTTGTCGGGGCTGGGCATCCATGCGATGCAACAACAGCGTCGCCTGCGCGTGATCGACCAGCGGCAGGTCGGTGACGACCTGCGGCTGCTGCTGCGGGCCTGAGCCAGTGTCGAATGCCGACCAACGGTCGGCATTCCCGGTGTCCTGCTCAGCGGCAGGCGTCGGTCCACATCGTTTCGGCAATCGAGCGCAGCGCCTTGCACTCCTGCACCATGGCCTCCACCGATTGGGTCTGGGCCTTGTCCTTCAACTCTTCGGCCATCGCATCCACGCCATTGAGCTGCTCCGGCGCGATCTTCGCCACGCACTGGCGGTGCTGCTGCAACAACAGGTCGCAGCTGGCCACGCCGGTGACCGCCGGTGCGTCCTTCGCGGCGGCCTCCTGCTGCCACGCATCGAACGGCAGCAGCGCATCCACCACCGGCGCCACCAGCGCGTCGAGGTTGCCGCTGTACCAGTAGCCGTTGTCCTTGGCCGGGTACAGATCCACGGTGCCGAGCACCTCGCGGCGCGGACCGCTGCCGAGTGCGGCCACGTAGGCGTCGGTGAAGCGCTTCAAGCCGGCCGGGGTGTTGTCGGCCACGCTGGCGTCGAACAACGGGCGCAGGCCATCCAGCGCCGTCACCTGGCAGCTGAAGTCGACCGTGGCGACCTTCGCGCCGTCCACCGCGTCGTTGTCGCGCAGGGTGCTGCGCTGCGCACGGCAGTGGGTCTTGCCCAGGTTGGCCGCCACCACGGCGGGCATCGCCTTGATGCGCGCGTCATCGGTACCCGCCGCGGTGAGCAGGCCCTGCAACGGCGAAGCGAGCGCGGTGGCGAACGCGCCCTTGTTGAAATCGATCGGGTCCTGGCCGTCATAGGCCGGGCGCAGCGCGTCGTTGAGCGTGCGCGCCGCTGTCGCGTCGTCTTCCAGCATCATCCGTGCGTACAGATCGAAGGTCTGTTCGGGCGACAACGGTGCGGCGGGTGTCGCCGCCGATGCCAGCAATGGGCTGCACAGCAGCAGGGAAGTGGCGAGCGCGCGGGGAATGTGTTTCATGGTCAGCGTCCAATGCAGGGCGCGGAAGCCTAGCGCATTTCGCGCCCGCAGCGATGGTGTGCCGCATGCCCGCCGACGGAAAAAAAACGGGCCCCTTTCGGGACCCGTTCGATCACAGCATGGCGCAGAACGCCGCAGCCCGATCAGAAACTCGCGCGGACGCCCACCGAATACTGGGTGACTTCGTCGTACGCCTGCACTTCGCCCACCAGACCCCAGGTCGGGGTGAAGTTGACCTGGCCACCGAGGGTGCCGGTCCAGGTGCCGTCCATGTCGCTGCCGTCGATGTAGCCGGCCTTCAGCCAGGCTTCGGTACGCGGCGAGGGCTTGCCACGCACGCCCAGGGTGGCGCGGGCGGCGTTGGTGTGTTCCTTGAAGCGCTCGGTGTCGAAGCCGTCGGCTTCGTACTTGGCTTCATTGTTGATGCGCAGCCAGGCGATGTCGGTGGTGAAGTCGACGCGGTCGCTCATCGGCATGTGGTAGCCGATGCCCAGCTCCGGCTGCTTCAGCTCCTGCTTGACGCGCACGTCATAAACACCCAGATCGTAGGTGGTGGTCTTGGACACGGTGCTGTAGGCACCGAAGACGTGCACCTGTTCGGCGATGGCGAACGAGCCGCGGACATAACCACCGTCCAGCTTCGGCTTGGAGGGGGCGCCGTTGCGGTCCAGCTGCAGCTGGGTCCAGCCACCTTCCACGTAGGTGTAGCTCAGGCCTTCGGCCGCGACGGCGGAAAGCGGGGCAGCGGCCAGCAGGGCGGCGGCCAGGAGAATCTTGCGCATGCAGGTTCCTTGGTGGGTGTTGAGGTCCATTTCAGCCATCCCTTCACTGGGCGGCAGGAGCGGCGATCACTGCCGCGCGAGCGGATTTTAACCAGAACTTCACAAAAAGCGAGCAGTCAGCTTGCCCTGTTACAATGGCCGCGCCGGTTCGCCGGTACACAAACGTCTTCAGGGCGGGGTGCGATTCCCCACCGGCGGTAGGTGCGCAAGCACGAGCCCGCGAGCGCTTCCGGCCCCGCCGGAAGGTCAGCAGATCCGGTCCGATGCCGGAGCCGACGGTATAGTCCGGATGAAAGAAGACGGTGCGACCGGGCCCTGGGCTCGGTGTGCACCTATATGCCTTGCGGCGTTTTTCGCTCACTTTTCGCGGAGAACGTTCCTTGTTTACTGGAATCATCGAAGGCGTCGGCCGTCTGGCCGCACGCGACACCCTCGGCGGCGACGTCCGCTTTACCTTCCACGTGGGCACCCTGCCGTTCGACAACGTGCAGATGGGCGAGAGCATCGCCATCAATGGCGTCTGCCTGACCGTCATCGCCTACGACGCCACGTCCTTCCAGGCCGATGCGTCCACCGAGACCCTGGGCCTGACCACGCTGGGCCAGCTGGCCGACGGCGCGGTGATCAACCTTGAACGCGCCATGCGCCCGACCGACCGCCTCGGCGGCCATCTGGTCAGCGGCCACGTCGACGGCCTGGGCCAGGTGCTGTCCATCCATGACGATGCCCGCGCCCAGCGCTGGCGCTTCGCCGCGCCGGCCGCGCTGCTGCGCTACATCGCCAAGAAAGGCTCGATCTGCGTGGATGGCGTCAGCCTGACCGTCAACGAGGTCGATGCGCAGGGCTTCGAGGTCGCGCTGATCCCGCATACCGTGGCCAACACTGCCTTCGCCGCCACCGGCGTGGGCAGTGCGGTCAACCTGGAAATCGATCTGGTGGCCCGCTATGTGGAACGGTTGATCAGCGTGCCGGCCACCGGTGCGCATGTACAAGGAGATGCGGCATGAACTTCGCCCCCATTCCCGAGATTCTCGAGGACATCCGCCTCGGCCGCATGGTCGTCATCGTCGATGACGAAGACCGCGAGAACGAAGGCGACCTGATCATGGCCGCCGAGCTGGTCAAGCCGTCGGACATCAACTTCATGGTCACCCACGGCCGTGGCCTGGTGTGCCTGCCGCTCACCCGCGAGCGCGCCGCCGACCTGGGCCTGGCACCGATGGTCCAGGCCAACACCGCGCAGTTCCAGACCAACTTCACGGTCAGCATCGAGGCGGCCGAGGGCGTCACCACCGGCATCTCGGCCTACGACCGCGCGCACACCATCCGCACGGCGGTGAAGCCGGATGCCAAGCCGGCCGACCTGCACCAGCCGGGCCACATCTTCCCGCTGATCGCCCAGCCGGGCGGCGTGCTCACCCGCGCCGGGCATACCGAGGCGGGCGTGGACCTGGCCATGCTCGCCGGGCTGGAGCCGGCCGGTGTGCTGGTGGAAATCCTCAACCCGGATGGCAGCATGGCGCGCCGCCCGGAGCTGGAGGTGTTCGCCCGCGAGCACGGCCTGAAGATGGGCTCGATCGCCGACCTGATCGCCTACCGCCTGGCCACCGAGAAGACGGTCGAGCGCGTGGACGAGCGCGAGATCGACACCGAGTTCGGCCCCTTCAAGCTGGTCACCTACCGTGACCGGATTGCCCACGACCTGCATTTCGCCCTGGTCCGCGGCACCCCGGACACCGAGCCCACGCTGGTCCGGGTGCAGGTGGAAAATCCGCTGGCCGACCTGCTGCACTGGCGCCGCGACGACTTCGGCGTGGCCTCCACCGACGCCCTGCGCGCCATTGCCGCCGCCGAGCGCGGGGTGATGGTGGTGCTGTCTGCCCCGCGCGACACCAACAGCCTGCTGGCCCGCCTGCGCCAGCAGCCGGCCCCGGTGACCCCGGGCAAGGACAAGGATGTGAGCCAGTGGCGCCGCAACGGCGCCGGCGCGCAGATTCTGTCCGACCTGGGCCTGGGCAAGCTGCGCGTGCTGGGCACCCCCCGCCGCCAGATCGGCCTGGCCGGGTACGGGCTGGAAGTGGTGGAAACGGTCACCCCCTGACCGACCGCCCGTAGAGCCGGGCTCTGCCCGGCTACCCCTGGCCACCGCGCACCGCCAGCCGCGCAGAGCCCGGCTCTACGTGGATTTTCCACAGGCCACCGCGCACCGACCACCGCCCGTAGAGCCGGGCTCTGCCCGGCTACCCCCGACCACCGCGCACCGCCAGCCGGGCAGAGCCCGGCTCTACGTGGCTTTACCCCGACCACCGCGCACCGCCAGCCGGGCAGCCGCCTGTCCGGCGTAACCGGCCCGCCCGCGTTAAACTAGTCAACCTTTTGGACCCCACGCCGAACATGAGCCACTACGAAGGCGACCTCCGTACTCCGGAAAAGGCCCGTTTCGCCATCCTCGCCAGCCGCTGGAATGCCCGCATCACCGACGTGCTGGTGGCTGGCGCGCGGCAGAGCCTGGCCGGCAACGGCATCGACGAAGCCGCCATCGACGTGATCCGCGTGCCCGGCGCATGGGAACTGCCGCTGGTGGCCGCCCGCCTGGCCGCCGCGCATGAACATGCCGCGATCATCGCCCTGGGCTGTGTGATCCGTGGCGACACCCGCCACTACGAACACGTGGCCGACGGCTGCGCCGAAGGCCTGATGCGCGTGCAGCTGGATTTCGGCGTGCCGGTGCTCAATGGCGTGCTCGCCGTGGAACGCGCCGAGGATGCCGAGGCCCGTGCCGGTGGCAGCCATGGCAACAAGGGGGAGGAAGCCGCACTGACGGCGTTGGAAATGGTCAATCTTCTGGAGCAGTTGCCGTGAACAAGTCGAACCCGGGCAAGCCCTCCGGTAAACCCGTCCGCCGTGATGGCATCGACCCCGTGCTGCGCTCGCGCGCGCGCCGTCGTGCCCTGCAGGCGATCTATGCGTGGCAGATTTCCGGGGGCAACGCGCAGACCGTGATTGCCCAGTTTGCCCACGAGCAGGCACGTGAAATCGCCGACCTGGCCTACTTTGAAGCGCTGATCCACGGCGTGCTGGACAACCGCAAGGACCTGGACGAGGCGCTGACCCCGTACCTGGACCGCAGCATCGACGAAGTGGACGCCATCGAACGCGCCGCGCTGCGCGTGGCCGCCTTCGAAATGCGCTACCGCCTGGACGTGCCGTACCGCGTGGTGATCAACGAAGCCATCGAATCGGCCAAGCGCTTTGGTTCCGAGCACGGCCACACCTACGTCAACGGCGTGCTGGACCGCGCAGCGGTCGAGTGGCGCAAGGTCGAATCCGGTCACTGACCGACCTGCGGTAGTGCCGGCTGCTGGCCGGCAACCACCGGGATGCTGAGGTTGCCGGCCAGCGGCCGGCACTACCGACAACCGCACGCAGCGCGGCAGGCATAACCGCCCATCGCGCGCCGCGCGGCACGTACAACCGCCCCACCGCGCGCTGCGCGGCACGCACAACCGCGGGAGCGCCCATGTCCCTTGCCGAATTCGCCCTGATCGACCGCATCCGTGCCCGCACCGCCGAGCGCGACGATGTGGTGCTCGGCATCGGCGACGACGCCGCGCTGCTGCAGCCGCGACCGAACGAACAGCTGGTGGTCACCGCCGACACCCTCAACAGCGGCGTGCATTTCCCGGCCGAAACCATGCCCTTCGACATCGGCTGGAAGACCCTGGCGGTCAACCTGTCCGATCTGGCCGCCATGGGCGCACGCCCGGCGTGGTGCACGCTGGCGCTGTCGCTCCCCGACGCGCACCCGGACTGGATCGAATCGTTCGCCGACGGCTTCTTCGCGCTGGCCGACGAACACGCCATCGCGCTGATCGGTGGTGATACCACGCGGGGCCCTCTGTCTCTTTCGGTCACGGCGATGGGGCAGGTAGCCCGCGGTCAGGCGCTGCGCCGCGACCGCGCCCAGGTGGGCGATGACATCTGGGTCAGTGGCACCCTCGGTGATGCCGCCGGTGCGCTGCAGTTGTGGCAGCGCGGCGAGTTGAACATCGCCACCGCCACCGTGCTGGGCGATTACGAAGCGCTGCGGCAGCGACTGCTGCGGCCCACCCCGCGGGTCACCCTGGGGCTGCGTCTGCGTGCGTTCGCACATGCCGCCGTGGATGTCTCCGACGGCCTGCTGGCCGACCTGGGCCACATCACCACGCGCAGTGGCGTGGGCGCCGAAGTGGATGCCGATGCCCTGCCGCTGTCACCGGCCCTGCGTGCGGTGCTCGGTCGCGATGCCGCGCGTGGCTGCGCCCTGCGCGGCGGCGACGATTACGAACTGTGCTTCACCGCCGCCGCCGACCAGCGCGACGCGCTGCATGCCGTGGCCGAATCGCTGCGGCTGCCGCTCACCCGCATCGGCCGCATCGTCGAAGGGCAGGGCGTGCAGTGCGAAGGCGAAACCGGCCCGGGCGGTTACCAGCACTTCGCTGGTTGAGCCGGGCAGAGCCCCATTCGCCCGGGTAGTGCCGGCCGCTGGCCGGCTCCCGACCCACCCACCGTGGCAAGCCAACCGCTCACCAGCGGTACGACATTCCCAGGTTCGCCGTGGCCTCGCGATACCCATGGTCGCCGCGCATCACGCCCAAGCCGCCCCAGCCACTCAACCCCGAGCGGAACTCCACCCGTCCACCGGCGCTGACCTCGTACCGGTTGCGCGGCAGGCTGGCCTGCAGCACGTCCTCATCGAAGGCCATGCCGTTGCTGCTGCCATCGCGGTACCAGTTCACCGCCAGGTACGGACTCACCGCCGCACCCACCGTGGCACGCGACTCGCCCTGCAGGCGCAGACCCAGGCGGCCCGACAACCCGTCGTCGCCCACGCTGCGCACGATGGTGCCGTTGCGTTCGGTGTGCCGGTCGGTGGTGGCATCGGTGTACACCAGCTGCAGTTCCGGCTGCAGGCGCAACGCGGTGTTGCCGATCTGTCCGATGTCGAAGCGGTAGCCCGCTTCCAGCGACGACTGCCAGATGTCCGAGTCGTAGCGTTTCTCGGCCAAGCCTTCGCCCTGCACGCGGTTGCGGAACTGCCCGCGCTGCACGCTGGCATCCACATACAGCGCGTCGGTGTTCCAGTTGCCGTACACGCCCAGCGCGCCGCCTTCGACCTTGCCGCGTGCGCTGTAGCCGGTCAGCTGCGAACGCGAGGTCGCACTGGATTGCGCCAGCGTGCCCATCACACCCACGCGGCCACGACCGTTGTCGAACACGCCCACGTCGGCGCCCAGCTGCAGGCGCGAGCGGTCCATGCGCAGGTCCAGCTGGTCTTCCACTGCCGACAGCTTGCTCTGCGTGCCATCCACCCGCGCCCAGCCACGCACGCCGTCGGCGCTGGCATTGCCGCCCTGGCGATCACGCCACTGGTGCCGCAGCAGCTGGTCCATGGCGAACTGGTTGGCCAGGTACGCGCCGGCTTCCGGGCGCAGCACCGGCGACGGCGGGTCGACCGGGTCGATCGGGTCGACCGGCTTGCACTCCGGCAGACTCGGGTCCACCAGGCACGGGTCCGGCCCGGCGGCCAGGTCCGAGCGCAGGTACCAGTTGCCGTTGGCGTCCTTCACCAGGAAATACTCATATTGCCCACCCACGGCGCGGCCGACCAGGTCGAACTGCGCGTTGGAGGCACCGCCGATATCGATCAGCTCGATGCCACGATCGGTCTTCGCCCCGCTGCCGCCGGCATTGGTCACGCGCACATTGGCCTGGCCGTTGGCATCGCCGGTGATGACCAGCTTGTCGCTGGCCGAGGCGTCATCGCCCAGCTGGGTGTTGAAC
>Ga0160475_100583_pt1 | contig 11679 bp, 10 predicted proteins | sample HID1975M_E11MG_FD_108254 | JGI IMG/M metagenome (GOLD analysis project Ga0160475, IMG submission 108254) | Enriched soil microbial communities from UW Madison campus, WI, USA - HID1975M_E11 MG | ecosystem: Environmental > Terrestrial > Soil > Unclassified | place: USA: Madison, Wisconsin... | reverse complement strand
GGTCGATCACGTAGATCTCTTCGCCTTGGGAGATGGCCTCGTTCGGGCACTCGGGTTCGCAGACGTCGCAGTTGATGCAATCGTCGGTGATGATCAGGGACATGGGGACTCCGGCCGGGGCTCTGCGCCCGGGCATGTTCAACGCGATGGGCACAATTGTGCCGCATTCGCGCCCGCAGTGCACGCGGGCGCGATAATCAGGCGCTTGGGCTTACTTCTTGAACCGTTCGGTCAATGCCTCGGCCACGATCGGGTGGACGAATTTGCTGATATCACCGCCCAGCGCGGCGATTTCCCGCACCAACGTCGAGGAAATGAACGAATACCGCTCCGAAGGGGTGAGGAACAGGCTCTCGACGTCGGGCGCCAGTTGCCGGTTCATGTTCGCCAGCTGGAATTCGTACTCGAAGTCCGAAACCGCGCGCAGGCCCCGCAGGAAGACGTTGGCGCCCTGTTCCTTGGCGAAGTGCGCCAGCAGCGAAGAGAAGCCGATGACTTCGACATTGGGCAGGTGCTGGGTGACCTCACGGGCCAGCGCAACCCGCTGCTCCAGGGGGAACAGGGGGTTTTTCTTCGGGCTGGCCGCCACCGCGATGATCACGTGGTCGAAAAGCCGCGAGGCGCGTTCGACCAGGTCGCCATGGCCTTTGGTAATGGGGTCGAAAGTACCCGGGTACAACACTCGGTTCATCGCGTCATCCTGGCTGGAGTGCGTTGGGGAGTCGGATGGTAGCGCAGCGATTGCGCCCGGCCAAGTCATCCGGCCGGCTGATGGCACTATAGACAGGGGCCGTATTCGTTGTCATGCACTGTGTGCCAGGCGGGCGACCAGGGCTTCGCTGAGCTTTGCGCTCAGGGCGTACACCGACAATTGAGGGTTGGCGCCGATGCTGGTGGGGAACAGCGAACCGTCATGAATCGACAGGTTTTCCAGCTGATGATGGCGGCCCAGGCTGTCGCACACCGCCTGGCGCGGGTCTTCGCCCATGGCGCAGCCGCCCATGACATGGGCGCTGCCCAGGCGTGTACGGAACAGATCCAGGTCCAAGCCGTCGATCATGCCTAGCGTCTGCGCCAGGTCGGTCGTGGCGCGGGCATCGCTGTGCAGCGGGGTAACGTGGGTGGCGCCCGCGGCGAACTGGATCTGCGCCATGCTGCGGTAGGCCCGGCGCAGGCCATCGCGCAGGTAGTCGCTGACCGGGTAGTCGAGCACCGGGGAACCATCGCCACGCAACGCCACCGTGCCACCAGGGCTTTGCGGGTGGAAACCGTCCCGCAGCAGCGCGAGCATGACGTGGGTGTGCGGCAGTTCAGCCATGCGCCGGGCATTGTCGGTGCCATGGCCGCCGAGCAAGGTGCTGGCCAGGGCCGGGTGCAGGGGCGGCACTTCCAACTTGTAGCCCACTGCGCCGTCGACGCCGTCCTGCCACTGGAAGTGGTCGCTGTAGATGGATTGCGGGGCGCCATGGAAGGGGTCGATACGTTCGTCGAAGCGTGCCGCGCTGAAATTCACCAGGTGCAGGAAGGTGCGCTTGCCCAGGCGGTCGTGGGGGTCGGGCGCCTTGGAGCGCAGCAGCATGGCGGGGCTGTTGATGCCGCCGCCGGCGAGGATGTAGTGCCGAGCGCGAACCCTGATGCTTCGCCCCGTTGGCTGTATTCCTTGGGCATCCAGGGCTTGGCAGTGCAACTGGGCAATGCGTTCGCCGTCGTGCTCGAAGCGCTCGGCACGCGCGAGGTACAGCAGCTCGCCACCGTTTTCGAGCAGGGCGGGAATGCGCGTGACCAGCATCGACTGCTTGGCGTTGACCGGGCAGCCCATGCCGCAATAGCCGAGGTTCCAGCAACCCCGCACATTGCGCGGGATCACCGCCCAGCGGTAGCCGAGCTGCTCGCAACCGCGGCGCAGCACATCGTTGTTGGCGTTGGGCGGCATGGCCCAGGGGCTGATGCCCAGCTCTTGTTCGATACGCTCGAACCAAGGGCGCATTTCAGCTTCGCCCAGGCCTTTCACAGCGTGCGCCGTGGCCCAGTGGGCCAAGGTCTGCGCTGGCGTGCGAAAGCTCGAAGTCCAGTTGACCAGCGTCGTTCCACCCACCGCCCGGCCCTGCAGGATCGTGATGGCGCCATCCTTGCTCATCCTGCCCAGGCCTTCCTGATACAGGCTGGCATAGGCTTCGCTCTCCAGCAGGTGGAAGTCGCTGCTGGTTTTCAGGGGGCCTTCCTCGATCAGCAGCACCTTGAACCCTGCAGCGCTGAGGATCTGCGCGCTGGTGGCGCCGCCTGCGCCGCTACCGATCACGGCAATGTCGGCCTGCAGGGTGAGGTCGTGCTCCAGGCGTGAGCCGTCGCGGGCTATCCAGCCGCGGTCGAGGCCTTGGCGAAACGGGTCGATGACAGGCATTGGCAGGGCTCTTGTCGTGGGTCAGATTTTCGGCGGGCCGGGGTAGCCACAGGCCGCCCAGGCTTCCGGGCGCTCGTACCAGGCCATCTGCAGCAGTTGCAGCAGCGAGGCGTGGCCCATGCGCAGCAGGTTCAGCGAACTGTCCTGCCAGCGCTGCAGAAACGCCGTCACCTGATCCGCGCCGGCCTGCTCCCAGGCGCCCCATATGCCCGTCAACGGCCCTCGGGTCAGGGGCAGGCTGAGCACATCGAACAGCTGTCGGGTGAGCTTGAGCATTTCCGGGGACAGCGCTGCCAGCTTGTGGTCGAGGCTGTGCAGCACCAGCACGTCGCTGGCCGCCGTCCCGGCGAGCACCACCGGGATCATGGCGCGCAGCAGTGGCAGGTCGTCGGCGCGCAGTACCTGATAACCACTGGCAGGCGCCTGGGGGCTGCAACCGACCAGGCTGGCGGTGGCCAGGAAGGCGCTTGCGCCCAGGCTGAAACGCAGCAAGTCGCGGCGATGCATGGCGCAGGTCTCAGCGGATGAACAGTTTGTAGACCAGGCGCTGCAAGGCCTTGCCATACGGTGGGTAGATCAGGCGCGCCGCATTCAGGCGCTGCTTGGCAAGCACTGCCTTGGCCTTGCTGAAGGTCAGGAAGCCCTCGTGGCCGTGGTAGTGGCCCATGCCGGAAGGGCCGATGCCGCCGAAGGGCAAGTCGTCCTGGGCCACATGCAGCAGGGTGTCGTTGAGGCATACGCCGCCCGAATGGCTGTGCTGCAACACATGTTCCTGCTCGGCACGGGCGTAGCCAAAGTAGTACAGCGCCAAGGGGCGCGGGCGCTGGTTGATGTAGGCCAGCGCATCGTCGAGGCTGTCGTAGGGGACCAGCGGCAGAAGCGGGCCGAAGATCTCGTCCTGCATGACGTGCATGTCGTCGTTCACCTGCAGCAGCAGGTGCGGCGGCAAGCGCCTGCCCTGGCGCGGCTCGTCGGGGTACAGGTCGACTACCCGGGCGCCTTTGGCGCGGGCGTCGTCCAGCAGCTGCTGCAGGCGCTGCAACTGCCGTGGGTTGATGATGGCGCTGTAGTCGGGATTGTCGGCAATACGCGGGTAGAAACGGTGAACCGCATCGCTGTAGGCATCGCTGAAGGCTTCGAGGCGCTCGCGTGGCACCAGTACGTAGTCGGGGGCCACGCAGGTCTGGCCGGCGTTGAGGGTCTTGCCGAAGGCGATGCGCTCGGCGGCAGCGTCCAGCGGTACGCTGGCCGAAACGATGGCCGGCGACTTGCCGCCCAGCTCGAGCGTCACCGGGGTCAGGTTTTGCGCGGCGGCCAGCATGACCTGGCGACCGACGCTGGTGGCGCCGGTGAACAGCAGGTGATCGAAGGGCAGCCTGGCGAATGCCTGGCCCACCGCCACTTCGCCCAGCACCACGCTGACCAGGTCCTCAGGGAACACCCGCTCCAGCAAGGTCTTCAGCGCCTGGGCACTGGCCGGCGTGGCCTCGCTGAGCTTGAGCATCACGCGATTGCCCGCGGCCAGGGCGCAGGTCAGCGGGCCGATGGCGAGGAACAACGGGTAGTTCCACGGCACGATGATGCCCACCACCCCCAGCGGCTGGTACAGCACGCGCGCACTGGCGGGCTGGAAGGCCAGGCCGACTGCTCTTCTGGCCGGGCGCATCCATCGCCGCAGGTGGCGTTCGGCATGGCGGATGCCTTGTACAGAAGGCAGCAGCTCGGCCAGCAAGGTTTCATCTGCGCTGCGCCCGGAGAAATCCGTGTCGATGGCTTCGATCAGTTGCTGCTGATCCGCCAGCAACGCTTCGCGCAAGCTTTTCAGCCACTGCCGCCGTTGCGCCGCCGGTGGCATCGGGTTGCCGGTGAACGCCTTGCGCTGGGCGGCGAACGTCGCTTCCAGGTCGGTGTCGGAATGCACAGGAGGCAAGGCGATAGGCGAGGTCACGGTGGCATCCCCTCTGGGTTGAGAATGTCTAGAGCCTATACTCTAATTCGTACCATGGTGCGACTTTTTTCCCGGTACCGAGCGGTGCATCCGGGGCGTGTTACACCGTAAGATGAGCCATTATCGAAAGCCTTCAGACTGGGAGCTGAGCATGGCCCCGCGCATGAAGACCCGCGAACGCATCGTGCAGAACAGCCTGGAGCTGTTCAACCAGCAGGGCGAGCGCAGCGTCAGTACCAACCACATTGCCGCGCACATGGAAATGTCGCCCGGCAACCTGTACTACCACTTCCCCAACAAGCAGGCGATCATCGCGCTGCTGTTCAGCCAGTACGAAGAACTGGTGGACAGCTTCCTGCGCCCGCCGCAAGGGCGCGTGGCCACGGTGGAAGACAAGCGCTTCTACCTCAAGGCGCTGCTGGCGGCGATGTGGAACTACCGCTTCCTGCACCGCGATCTGGAGCACCTGCTGGACAGCGACGCCGAACTCGCCGCCCGCTACCGGCGTTTTTCCGAGCGCTGCCTGCGCCAGGGCCAGGCGATCTACCGCGGTTTCGTCGATGCCGGCATCCTGGCCATGGAGCCTGCGCAGATCGAATCGCTGACCATCAACGCCTGGATCGTGCTGACGTCCTGGGTCCGTTTTCTCAGTACCACGCGCGAGCATTCCGCCCACCTGGGTGAAGAAGCCTTCAAGCGCGGCGTCTATCAGGTGCTGGTGCTGGAGCTCGGCTTCGTTACCAATAGCGCGCGCAGTGCCGTGGACGCGTTGTGCCAGGAATTCCACGTTCCCTTCAACCAGGCCCTGGAACAGTAACCAGGGTCTTCGTGCAATCGATCAGGAGACTGTCATGCCCCTTGCGCAATTGATCACCCCGCAGCAGCTGGCCGAGCGTCTGGACTCGCCCAAACTGGTGATCCTGGATTGTCGTTTTGCCCTGGAGGATGCGGATTACGGCCAGCGTAGCTATGCCGAGGGGCATATCGCCGGGGCGCACTTTGCCGACCTGGAAAGGGATTTGAGCGGGCCGGTGAGCAAGGGACGAACCGGGCGCCACCCACTGCCCGATCCGCAGCGTCTGGTCGAGCGGTTGCGCGAGTGGGGACTGGACGACGACAGCGAGGTGGTGCTCTACGACGATGGCCCCGGTGCCTTTGCCGCACGTGCCTGGTGGCTGTTGGTCTGGCTGGGCAAGCGCAGTGACGTGTCCATTCTCGAGGGTGGCCTCAAGGCCTGGCACGCGGCGCATCTACCGTTGAGCCTCGATGCACCGGTCAAGCGAGAGGGTTCGTTCAACGGCAAGCCGGACCCCAAGCTGCTGATCGATGCCGAGCACCTGCTCAAGCGTCTGGACAGCCCTGAGCTGACCTTGATCGATGCGCGTGCCTTGCCGCGGTTTCGCGGTGAAGTGGAGCCGATCGACCCGGTTGCCGGGCATATTCCGGGTGCGCAATGTGCAGCCTTTACCGACAACCTGGACGCCCAGGGGCGTTTCCTGGCGCCGGAGCAGCTCAAGCAGCGCTTTGCTGAAAAGCTCGCCGGGCGCGAGCCAGAGCAGTTGGTCGCGTATTGCGGGTCGGGGGTAACGGCCTGCCATAACCTGTTCGCCCTGGCGTTGGCGGGGTATCCACTGGGTCGGTTGTATGCCGGGTCGTGGAGCGAGTGGATCAATGATCCGAAGCGCGGTGTGGCGACGGGGGAGTAAGCAGGTCTGGCCTCATCGCCGGCAAGCCGGCTCCCACAGGGGTTCCAGCGTTTTCAGAAACATCTGTGGGAGCCGGCTTGCCGGCGATGAGGCCAGTCGAGTTCTACCTGCCCTCGACCAGCCACTGCGGAATCCGCCGCTCCAGGTAGTAAGCCGGATTGCGCAGGCTGCCCTCGACAAACCCCACGTGCCCACCGCGGGCATGCAGTTCGAAATGCGTCTGAGGTGCCAGCTCGCTGACCGTGGGCAGGCTGTGGCCGGATACGAAAGGGTCATCGACGGCGTGGATGATCAGCGTTGGCGTGCGGTTCTCCCCCAGGTAATAACGGCTCGATGACCGGCGATAGTAGTCGTGGGCATCGCTGAAACCGTTGAGCGGTGCGGTGACCTTGCCGTCGAAGTCCCAAAAGGTACGCAAGTTGCGCAACGGCCCCAGGCGGTCGAGTGCAGCCAGGCCCTCATGATGCCCCTGCGCTCGGAAGTGCTGCTGCTTCGACTGCACATACGCCATCATCTCGCGCATGAAATGGGCCTGATAGACCTTGGAAAAACCTTGCCCGATACGGTCGGCGCACTGGTCGAGGCGAAAGGGCACCGAAACCGCCACCGCCGCTTCCAGCTGGCTGGCACAACCGCTTTCGCCCAAGTATTTGAGCAGTACATTGCCGCCCAGCGAATAACCCACGGCATACAGCGGTGCCAATGGACGTTCGGCGCGCAGGTGGGCGACCACCTCGGCCAGGTCCTCGCTGGCGCCGGAATGGTAGCTGCGGGCCAGCAGGTTGGGCTCGCCCGAGCAGCCGCGCCAGTTCACCGCCACGCTGGCCCAGCCACGCGCCTGCAGCGCCTGCTGCAAGCCTTTGACATAGGGTGAGTGGGACGAGCCGGTCAGGCCATGCAGCACCAGCACCAGCGGCGCATCGGCCAGGTGCGGGCCATGCCAGTCGAGGTCGAGGAAGTCGCCATCGGCCAGCCACAGGCGCTCGCGGTTGCGCTCGAGCGCGGGCAGCTTTCGCCACAGCGGGCCCCACAGGGTCTGCAAGTGGGGGTTGGACAGGCCGATGGCCGGGCGGAAGGTGGCAGTGAGACTGGGCATGCTGGGCGACTCGTGTTGTGCCTGCCTAGAGTGCCATGAAACCTCACCGCCGTATCTGCGCTATTGGTCGGTTGAGCTCCGCTGCCACAGCGCGTAGTGCACCTGTCCGGTCTTCTTCTCGCGGTGCAGGCGCCAGTTGCCCGGCAGTTGCAGGGTCGAAGGGGCCGCTTCGCTTTCGGTGTAGATCCAGGCCTGGTCGCGCAGCCACTGGTTCTGCTCCAGCAGGTTGCAGACATTGGCCAGCAGGTCCTGGTGGAACGGCGGGTCGAGGAACACCAGGTCGAACTGCTGCTTGGCCGGGCCTTGCAGGTAGCGCAGGGCGTCGGTCTGCAGGATCTGCCCGCGCGGGCAGCGCAGGAGTTCCAGGTTGTTCTTCAGGTTACCGATCGCTGCCGGGTTGCTGTCCAGCGCCACGGCATCCTCGGCGCCGCGGGACAATGCCTCGAGCACCAGGGCGCCGCTGCCGGTGAAGGCATCCAGCACCCGGGCGCCTTCGATATGAGGCGCCAGCCAGTTGAACAGGGTTTCGCGCACGCGGTCGGGCGTTGGCCGCAGGCCTTCGCCTTCCGGTACCGCCAGACGGCGGCTGCGCCATTCGCCGGCGATGATGCGCAGGTGACCCTGGCCCTTGCTTTGGCCCGATTGGGGGCGGGCGGGAGGGTTGGATCTAGGCATTAGTGCTCCGGTACGCCGAGCGCTTGCTCGGCAGGTTTGTCAGTGGGGGCTGGCAGCGGTTTCTGCTGCACGCTTGGGCCAACGGTGACGATCACCAGCTTGTCGGCTGCCAGGTGTTTGTTCATGGCTGTCTTGACCTGCTCGACCGTGAGCGCCTGGGACTGCTGCATGAAGTCCTCCAGCCAGGTCAGCGGCAGGTTGTAGAAGCCGATGGCGCCCAGTTGGCCGACGATGCTCGCATTGCTGGCGTTGGACAGCGGGAAGCTGCCGGCCAGTTCGCGCTTGGCGTCGTCCAGCTCCTGCTGGGTCGGACCGCTTTTCAGGTAATCGGCAAGAATATCCTCAACCAGCTTGAGCGTACCTTCGCTGAGCTCGGCACGGGTCTGCAGGTTGATCATGAACGGGCCGCGTACCTGCATCGGGCTGAATACCGAGTACACGCCATAGGTCAGGCCGCGTTTTTCCCGTACTTCACTCATCAAGCGCGTGCCGAAGGCGCCGCCACCGAGAATCTGGTTGCCCAGCGACAGGGCTGGCCAGTCCGGGTCCTGGCGGTCGATGCCGAGCTCGGCGAGCATCAGGTGCGTCTGCTTGCTCGGGAAGTCGATGTGGGTGATGCCTGCCTTGGGCGCTACCGGTTGGGCCGGTGCCGCCAGTGCCGGGCCTTTCGGCAGGGCGGCGGATACCTGGGCGGCAACGGCTTCGGCTTCCTCGCGGCTGAGGTCGCCGACCAGGGCGATCACGGCGTTGCCGGCAGCATAAGCCTTGGCGTGGAAGGCGCGCAGTTGCTCCAGGGTGATGCCCGGGATGCTCTCGGCAGTGCCATCGCTGGGCTGGCCGTAGGGGTGGTCGCCGTAGAGCTTGGCGAACAGGGCCTTGCCACCGATCTTGCCGGGGTTCTGCTTTTCATACTCGAAGCCGGCCAGCAGCTGGTTCTTGATGCGCTTGAGCGCATCTTCCGGGAAGGTCGGCTGGCCGGCCACCTCGGCGAACAGCTTGAGCGCGGGCTCGCGTTTGTCCTTGGCGCTCAGGCTGCGCAGCGAGGCCACGGCCATGTCGCGGTAGGACCCGTTGCCAAAGTCCGCGCCGAGGCCCTCGAAGCCTTCGGCAATGGCGGTCACGTCCTTGCCGGCCACGCCCTCGTTGAGCATGGCGTTGGTCAGGCTGGCCAGGCCGGGCGTCTTGCCGTCCTGGCTGCTGCCTGCGGCGAAGGTCACGCGCAGGTCGAACATCGGCAGCTCGCGGGCCTCGACGAACAGCACCCGGGCGCCTTCGGCGGTGGTCCAGTTCTGGATGTTCAGCTGGCGCCGGCTCGGTGCCTTGCCGTCCAGTTCGGCCAGCGATTGCAGGGTGTTGGCCGAGCGGGCGGCACTGCTGTCGGCCTCGGAGTGAGCCGGGCGCGCCAGGACGGCGGCCACTGCCACCACCAGCGCGATGATGCCCGCGCCGATCAGGGTGTAACGTGGTGCGCTGCGATCACTCATGAGCGGACTCCTCGGGCAGTACATGGGCAACGCTCAGGCGTTCGCGGGTGAAGTAGGTGCGTGCAGCGTTCTGGATATCCTCGGGGGTGACGCGCTTGAGTTCGTCCAGCTCGCTGTCGATCAACTTCCAGGACAGGCCAACGGTTTCCAGCTGGCCAATGGTCGTGGCCTGGCTGCTGATCGAGTCACGGTCGTAGACCAGGCCGGCAATCACCTGTGCGCGCACGCGCTCCAGCTCTTCGGCGCTGGGCGGGGTGGTCTTGAGTTCGTCGAGCAGCTGCCAGACGCCTTTTTCCACATCGGCCAGGGTTTTCTGCTTCTGCACGTTCGGCGTGGCCGAGATCAGGAACAGGCTGTCGCCGCGGGTAAAGGCGTTGTAGCTGGACGAGGCGCCGGCCACCAGTTCTTGACCACGTTCCAGGCGCGCCGGCAGGCGGGCGCTGTAGCCGCCGTCGAGCAACGCCGAGATCAGCCGCAGGGCGTGCACGGTGCGTGGGTCCTTGGCAGTGGCCAGGCCAGGCACGTTGAAGCCGTAGATCAGGCTCGGCAGCTGGGTGCGCACGTGCAGGCTCAGCTGGCGCAAGCCCGGTTCGGCAAGCTCGAGCGGCAGCTTGGCCGGCGGCACGCTGCGTTTGGGGATGGCGCCGAAGTACTTCTGTGCCAGGCCCTTGACCTCATCGGCGGTGACGTCGCCGACCACCACCAGGGTGGCATTGTTCGGTGCGTACCAGGACTCGTACCAGTGGCGCAGCTCCTCGACCTTCATCCGTTCGAGGTCAGCCATCCAGCCGATGGTCGGTGTGTGGTACCCACTGGCCGGGTAGGCCATGGCGCGGAACAGCTCGAAGGCTTTGGAGCTTGGCTGATCGTCGGTGCGCAGGCGGCGCTCTTCCTTGATCACTTCGATTTCCCGGGCGAACTCGTCAGCCGGCAGGCGCAGGCTGGCCAGGCGGTCGGCCTCCAGCTCGAAGGCCACCGGCAGGCGGTCACGGGCCAGGACCTGGTAGTAGGCGGTGTAGTCGTCGCTGGTAAAGGCGTTCTCTTCCGCGCCAAGGTCACGCAGGATGCGCGAGGCCTCGCCGGGACCGATCTTGGCGCTACCCTTGAACATCATGTGCTCGAGCGCGTGGGACAAGCCGGTCTGGCCCGGCGTCTCGTAGCTGGAGCCGACCTTGTACCAGATCTGCGAAACCACCACCGGCGCGCGGTGATCCTCTCGCACGACCACTTTGAGGCCGTTGTCGAGGATGAACTCGTGGGTGGGTTGCACATCGGCGGCGAAAGCCATGAGTGGCAGGCAGAGCGTGCTGAGCAGCAGGCCAGCGGCGCGGCGGGCTAGAGCATTCATAAGGTGTTTAACCTGTTCGGCGGCCCGCAGGGTTTAGCGTCGGCGGGCCAGGAGGTGCTAGGATACTGATCCGGTTGCCTGGCGACCATGCCTGTCGCCGTTCTGGCCTCCAGGCCCATTTAGACAAAACATTGCGCATGAACCAGCCGGATTCAAAATAGTCTGTTCTGCGTTTAGAGAATTCCCGATGCGCCACTGCTGGCCCATCGCTACCCTGAGATAGCCGTCTTCCATGTTTGGTTCCAACGACGACAAAAAAGCGCCGGCCGAGGCTGGCGAGAAAAAAGGCCTGTTCAGCTGGTTTCGCAAGAAGCCGCAGCAACCTGTCGCCGAACAGCCACAAACGCCTGAAGCTCAAGCTGCCGAGCCGGTAGCCGCGCAGCCCGCCGTCGAGCTGCCTGAAGCCGCTCCGGCAGCGCCGGCGGCTGCCGAAGCCCCTGCTGTTCCTGCTGTTCCTGCTGCCCCTGAGGCGCCGCGCACAGTGCAGTATGAGCCGATAGCGGCCCCTGAGCCTGTGCCAGTCACTGTCCCTGCGCCAGCCGCCATTCCTGAACCTGTACATCAGGCCCCTGTGGAAGCGGACTTGCCCGCGAATGCGGAGCCTGCCCCAGCACAGGTCGAAAGTCCGCCGCCGGTCGTTGCAGCCCCTGAAATCCCGGTTGCTCGCCCCGTTGAGCCGCCCGTCAGCAACCTGGTCCTGCCCGTTGCCGAAGAGCCTGTCGCCCTGGTCCCTGACCTCGAGCCCAAGGCTCCTCCGGCGATTCCTGAGCGCCCGGCGCCAGAGCCCGTCGCTACCGTAGCTGCGGCCCCGGCAGTCGTAGAGCCTGTAGTCGCGTCTTCAGCCGTCATCGAGCCTGAGCCGGCTCCGGTGGTCGCTGCCCCTGCCGCCACCGAACAGTCCAAGCCCGGCTTCTTCGCGCGCCTCAAGCAAGGCCTGTCGAAGACCAGCGCCAGTATCGGCGAGGGCATGGCCAGCCTGTTCCTGGGCAAGAAGGTCATCGATGACGACCTGCTCGACGAG
>Ga0160475_100581_pt1 | contig 11751 bp, 22 predicted proteins | sample HID1975M_E11MG_FD_108254 | JGI IMG/M metagenome (GOLD analysis project Ga0160475, IMG submission 108254) | Enriched soil microbial communities from UW Madison campus, WI, USA - HID1975M_E11 MG | ecosystem: Environmental > Terrestrial > Soil > Unclassified | place: USA: Madison, Wisconsin... | reverse complement strand
TAGAAGCTATGCGTCAATTTTAAGAGATACAATATATCCTAGTGAGTGTGTTATTGTTTTGAGTAATGCATATAAGTTTGAGGCGAATCGTGTTCTGCTAAAAAAATGGAAAATAGTAGATTTAAGTAATGGGTACTTTCCATGCCCAGAAGTAGAGAGTTATTTTTATAGTGATCAGGATCAAAAGTCTGAAGTTAAATAGCCTTCCATAAACTCAGCCCTCGATTCATCATCCAGTACAGCCTGTTAAATAGCGAGGGCGCTGGCTGGCAGCGCCGGAGTGTCAGGCGGCTTTCACCAGTGCCTCAATCACACGCTGTCCCGCAAGGGGCGGTACCGCATTGCCGGCCATGTGCATGGTTAGCCGGTGGTTATCCGGCCGTAAGGTGTCAGCGGGGAACGACATCGCGGCCAGCGCCTCGGTGGCGCTGAGCATTCGCATACGGTCACCGTCGACCAAGGCCCAGCGGTCCAGGGTGGTGATGGTGCCGATCGGCCGGTTGATGTCTCGGCCGGTGGTGCCGGAACCCTTGCCGTAGTAGGGCATGATGAATCGGTCGCCGAAGCGCTGGCGGCCGTTGCGCACTCGGTCGAGGGTGGCCTGGGCCCGGCCAGGCTTCTCGATTTGCGACCAGCGCCCGGCGTCGAAGTCGAGGAAGCTGGCGGCGGGCACATGTCGCTCCTGGGGCAGCTGCAGCATCAGCGGGGCCTTGCTGCGGGTCAGTACCATGAACAGGCGCACCCGGTGCTGCGGCACGCCCAGGTCGGCACAGTCGACGATATGCGGTGCCGCCTGATACCCAAGCGCCTGAACTGCCTGTAGCCAAGCCGGGTAGAGCACCCAGTCGGTGAACTCCGGCACGTTCTCGATCACTGCTGCCTGCGGCTTGTGGAATTCCAGGGCCGCTACAGGCGCCCAGGCCGTCGAGCGCGATGCGTCGTGTTCAGGGTTGCCCGACTTCTTGCCGCGGGCTTTGGCGTGGCCCTGGCAGCAGGGCGAGGCGAGCAGGATATCGTGTGCCGGTACCTGTTCCCAACGAGCCTGGTGCAGATCCTGGCACACGTGCTCGGTGTTGGGGTGGTTGGCCGCATGCCACTTCACGGCATCAGGCCAGTGGTTTGCCGCCCAGAGAACATGGACGCCTGCGGCGCGCGCGCCGGTGCTCCATCCGCCAAGACCGGCGAACAGGTCGATTGCTGTGGTCATGAGATGATCCCGTGTATAGACTCTGGAAATTTGCAGGGGGTAATCTATGGGTTATAAAGAATTGAATACGTTCGCGTTTTTCAATTTGTCCGCAAAAAGATATTTAGGTATCGCTGAAAAATTGGAGTCTGGTTACGCTTTAGACTTGATGAGCGTAATGGTTATGAGTGCATTTTCGGTTGAGGCGTATCTGAATCATTTAGGTGCGAAGAAATTTAGTGACTGGTTCTCTTCTAAGGAAAAGAAGTCTGTATGGGAGAAGTACAAAATTCTCAGAAAGGCCGTGGGGCTGCCCCCGTCAAGCCTTCAGGATGCCTATCCAGATGTTGCTGCTGTAATGGATTTTAGAAATGGAATGGCGCATGGTCGAACTGAAAAACATGCGTTTTCTTTCCCTGTTGAAGGGGAAGTTGAATCCTGTCTGGATAATCCTGTGGGCTGGCAGTTACACTTAGAGCACTCAATTGTCAGCAAGCGCTTCATTGCTTGTCAGGAGCTTGTGAAAGAGCTGCATGCAGCGGCAGGACTTGGAAACTATCCCTTCGCTACCTTGGCTAGTGCAGCGTCCGTCGAACCTTTTGAAGGCTTATAAGCACCGCAGCGGAAGGCGCTGGCGGGCAGCGCCGGAGGGTCAGGCCGGATCGGCGAGAGGCAGCGGCACCTGGGCCTGATCGGCGGAGCCGGCAGGGCGAACGGTGTTGAACCCTGTCTCAACCGCCGCCAAGTGTTCGATCCAGTGACTTTCTCGCTGGGTGATGTAGGCCGCTCGATTGGTACAACCCTCTGGGTAGGCGATCACCTCGAGCACTGAGAACTCCCAGTCGGTGATGTCGGAGCCGCCGAGCGCTGCGTGGAACTTGCAGCTGGTTGGGTTGCTCAAGTGCTGCCACCACCGCAGGGTGAATGGTTGCGTGGTCTGGCCGACGTAAATACGGTCGCTGGACTTCTGGCGCACCTGGTAGATCACCGGCGGCGAACGACCCTCGCTGGCCAGGCGGAACTCTGAAAGGTCACGGAACTTGGCCGCCGCCTGGCACGCCTCAGTGCAGTAGTCGTGGCTTTTCGTTTCGGTGTGCGGGTCGTTGTATTTGTCGATCAATTTGAAGACGGTGCCGCACTCCTTGCATGGCCTGTTTTCGAAGCGACCCAGCAGGTAGGTGTCGTGTTCGTCGATCGGCTGGATGTGCAGTAGATATTCGTGCGCGTCCATGTCCTTGCGAAGCACGCGCGATGGGAACTGGCGCTCGTATTGCTCCTCGACAACGGCTTTCGCTGCTTTGCGGTCGGTCGCTTCAACCATTCCGCTGAACACTGGTGGCCAAGCCCATTCAGCCTCTCCATGTGCGCTGGTGGCCGGGCGGCGCCCCTTGATCTGGTAGTAGAACTTCGCCATGGCTTTCTCCATGCATACGCCGCCCTCCGTGGCCGGATGCGGCATGGTGGCAATTTGGTTTGGGATGGGGTATTACGGGTGACCGGCATGGTGTCGGACACAGGGAGTCGATTAATGGATAAGGTGGATTTCGCTCAGGATTTCGAGAGCTTTAAGCGCGAAATAGGCCCAAGGAAATTTGATGTCGAGGAGGCTGTCGATGGCCTTCTCAAGTTGGCCGCCAGATGGGAAGAGCTCGGCAAGAGGACCTTGGACGGTAGGGTTTCTGTCAGCTCGTTGCCTGAACAGAACCGAATCGAAGGCGAGGTGCTTGGTAAGAAGTTCTTCATCGCTTATGCTCCATTCGGCCTAAGTGGCGATGGAGCCCTGGAAGTAGCATTGGGTATTAGAGATCTAGTGACCGGGGAGCCCGTCGAGCTGAACAGGTTCCTGTTGTCGTCGAGTGGATCATTTTACGCTCTGGACGGCGGCCTTTTGCTCAACATGGACTATCGAGATTCTGCTAAACAGGCTCTGATAGCCATAACTCGCCGAGTGCTCAGCGCGCCTTCTAAGTTGTAGGCGTTTGAATTAAGCGCGCTCTGCAAGCAGGATCAGGCCAGTATCTTCCGGGTCGTCGCCGATCTCCAGGCCGGGCGCGCGCAGCTCGCGGCTCAGCCTGAACTGGTCGAGCTTGCGCACCACAGAACTCGAAAGCTTGATTTCGTGGCGCGGCGCACTGAGGAAGTGGCGGGCCGCTTCAGGCCCTAATTCATGGATGCGGTGGATCAGCAGGGTCATGGCCTCGCCGTTTTCCTCGACTTCGGCCCATTGCATGATCTCGGCCAGGGCCTGGCGGGTGCCTGCGCGGGCTTTCATGCGCAGTTCTTCGATCCCGGCGTTGGCCTCTTTCTTCTTGCGCTTCTCGTCACGCTGCTGCTGCGTCAGAGCCATCGTCGCCTCCATTGCGCACGAAGGTGGCGCCCGGCCCGATGTCGAGCAGATCGCACACCCGGTTGATGATCTTGAGCGCGGCGTCGAACACCTTGTCGTCGTCCGGCTCGCGGGCCAGGCGCTTCAGGTTCGGCTGGTGCTCCAGGCAGACTTTGTCGACCAGGCGCCGGGCCAGCCTGCGCAGATGGTCGGCGCTGTCGTGCTCCCGCAGGCTCAGGGCGAAGGCCAGGGCCACATCGTCAGGCCGGTACTGGCCGCCGCTGCGGGTGTTGTACAGCTTCTTGACGGGCCGATTCATCCAGGCCGGCAGGGTTACGACTCCAGAGGGTGCTTTCTGCATGTCTGTGCTCCGTGAGGCCGCTGGGCGGCAGGTGTAACTGTTCTTGCCGTCGGCGCTGGCGGACGAGGGTGCTGAGCCGTTTCATTTCCGTGCGCGAGCCAGCGGAAAATCGATGGCGTTTCGTTCGATGATCTTCACCATGGTTCCGTAGTTGATTCCGAGCCGATCGGATACCTGGGCGCGGTGCAGGCCTTCGTCTCGCAGGGCGCAGATCCGCTCAACGAGCTTCAGTTCTTCGATGCGCTTCTGGTTGCGATGGATCTGGCGCTCAACCTCGCGCTTGTGGGTTCCTGAGCTCTTCCGCTCAGGCCGGCGAAACACGAAATTTCCTTCTCGTGAGGCTCGGAATAGGGCCTGCTTGGAATATCCTGTGGCCTCGTGAACCTGCTGGCAGGTCATGGTCTTGGCCATCTTGCGGATCTCGGCCAGCTGGGAGAGGCGCTTGACCACGCGCGGGTCTTCTTTCTTCTCCGGCGCCGCGCGGATCACCTCGACATCGCGGTGCGGCCGAGGCGGAACGTATTGGAAGCCATCGAGCACAACGATGCTCCCTCCAGATGTGAAGAAGGCCGCTTTGGCGGCCTCCAGGTCGATTGATGGGTTCATGCTGACCTCACTTGATGCGGATTGAGCTCTCGCCGCGCTCCAAATGCGCCCAGGCTGGCTCAGGTATCAGTTCGTGTTCGCAGTCTTCGCCGGCGGCCATGCGCTTGCGGACGGCTTCGTTGTGCTCGCGGTCGGCCTTGAGCTTGGCGGCGATGGCGTTCTTGTCCGGTTCGATCTTGGTTTTGACTGACGTCAGATCGTCCGGAACCGCCTGCTCGTTGTCGACGATTACCCTCTCTTTGCCGGCGACTAGGCTGATGGTGAACAGCGGGCGCTTGATCGACTTGATGTTGGCGGCGTCCATGTTCCGGCGCAGGTAGTCGGTGATCGCCGTCACGCTGTTGGCTTTGACCCGCTTAAGATCGTTCAGTCGGTCGATCTCGGCGTCAATCGCGCTGATGTCACCCTCGATGTTGCGGCGCAGCATCACGATGTTGTCGGCCTTCACCTCGAATTCGCCCTGGATGCCGGCCATGGTGTCCTGAATGGCCTGCTTGAGGCCTTCGTCGTCGGTGTCGCACATGGCGGCCAGTTCGGCCATCTGGCCGGTGAGCGCATAGAGCTGGGTCATGCTGCAGCCTCCTGTGGCTTGCCGGCTTCAAGGTTCTTCAGTTCCAGCGAGATCCGCGCAGCTCCTTTCTCGTCCTTGCGGCCGATGAGCTTGCGCACGGCGTGGTCGTGGATTTTCTTGCGCTCATGCGGCGTCACCGCCTTCTTCATGGTCTCGATCGTGTCCTTGATGAAGTCCAGCCGCTCCTGCTGCTGGCGTTCAATCTCGGCCTGGCGGTCTTCCGCCTGCTCGATCGCCTGCTCGGCCTGCAGCTGCTGCACGTAGTTAACGTCATCGAACATGCCCAGGAACACATCGGCGCTGAAGCCGAGCATGGACAGAGCCTTCTTGATAGCGTCCGTGAGCGACTTCTTCGGCGCCTCGCCGTCAGTGGTCATGCCGTAGTTGGTCTTGTATTGGTAGCGCGTGCAGCCGTACTGCTCGATCTCGCCGCGCTGGCCGTCCTGCACGAACCAAAGGCAGATCTTCACGGTATGGCCAATCTCGCGACCGATGCAGGTGCGCTTGTCGCCTTCGCCGGCGTAGATCTCGTGGCCATCGTCGAAGCGCTCTTCAATGATCTTCCAGCCCCACCCGATGCCGACCGGACCGAACAGCTCGGTCGCCTTCATGACCATCGCGGTGCCGTTTAGGCTGGTGATCTGCTGGCCGCCGACCTTGGCGTCCTTGGTGAATCGGGTGTCGGTCGTCTGGACCTTCTCCCAGATGCGCATGTTGGTAGTGGACATTGGAAAACCTCGCGCCAGGCCGGCGCCCTCAGTTGGAATAGGGGGAATGCCAGGTCACCCAGATTGGAGGTACGCTCCAGGCCCTGGCTGCGGTGGATGGTTGCGCGCTCTCGCCGCTTACGCTCCCGATGGGGTACGGTTATCCCGAAGGCCCGCCGTGCGCCGGGTGTGAATTCAGGAAGTGATGCTGCCGGCCAGGGCGCTCAGGAGGAGCCAGCCGGTGCAGAAGGTGAGGGCGATGAAGGAGCCGCGCCAGTTGGCGAAGCGGCGTGCACGCCGGTAACCGGTCATGGGTCGTGTCTACCTGCGCCATTGCACTTGTGGCAGCTGCTCGTAGAGCCGTGATAGGGGCCTGAGAAGTGAAGGGTTCCTGACCCTTTGCACGTCGTGCAGGCGACTTTATTGCGCTCCCGCTCCAGTTGCTTGCGAAGATCACCCAGCTCGCTATCGCGTGGGTCGCCTGCAGGGGTGTGGAAGGCCATGCCGACGTTCTCAGCCCAGCCAGTCACATCTTCTGCGATGGCACGGATCTGCTCTGGCGTCGCGGCAACACCGTGCTCTTCAAAGGCCTCCGCAAGCCCTTCGGCGTAGTAGTCGGTCCGTGAGTAGCTCATGCCCGCACCTCATACCCGACCGTCCACTCGCCGCAGATGCAGGCTCGGCATTTCCATGCCTGGGGGTTCTCGATGCTGGCCAGCGCAGCCTCATTCACCGCGGCGGCGAACGTAGACCCCTTGAACAGCATCAGCACCCGGTCGGCCGGCATGGCCTGAGCCTCGGGCAGTTCGGCGATCTGCTCGTCGATGAGCGTTTGAACGATTGGCGTGGTCATGCAACCTCCTTGCGCCCATCAACGATCTTGTTGAGGCGCCCGCAGTAGTGGTTGAACTCTTCGATAGTGATGCGCTGGTCGGCCAGCATTTCGGTGAGGAGCTTCTGCACCATCACTTGCCAGCTCAGGTCGGTGCCGGGGTGTGCCAGGGCGTCGAGCTCTTCGTCGATCAGGACGTGCGGGCTTCTCATTGCGCGTCCTCGGCCTGGGCCAGCACTCCCTCTTTCGCGAAGGGCTTGAGCAGCGTCCTGGCGATCTCCTGCAGCATGGATTCAGGGTTTGGCACGTTCATAGCCTCGTCCGCTGCGGCAGCCGCGTCGCCGTACGATTTACAGCGCGCGGCCAGGACCAGGCGGCCCAGGACCGAGCCGCTTATGCCTGACTGGCCCAGCTGGCCCATCACGAACTCATCAACCGCCTGGGCGAAGCGCTCGAAGGTGACGCCCTGCTGCGGCCGCAGGCGGCGCTGAAACACGAAGTCGCGGCGCGCCATCAACTCAGCGATGCCGTCGTCGATCCAGATTTGCTCAGCTTCTTCCGCCGGGCTTTCGCTCACCGCCGGAGGCAACTGGTTGTCGTACTGCCATTGTGCTGCTCGAAGTGCGCCCATGGTCGCCTCCAGGTGGTGGGTTACTCGGTGGGTGGTGAAGGGAGGGGCTGCCAGTGGGTAACGCCGTTGCTCAGATACATCTTCGTGAAGAGCTGGTTGCCAGCCTCATCCAGCCCGGCGGTGACATCGCCGAAATAGTCTTGAATGTGCACCATGTCCATGCCGCCCTTTGGCCAGGCATGGCGCCCGGCGTGCGGCGAGGTGCCGTCGGCGTAAGCGAGAACAGAGTCATCCTGCAGCTCTGGCAGCCTGTCGCTGCACTTGATCCAGCCGCTCATGGCTCTTCTCCACGGCGCCGGCGCTCGGTTGCCATTTCCATATCCAAATTATGTCGCTCCTCGCTGATCAGCTCAGCTACGGCATTCTCGATTTGGGCCATGGCCTGCTCCGCGTCAGCGGCGCGGCGAATCATCACGCGTAGCAACTGAATGGCGGCATCAAGGCGCGTCGGGTAGACATGCGCCGAAAATCCGCCGGCTTCAGGTTCTTGAATCATGATCTGGCCGGAAACGCTCATTCCGCTCATTGGGTGATCCTCAGGACCGCATTGGCCAGGAGCCAGGCGCGGGTGACCAAACCCACCGTGAAAGGTGGCCTGGCGCCTGCCAATGCGGTCGAAGTGAAGGGAAGGGGATGTAGAGGCCGGGCGCTACCCCGGCAGCTGGCTTGGCGTGGACCCATCCAGCGGCGCAATTCGTTTACCCTCAGTGCGAGGGAAGGGACGTCCACAGGTGCTTCGGTAACCGCGCCCTGAGCTGGGCGCTACTCTGCATCGGGGTGTGATCTGGTAGCCGGGCTCACTAGAGCGACCTCCATCCTCCACGGATGGCGAGCTAAGCCTCAACGCCAGCTAAGTAGTAGGGCGGTGTCGACCCCGCCTTCCGTTCGCATGGCATTTACGCAACCCCTGGCGCCATCGCGAATGACCGCTTTAGGGTTAACACTGCTCCACCGACTACCAGATCACACTCCGATGCAGCCTGCGATGGGGAGCAGGGCATCGGGCAGTTAACGTCAGGCGGACGTGGCGCTGGTTGTCTCTTCCTCAGCTGACGCGGCCTCCTTGCCGCAAAGCGGGCAGTAGTTGGCGACCACAGAAACCGTTTTGTTCACGCGCTTCATGCCGCCGGTTTTCTTCGGCGCCATGTAGTGACCGGAAACCTCGACGCAATACCGCAGCTCGGCACGGCCTGTGCCCAGGTTGAAACAGAGGTTGCTGCCAGACGCACGCATGCTGAACGGCCCTGCGCCTGGCGTGTTTTCGGTGATCTGCTCGGTCACCATCTGTACCGCGTCATTGATGCAGGTGCAGCGCATCGTGTTGCCCTCCAGGGCGGTTGATTTCCCAGATGCCACTCATGGAATGGCACCTGGTGAAATCCCGGCCTCGCTACTGGCGACAGGCCGGGGTGTGGCGTCAGCGGTGATCGTCGTTTCGGGTGGGCCTACCATTTGGCCAATGCGCGGTGACATCGACGGCCCTACTTTCCGCTGCCTGTCATGGGTACGGGCGCGGCCTTCAGGCTTGCTGCGCCTCACGGGTGAATCGTCCGGTTACTTCATGACTAAATCTCCTATTGCTCGCTCACTGGGCAGGCAGTGGCCACCTATCGAATCTGGCGTTTCTCCCATTACCGCCGGGGTGGCGGGGCGCATTGCATGCCCGGGTCGTTCTCTCGGTTTAGGCGTTTCACCTTCGTCAGCCGTACAGGTTGTCCCTGTCGTGGGCAGCCTTTCGGGGCTGTCTGATCGCCGGTCGCCGGTAGAGGCAATGCGGTCTGTTGGTTGTTGCGCTGGCTGTTAAAGAGCGGTGGCCTGTGAGGGCCTCTGCAGTCCCTCGTGAGTGACTGCTTGAGGTGAAATTTAGCCAGGCGCTAAAGCCTAGTCAATAGCTTGGAGCTAAATTATTTTCGCTGGCCGACAAAATCCCATTCGGGACTATTTCTCGCTCCAGGTCTTTACCAGAGATTTAGCACTGAGCTATGCTCGCAATATTACTGTACGAATATACAGCTATCGAGGTAGGAGCTATGGCCAAGCAAAATAAGACGGCGTCCATTCAGCGCCAGGAAATGACCGGGCTAGAGCGGCTAGGGCTGCGCGTATCATCGATGATCAATCACCCTCTTGCGCAGATTCAACGCTGGGTGACGATCCATCGCCTGGACACGGACGGAGAGGAAGAGTGGGAGGAGGTGATGGCTGTGTTGGCCGACACGCCAGAGTTGGATCTGACTTTCAACGACGACGAGAGCGTAACGGTTCGCTGGGAGCGCAGCAGCGTGGAGAGCCGGGACGACTTCATCATCGAGGAGGACACCGAGCAGGAGGTCGAGGAGGTCGCACCATTTTGAGGGGCACAAAAAAGCCCGCTTCGTGCGGGCTTTCGTGAGACATACATCAGTTCGATCTGGCTGTCTTGATGTCGCTTATGATTTTCTGGGAAATCGCCTCGGCTTGCTCCTTGGTCATCGCGGACATCACTCCTTCCCAGGCTGACGAAGAAGTGTCGTAGGTTCGCGTGCCAATAAGTTTTTGCGATCTCAAATACGAGTATTCTGCACTTGAGTTGATCCACGCATTCCCCACCATGACGCCTGCACTGTAACGAGCGCCAGGAGTCAGGTATCTGAAGTTTGTGACGTTGATCTTGACGCATACGGCGTCGCTGTCGTCCCTCAGGGATGTCTTGTCACCGGCAACGTTGAAACCCGCGCGGCTGGCCTCAACTAGCAGCGCCTCATTCCATTCTTGCTTGAGGCGCTGCCAATCCTCGTTCTGTTGAACTTTGTTGTTCCCTTCAAGCGTGACAATCAGGTTTTTCTTTGCGGTATCTTGAATGACCAGCGTTTGGGTTCCCCCGCTTTTTACGGAAGCTGCGCATCCAGTGAGGGCCAATGCAGCAGAGGCGCAGGCGAAGAAGGCAAAGGATTTGAGGCCTTTCATTAAATTTCCATATCCCAAAGGTTGTTTTATGCAGTAGCCAATCACGGCTGTTAAGGGGGGGGGCGAATTTTCTGTGGAGCATTGACCCTCGAAGGGGTCACACAAGCTGAGCATTCCAAACCAGCAACACCCTAGCCTGGATGTATGTTTCCTCGCGTCGAATCATCCTGTCCTTGTGTTTCGGGTTGTCGGAAATCATCTCAAAGTACTCTTCGTCTGCGATTTGCAGGCGCTTGATGTACTCGTGGCCACCCCATGAGAAGTAGTAGATCCCGTCCCCTGCGAAGTCGCGGATGCTGACATCGACTATCAGCGGATCGCGGTTCTTGATCGTGGGAGCCATGGACTGGCCCCATCCGGTGACCAATTTCAGGTGGTAGTGCTCTTTGAACTCCACTCCCAGCTCGCGTAGATGCCTTGGGCTTACGCGCACGTCCTGCAGCATTTCTGGAAATTCATGGGTTTGCTCGCCGCCGCCCATGGCCCCACGTACGTCGTAGTGGGCAATCCACACCTCGTCACCCACAAGACCGGGTCGGTTGAAATCGGCTTTCACAATTCCACTCTCGCCAACCTCTGTCTCGACCGCTGGCTCGGCAGCCGCAGCCAGAAGTCTTTGCCGGGTCTCCTCTGGAATACCTTTCCCGCTTTTGGCGAGCATCTGTTTCACCAGGTCGGCAGCAGACAGCTTGCTGTCCAAGGCCTCGCCGTGCGGCATAGCGTCATCGCTTGCAGGAATTGAGTCGAACCAGCCTCGCGGCAATTTCTCCACTTCCTCAATCCGGCGCGCTACGTCGTCGCCCAGGTTCTTGGCCGTCTTGTCCGAAAGTATCTGGCTCAGGTGCGCAGGCGCCATCCCCCAGCGCTCCGCGCAGGATCCTTTCCTCTGGCTGCCAATTAGCTTGACCAGGTTGTGCTTTCGAATTTCGTAGATATCCATGGTGCGAAGAATGCCAGCGTTTAGCTCAGTGCTAAATGTGCGCAAAGCTAAATTCTCCTTGCTCAAGCATTAGCCATGAGCTAAATTCCGCCATATGTGTAAGGAGAACCCACATGAATGATCACCTCCGTGAATGGTTGGCCACCGCCACCTACGATCGCCGGCGGGACGTAGCTGCTGAGGCGAAGACCACTGTTGGCCATCTCTGGCAGCTCGCAGGTGGTCATCGGAAGGCCTCTGTTGATCTTGCTGAGCGCCTGCAGGACGCATCCGACGGCGAAATCACCATCGCCGGTCTGCGCCCAGACCTCATCCCGTTTGCACGCAAAGCGCTGAAGGGCGCGGCTTAATCAATTTCCTTAGCAAGGAGCAATCCCCGCATGTACGCCAACCCCAAACACCTGCATGACCGCGAGATCAAGGTCCGGGTCGACGAGGACACGTTCGAACTGATCCAGGCGCTGGCGAAATTCCATCGCACTCAGCGCGCTGTGCTCTGCCGTGAGCTTCTGGAAGCTCAGCTGGCCGCCCTGTCTTCGGAGAATACCGGCGATCAGCACGTGGCCTGAAGGCCCGTAGGAGGCCCCATGCCGATTGAAGAAATCGGACTGGACCAGGGACTGATGGAGCAGCTGGAGCGAGAAG
>Ga0160475_100575_pt1 | contig 11914 bp, 10 predicted proteins | sample HID1975M_E11MG_FD_108254 | JGI IMG/M metagenome (GOLD analysis project Ga0160475, IMG submission 108254) | Enriched soil microbial communities from UW Madison campus, WI, USA - HID1975M_E11 MG | ecosystem: Environmental > Terrestrial > Soil > Unclassified | place: USA: Madison, Wisconsin... | reverse complement strand
CTGGTCAAGCACGACGTGCTGGGCCTGCGTCGCGAGCGCGACAGACTGGAAGCCTCGCTGGGCGGCATCAAGGACATGCAGCGTCTGCCGGACGCGATCTTCGTCATCGATATCGGCCACGAAGACATCGCCATCAAGGAAGCCAAGAAGCTCGGCATCCCGGTGATCGCCGTGGTTGATACCAACTACAACCCGGAACTGGTCGACTACGCGATCCCGGGCAACGACGACGCCATCCGTGCCGTGCAGCTGTACGCCCGCGCCGCTGCCGACGCCGTGCTGGAAGGCAAGGCTGCTGCGCCGCACGCTGCCACCGTCCGCGAAGAAGAGTTCAGCGAAGCCGCTGCTGGCGAAGAAGCCAAGCCGGCCCGTCGCGCTCCGGCCAAGAAGGCTGCCGCTCCGGCCGCCGACGCTCCGGCTGCTGGCGAAGCCCAGGCCTGATCCAGGCCCACGGTGGGCGCCACGCGCCCACCGTTCCTGTCCGCTGCCGATGGCGCGACGACAGGACACTGTCACACGGGCCGGCCACCATGCCGGCCCAACCCCTTTCTTTCGTGAGGAAATCCCGTGGAAATCACTGCTTCCCTGGTCAAGGAACTGCGCGAGCGCACTGGCGCCGGCATGATGGAGTGCAAGAAGGCACTCGTCGAAAACGGCGGCAACATCGACGCCTCGGCCGAATGGCTGCGCAAGTCCGGCCTGGCCAAGGCCGACAAGAAGGCTGACCGCGTGGCTGCCGAAGGCATCATCGTGGCTGCACAGGACGGCAACAACGCCGTGCTGGTGGAAGTGAACTCGGAAACCGACTTCGTCGCCAAGGACAGCAACTTCCTGGACTTCACCAAGGCTGTTGGCGCGACCGCGCTGAGCTCGGGTGCTGCCGACATCGACGCGCTGAAGGCGGCCAAGCTGCCGACCGGCGAGACGATCGAAGAAGCCCGCGCCGCGGTGATTGCCAAGGTCGGCGAGAAGGTCGACGTGCGTCGCATCGTGCGTCTGGAGTCGACCAACAACGTCGCTGCCTACGTGCACGGCGGCCGCATCGGCGTGCTGGTTGAACTGGCCGGCGGCGACGCCGAGCTGGCCCGTGGCCTGGCCATGCACGTGGCTGCGATGAACCCGCCGCACAACAAGGCGGCCGATGTGCCGGCCGAGTTCGTTGCGAAGGAGAAGGAAATCGAGCTGGCCAAGATGACCGACAAGGACAAGGCCAAGCCGGCCGACATCCTGGAAAAGATCATCAGCGGCAAGATCGCCAAGATCGTGAACGAAGTGACGCTGTACGGCCAGCCGTACGTGCTGGACACCAACCAGTCGGTCGAGCAGGTGCTGAAGGCTGCCGGCGCGGACGTGGTGGGCTTCAAGCGTCTGGCCGTTGGCGAAGGCATCGAGAAGGTGGTGGAAGACTACGCCGCCGAAGTGATGAAGCAGGCCGGTCTGGCCTGATCCACTACGCCATCGCTTCGGCGATGGCGGGGTGATTCGCTTCAACGAAAAAACCCGGCTTCGGTCGGGTTTTTTTGTGGGTGGTGGTTTTTTTCGAAGCGTAAAGCGCAGGGCAAAAGCGCAGAGCCAAAGCGCAGAGCCAAAGCGCAGAGCTGGTTTCCTTGCTGCTTGCGGTTCTGTGAGGGCTGGCAGGCTTACCCCCTGCCGGGACACGCCGTGAACCCATCCATGGGGGCTCGTGGGCGCCATCCATGGCGCCCAACGGTCCCGGCAGGGGGTAAGCCTGCCAGCCCCGACTTGGTGTCGCTAACGGATGGATGGGAAACGGCGGAGCTGCGTTTTTGCCGTTTCTTGGGGTTGGTTGGTGCGGTTGGTGCGGCTGGTTTGGTTTGTTTGGATAGGGGGTGGGGTGTGGTTTGGGGTGGGTGTCGGGTGGGTTGGAGCAGCCGACCAACGGTCGGCTCTACCCCCTATCTCTCAACGAATTCACCATCCGATCTACCCACCTACCCACCCGCCGGCCGACCACGAACCAACCAACAACCAACCAATCACTCGCCAGCCGCCAACCCACAACAAACCGGCATCCAACCGCCCCAGGCTGCTGCAACTGCCTTCCCAACGCGCCCGCACCCTGTCGGGGGTTGGTGCGGGTGGGTTGGCGGGACCGTTGGGCGCCATGGATGGCGCCCACGAGCCTCCAGGGATGGATTCACGGCGTGTCCCGCCAACCCACCCGCACCGACCCAGCCCCCAGCACCGCGGCGCCGCAGTTGACGTTGCAGTTGACGTTGCAGTTGCAGTTGACGTCGCCGTAAAAAGCCGCGCGCCAGCGCATCAACTCACCCTCACCCCTTCGCCTGGAACGCAACCTCCTCGTACGGCTGCACCACCACCCAGCCCTCGCCGGCAAAGCGCATCTGCAGACTCTCGCCCGACCCGCGACCCACCAGCGTGCCCAGCGAAATGTCCGCCACGATCTCCGGCACCAGCGACCCCGACCAGGCCACCGTCGCGTTCGGATCGGTGAACACCGGACCCGTCTGCGCGTTCACCGGCAACGTCATCGGCTCGTAGTGCGACGTCATCGCCACGATCCCGTGCCCGCTCAACTGAATGTTGAACAGACCGCCCGACAGCATCCCCGCCACCTTCTTCATCATCGTGATCTTCGACGCGATCCCCGTCTCGAACGCCAGCACATCGTTGCCGTTCACGAAAATCGACTCCCCCGCCAGCCGCAGCAACGTCACCTGCTTGCCCGCGTCCGCCAGGTACACCCGCCCCTGGCCCTCCACCTTCATCAACTGCAGCCCCTCGCCGCTCACCATCTTCTTCAGCAGCGTGCCCAGCCCCTGCTCCAGCAGCCCCTGCCGGGTGAACTTCACCCCGCCCTTGCGCGCCACCATCGAACCGGCCTTCGCCCAGACCATCCCGTCCACCCGGACTTCCAGCATGTGCGGACTTTCCAGCTCGAACGCATCCGCGCTGACATCCTTCTCCTGGGTGGTGGACAAAAACTCCTGCAACGTCTTTACGGCCATGTCGTGCGTCATCCATGCAAGGGAGCGCGCATGGTAGCGCCCCTCCCCCTGCGCCGGGGAATGTGTTACCAAGGGCGCGATGACCCCGCCCGCCGCGATCTGCCCGTTGGTTTTGCAGCACGTGGCGCATCGGCAAACGCAGTGCCGACGCCCAATCGATCCGCCAACGCAAGTATCAACGCCCAAATCTGTGACGCACTCCATGTATTCTTGCCCCAACACACCAATAGCCATGCCATGCCTCCCGAGCTGACAGCCGCCCTGGCGCTCTGCCGCAACCTGCCCTCGCCGCCCGGTATTGCCCTGCGCATCATCGAACTGGCCCAGGACCCGGAAGCGGACATCACCACCGCCGCCGACATCATCGCCATCGACATGGCGCTGAGCGCGCGCATGCTGCGCATCGCCAACTCGCCGCTGTATGCCAGCCGCCGCCGCATCGAAAACCTCGGCCAGGCGCTGACCATGCTGGGCTTGAATGCCACCGTCAGCCTCGCGCTCGGCTTCACCGTCACCCAGGGCCTCACCGCGCCCGGCGACGGCCAGGACCTGCGCGAACGTGCGTGGCGGCGCAGCATTCTCAGCGCGCTGGCGGCCAGCCTGCTGGGCCAGGCCCGCGGCCTGCGCAAGGCCGAAGAACTGATGCTGGCCGGCCTGCTGCAGGACCTGGGCATCCTGGTGCTGGCCCAGGCCCAGCCGGACACCTACCTGCCGCTGCTGCGCCAGGCCGCCGACAACGACGCGCTGGTCGCGCTTGAGCGCGAACACCTGCAGTGCACCCATGCCGACGTCGGCGCCCTGATGGCCGAGCAGTGGGACCTGCCGCGCTACCTGGTGGACAGCATCGCCCGCAGCGAATCGCCTGCCGCGGCCGAAGACAATTTCCAGACCTGCGTGGCCCTGTCCGGTGCCGTGGCCGATATCTGGCTCAGCGCCGACGCCGACGCCGCGCGCGAGCACGCCCTGCACCTGGTCCACGAAAAACTGCAGCTGGACAGCGCCCAGTTCGACCAGGTGCTGGCCCGCATCAGTGACGCCCTGCCCGACATCAGCGCCCTGTTCGAAACGCCGCTGCTGTCGCCGTCGCGCGTGCAGCAGCTGATCGACCACGCCCAGGAGCTGGCGACCCTGCGCAACCTTCGCGAAATGCAGGATGCCGCACAGGCCCGGCAGCGCGCCGATGAGTTCGAAGCACGCGCCAACCGGTTGGCCGAACAGGCCCACCGCGACGCACTGACCGGCGTGCTCAACCGGCGCCAGCTGGAGGCCGTGCTGGAACAGGAATTCCTGCGCGCCACCCGCCATGGCTGGCCGCTGTCGGTGGCATTCATCGACCTGGATGACTTCAAGAAGATCAACGACGCCCACGGCCACCTGATGGGTGACCAGGTGCTGCGCGTGTTCGCCGGCAAGCTGCAGGAGCAGCTGCGCAACAGCGATACCGTGGCCCGCTTCGGCGGGGAGGAGTTCATCGCGCTGCTGCCCAACACCACCGAGCTGGTTGCCCTGGAAGTGGTGCGCCGGGTGCTGGCCAACATCGTCAATACGCCGATGGCCGAGGTGCCCGACGGCCCCCTGTTCGTGACCTTCTCGGCCGGGGTCGCCACGCAGGGCGGCTACGAGCGTTTCGCCGATGTTCAGGACCTGCTGAAGGCGGCCGACGACGTGCTTTACCGCTCCAAGAACCTGGGCCGCAACCGCGTCATCGCACGCTCCCCCGGGACGGCACCGGCGTGAACCGGATGCCCCTTCCCAGCGGGGAAGGGCCCGGGGCCTGCGCCGCAGCGCAGCAAAATAAACGCACGGGCAGACCCGGCTTCCAGTAGAATTCCCGCGTTTTCCACGCATCCAGAGGTCACCATGTCCAGTCTTGCCTATCGCCGCATCCTGCTGAAAGTTTCCGGGGAGGCGCTGATGGGAGACGAGGACTACGGCATCGACCCCAAGGTCATCAACCGCCTGGCCCGTGAAGTCATCGAAGCCCAGCAGGCCGGCGCGGAAGTGGCGCTGGTCATCGGCGGCGGCAACATCTTCCGCGGCGCCGGCCTGGCGGCCGGCGGCATGGACCGCGTCACCGGCGACCAGATGGGCATGCTGGCCACCGTGATCAACGCGCTGGCCATGCAGGACGCGCTGGAAAAGCTCGGCGCCAAGGCCCGCGTGATGAGCGCCATCAAGATCAACGACGTGTGCGAGGACTACATCCGCCGCCGCGCCATCCGTCACCTGGAAAAGGGCCGCCTGGTGATCTTCGCCGCCGGCGTCGGCAGCCCGTTCTTCACCACCGATTCGGGCGCTGCCCTGCGCGCCATCGAGATCGGCGCGGACCTGCTGCTGAAGGCCACCAAGGTCGACGGCGTGTACGACAAGGACCCCAACAAGTACAGCGACGCGGTCCGCTTCGACAGCCTGACCTACGACGAAGTGATCCGCCGCGGCCTGGAAGTGATGGACACCGCCGCCTTCGCCCTGGCGCGCGACAGCGACCTGCCGCTGCGCGTGTTCGACATGGGCCAGCCGGGCGAGCTGCTGAAGATCCTGCACGGCGACAACATCGGCACCCTGGTGCGCGGTCGCGACCAGGCTGCCTGAACAACGCAGTCATCCCGGCAGCCGGCCCGTGGCCGAGCCTGCCGGGTGCGCGTACCTGCGGGCGTCGGCCAACGCCCGGCCCCGATAAGGCGGGCAGCCCCCTTATTCGCCTATAATCGTCCGATTACCAGCTACATCCAGGATTCGGGCGATGCTCAACGAAATCAAGCAGGACGCGCAGACGCGCATGGCCAAGAGCATCGATGCTCTGAAGCACACCCTGACCTCCATCCGTACCGGCCGCGCCTCGCCGGCGCTGCTGGACCGCATCACGGTCAAGGCATACGGCACCGACACCCCGCTGAACCAGGTCGCCTCGATCAGCGTGTCCGAAGGCCATTCCCTGGTCATCACCCTGTTCGACAAGGGCATGATCAAGGACGTCGAGAAGGCCATCTACGCCTCCGACCTCGGCCTGACCCCCAACGTGGCCGGCACCGTGATCCGCCTCAACCTGCCGCCGCCGACCGAAGAACGTCGCCGCGAGCTGGGCAAGCAGGTGCAGAAGGAAGGCGAAGGCGCCAAGATCGCCATCCGCAACATCCGCCAGGACGCCAACAAGGCCATCGCCAGCCTGATCAAGGACAAGGCGATCAGCGAAGACGACAAGAAGCGCGGCGAAGACGACATCCAGAAGCTGACCGACAAGTCGATCAAGGACGTCGATAGTGTCGTGGCCGAAAAAGAAAAGGAACTGATGGCGGTCTGAGCCCCATGTCCCAGGCCCCGACCTCCAGCACCCCTGCGGCCATCCCGCGCCACGTTGCCATCATCATGGATGGCAACGGGCGGTGGGCGCAGAAGCGGCGCCGCCCGCGCCTGATCGGCCATCGGGCCGGTGCGCGCGCGGTCAACCGCACCATCGATTTCTGCCTGGAACGCGGCATCGCCGCGTTGACCCTGTTTGCCTTCTCCAGTGAGAACTGGGGCCGGCCAACCGACGAGGTCGACGCGCTGATGAAGCTGTTCCTCAATGCGCTCGACCGTGAAGTGGACGAGCTGCATCGGCGTGGCGTGCGCGTGCGCTTCATCGGCGAACGCGAACGCTTCGGCGCCGGACTGGTCAGCCGCATGCAGCTGGCCGAACAACGCACCGCCGACAACCGCGCCATGACCCTGAACATCGCCGCCAGCTATGGTGGTCGCCAGGACATCGCCCGCGCCGCGCGCGAGCTGGCCGCAGAGGTGGCCGCCGGGCGCCTGCTGCCCGAACAGATCGACGAAGCGATGCTGTCCAGCCGGGTCGCCCTGGCCGACCTGCCGCCCCCGGACCTGTTCATCCGTACCGGCGGCGACACCCGCATCAGCAATTTCCTGCTGTGGCAGCTGGCGTATACCGAATTGTGGTTCACCGACGTGCTGTGGCCCGAGTTCGACGCCGCCGTCCTGCAGCAGGCGCTCGACGCCTATGCCGCCCGTGAACGCCGCTTCGGCCTGACCAGCGCCCAGATCGCCGCCCTGGCCACCGAGACGTCCACCCCATGACCAAGACCCGAGTCATCGCCGCGCTGATCATGGCGCCGGTCGCCATCGCGGCCATCCTGCTGCTGCCCACCCAGTGGCTGGCCGCCGCCGCCGCCGCCGTGTTCCTGATCGGCCTGTGGGAATGGCTGAAGCTGGCCGACGTGGACGACACCCTCGCCCGCACCGTGCTGCTGGTGCTGAACCTGCTGCTGATGGTGCTGATGGTGTGGGCCGGCGACGGCTCGCTGGTGCTGTACCAGATCGCCGCACTGGTCGGCATCGGCTGGTGGCTGATGGCGCTGCTGTGGCTGCGCTTCTTCACCTTCGGCGCCAGCCCGAGCAGCCCCGCGCGTGCGCTGAAGCTGCTGGCCGGCACCCTGGCCATCGTGCCGGCGTGGGCCTCGCTGGTGCTGATCCATGCCAGCGGCAGCAACGGCCACCTGTGGCTGCTGACGGCACTGGCCGTGGTCTGGGCGGCCGATTCGGGCGCCTACTTCGCCGGTCGCACCTTCGGCCGCACCAAGCTGGCCCCGCGGATCAGCCCCAACAAGACCTGGGAAGGCCTGGGTGGCGGCATGGTGGCCGGGTTGGCGGTCGCGCTCGGCTTCGGCTACATGGCCGGCATCGACAACGCCCACGTGCTGGGCCTGGTCATCACCGCCGTGGTGACCGTGTTCGCCTCGGTACTGGGTGACCTGTACGAGAGCCTGATCAAGCGCCACGCCGGTGCCAAGGACTCGGGCCACATCATTCCCGGCCACGGTGGCGTGCTGGATCGCATCGACGGCGTGCTCGCCGCCCTGCCCGTGTTCGCACTGGGCAAGGAAATCTTCGGATTCTGAACATGGTCAGCGTTACCGCTCCCCGCCGGGTCGCCGTGTTCGGCGCCACCGGCTCGATCGGCGCATCGGCGCTGGATGTGATCGCGCGTCACCCCGACCGCTACCGCGCCAGCGTGCTGGCGGCCGGGCGCCAGGTGGAGGCGCTGGTGGCGCTGTGCGTGCAGCATCGACCCGATCATGCCGTGATCGCCGACGACGCCCTGTTCGCCGCGCTGCGTGACGGCCTGCGCGACGCCGGGCTGCCCACCCAGGCCCACGCCGGCGCCGCCGCGCTGGACCAGCTGGCCGCCAGTGCCGAATGCGACACCCTGGTCGCTGCCATCGTGGGCGCCGCCGGGCTGTCCTCGACCCTGGCCGCCGCTGCGGCGGGCAAGCGCATCCTGCTGGCCAACAAGGAATCGCTGGTGCTGGCCGGCGAGCTGCTGATGCGCCAGGCCGCGTCAGCCGGGGCCGAAATCATTCCGATCGACAGCGAACACAGCGCGATCTTCCAGTGCCTGCGCTCGCGCGATGCCAGCCTGGACGGCGCCGGCGTCCGCCGGATCCTGCTGACCGCTTCGGGCGGCCCGTTCCGTGGGCGCAGCCGTGCGGAGCTGGGCCAGGTCACCCCGGCGCAGGCCGTGGCGCACCCGAAATGGTCGATGGGACCGAAGATCTCGGTCGATTCGGCGACGTTGATGAACAAGGGCCTGGAAGTCATCGAGGCCCACCACCTGTTCGGCGTGCCGGGCGAGCGCATCGAGGTGCTGGTGCACCCGCAGAGCCTGGTGCATTCGCTGGTCGAGTTCGTCGACGGCTCCACCCTGGCCCAGATGGGCCTGCCGGACATGCGCACCACCCTGGCCGTGGGCCTGGGCTGGCCGCAGCGGATCGAATCCGGGGTCGGCGGGCTGGACCTGCTGGCCCAGGGCCGGCTGGATTTCGAGGCGCCCGACAACGACGCCTTCCCCTGCCTGGGGCTGGCCTGGCAGGCCATGGCCGCCGGCGGTACCGCACCGGCCATCCTCAATGCTGCCAATGAAGTGGCGGTTTCAGCATTTCTTCAGGGAAAAGTCGCTTTCCTTGCCATTCCGGCGCTGGTGGCTAACGCTCTGTCAACATTGTCGGTCGAGTCCGCCGATACACTGGCGGTCCTGCTGGCTGCCGACCAGCGCGCCCGCCTGATCACCCAAGCCGCCATCGACCACGCCTGAATGCCCTTCCCGCCCTTCTCCAGTGCCGTCCACCATGGCTGAATTCATCGGATCTGTCTGGTGGATGATCGTCAGCCTCGGCGTGCTGGTGACGTTCCATGAATTCGGCCACTACTGGGTGGCGCGCCGCTGTGGGGTGAAGGTGCTGCGGTTCTCGGTCGGCTTCGGCCGCCCGCTGTGGATGCGGCGCAACCGCGCCGGCACCGAGTTCGCCATTGCCGCCATCCCGCTCGGCGGCTACGTGAAGATGCTCGACGAACGCGAAGTCGAGGTGCATCCGCACGAGCGTAACCAGGCCTTCAACCACAAGAGCGTGTGGCAGCGCATCGCGATCGTGGCCGCCGGCCCGGCCGCCAACCTGCTGCTGTGCATCGCCCTGCTGTGGGCGATGTTCGTGCTGGGCAAGCAGGATTATTCCCCCACCATCGGCCGCACCAGCGGCATGGCGCAGGCCGCCGGTCTGCAGTCGGGCGACCGGCTGATCAGCGTGGACGCGCGCAGCGTGGTAACCGCCGGGCAGGCCAGCATGGCGCTGACCACCGCCGCCATGGACCGCCACGACGCGCGCCTGGAAGTGCTGGACGCGCAGGACCGGGTACAGACCCGGGTGCTGCCGCTGTCGCAGCTGCCGCAAGGCTTCGACGAGCGCCGGGTGCCGGTGCTGGCGGGGCTGACCTGGCAGTTCTGGCTGCAGCCGGCACTGGTCGAAAAAGTCGTGCCCGACTCGGCCGCCCAGGGCGTACTGCTGCCGGGCGACCTGATCGTGGCCGTGGACGGCCAGCGCATCGACGCCATCGACCAGGTGTTCACCGAAATCCACACCCTGGGCAAGCGCGGCGGCCCGGGCATGATCGAAGTACTGCGCGGCGGCGAGCGGCTGGCGCTGGAGATCACCCCGCGCCAGGGCAAGGACGGCCATGGCCAGCCCACCTGGCAGATCGGGATCGGTTTTGCCCAGTCCAGCGCGCCGGCCTACGACGCCGAGCTCAAGTACGGGCCCTTGGCGGCCCTGCCGGTGGCCCTGCGTGAAACCGCGCGGATGGCCGGTGATTCGCTGGGCATGATGCGCCGCATCGTCACCGGCAGCGCCTCCCTGCAGAACATTTCCGGCCCGGTCACCATTGCCCGCGTGGCCAATGTGTCGGCCCAGCGGGGGTTGGACTGGTTCCTGTTCTTCCTGGCCCTGCTGTCGCTGAGCCTGTGCATCATCAACCTGTTGCCCATCCCCATCTTGGACGGCGGGCACCTGCTGTATTACCTTATTGAGTTGGTCAAGGGCAGCCCGCTGAGCGAGCGCGCCATGGCTGCCGGCCAGTACGTCGGGCTGGCGCTGCTGGCCGGGCTGATGGGGTTGGCGTTCTACAACGACATCCTCGGCCTGGCCGCGCGATGAACTTTTTCCCTTTTGTCGTCGTCTTATGCGCCGGCATCCCGCAACATTGCATTCGACTCCAACCGGACGTGACATGACGCGACTCCCCAATCGCCGCCTGCTTGCCCTTGCACTCGCCGCCGGTTTCGGCGCGCCCGCCCTGGCCCAGGCAGCCGAGCCCTTCACCGTCAGCGACATCCGTGTCGATGGTCTGCAGCGCATCACCTCCGGTACCGTGTTCACCTACCTGCCGGTGGAACGTGGCGAAACCCTGACCGACAACAAGGTCGGCGAGAGCATCCGTGCGCTGTACAAGACCGGCTTCTTCGAAGACGTGCAGCTGGATCGCCAGGGCGACATCCTGGTGGTCACGGTCAAGGAGCGCCCGGCGATCAACAAGTTGACCGTCACCGGCAACAAGGACATCAAGAGCGACCAGCTGCTCAAGGGCCTGAGCGACATCGGCCTGACCGAGGGCGGCACCTTCGACCGCCTGAGCCTGGACCGCGTGACCCAGGAACTTCGCCGCCAGTACAACGACCGCGGCAAATACAACGTGGACATCACCCCCACGGTGAGCCCGCTGGACCGCAACCGCGTGGACATCACCATCGCGATCAAGGAAGGCAAGGCCGCCAAGATCCAGCACGTCAACCTGGTGGGCACCGAGAAGTTCGCCTCCGAGGACATCCTGGAAACCTGGGAGTCCAAGGAGCACAACTGGGCCTCGTGGTACCGCCGCGATGACCAGTACTCCAAGGAAAAACTGTCCGGCGACCTGGAAAAGCTCAATTCCTGGTACCTCGACCGCGGCTACGTGGACTTCAGCATCGATTCCACCCAGGTCTCGATCAGCCCCGACAAGCGCGACATGTTCATCACCGCCGGCGTGACCGAAGGTGAGCAGTACAAGATCTCCGAGATCAAGGTCACCGGCGACACCATCCTGCCGCAGGAAGATGTCGAGCGCATGGTGATCCAGAAGTCCGGCGACACGTTCTCGCGTGCGCTGCTGGAATTCAGCTCGGACGCGATCACCAACTCGCTGTCCAACATCGGCTACGCCTTCGCCAAGGTCAACCCGATCCCGACCAGCAACCGCGCCGACCGTACCGTGGCGATCAACATGCAGGTCGTGCCGGGCCCGCGCGTGCAGGTGCGCCGCATCACCTTCAAGGGCAACACCCGCACCTCCGACGAAGTGCTGCGTCGTGAAATGCGCCAGTTCGAAAACAGCTGGTACTCGCAGGCCGCGATCGATCGTTCCAAGATCCGCCTGCAGCGCCTGGGCTACTTCGAATCGGTCGACGTCGAGACCCCGCCGGTCACCGGCAGCAACGACCAGGTCGACGTGGTCTACAACGTCAAGGAAACCACGTCGGGCAGCTTCGTGTTCGGCCTGGGCTATTCGCAGTCCTACGGCATGACCACCTCGGTGCAGCTGTCGCAGAACAACTTCCT
>Ga0160475_100564_pt1 | contig 12172 bp, 12 predicted proteins | sample HID1975M_E11MG_FD_108254 | JGI IMG/M metagenome (GOLD analysis project Ga0160475, IMG submission 108254) | Enriched soil microbial communities from UW Madison campus, WI, USA - HID1975M_E11 MG | ecosystem: Environmental > Terrestrial > Soil > Unclassified | place: USA: Madison, Wisconsin... | reverse complement strand
CGATGTGCAAGGCCAGCCCCTTGCCGCGCAACCCTTCAGCCAGCAGTGCCACTGCACCGTCCACCGCAACCCATGCCGCAAAGGCCTGGCGTTCGACTTCAGAGCGGCGCCCATAGGTGCGCAGGTGTTCGACCAGGCGGGCGGTACGCTCGACCTGGGCGTCGATGCGCTGCAGCTTGCCTGTCAGGTATTCGATGTCGGCCTCACCGCTTTGCAGGCGCTTGAGGGTGTTGGCCACCGCCAGCCGCATCACATTAAGCGGCTGGTTGATTTCATGCACCAGCCCGGTTGCCAGTTCGCCCAGGGTGGCCATCTTGGCGCCTTGCAGCAGTTGCTGCTGGCTGTGCCGTACCTGCGTGTTGTCGCGCCCCACCGCCTGCACTTCCAGCAGTTGCCCGTGTTCGTCGAACAGCCCACGCTCGGCCCATACCCACCATGCATGCCTGTGCCCCGGCAGTTGCAGGCAGACCTCGGCGCTGCTCAATGGCTGCTGCGGGGTCAGCGCCGCCAGGCGCTGCACGAACGCCAGGCGCTGGCTGTCGGACATCCACTGGCCCAGGTTCATCGCGATCAGTTGTTCCGGCGCGCACTCCAACTGTTCGGCGAACGGCCGGTTGCCGAACAGCAGCTGCAGGTCCGGGGTGTAGCGGCAGATCATCGCCGGTGAGTCTTCCACCAGCACCCGGTAACGCTCCTCGCTCTGGCGCACACGCTCGGCGGCTTCGGTCGCTTCGCTGACATCCAGCCACAGGCCGACCACCTCGACGGGTTGGCCCAGGTCATCACGCAGCAGGCGGGCTTCGTCCAGTACCCAGTGGTAGCCGCCCCAGTGGTCACGCAGGCGATAACGGCTGCGTACCTGGCCCTCGCGCAGCAGCGTGCGTGTGCGTTCGAGCCAGATCAGGCGGTCATCCGGGTGCACCGCCTGGCCTGGCTGGCGCGACTGTTCGCTGTCCTTGGGCCAGCCCAGCATCGGCGCCAGGCTGGCGCTGAAAAACTCGCTGTGCAGCGCACCGTCGGCATAGCGCTGGATGTAGATCACCGCGGGTGAACTGGCGATCAGGTTCTCCAGCCGCGCGCGGGCGGCACCGGCTTGAAGCTCCTGGGCCTTCAGCGCGCTGATGTCGAGCAGAAAACCGCGCGCCTGCCGGCCATGCCGTTGCCCGACCCAGTGCAACCAGCGCGGGGTGGCCACGCTGTCGGCTTCGTGCAGCCGCAGGCTGAGGCTCAGGGCAAGGCCATCGCGCAGTTGCTCCAGGGCCATGTGCGCAGCCTCGCGGTCAGCCGGGTGCAGGCGCGACAACCATTGCTCGATGCTGACCTCGCATGGCAGGCCAAGGCTTGCGGCCAGGGCCGGGTCGAAATGCAGGGGGCCCTGCACGGGCCACTCCCACCAGCCTGCGCCCAGTTGCTGCTGCAGTTCGTCAAGGTGGCGTGAGCGTTGCTGCAGCTGGTGCTGGCGAAGGCGGGCCAGCACAGGTTCGAGCAAGGCTTGCAGCAGCGCCTGGGCTGCCTCGGGTGCAGGGGGCAAGCGTGCACCCGCACAGAGCAACCAGGCCTGAGTAGCATGGCCGTGGCTGTACGGCATAAGGAACAACGGCAACCCTGCACACGATGCCCGCCATTGCGGTGAGTCCGGCTGCACCTGGTGGAACCGGGGCGGCAACGCCTGCAGCCAGGGTTGCAGGCGGTCGTCATCGGCCCAAGGCCAGTCGCCTTCGCTGCAGGCGTAGGTACGCCAGCCTGATTCGTCCGCCAGCAGCAGGCGCACCGACCCTGCATGCCAATGCTCGGCCAGGCCTTGCAGTTGCTCGGCGGTGGTCTGCGCCAGCCATTCTTCGCTGCAGTCGCGCACGGCCTGGCCGATGTCGGCGGCCAGTTGGCGCACGGTCAGCCATTGCTCCTGCCGATCGCCCTGGCGCAGCAGGTCGCCGATATCGAACAGCTGCAGCAGCCAGCCGACAGCCTGCCGTTGCAGCCAGCCGCGGGTGTGCAGGGCCTGGCCGTGCACGGTGTGAAAGTCCAGGTCCAGGGCTTGCCCTTGCCAGTCTGCTGGCACGCCTTCGAGCACCAGCCAGCTGTGCCGGTACAGGTAATCATGCACCCGGGGGCGCGCCTGACTGGGCACGGCCAGCACCGTGCGCAACGGCCCGGACAGCCGCAGCACATCCCCTTGATCATCCAGCCACACCTGCAGGCCGACGCTTTGCGGCAGTTCGGTTGCCGGCTCTGCGGCGTGGCTGCCACGCCAGCGATCGAACAGGCCGCTCACAGTTGCAGGCTCGCTTCAGCGCGCAGGGTCGCGGGCAAACGCGGCACCTCGCCAATCAGCGGGACCACCAGCAGCGGCAGGACATTGATCAGTTTTGCTTTCGGATAATTGATCGTCACGGTGAGGACCTTGTTTGCACCGAGGGTTACCTGCGCATCGCTGGCGGGGCGAAAGTCGAGCGCGGCAGGCATCCAGGCGAGCTGCTGGCTTATCACGCTGCGGGCAAGGGTCTGTACATCGGTGGCATAACTCGCGCTGTCCGGGTCGAGGGCGACGCAGCGGCGTACCGCCTCGCTGCTGGCCTGGTTGAACGACTGCAGCATGAGCATCGGCAAGGTGTAGCTGACCAGGCCGTAGAACACCGTGAAAAAGATCATGAAGACGGCGACGAACTCCAGGGCTGCCGCGCCTTTTTGCCGTGCTGCCGGGCCTGCTTGCATGATTGCGTCTACCCTGACGATGAGTCCTGACTGACAGCATAGAACCGTTCGACGAACAGGGATGGCCAATTGCCAATATCCAGCATTGCCCTGCTAGCATGGCTTGCCTTGTGCAGCGGACAAGATGTCCGTGAACGGCAGATTTCCAACGTCCTTACCTTGGGCGTCGCCGCCTGTGCGCTGGCGTGGCTGGCGTTTACCGGGCGTACCTGGGTTGGTGCCCAGGCCACTGACGCTGGCTGGGCACTGGCTATTGTGCTGCTGCTCACGCTACCTGGCTACGTGCTCGGCCGCTTTGGTGCCGGCGACGTCAAGTTGCTCGCTGCACTCGCTTTGGCCACCAGCCAGGATTACGTGCTCGGCACGTTCATCGGTGCTGGGGCGGCGTTGCTGGTATGGGCGCTGGCGCGGCGGTTGCTGCGGCGCAGGGCAGGGCCTGCGGTCGAAAAACAGCCGTTCGCGCCCTGTGTGCTTGCGGGTTTTCTACTGACCAGCGCTTGTCTTCAGTGATGCAGGGTGTCAGTTGTTCGACTCAGTCATCTTGGTCCAGCGGTAGAAATCCGGAATGGCATACTTGTAGGTTTCCAGCCAGCGCTGCTTGGACAGGTCGCGCTCGCGCGCCGTCTGTACCTGCAAGCGGGGCGAAGCCTGCTCGCCACTGGACTGCACCCGCAGCAGTGCTTCGGTAGCCGTCAGCGCTTCCCGTGGCTGACGTGGGGTGTCATCGGCCGACACCATCGATACGCTGGCGCAGCAGGCCATCAGCATCACATACCTGATCATGACCTTCTCCTTTCCCTCAGTTGACCATCACAGCGGTGCCACTGGCCGAGGCAATCGGCCCACGCCCGTTGGCCTTTATCTGGCTGGCGCGGGCCTGGGCCTCGGCAAACTGCACAGGTTTCAGCCGCAGCCGGCCGACCAGGTCGGTCGCTTGCTGCCAGTTGTCCTGCAGCAGCGAAAGGGTCACCAGGTTGACGGCCGGCAGCGGGTTGTCATCCTTGAGTTCCATGGCGGTGAGGAATTCGAACCGCGCCTGTTCGTACCGGCCCAGGCTCATCAGCACCACGCCCAGGTCGTTGCGCACCCGCTCGTCGGTGGGGGCAAGGCGCACCGCCCGCTGCAGGTTCTGCAAGGCCTGTACATCGTCACCCCGGGCCGAGGCAAGTTGCCCAAGGCCATGCTCTCCCTCGGCGGCAAGGCAGCCGCCGAGCAGGCTGCGGTACAGCGGTTCTGCCTCGCCGAGCCCGAGCAGGCGCGAGACCCTGGCCTTGCGCAGGCGCACCTGGTCGAGTGCGTCTGGCAACTGCTGCAGGTGCGCGAGGCTGGCGTGCGGGCGCCCGTCGTTGAGCATCTCGTCTGCCAGGTTCAGCGCCAATTGCTGGTCGGCGTCAGGCTTGCTGCAACTGGGGGTACCGAACAATTGCCCGAGCCCCTCTGGCGGGTGCCCGGCGCAACCGGCCAGCAGTATCAGGCTGGTCATCAACAGCATTGCTTTCATCCATCACTCCCTAGGGGCCCAAGGCCCGCGCCAAAGCGGAAAACCCCGGCCCGGCCAGGACAATAAGCAACGCCGGGAACAGGAATACCATCATCACGGCTGACATCTTTGCCGACATTTTCGAAACCCGTTCCTGCATGCGCGTCAGCCGCCGGTCGTCGAGCAAGTCCTTGAGTGCCAGCAGCGACTTCATCGCGCCACTGCCCTGCACCAGCAACTGCTGGAGAATCACGCAGGTATCGATGAATTCGTCCACCGCCAGAACGCGCGCGGCCTTCTCCAGCTCCGGCCCCAGCGCCAGGCCGGAGTCCACCCGTTGCAGCACCTGGCGCAGCTCTTCGCTGATCTCCGGCACCAGCGCTCGGCCTTCCTGGCTCAGCACGCGCAGCGCCTGCTCGACAGCAAGGCCGGTCTCGAAGAGGATGCGCAGCAGCGGAATCAGCAGGCTCACTTCCAGGGCAATGCGCTGCTGGCGGCGCTTGGCGGCCGCAGCCAGCAAGCGCTTGGGCAGCAGGTAGCTGGCACCCAGCGCGCACAGCGGCCAGATCAGCCAGTGCACCCTGTCACCGCCCACCACGCCTTGCTGCAAGATCAAGGTCAGCAGCAGCGCTACCAGCGGCAGCCCCAGTTGCACGGCAGCGAACAGCGCGCGCTGACGGCTGCGGCGCCAGCCGACACGGTCGAGCAAGGCCTGGGTTTCACCGTCGAGCTTCTGCAGGCGCTGCCCCAGTGGGCTGCTGCCCAGCCAGTGCAGCCAATCGCCCAGGCGTTCATCGCGTGCCAGGCGGCCCTGCAGCCGGCGGGCGACCAGGTAACGGGCGCGCAACTGGCGGGCGGCCTGCAGGCCAAGCAAGGTGGCCGCGACCAAAAGGCACAGGGCGCACAGCAGCAAGGCCATGGTCACAAGCTCCTCATCATGCGCCACAGCACCAGGCAGCCAAGCGCCTGCAGGGCGAATGCCACCAGCAGCATCAGCTGCCCGGCGCTGTCTTGCCACATGGCCAGCAGGTAGCGCGGGTTGGCCATCAGGAAGTAACCGGCCATGCACAGCGGCAAGGCGCCGAGCACGATGGCGGTGATACGGGTTTCGCCGGTCATGGCCTTGAGCTGGCGGCTGCCTTGTTCGCGCTCGCGGATCAGCTTGATCAGGTTCTCCAGCAGCTCGCTGGTGTTGCCGCCGTAGCGCTGGTTGATGCGCAACCCCATGGCGAACAACCGCAGTTCGTCCTGGCCATACAGCTCGGCCAGTTCGTTCACGGCATCATCCAGCGGTACCCCCAACTGCACGTTGCGCCGCACCCGGGTCATGGTCGAGCGCAACGGTTCGCGGGTGCTGTCGATGCCGCCGAGCACGGCGTCGTTGAGCGTGCGGCCGGCTTTGAGGCTACGCACGCTGTAATCCAGCAGTGCAGGTAATTGTTCGACCAGCTGCCGCACGCGCTGCCGGTACAGCCAGCTTAGGGTGAAATAACCGAGCAGTGGCAGGCTCACCAGCATCATCAGCGCGGCCACCCAGCCGGAGGCGAGCAGCGCCAGCAGCACCAGGGCGAACCAGGCCAGCAGCCAGCGCCGCGGTTGCCAGTCGGCGGCGCCAAGCCCGGCACGCTGCAACAACGGCTCGAGCCAGTCGCGCCGTGCGTTGCCGTTGCGTACCACCTGGAACGCTCGGCCCAGGCGCTGGAGAACCCGCTGTTCGCTGCGCTTGTACAGCCCGAGGCGAAACAGCAGCAGCGACACGCCCAGCAACAGCGGCGACAGTGCCAACAGCACGGGCCCGATCACAGCACACCTTCATTGCGCAGCTTGCTGCCAGCTGGGTTGGGTGCTTCACGCAGGAACACGTCGCCGCCGCGGCGGTCGAGGCGGAACAAGGTGTTGGTCACGTACACGTCGTCGCGTACCCCGACCACCTCCAGTACTTCACTGACGCAGCGCCGGCCATCGGGCAGGCGAGTCAGCTGGATGACCACGTCCAGCGCCGCGCAGATCATCTGCCGCAAGGTCTTTTCGGCAATCTGTCGCCCGCTCAGGCCGACCAGGGTTTCCAGGCGCAGCAGCGCGTCCTGCGCGGTGTTGGCGTGCACCGTGCTCATCGAACCATCGTGGCCGGTGTTCATCGCCGTGAGTACATCGAGTACTTCGGTGCCACGGATCTCGCCCAGGATGATGCGGTCCGGGCGCATGCGCAGGGCATTGCGGATCAGCTCACTGGCCTTGATCTCGCCGTGCCCTTCGGCATTCGGCGGGCGGGTTTCCAGGCGTACCACGTGGGGGTGGCTCAGCTGCAGTTCGGCGACGTCTTCGATGGTTACCAGACGCTCGCGCGGGGCGATCATCTGGCTGAGGATATTGAGCAAGGTGGTCTTGCCGGTGCCCGTGCCGCCGCTGACCAGGATGTTGCAGCGCCGGCCCACGGCGCGCTCGAGGAAGTCGAAGATGTGCTGGTCGATGGCGCGGGTGGCCAGCAGGTCGGCACTCTTGAGCATGTCCTGGCGAAACTTGCGGATCGACAGGCATGGGCCGTCCAGCGCCACCGGCGGGATGATCGCGTTGACCCGGCTGCCATCGGGCAGGCGTGCATCGACCATCGGCGACGACTCGTCCAGGCGCCGCCCGAGCGGGGCGAGAATGCGCTGCATGACGCGCTCGACGTGGTGAGCGTCGATGAAGCGCAGGTCGGTCTGCTGCAACTGCCCGGCGCGTTCCACGAATACCCGGTGCGGCCCGTTGACCAGGATTTCGGTAACACTGGCGTCACGCAGCAGCACCTCCAGCGGCCCGAAGCCGGTCAGCTCATCGACCAGTTCTTCGGCCAGGCGCTCCATTTCGTAGCGGGACAACGCCAGGCGCAGGCGCGCAACGTAATCGCCGACCTGCTCCAGCACGAACTGGGTCAGGGCCGGGCGTGCGCCTTCCAGCAAGTTGCGGCCACTGTCCTCGATGGCGTCGATGGCGAAGCGGTGCAGCGCGCGTTTGAGCGCATGGGGGTCGCTCCCGCTGTGCTGGTGGCCGCCGAACGGCAGGTCGCCGTTCATTTGCTGCCCCACAGCCGGCGCAGCCAGGTGAAGGCCGGTGGCGGGAGGTTTTCCGAACGCTGCGCCAGGCGTTCACCCAGGCTGCGCAGCGCTTGGGTCAAGTTTTCCCGCGGGGCCAGTTCGAACAGGCTCAGGCCCTGGTTCTTGACGTTCAGCCGCACCTCGGGGCTGTCGGGCAAGACCTTGAGCAGCGGCAGCGCATAGCGCTTGGCCAGGCTGTCGGCGTCGGGGGCGACATTGTTCAGGTAACGGTCGACCAGCAGGCTGGCATGCTCCAGTTTGATGCCGTGGTCACGCCACAGCTCAAGCACTTCCAGGTTGCGCCGGCAATCGATGATGTTCTGGTCGGTGTAGACGATGAGCTTGTCGCAGTGGCTGACGAGGGTGCGCAGCGCTTCGCTGTCGGCGTGCCCGGTCAGGTTCACGACGATGTGCTGGAAGTGCTGCCGCAGGGCACTGAGCAGCATGTACAGCTCGGCAGGGCTGGTCAGGTGCAGCGGCTCGTCGTTCACCGCGCAGGTCAGCAGGCGCAGGCCTTTCTTGTCGCGGGTGAAGGCACTGTCGATCAGCGTGGTGTCGAGCCGGCGCAGGTGGCGCAGGGCATCGCCGAAATAGAACGACGCCTCCAGCCCGAGCAGGGCCAGGCTGTCGCCACGCGGCATGCCCAGGTCGAGCAGCAGGGTCTGTTGGCCGCTTTCCTGCACCACCCGCGCCAGGTGCGTGGTCAGCAACGCGCCATCGGCACCTGATTGCACCCCATACACCACGGTCAGCCCGCCCAGGCTGGGGTTGCTGGTAACGGTCGGCATGCGCTTGCCCAGGCGCCGTACCAGCCCGGCCACTTCACTGGCGCGCGAGCCGTAGGCGACGAAATCGCGGGCACCGGCGCGCATCGCATGCAGCACCAGCTGGTTGTCCAGGCCATCGCCGAGGGCGACGATCGCCAGCATCGGCTTGGCTTCCAGTACGCCCTCGATCAGCGCGCATTGGTTGACCAGTTGCTCACGGTCCAGGCCAATGAACACCAGCGTGCTGAACGTTGCGTTGACCAGCGCCAGCAGTTCGTCAAGGTTGCCGGCATTGGCGCCGATCACCTGGCCCTGAGGGGCCAGCGCGCTCTGCAGCCATTGCAGGTCTTCTTCGTTGCGGGTGATGCCCAGGAACGTCTGGTTGAGGATCTCGTTCATTGTGATAACCCGTTGCGGCCATCGAAGTTGCCGTTTTCCAGGAAGAACAGCCGGCCCCAGCTCGGGTCGTAGGTGCGCAGCCCTTCGCCCGGTAGTTGCGGCAGGCGGGCATTGGCGGCAAGGGGTTGGACCAGGTGCGGGGTGACGATCATCAGCAGCTCGGTTTCTTCGCGCACCAGTGCCGACTGCCGGAAGAACGCACCCAGGATCGGCAGGTTGCCCAGCCCTGGGAGTTTGTCCACGGCCGAGCGGGTGTTGTTGCGGACCAGGCCACTGATGATGAAGCTCTCGCCATCGGCCAGGGAAATACTGGTGTCGGTGCGTCGCACGCTAAGGCCCGGTACCCGCGTGCCGGCGATGGTCACCGCGTTGGTGTAGTCGAGTTCGCTGACTTCAGGGGCGACCTTCAGGGTGATGCGGTCGCGGCTGATCACGGTCGGAGTCAGGGCCAGGCGTACACCGAATTCCTTGTACTCGATCGAGACGTTGTCACTGCCGGAGCTGGGGACCGGGATGGGGATTTCGCCACCGGCCAGGAAACTGGCCGTCAGGCCGCTGAGCACGGTAAGGCTGGGCCGCGCCAGGGTGTAGGCGAAGCCGCTGTTCTCCAGTGCGTTGATGGCGGCCAGGAAGCGGCTGCTGCCGCCACCCCAGACGATGTTGAAGACGCCGTCGTCGAGCGGGATCGAGGGTGGCGCGACCGGTACTGCGCCAGGGGTCACCGAGGTGCCCGGCACGGTGCCCGGCGAGCCGATCAGGCTGTTGTTCGAGCCGCTGAAGAACAGCCGCGCCCCGGCCTCCTTGTACTTGGTGCGGCGCACCTCGACGAAGCGGATGTCGGCCTGCACCTGGCTGGGCAACTGAGGGTCCAGCGAGGGCGGCAGGCTGTGTTCGGCCATGTCGGCACTGGCCTGGCCCTTGACGAACAGCATGGCCCGGTGGGGGGCGGGGGCGCAGGCTGTCCACAGCATGAGGGTGGTATTGCCCTGGCTGACGGCGGTCACCAGCACCGCGCGGTCACCGCTGGCTTGCACATCGGCGACCTTGGGGTCGCCGACGGCGGCCCGGGTGATCGTCAACGGCAGGCGTAGCTCCTGTTGCAGCCCTTGGTCCATTTCGATGACCGAGGGCAACTGGCCGAAGGCTTCGCAGCCTTTGCTGGCGGCATGGGCCTGTGGCAGCAGCGCCGCCGTGAGCAGGGCCAGGCACGCAGGGCTGAAGAATCGTCTTGAACTGCAACGCTCGGAACTACGCATACTGCATCCTTGCCTTGTCAGGGGGTCTTGTTGGCTTCGGCGGCCTGCGCCCCACGAATGATCTGCATGCTCGCCACGGCAGGCGCCTGGGCGGTATTGGCCAGCGGCGACTGGGACAATTGGCTGAACCTGTAGAGTTCACGCTTGATGCTCTCTACCTGCGGTTGGCTATCTGCCTCAGCCCAGTAGCGGGCCAGGCGCTGTTCGTCGGCACTGCGCACGGCCAGGCGCAGGGAGCCCACCTGGGCCGCCAGCATCAGCCGGCTGGCCAAGGCTTCGGGCACGGCCAGGACTACGGTGCGGGTAGTGGAGCCAAGGCTGTTTGAAGTGGCCTGCTCGCGGCGGGCCTTCTGTTCTTCGGCGGTTTGCGCCGGGCGCCCGTCATTGGCCAGGCCCATCTGCTCGCCGACGCTGAGCACACGCAGGGCAGGTAACACCACCTGGGCCGAGGACTGCGGGTTGTTGGCCTCCTCACGCAGGAACAGCAGCACGTCGACATAATCACCCGGGTGCATTTGCCCCGCGGCACCGACCACGTCGTCCACGCCCACGGCAACCGCGCGCTCGTGCGCGCGGATCATCCGCGACAGCGGCCCGCCAGCCTCGAAGCTGGACGCGTCGAGCCAGCTGCCTGCTGCCAGGGGCCGGGTGCTGGTGCGTCCCAGCACCTGCTCGATGGCCTGGAAGCCACCGGCGGGCACCACTTGCAGGCGCTCGACTACCACGTCGTCTTCGGTCACTGGCGTATTGGCGGGGAGGGCCTTGCGCAGCACCACCAAGGGGGAGCGCTGAGGCTCCGGCGGTAGCGGGGCGGGCGGTGCGATAACGGCGGTGGGCTGTTCGACTTCGCTGGCGACGGGTACAGGTGGCGCGGCTGGGCGGCTCAATACAAACCCCCAATAGCCGGCCAACAGTGCCCCCAGCAGGAATAGCGCAGCCAGAATCATGGTCAAGCGACTGCTCATGTCTGGCCTCCCTGCGCGGATCGAGTAGTGGCAAAAAGTTACTATTTCGCTATTGGAAGGTAGCTCAACCATTACTCTTCGCCATGAGGCTGGCGGAAATTTTTGAAGCGGTGCTGAAAACCCAATGAATACAGCCGGTTAAAGGGATTATTGAGCACTAGTACTTTCTAGATAATGCTCAATGACTAATACTTTTTTACATTTGCGGACGACGCAGGCTTGGCGATTCTTTGATGGCACATAGGCGTCATTTTGACACTATTAACGCCGGCGCTGTCGCCGCAAGGAGCTGGGTCATGCTGCTGAAAAAGATCACTCTTCACTGCAAGAACTTCCTGCACCGCAAGGACGGGGCGTCCGGTATCGAATACGCGGTTATCGCGGCGATGGTTGCGGTGGTGCTGGCAACTTTCGTCACCCCTATTTCAACCAAGATCACCACGATGTTCACCACGATCTCGGGGATCCTGTAACTCTCAAGCTGACGTCCACGTAACGCCATCAACGCACCCGGTGAACAGGAGCCACCCATGCAGAACTCTTCCTCGCGTCAGCAGATTCTTCTGGTCGATGACGAGGAAGAGCACCTGCTCGAGCTGGCCGAACTCTTGGAAAACGAGGGCTACTACTGCCATACCGCAGGCTCGGTGAAAGCGGCCCTGCAAGTGCTCACCCGCCACCCGGACGTTGCCCTGGTGATCACTGACCTGCGCATGCCGGAAGAAAGCGGCATGGGCCTGGTCAAGCGCCTGCGCGATCACACCTTCCGCCAGCACCTGCCAGTGATCGTCATGTCGGGGCATGCCAGCATGGATGACGTCAGCGACCTGCTGCGCCTGCAGGTGCTGGACTTCTTCCGCAAGCCCATCTACCACGCGCGGTTGCTGGAAACACTGGAGAATCTGTTTCCACAACCTTTGCTGCAGGCGGTCAAGAACTGACCTGGTTTAATGGCAGAGGTAGGTATTGGGGCCGCTTTGCGGCCCATCGCGACACAAGGCCGCTCCCACACCGACTGCGTCATGCCTCTGTTTACAGGGCATGCGCGGACAATGTGGAGCGGCCTTAGTGTCGTGAAGAGGCCGCAGAGCGGCCCCGGCATTCTTGAAGGAACGAAGGCTCAGGCGTCAGGATCACTCAGTTCCAGTACGCCACGCTTGCTGCGCAGTTTGCCGTAGAAGTGTTCCAGCGCATTGTTCAACTTGCTGGCAGCACCGTCGACTGCCTGGTCCAGCGAGGTCGCGGTGTGGGTCACGGAAATCGGTTGATGGCCTTTGGGGCGAGCCTCCATCTGGCAGCGTTTGTCATGCGGCCCGGGCTTGGCGCCGTTCTCGTCGCGCAGGTGCACCTCGATGCGGGTGAGGTCTTCCTCGTAACGTTCGAGTGTGGCTTGCAGCGTACTGCGGACCCACTCGTTGAGACGGATGTTGCCTTCGATATGGTTGCTGCTGTTGACCTGGATTTGCATGATTCAATCCTTATTCAGCTTGCTCGCATGGAGGCGTGCCTAGGCCCT
>Ga0160475_100557_pt1 | contig 12259 bp, 7 predicted proteins | sample HID1975M_E11MG_FD_108254 | JGI IMG/M metagenome (GOLD analysis project Ga0160475, IMG submission 108254) | Enriched soil microbial communities from UW Madison campus, WI, USA - HID1975M_E11 MG | ecosystem: Environmental > Terrestrial > Soil > Unclassified | place: USA: Madison, Wisconsin... | reverse complement strand
GGGGAGCCCCACCGCGCGGCGGGCGTCGCGCGCGACGATCAGCTGCTCGAGCAGGTCGCGGTTCTTGGTCGGTGCGCCCGTCGAGGTCTTCCAGCCACGACGGCGGTGCGCGTCCATCCACGAGGAGTACGTGTCGATCGCGTACGTGGAATCGGCCTGCACGACCAGCTCCCGCACGTCCGGGTGATCCTCGATCGCCTTCAGGAGACCGAGCAGCTCGCCGATGTTGTTGGTGCCCTCGGGGAGCGATCCCGCCGCCCAATGACCGTCCTCACCGACCCAGGCCCAGCCGGTCGGTCCGGGGTTGCCCTTGCAGGCGCCGTCGGTGGCCACGACATAACGGGTGGATTCGGTCACCTCTCGACGGTAGCCGATGACAGCACTTCTCATTGTGTATACGCAATCCGGTCAATCTACCGTCCAAGGTCCACCCGATGAGGTTTATGTATACACTGAGGGGATGCGAGCGGGTGAGCGGGCCTACCAGACACTCCTCGACGAGATCCAGTCCGGTGCGCTGACGGCCGGCACCGTGCTCGGCGAGGTGGAGCAGGCCGCCCGGCTGGGAGTCAGTCGCACTCCGCTGCGCGAGGCCCTGGGGCGCCTGGCCGCCGACGGACTCGTCGTGCAGGCCTCCCCCCGCGTCACCGTCGTGTCCGAGATCGACGCCGACGATATCCGCGAACTGTTCGAGCTGCGGCGGGCGCTCGAGGAGAGCGCCGCACGTCTGGCCGCCCGGCGCGGACGACCGGAGGCGTTCGCGGTGCTCGCCGACGAGTTCGCCGGCATCGACACGGTGCGGGCTCCCGACGCGTACTACGCGCTGATCGCGCGCTTCGATGCCGCCGTCGACGCGGCCGTCGCGAACGACTACCTCACGAACGCGCTGCGGAACATCCGCACCCACCTCGTCCGCGTGCGCCGCCTCGCGCGCGACAAGCCCGGGCGGCTCGCGGCCTCCGCCGGGGAGCACCGTCTGATCGCCGCCGCGATCGCGACCGGCGACGCCGACCTCGCCGCCCACGCCACCCACGTCCATCTGCACAACGCCCTCACCGGCATCCTCGAGTCCCTGGAGGCCCCCGCATGACCGTCACCCATCACGTCCGCGTCCACCGCAGCGACGAGGAGCTCCCGCGCGAGCAGCAGCTCGCCCACAAGATCGCCGAGGTCGCCGCCGATCCCGTCGCCGTCGAGCCCGCCGTGGTCGACATGATCGTCAACCGGATCATCGACAACGCGGCGGTGGCCGCCGCCTCCCTCACCCGCGCGCCCGTCAGCGCCGCGCGTCGGCAGGCGCTGGACCACCCCGTGTCGCGGGGCGGCGACGGCGCCACGATCTTCGGCGTCGAGGACGACACCCGCACCAGCCCCGAGTGGGCGGCGTGGGCCAACGGCGTCGCCGTGCGCGAGCTCGACTACCACGACACGTTCCTCGCGGCCGACTACTCCCACCCCGGAGACAACATCCCGCCGGTCCTCGCCGTCGCCCAGCACGTCGGAGCCGATGGCGCAGCCCTCGTGCGCGGCACCGCCACCGGATACGAGATCCAGCTCGACCTCGTCCGCGCGATCTGCCTGCACAAGCACAAGATCGACCACGTCGCCCACCTCGGGCCCTCCGCGGCGGCGGGGATCGGCACCCTGCTCGGCCTCGACGTCGCCACGATCGAGCAGGCCGTCGCGCAGGCCCTGCACACCACGACCGCCACCCGCCAGTCGCGCAAGGGTGAGATCTCCACCTGGAAGGCCTACGCCCCGGCCTTCGCGGGGAAGATGGCCGTCGAGGCCGTCGACCGTGCGATGCGCGGCCAGACATCGCCGAACCCGATCTACGAAGGCGAGGACGGCGTGATCGCGTGGCTCCTCGACGGACCGGACGCCGCCTACGAGGTTCCGCTCCCGGCAGCCGGCGAGCCCAAGCGCGCCATCCTCGACTCGTACACGAAGGAGCACTCGGCCGAGTACCAGGCGCAGGCCTGGATCGACCTGGCGCGCAAGCTCCACCACGCGCACCCCGCCCTTCGACAGGCTCAGGGACCGGGGGCGGCTCAGGGACCGGCGACGGAGATCGCGTCGATCGTGCTGCACACGAGCCACCACACGCACTACGTGATCGGCTCCGGCGCGAACGATCCGCAGAAGTACGACCCGACCGCCTCACGGGAGACGCTCGACCACTCCATCCCGTACATCTTCACGGTCGCCCTGCAGGACGGCGGCTGGCACCACGTCGACTCCTACACGCCCGAGCGCGCGGCCCGCCCCGACACCGTGGCGCTGTGGCAGAAGGTCACGACGGCCGAGGACGCGGAGTGGACGCGCCGCTACCACTCCGACGACCCGACGGAGAAGGCCTTCGGCGGGCGCGTGGTGATCACTCTCGCCGACGGGACCACCATCGTCGACGAGATCGCCGTCGCCGACGCGCACCCGCTCGGTGCGCGGCCGTTCGCGCGCGAGGACTACATCCGCAAGTTCCGCCTGCTGGCCGAGCCCGTGCTGGAGGAGGCCGAGATCGAGCGCTTCCTGGCGCTGGTGCAGCGGCTGCCGGAGCTGAGCGCGGACGAGGTGCGGCAGCTGGGGTTCGTCGCGAAGCCGGGGGTGCTCGACGGTGCACCCGCTCCGAAGGGGCTCTTCTGATGGTGCGGCGTTTCGTCTCGCTGCGCTCGCTCAACGACCGGGGTGTGGTTCCGCGTTTCGTCTCGCTGCGCTCGCTCAACGTCCGGGGTGTGGTGCCGGTCGTTGAGCGAGGAGCGCAGCGACGAGACGAAACGGCGTTCCCGCCCCGCAACGATCGGAAGGTGTGCTGATGCTCTATTCGACCGTCTCCGCCGCAGACAAGCGCCGCGTGCTGCGCGAGCGGCTCGCGGCCGGCGAACTCGTGCGCTTCCCCGGTGCATTCAACCCGCTGAGCGCCCGCCTCATCGAGCGCAAGGGCTTCGAGGGCGTCTACATCTCGGGCGCGGTGCTGTCGGCCGACCTCGGCCTCCCCGACATCGGCTTGACGACCCTGACCGAGGTGGCCGGCCGCGGGCAGCAGATCGCCCGCATGACCGACCTGCCGGCGATCATCGACGCCGACACCGGGTTCGGTGAGCCGATGAACGTGGCCCGCACCATCCAGACCCTCGAGGACGCGGGGCTGGCGGGAGCCCACATCGAGGACCAGGTCAACCCGAAGCGCTGCGGGCACCTCGACGGCAAGTCCGTGGTGGACGCCGACACGGCCATCCAGCGCATCCGCGCCGCCGTCGATGCGCGCCGCGATCCGAACTTCCTCATCATGGCGCGCACCGACATCCGTGCCGTCGAGGGTCTGGATGCGGCGATCGACCGGGCGAAGGCGCTCGTCGACGCCGGCGCTGACGCGGTCTTCCCCGAGGCCATGCGCGACCTGGGCGAGTTCGAGGCGATGGCATCGGCGCTCGACGTGCCGATCCTCGCGAACATGACCGAGTTCGGAAAGTCCGACCTGTTCTCGGTCGACCAGCTGCGGGACGCGGGGGTTCAGATCGTCATCTGGCCGGTGTCGCTCCTGCGGATCGCGATGGGCGCGGCGGGCCGCGCACTGGATACGCTGACGGAGGAAGGACACCTCACGTCGCGGCTGGGTGAGATGCAGCATCGCGCCGACCTGTACGACCTCATCGACTACGAGGGCTACAGCCGGTTCGACTCCGACGTCTTCACCTTCGAGCTCGACGACCGGCAGGCAACGCAAGGGAGCACGGCATGACCGACACCGACATCAAGAAGGGGCTGGCCGGCGTCGTCGCCGACGTCACGGCGATCAGCAAGGTCAACCCCGAGACGAACTCGCTGCTCTACCGCGGCTATCCGGTGCACGAGCTGGCGGCCACGCAGCCGGCGGAGGCGGTGGCCCACCTGCTGTGGCACGGCGACCTGCCCGATTCAGCCCAGCTGGCCGCGCTGCGCGCCGAGGAGCGTTCGCACCGCGCCCTCGCTGCTGACGTCCGCGCAGCCATCGATCTGACGCCGCTCGACGCGCACCCGATGGACGAGGTGCGCACGGCCATCAGCGTGCTCGGCGCGCGCGACCTCGCCGGCACCGGGTCGGTCATGGATGCGAGCGGGACTCCCGAGGACAACCTCGCCCGGAGCCTCCGCCTGTTCGCGGCGCTCCCGGCGATCGTCGCCTACGGCCAGCGCCGCCGCCGCGGGCAGGAGCCGGTCGCGCCGCGCGACGATCTGGACTACGCGGCGAACTTCCTCTGGATGACCTTCGGCGAGGAGGCGGATCCGGTCGTGGTCGACGCTTTCAACCGGTCGATGATCCTCTACGCGGAGCACTCGTTCAACGCGTCGACGTTCACAGCGCGCGTCATCAGCTCGACGCTCAGCGACCTCTACTCGGCCGTCGTCGGCGCGGTCGGTGCCCTCAAGGGGCCCCTCCACGGTGGGGCCAACGAGGCGGTGCTGCACGTGTTCGATGAGATCGGCGACGCCGACAACGTCGTGCCGTGGCTCGAGAAGGCGCTCGCCGAGAAACGCAAGATCATGGGGTTCGGCCACCGGGTGTACAAGCGCGGCGACTCGCGCGTGCCGACCATGAAGGCTGCGCTCGACACCCTCATCTCCCACTACGACCGGCCCGATGTCGAGGCGCTCTATGCGACGCTCGAGTCGGAGTTCGTCGCCCGCAAGGGGATCTACCCGAATCTGGACTACCCGTCCGGTCCGGCGTACAGCCTCATGGGCTTCGACACCCTCACCTTCACCCCGCTGTTCGTCGCGGCGCGGGTGGTCGGGTGGACGGCTCACATCATGGAGCAGTCGGCATCCAACGCCCTCATCCGGCCGCTGTCGGAGTACGTCGGACACGACGAGCGTCATATCGACGGCTTCGTCGACGACGTGGGGACGGCGGCGATCTCGCTCCGCCAGGTGGAGGCCGACGGCTGAACCGTCGCTGCCGTGCGGGGAGGGGAACCCGCTTCACTCAGCGCGCGGCTCGCCCCACGCACGCGTCATGAGGAAGGTGACGTCGCGGTCGAGATGCGCGATGCGGGCATCGGTGGCGTCGAGTCGAGCGTCCAGGCCGTCGAAGCGCGCGTTCATCTCAGAGCGCAGTCCCGTCAGCGCGCCGGTCATGTCCGCCTGCAACGCGGCCAGCCTGCCGGTCGTCTCCGCCTGCATCGCTACCAGCCTGCCGTTCGTCTCCGCCTGCAACGCGGCCAGCCCGCCGTTCGTATCCGCCTGCAACGCGGCCAGCCCGCCCGTCATCTCCGCCTGCACCGCTGCCAGCCCGCCGTTCGTATCCGCCTGCACCGCGGCCAGCCCGCCGGTCATCTCCGCGCGCAGGGAGGTCAGGCCGCCGGTCATCTCCGCGCGCAACCCGTCGACGGCGCTGGCGGTGGAGCGCATGATGAGCGTCGTCGTGAGGCTCATGCCGCCGAGCATGACGGCGGCGAACACTCCGATGAGCGTCCAGACCTGAGGTTCGTTCACGGTGTTCCGCCTCCCGCATGGATATCCGGTGACCCCAGCGTGACACAGGGGGTCCTGGGCGGCGGGAGGACGGCGCACGCCTGTGGACAGGCTGCCGGTGATCGCACCGGTGGAGGAGCGGGCGGCCCGAGCGCAGCAGCGGCATGATGGATGCCATGAGCCGTACCGCCGTCATCGTCGACGCCGTCCGCACCCCCTCGGGACGCGGCAAGCCCGGCGGAGCGCTCTCGGGCGTCCACCCCGTCGATCTCGCCGCGGGCGTGCTCGGAGCGGTGCTCGACCGCAACGGGTTGGAGTCCTCGCAGATCGACGACGTGCTGCTCGGCTGCGTCAGCCAGGTGGGGGAGCAGTCGGCGAACATCGCGCGCCAGGCGGCGCTGGCCGCCGGCTTCGATGAGTCCGTGCCGGCGGCGACGATCGACCGGCAGTGCGGGTCGAGCCAGCAGGCGGCGCACTTCGCCGCACAGGGCGTGATCAGCGGTCAGTACGACATCGTCATCGCGGGCGGTGTGGAGTCGATGAGCCGGGTGCCGCTCGGGGTCGCCACCTCGGTCGCCGGATCGCCGGGGTCGCCGCTCCTCCGCGAGCGCTACCCCGAGGGGCTCGTCGGCCAGGGCATCTCGGCGGAGCTCATCGCCGAGCGGTGGGGGTTCACCCGTGACGACCTCGACGCGTTCGCCGCGGAGTCGCATGAGCGGGCCGCCGAGGCGACGGCGGCGGGGCTCTTCGGCAGTCAGCTCCTGCCACAGGGCGATCTCGCCGCCGACGAGACGATCCGCGCCGGCACGACCACCGCCTCGCTCGCCGCTCTCGCGCCCGCGTTCCGCACCGAGGCCGCCGCCGCCCGGTTCCCCGAGCTCGACTGGCGGATCACCGCCGGCAACTCCTCGCCGTTCACCGACGGCGCCTCGGCGGTGCTGATCATGGCGGAGGAGACGGCCTCCGCGCTCGGACTCACGCCCCGCGCGCGATTCCACGCGTTCGCCGTGACCGGCTCCGACCCTCTCCTCATGCTCACCGGTCCCATCCCCGCCACCCGCCGGATCCTTGCCCGCAGCGGCCTCACGATCGACCATCTCGACGCCTACGAGGTCAACGAGGCGTTCGCGTCGGTGCCGCTCGCGTGGGCGGCGGAGGTCGGCGCCGATCCCGCGCGGATGAACCCGTGGGGCGGGGCGATCGCCCTCGGTCACGCGCTCGGTTCGAGCGGCACGCGGCTGCTCGGCACGCTGCTGGCTCACCTCGAGCACACGGGGGGACGCTGGGGGCTGCAGACGATGTGCGAAGGCGGCGGGATGGCCAACGCGACGATCATCGAGCGCCTGTAGCGCCTGCCGTCCCGGCGTCTCCGACTGCTCGCGCGTCGCCCCGCCGGGGCAGATGAGGGCATTCTCACTCGCGACTGTGACCGGTCTGAGTATCGTCGGCAGGACTGCACCGGGCACGATGTCGTGCCCGCGAATGCTCGGGGAGTCACCGTGTCGAACGTCGCCGTCTCGAATGCCCACCTGTCCGCCGCGGTCCGCCGTCTCGTCTCCGTCGTCAGCGCCGCCGCGCTCGTCGCCGCCGGTTTCGGCGGGGTCGCACTCGCCGCCCCACCGGCGGCCGTCGCCGCCGAGCCGCGCACGTTCGCGCTCGTCGGCGACCTCCAGAGCGAGCTCGGCTGTTCCGCCGACTGGCAGCCCGACTGCATGGCGACCGAGCTCGCCGCCACCGAAGATCCGGACGTCTTCGCCGCCGAGTTCGAGGTGCCCGCGGGGTCGTGGCAGTACAAAGTGGCCGTCGACGACGCGTGGGACGAGGCGTATGGGCTCGACGGGGGCGGCGACAACATCCCGCTCACCGTGGCCGGTCCCGCGACCCTGCGATTCCTCTTCGACGACGCCGCCCACCGCGTGGGCGTCGAGGTGGTCACGCTCCGCGGCGGCTACACGGCCGACGACGAGGCGCTCGTGGCCGAGCCGGTGCGTCAGGCGGGCGCGGGGGAGCAGTTCTACTTCGTGATGACCGACCGGTTCGCCAACGGCGATGCCGCCAACGACCGCGGTGGCCTGGACGGCGACCGGCTGACGACCGGATTCGACCCGACCTCGTCGGGCTTCTACAACGGCGGCGACATCGCCGGCCTCCGCGCCAACCTCGACTACATCAAGGGCCTCGGAACGACCGCGATCTGGCTGACTCCGAGCTTCGCCAACAAGCCCGTGCAGGGCGAGGGGGATGCCGCGAGCGCGGGCTATCACGGCTACTGGATCACCGACTTCACGCGGATCGATCCGCACCTGGGCACCAACGCCGAGCTCGAGGCCTTCATCGACGAGGCGCACGCCGAGGGCATCGACGTGTACTTCGACATCATCACCAACCACACCGCCGACGTCATCTCCTACGCCGAGGGCGAGTACTCGTACATCGACCAGGAGACCTCGCCCTACCGCGACGCCGACGGCGCGGCCTTCGATCCCGCCGACTACGCGGGGACCGGCGGCTTCCCCGAGCTCGACGCCGCGTCGAGCTTCCCCTACACGCCCGTCGTGGCGGAGGCGGAGGCCGATGTCAAGGTGCCGGCCTGGCTGAACGACGTGACGCTGTACCACAACCGCGGCGACTCGACCTACTCCGGGGAGTCCACCACCTACGGCGACTTCGCCGGGCTCGACGACCTCATGACCGAGCACCCCGATGTCGTGAACGGCTTCGTGGAGGTCTACCAGGACTGGATCGACCTCGGCATCGACGGGTTCCGGATCGACACGGCCAAGCACGTCGACTTCCCGTTCTGGGAGCAGTGGACCGAGCGGGTCTTGGACTACGCGCACGCGCAGGGCAAGGACGACTTCTTCATGTTCGGCGAGGTGTACGACGCCGACCCCGCGCTCCTGGCTCCCTACGTCCGCCAGACCGACATGAACTCCGTGCTGGACTTCGGCTTCCAGTCGGCGGCGACGAGCTTCGCCAAGGGCGGGAACGTGTCGACCCTGGCGAACCTCTTCGCCGGCGACGACCGCTACACGACCACCGACTCGTCGGCGACGGCCCTCCCGACCTTCCTCGGCAACCACGACATGGGCCGGATCGGGTACTTCCTGAAGGACGCCGACGACGCACTCGAGCGCGACCTCCTCGCCCACGACCTCCTCTTCCTCAGCCGTGGCCAGCCGGTGGTCTACTACGGCGACGAGCAGGGTTTCACCGGCGCCGGGGCGGGCAACGACAAGAGCGCGCGTCAGTCGCTGTTCGGCAGCGAGGTCGCCGAGTACCGCGACCAGTCGCTCATCACGGGCGAGACGGTAGGAGGGGTGGACCGGTTCGACACCGACACCCCGCTCTACACGCACATCGCCGATCTCGCGCAGCTGCGCGCCGACCACCCGGCCCTCGCGGACGGCGCCCAGATCGAGCGATACGCCGCCGACGGGGTGTACGCCTTCTCGCGGGTCGATCCCGAGGAGCGGATCGAGTACCTCGTCGCCCTCAACAACACGGCCTCCACCGCGACGGTCGACCTCACGACGCTCACCGCCGGCGCGTCGTACACGCCGCTCTACGGCGGCGGCGATCCGGTCGCCTCGGACGGCGCCGCACAGGCCACGGTGACCGTGCCCGCGCTGTCGACGGTCGTGCTGCGCGCCGATGCCGCGGTGACCGCGCCCGCCGAAGCGGCAGCTCTCACCGTCGCCGTCCCGGTGCCGGGGGCGGGCGTATCCGGCTCCGCGCCGGTCGCGGCGACGACCGATCAGTCGTGGCGGCAGACGAGCTTCGCGTGGCGCGTCGTCGGCTCTGACGAGTGGCAGTCGCTCGGCACCGCCGAAGACACCGCGCCGCGGGTATTCCACGACATCGCCGGCCTCGCGACGGGCACTCTCGTCGAGTACCGGGCGGTGTCGACGGATGCGGCGGGCCAGCGCTCGGCCGCCTCCACCTACGCGTCGGTCGGCAACCGCGTGACACTCGTCGAAGAGGAGGAGCCCGCGGAGCCGACGGAGCCCACGCCCTATGACTTCGTGAGCATCCCCGGCAGCCTCAACAGCGAGATGGGCTGCGCTGCGGACTGGTCGCCCGACTGCGACGAGGCCCAGATGGAACTCGTGGACGGGATCTGGCGTCTGAGCGTCGACCTCCCGGCGGGCTCGTACGAGTACAAGGTCGCCACGGAGAAGAGCTGGGACGAGAACTACGGCGCCGACGGTGCGCCGGGCGGTGCGAACATCGCCATCACCCATGGCGGCGGACCGATCACCTTCTTCTTCGACCCGCTCACCAAGCGCGCGCACTCGACGGCGGAGGGTCCGGCGGTGACCCTTCCGGGGTCCTTCCAGAGCGAGCTCGGCTGCGCGGCGGACTGGTCGCCGGACTGCCTGCGGAGCCTCATGTTCGACGGCGACCGCGACGGCGTGTACGAGTTCTCGACCTCGCGCATCCCGACCGGCTCCTACGAGGTGAAGGTCGCCCACGGCCTCGCCTGGGACGAGAACTACGGCGCCGGAGGTGCGCCGGGCGGTGCCAACATCTCCTTCAGCGTGACCGAGGGCAAGCGGGTGCTCTTCCGCTACGACCTGGCCACGCATCTCCTCGAGATCGTCGCGGCCGATCCGCCGCTGCCGGGCACCGGCGAGTCGCGCGCACACTGGATCGACGCCGACACCATCGCGTGGCCGAACGACCTCGGCACCTCCGCCGCGGGCGCGCAGTGGGCGCTCTTCTCGTCGGCGGACGCGTCGCTCGCACTCGCCGACGGCGAGGTCACCGGGAGCGACCCGCTCGGGCTCGACGTGGTCGAGGGCGGGCTCACCGCCGAGCAGGAGGGGCGCTTCCCCGCCCTGGCCGGCTACACCGCCCTGCGCGTCGCCGACAGCGACCGCGCCGAAGTGGCGGCGCTCCTGCGCGGCCAGCTGCGGGTGGCGCAGTGGAGTGCGGACGGCGGGCTGACCGCGTTCACCGGCGTGCAGATCCCCGGCGTGCTCGACGATCTCTACGCGGAAGACGTCGCCGACGACTCCCTCGGGGTCTCGTTCGCCGGCGCGGGACGGAAGGCCACCACGACCTTCCGCCTCTGGGCGCCGACGGCGCAGTCCGCGACCCTGCTGACGTGGGAGGCCGGGGCGGACGGCGATCCCGTACGCCACGAAGCGACCTTCGACGCGGCGGCCGGCACGTGGACCGCCGCCGGCGGGCGCGACCTCCGCGGCGACGAGTACCTGTGGGAGGTTGTCGTCTACGCGCCGAGCACCGATGCGATCGAGACGAACGTCGTGACGGATCCGGGTTCGGTCGCCCTGACGCTCAACTCCGAACGATCGGTCGCGATCGATCTCGACGACCGCGCCTGGATGCCGAAGCAGTGGCAGAAGGCGAAGGCGCCCCGCGTGGATCGCGCCGTCGACCGTGCCATCTACGAGCTCCACATCCGGGACTTCTCGATCACCGATGAGACGGTTCCCGAGCAGGAGCGCGGCACCTACCTGGCGTTCACGCGCAAGAGCGCGGGCACGGCCCAGCTGCGTCAGCTGGCCGAGGCCGGGATCAACACGGTGCACCTGCTGCCCTCGTTCGACATTGCGACGATCGAGGAGGACCGCGCCGCGCAGCAGACGCCGGACTGCGACCTGGCCTCCTTCGGTCCGTCGTCGACCGAGCAGCAGGCGTGCGTGGAGGCGGTGGCCGACACCGACGGCTTCAACTGGGGCTACGACCCGTTCCACTTCACCACGCCGGAGGGCTCGTACGCCGTCGACGCCGACGGCGGCGCACGCGTCAGCGAGTTCCGCTCGATGGTGGGGGCACTCCACGGCATGGGACTGCAGGTCGTGCTCGACGAGGTGTTCAACCACACCGCCGCGTCGGGACAGGCCGAGCGCTCGGTCCTCGACCGCGTCGTGCCGGGGTACTACCACCGGCTGAACGCCGCCGGAGCCGTGGAGACCTCGACGTGCTGCCAGAACGTCGCCACCGAGCACGAGGTGGCCCAGAAGCTCATGGTCGACTCGGTGGTCACGTGGGCGCGCGACTACAAGGTCGACGGCTTCCGCTTCGACCTCATGGGGCACCACTCGAAGGAGAACATGCTCGCGATCCGGGCGGCGCTCGACGAGCTGACGCTGAAGAAGGACGGCGTCGACGGCACGCGGATCCTCCTCTACGGCGAGGGGTGGAACTTCGGCGAGGTCGCCGACAACGCCCTGTTCGAGCAGGCGACGCAGGGGCAGCTGGGCGGCACCGGCATCGGCACCTTCAACGACCGCCTGCGCGACGCCGTGCACGGCGGGAGCCCCGTGGACAGCGGCTCGACGTTCCGGCAGGGCTTCGGAACCGGGCTCGGCACCGACCCCAACGGCGACCCGATCAACGGGACCACCGCGCAGGCGCTCGCCGATCTCGCGCGGCAGACCGACCTCGTCAAGCTCGGTCTCGCGGGGAACCTTCGCGACTACGAGCTGACGACGGCCGACGGCACGGTCAAGAAGGGATCGGAGCTCGACTACAACGGTCAGCCGGCCGGGTACGCCGACGAGCCCGACGAGATCATCAACTACGTCGACGCCCACGACAACGAGACGCTCTACGACCTGTCGGTCCTGAAGCTCCCGAAGGACACGTCGATGGCCGACCGCGTCCGCATGAACACGCTGTCGCTGGCGACCGTGACGCTGTCCCAGACGCCGTCGTTCTGGCACGCGGGCACCGAGCTCCTGCGTTCGAAGTCGCTCGATCGCAACAGCTACAACTCGGGCGACTGGTTCAACCGCATCGACTGGACGGGTCAGGAGTCGACGTTCGGCTCGGGACT
>Ga0160475_100555_pt1 | contig 12292 bp, 9 predicted proteins | sample HID1975M_E11MG_FD_108254 | JGI IMG/M metagenome (GOLD analysis project Ga0160475, IMG submission 108254) | Enriched soil microbial communities from UW Madison campus, WI, USA - HID1975M_E11 MG | ecosystem: Environmental > Terrestrial > Soil > Unclassified | place: USA: Madison, Wisconsin... | reverse complement strand
GTGTTGGGCCACAGCTCGGCCAATCCGCAGCGCCTGGGCTGGAGTTCTAGCCGAATAGGTTACGTTGCCGCCCTGAGCTTCGCCGTAGTGTGGGGCGTCGGCCTGCTGCTTTCCTTTGTCAGCAATCGCGCCGAAGTCGGCCGGGTAGAGGCGGCATTGGCGACGCTGCAGCAACCGGTTGAAGCCAACGATTCACGAGTCGCCTTGACCGAGCTGGTCCGCGAGTTATCTCGCCTTGACTACCGCAGCGAACACGGCGCCCCCTGGTACCAGCGCTTCGGTCTGGATCGCAGCGAGGCTCTACGCGATGCCCTATGGCCGCACTACGTGCAAGCCAACCATCGACTCCTGCGCGACCCGGCGGCGTCTTCCCTGCAAGCCCAACTCAATGCCCTGGTCAAACTGCCCCCGAACAGTCCTGAGCGCAGCAAACGGACCCGGGAAGCCTACAACCAGCTCAAGGCCTACCTCATGTTGGCCCGTCCCGAGAAGGCCGATGCGACGTTCCTGGTCCAAACGCTGGGCAATACCGAGCCCACACTGTGGACCTTCTTCGCCGAGCAGTTGCCCGCCAATCCCAACTGGGCCATCAAGGCCGATGCCAAGCTCATCGCCCAGGCCCGTCAGGTGCTGCTCGGCCAACTCGGCCAGCGCAATGCCGAAAGCAGCCTCTACCAGCGCGCGCTGGAAACGGCAGCCAACCACTACCCCGCGCAGGGCCTGCAACAGCTGGTCGGCGACACCGATGCCGACGCCTTGTTCAGCACCCAAGCCAGCGTCCCTGGCGTGTTCACCCGCCAGGCCTGGGAAGGCCATGTGCGCGAAGCAATCGAAGAAGCCGCCAAGGCACGCCGCGAAGAAATCGACTGGGTCCTGAGCGACAACCCGAACAACCTCCCCGCCGAACTAAGCCCTGACCAGCTCCGCGAGCGCCTGACCGCGCGCTACTTCCAGGACTACAGCAGCGCCTGGTTGACCTTCCTCAACAGCCTGCGCTGGCAGCAGGGCGACGGCCTGGACGAAGTCATCGCCCAGTTGACCTTGATGAGTGACGTCCGCCAGTCGCCCTTGATCGCCCTGATGAACACCCTGGCCTATCAAGGCCAGGCCGGCATCCGCGGCCAGGCGCTGGCCGACTCGTTGCTCAAGTCTGCGAAGAACCTGATCGGCCAGGATAAGCCGGCGGTGATCGAGCAACTGCCCCAAGGCCTGAACGGCCCGCTGGACAGTACCTTCGGCCCGCTGCTGGCGCTGTTGGGCAAAGGCCCTGAAGGGCAACGCTTCGATGACAACCTGAGCCTGCAGGCCTTCCTCACCCGCGTGACCAGCGTGCGTCTGAAGCTGCAGCAAGTGACCCCGGCGCCCGACCCGCAGGCCATGACCCAAGCCTTGGCCCAGGCGGTGTTCCAGGGCAAGCGCATCGACCTGACCGAGGCCCAGTCCTACGGCCAACTGATCGCTGCAAGCCTGGGCGCCGAATGGGGCGGGGCTGCCCAAGCGTTGTTCGTGCAGCCCTTGGACCAGGCCTGGCAACGGGTCCTGCAGCCGTCGGCCGCAGGGCTGAATCGCAACTGGGAGCGTGCCATCGTCAATGACTGGAACGGCGCCTTCGCCGGCCGCTACCCGTTCGCTGCCACCTCCAGCGATGCGTCGCTGCCCATGCTCGGGCAGATGATCCGCGCCGACTCGGGGCGCATCGAGCAGTTCGTGCGTGAGCAACTGGCCGGGTTGCTGCGCAAGGAGGGCAGCCGTTGGGTGGCGGACCCACGCCACAGCCAGGGCCTGCGCATCAATCCTCGGTTCCTCGCCGCGATCAACCAGCTCAGCGCGTTGGCGGATGTGCTCTACACCGATGGCGGCATGGGCATGAGCTTCGAGTTGCGCGGCAAGCCGGTGCGCGATGTGGTGCAGACCAGCTTCATCCTCAATGGCGAAAAGCATCATTACTTCAACCAGCGCGAGCGCTGGCAGCAGTTCCGCTGGCCCGGGCAAAACGATTACCCCGGCGTCAGCCTGACCTGGACCAGCGTGCACACGGGTGAGCGCTTGTTCGCCGACCTTCAGGGCACCTGGGGGCTGATCCGGTTGCTCGAACAGGCCCAGGTCACTCACCTGAACGACGGCGGCAGCCAGATGCGCGTGGTGTTGAAGGCACCGGATGGCATTGGCCTGACCTGGCACCTGCGCACCGAGCTGGGGGGAGGACCGTTGGCCATGCTTGGGCTGCGGGGCTTCCAGTTGCCACGGCAGATCTTCCTCGTCGAAGACGCCGCAGAGCCGCGATTTGCACTGCGAGAGGAACTCGAATGACGTTGAATGAGCTCATCGACATTTGCCTGCCAAAAGGCGATCCGTTGCACCTTGCGCGCCAGTATGGGCAGTGCTGGGAGGGCTGGTTGCAGCCCATCCTCCCGGACGCTCCAGTGGGAGATGATCCGACTTACGAAGACGACTTCCAGCGCATGCGCGAGGAGGTCAACAAGCTTTCCGGTGCGGATGTCGATCAGGTGATCGCGCTGGCAGAGCGGCTTCTGAAGAACACCAGCAAGGACTTGCGTATCGCTACCTATTACCTGTGGGCGCGCCTGCACAAGGAAGGGGAGACGGGATTGGCGGACGGCCTGAGTCTTCTGGCAGCGCTGGTGGAGCGTTACGCCACCGATCTTTTGCCTGCACGTGCCAACAGTCGCAAGCTGGCGATGGACTGGCTTGCCAGCAGCAAGGTACTGGACAGCCTGTCGCTGTATCCGCAAGTGGTCAAAGCGGAGGCTCAGCGAACGGTTGCCGCACTCGCCTGGCTGCAGAGCGGCCTGAACAGGTGGCCCGAGGAACACCAGCCAAACCTTTCACCCCTGGTCGGCGCCCTGTCCACTCGCCTGGCACAGTCCGGTGGCGTCGATGCAATCGTTCCTCAGACCAGTAGCGAACAGGCGCCTATCAATAAGACCCCTAGGCCCGATGCAATGCCTATCAAGTCAGGCCGCGATCTGCTGGACAGCGGTCGGAGCCTGGCAAGCTACCTGCGTGATCAACCCGACGGCTGGCTGAATGCCCATCGCCTGATGAAAAGCCTGCGGTGGGACACGCTGCACCAGGTTCCGCCCCAGGACGCCAATGGCATTACACGCCTGGCACCCCCGCGGGGTGAGTACCGTGCCCAGGTCAAGCGTCTGTACTTGCAGCAGGGATGGGGCGAACTGGTCGACCAGGTCGAGCGGATGTACGCCGAAGGGGTGAACCATTTCTGGCTGGACCTGCAATGGTACCTGTACCAGGCGCTGAGCCGATCGGCAGTGCACCCCAGTAGCTGGGCGGGCATCGTCAAGCGTGACCTGGGCATGTTTCTGGAACGTATGCCGGGTATCGAGCTGCTGTGCTGGAGCGATGGCACCCCCTTCGCGGATGAAGCGACCCGCGACTGGATCAACCAGCACGTCAGTGGCAACCAGGCGCATCCGTGGTTACCCGCTGCCTCGGCAGTGTCCGCCCAGAACGCGCCCGACGTGCTGAGCCTGGAAGCCGAAGCGCTGGCGCAGGCTGACAGCGATGGCATCGAGCACGCACTGACATGGCTGAATGCGCGCCCTGAGCTGGAGAGCGGGCGACAACGCTGGCTGTTGCGGCTGGTGATGGCACGGGTGGCCGAGCAGCACGGGAAAGGTGAGCTGGCATTGCACCTGCTGGCCGAGCTCGATGCCAGCGCCCAACGGCATGAGCTCTCGCAATGGGAGCCCGAGCTGTATTTCGAAGTGAAGGCGCGCCTGCTCAAACTGCTGCGCTTGAAAGCCCAGCGCAACGATGCCGACAAGCCCGGCCTGGCTCGACAGATGGAGGCGCAGCTGGCTGCGCTCGTTTCAATTGATCCCGTGCGCGCTGCTGTGCTGTGCGGCTAGCGCTTACTAACAGGAATGGTTTCTTGAATACGGACAACCCCACACTTCGCTACTTCGATGCCGAGATGCGTTACCTGCGCGAAGCCGGCAAGGAGTTCGCGCAAGCCTTCCCGGACCGCGCGGCGCAGCTGAACCTCGACAAGCCCGGTGCCGATGACCCCTATGTAGAGCGCCTTTTCGAAGGCTTTGCATTCTTGATGGGGCGCCTTCGCGAGAAGCTGGACGACGACCTGCCAGAGTTGACCGAGGGGCTGGTAAGCCTGTTGTGGCCTCATTATCTGCGTACCATCCCATCGCTTTCGGTCATCGAACTGATGCCCGATGTCGAACAGATGAAAGGCAGTACGGTGGTCGCGCAGGGGTTTCAGGTCCTTTCGCAACCGATTGGGCCGGCCCGAACCCGCTGTCGCTATTCCACGACCTGCGCCGCTATGCTTCAGCCGCTGACGCTAAGTGCTGTTCGTCTCGACCATGAGCTCGATGGGCGAGCGCTGCTGCGCTTGCGCTTTTCATGCGGCGTGCTGGCGGACTGGGCTGAAGTCGATCTTGCCGATCTGGCGCTCTATCTTCATGGCGATGCAGCGCTGACCAGTGCCTTGCACCAGGCGCTGACCTTGCATGTGGATCAGGTGTACGTGCGTGTGCCGGACGGGAATCGCCGACCGCTGGATGGCCATTTTGCGCCCAAGGGTTTTGCTGAAGAGGACCGACTCTGGCCCAAGGGCGACAGTGCGTTCAGTGGCTATCAACTCCTGCTGGAATATTTCACGTTCCGTGAAAAGTTCATGTTCGTGACGCTGCGAGGCCTGGAGCAGCTTGAGCTGGATGCCGGTACGCCCTGGTTCGAGCTGGACGTGGTGCTCGATGCTTCCTGGCAGCACCCGTTCACGCCGAGCGCCGAGCACATTCGCTTGCACGCGGTGCCCGTCATCAACCTGTTCCCACTGGAAGCCGACCCGCTGACGGTCGATCCATTGCAGAGCGATTACTTGCTGCGCCCCATGCGCTTGCAAGATGGCCACACCGAAATCTACTCGGTCGACCGCGTCACCGGCTCGAAAAACGAGACGCGGTATGACTATGTCCCCTTCACCAGTTTTCGCCACAAAGGGGGAATGCTGCGTGACGAGGCGCCGGAACGCTACTTTCATACCCGCCTGCGTCGGGGCGCCAATGGCCTGCATGACACGTGGCTGATACTGGGGGGGGAGCGCTTCGACAAGGATGCCTTGCACCCGCGTGAAAGCCTGTCATTGCGCCTGACCGGGACCAATGGGCAGCTTCCCCGCAAAGCCCTGCAGAGCACACTGCTCGATACCGTCGCCCAATCCGCCCAGGCAGGCCTGAGGGTGCGCAACCTGTGTGCACCGACCTTGCCATGCTACCCGCCAAACCGTGACCGCTTTCACTGGCGAGTGCTCAGCCACCTGGGCTCCAACTTCCTGCCGATGCTTGCCAGTGCCGAGGTATTACGCGGCACGTTGGCCCTCTACGACTGGACAGACAGCGAGATGAATCGACGCCGTCTGGAGGCGATCGTCGATGTCAAACACCACCTCATCCAGCGTTTTGAAAAGGGCTTCTTGCTGCGCGGCGTGGATATCGAAGTGACCCTGGACGCCAATGGTTTTTCAGGGGAGGGCGATATCAGCCTGTTTGGCGAGATGCTCAACCGCTTCTTCGCGTTGTATGCCGATATTCATCTGTGCACGCAACTGACGCTGATCCTTCAACCCACTGGAAAATACCTGCGATGGAACGAGCATCACAGTCAGCGTATGCCCGGCTGAAGGCCACGGGTTTGCTGCAAGCTTTACAAGGGCATTTGACCGAGGCCGACCTCTTTCGTGTTTGCCAGGTGCTGGAACAGGCCATGCCTGGGCAGCCAGTGCTGGGCAGCACGGCCTACCCAATGCATGACGTCATCCGTTTTCGTCCTGACCCTGGCATGGGGTTTCCTGCCAGCGAACTGCGCGCTGTCGAGATCGATGAGGCGAATCCAGATAGGCCGGCCACACTGCGGACTCGTCTGCTTGGCCTGTACGGCGTCGATTCCCCGCTGCCTACGGCCTACCTGGATGACATCGCTCAGCGCCGCGAAGGGCACGAGGCGGTAGAGGCCTTCCTGGATATCTTCAATCACCGAATCTTCACCCAGTTCTACCGTATCTGGCGCAAGTATTCGTACCCTGCGACGTTCGAGGCAGGTGGCGGCGACGCGACTTCACAATGCCTGCTCGGCTTGATCGGACTTGGCATACCCGGTACCGCTGGGCGGATAGCTACCCCGATGTCGCGTTTCCTGGCCTTGCTCAGCGTGATGCGCCTGCCCACCCGCAACGCAGAGGGGATTGTCGCGCTGGTAAAGCTGCTCGCTCCTGATACACGGGCAACGATCACCGGTCACTGGCCGAGAAAAGTGCCGCTCGAGCAGCCCGCGCGGCTGGCTGCCAGCAGGCCGGTGAAGCTAGGGCAAGGTACGCCGCTTGGCGCTTTCAGCGTCGATGGCAACAGCCAATTGCTCCTGGCCCTGTTCACCGAAGACCCAAGCGAAGCGCTTGGCTGGTTGCCGGGAGGTCAGCTGCACCTTGATCTGCTGGTGTTGTTGCAGGTGTACCTCGGTTGGCGTTGCACCGCCAAGCTCCAGTTGTCACTCCCTCTGCGCATCCTTCCTGCGCCGGTGCTCGGCAAGGCCAGGGCGATGCTTGGCATGACAGCGGTGCTGGGGTTGACCGAGGCAACTCAGGCCGCCGCTGGGCGAAGCCTTGTCACTCTTCATCTGGGCCACTACCAAGGCCTGCATTTGAACCCTTTTATCAGGGAGGTACAGCATGTGGCGTACCGTTTTTAACGTTCTCACGGTCGTAGCGACGGCAGCAGGGTTAAGTGGCTGTGGGCTGACCCAAACGGTGGCGGATACCAGCTCCGCCGTCACCAAGGCGATCTTTTACAAGCAGGTGAAAACGCTCCACCTGGATGTCGTTGGCCGTGCGGCAATCAACACTGATGCCGCCGACGGGAGGGGATTGTCAGTCCCGACCCTGGTCAGGGTTTACCAGCTGCGCGACGGCAAGACATTGGAGCGTCTCACCTACGACGACTTGCTGAGCAATGCTGATCGAATGCTGCGTGATGACCTGCTCAGCGAACGAACCCTGGTCATCAAACCTGATGGGGCTGCACTGTTGAGCATGCCCATGGAGAAAGACACCCGTGTCGTCGCGTTGGTGGCCCTGCTCCGGGCACCCGACAGTCAATCCAACGCCTGGCGCCTGAAGCTCAGTCGCGATGATCTGGATCCGGATCAGGCGCGAGTAGTTGAGCTTGGGGACAATCGCCTGGCTTTGCGACCCCGGTCGAAGGAGTAGGTGATGCCTGAAACGACGCCTTCACTGTATGAGTTGTTGCTGCAGAATTTTGCTGGCGACCTGGAGATTCATCGTGTCGATGCAGAGAACCAGCAGACGCTCTCTGTGCTGGACAATCTTCAGCGCATCCTCAACAGCCGCGCCGGGGCCCTGTCCCACTTGCCGGACTACGGGCTGCCTGACATGGGGACCATCCTGCAGGGGTTACCTGCCACCGCGCACGTGATGATGACCACCCTGGTCGGCACCTTGCTCAAGTACGAACCGCGCTTGGCCGCAGTCGACATAGACATGCTGCCGCAAACGCGGGCTGGCCACCTTGAGTACACCCTGGACGTACAACTGAAAAATGGTGAGCGCATGACATTCGGGACGACCCTTGCGCCCGAGGGAAAAGTGCTGGTGCGCCACCTCAAGCAGCAGGGTTACCTGTCGAATTCGTAGGGACCGGAGGAAACTGATGTCGCCGTTGTTTGAAGTGCGTATTCGAATGGGGGGTGATCCGCGCGCCCTGGATCAGTTCAAGGCCATCCAACAGGAGTTGGCCAAATTGAATCATCCGGCTTGCCCGGAAGTGGATTGGGTGAAAATCGAAAGAGCGTGCCTCGACATCTTCGAACAGCATGGGGCGGAGTTGCAGACTGCTGTGGCCTTTGTCCTGGCGCGCAGTCATCGCGCGGGCCTTGCGGGAATGGGTGAAGGCCTGGCGCTACTGGCCAGGTTGATCGAAGAGTGGCCGCGCCTTTGGCCAGTTCAGGCGTCCGTGCGCATTGATCTTCTTGGAGGGCTGTTCGCTCAGCTGCAACCTATATTGCGCACGATGCACTGGGGGCCGGACAGAGTGTCCGGCCTCAATTACCTGGCGGTTGAGCTGGCCCAATTGGAATCCCGGCTGTTTCAGGTCGCGCCGGTCACTGTGGCCCCACTTCAGAGCCTGCGCAGCCTGGTCGATCTGTTCATGCAACGGATGTCCGAGCAGCGCATCCAGGCTGTGCCGGTACAGCATTGGGCGAGCAGCCCCGTATCGGCCTTCATAGCGCCTGCTGCACTGCCGCCTCCATTACAAAACACGTATAGGCTGGTCATCGAACCTCAAGCCAAGAAGCGCGGTTTCCTGCCGTGGCTATTGGTGATGGGTTTGGTGATTGCACTGTCGGGCGTGGGCGGATGGCAGTATTGGCGGGCTTACCAAGCCAGCCAGGTGCTCTCGCCAGAGCCGATCCAGCTGGAGAGCCTGAGCCTCTTTGCGCCAGGCAGTGCGCAGTTCAAACCCGATTCCACCAAGTCTTTGATGAGCGCACTGGTCGAAATCAAAACGAGACCCGGTTGGTTGATCATGATCTCCGGGCATGCCGATGCCAGCGGCCAGGTCAGCTCGAATCTAGAGTTGTCACGTGCTCGCGCAAGCGCAGTGAGGGATTGGCTGCAGCAGATGGGTGATATTCCGGACAGCTGCTTTGTAGTCCGTGGCGCCGCGGCGAACCAGCCCCTTACCAGTAATGAGACGACGTCCGGGAGGGCCACAAACCGTCGGGTAGATATTCGCTTGTTGCCAGCATCGGGGGCGTGTGGCGAGGTCGATCAAGCGTCGCGATAAAAGGATGGGCGAAGCGTCACGCGCCTGTAATGCCTTGCTGATAGCGTGCGTTTCCCTTTCCAGCCCAAGGTGTACGACACGGTGTCCCCTGGCACGCCCCGCAAGCAGTTCATGCTTCGCTCCACCAACATGCGCAGCGACGATTTCGCTGCGCTGTTCACCCAACTGCACGGCAACCTCTACGCCGACATGCCACGCCTGCCGGAAGGCATCGCCGTCGGCGGTGTCTATGGCCGTTTCGAGGGCATGAGCGTGCGGCGCATGCATTACCAGGGTGACTTCACCCTCGTCCTGCCCACGCCCCAGGATGAAATCACTTTCGTACTGCCCACCGCGGGCAAGATCATTTTCGATTACCGCGGCGAGTCGATTGGCGGTGCCCAGGTGGGGCTGGCTGTCGACAAGCTCGACATCCGTTCCGTGCGCTTTGCCGAGGGCCACGCCCAGTGCGGCATGTCGCTTCGCCGTGGGCTGTTTGCCGAGCGGCTTTCTACGCTGCTGGAGCGGCCATTGGCCGCGCCTGTTCGTTTCGCCCCGGTGGTGGACCTCAAGAATGCTGCCTTCCAGGGCATTCGCGCGTTGCTCGAACTGGCCACCGGCACCGAGTTCGACCCACTGATCAATAGCGGCGTGCTGATGCCGCTGCGCTTGCAGGAAATGCTGGTCGACGCCCTGCTGGAAGCCTGGCCGCACAACTACAGCGAGGCGTTGCACAGCCCCACGCCATCGCTCGCACCACGCCACGTGAAGCTGGCCATGGCGTACATCCGTGAACATCCCACCAACCTGGCCAGTGGCAGCGAGCTGGCAGGGTTAGCCAATGTCAGCTTGCGGGCGCTGCAGGAAGGTTTCCGCCGATTTGCCGGTACCTCGATCGTCGGCTATCAGCGCCAGGTGCGCCTGGAGCAGGCGCGGCAGGTGTTGGCGAGCGAGGAGGGTGGTTCGGTGGCGGAAGTGGCCTTGCAGCATGGGTTCAGCAATGCCGGGCGGTTTAGCCACTATTTTCAGCGGGCGTTTGGGGTGAGCCCGGCGCAGGTCAGGCATCGGCAACGCTAAGTCTAGGCAGTATCCATCTTGTGGGAGCGGGCTTGTCCCGCGAACCAGGGCGAAGCCCTGGCCATACACCTTTGCCGTCTGGTCCGGCCCTTTCGCGGGACAAGCCCGCTCCCACAGAGATCGCGCAGGCCTTTGCTTCTGAGCAAGACAGCCACCTACAAGGGCCCGCTAATGGTCAGAAGGCGTAGCTGGCCTTGAGGCTGCCACTGACCCCATGGCTGTCTCCGCCGCCCAGTGCCGCCACCTCGGCGCCGACACTCATCGCCCCCAGGTTGGCCATCAGGTTCATGCCAGCGCTGAACTGGTCACGATTGTCGAAGGCCGCGCGCTGCTCGATATCCAGCCCCAGCAGGTGGCCTTCGCTGTCGACCTGTTGGTCGCCGAGGGCGTGGTCGTAGCCCACTTCGATCCCCGGCACCAGCTGCCAGCTGCCCATGGCAATCGGGGCGAGCGATGCCTTCAGGTTGGTGAACGCACTGCGCCGCGTCTCTTTCAAGTCGTCCACCTGCAACGCCAATTCGCTGCCTTTCTCGGTGAACCCTGCCAGGTCCACTCGGCTTACTCGCATGCCCAGGCTCGGCTCCAGCACCACCCCACTGGCGTTGAGGCGATAGCCCAGCGCCAGGCTGCCTCCGGCCAGGGTGCCATGGCTGTCGCCCTTGGCCGTGCCCAGGCCGCCGCCCAGTTCGCGCTTGCTGGAGTAATCGAGGTAACCGGCGCTGGCATTGGCGTCGATGAACAGGCCTTGCTCCAGGCTGCCTGGCGCAAAGCGGGCGCCGAGGCGCAGGAAGGTCAGGTCGGTGTCCGCTTCGCCGCCGGCACCGCCAACGTTGCCTTGGCTGTAGCCGACCCCGGCATGGGCGCTGAGCTGTTCGGAGAAACGCTGGGTCATGCCGACCATCAGGCCTTGGCTGTGCTCGTTGCTGCTGGCGGCGTGGGCCGAGCCATCGGTGCCCAGGTAACCGGCCAGGGCGGTGCTCCACAGGCGCGACTGGCCGACCTTGAGGTCGCTGCCATCGGCAAACGGGGCCGCCGCACGGTCGATCATGGCCGCCTGGCGCAGCAGGTAGCTGGCAGCATCGGCATGCACCTGGCCGCCGACGGTCGACTCCACGCCGCCGAGAGTGCCGGCGTCGATGGCCGATTGCAGGTAATAGTTGTAGGCGCTGTAAGTGCCGGACAGATCCGTGTCCTGCAATTGCCCGAGCAAGCGCGCCCCGGCAGCGGCATTGCCCTGCAGGCCGGCCTCGCCGGGCAGGCTGGCGTAGCGCACCATCTTGCCGCGCAGCACGTAGAGCGTTTCCTGGCTAAGGCCCAGACCTTGCTTGAGGTAGTTGTCCATGCTGCCGTACTCGGCTGTCACTTCGTCCAGGCCGGCCTGCAGGTAGCTGGCCTCGACGCCGAGCAGCGGCGCGTAGACTTCGGCCATGCTCGCCGGCATGTGCGCCAGGGTCGCTGCCACGCGGGCGGCGGTGTAGTCGTTGGTGGCCAGGTAGTTGCTCATGATCGTGGCGTCATCGACCCCGGCAATGCTCTGCAGCACCGCCGCCGTCCAGCCGGTGCGGTCCTTGCCGGCGGTGCAGTGGAACAGCGCGGCGCCGTCGGCGCTGGCCAGTTCATTGAACAGCTGTGTGAACTGCCCGCGCATGCCGGCGTCGCTGACAAAGGCGCGGTTGGTCTGCTGCATCATCGCCCGGGCTTCGGCGGCGCTGGAGAACGAAATGTTGGTGACGTTCGAGCCTGAGGTAGTGCTGCCGATGATGTCGATGTTGGTGTAGCGGGCGCCGGCCGGCAGGGTGTCGGGCGTTGCGGCGATTTCACTGGGGGTGCGCAGGTCGAACACATCGCTGATGCCCAGGCCGTTGAGGGTGGCCAGGTCGGCGGCGGTCGGGGTCAGGGCATTGGCGCGGTAGAACACGCCTGCACGCATCACACCATCATGGCTTGTGCTGTAGGCCGAGGTATTGCCGGCCACGTCGCGGAAGTTGTCCATGCCGGCCAGGCGCGGGGTGTCGAGCGTATCGGCGGCGTGGGCGGCAGAGATGGCGAGGGTGAGCAGGGACAGGGAACAGAACAGACGTTGCAACACGGAAATGGCCTCGAGAGGGGAGCTTGGAATGGCCACTCTCCGTGGGCGAGATGAAACTGAATGTTACAAGGCGCAGGCCGAGGCAAAAGCCTGCGCAATGTGTCCAGAGCGTGCGTTTTCTGTCTGCACCGGCCGCCGCTACTTGAAAAACTGGCTCGGACTGATGCCGAACTGGCGCTTGAACATGCTGGCAAACGCACTGGGGCTGTCATAACCCAGCGTGCCCGCCACATCGATGATGCGCTCGCCCAGCGCAATGCGCTCCAGCGCCTGCATCAGCCGCGCCTGC
>Ga0160475_100553_pt1 | contig 12337 bp, 8 predicted proteins | sample HID1975M_E11MG_FD_108254 | JGI IMG/M metagenome (GOLD analysis project Ga0160475, IMG submission 108254) | Enriched soil microbial communities from UW Madison campus, WI, USA - HID1975M_E11 MG | ecosystem: Environmental > Terrestrial > Soil > Unclassified | place: USA: Madison, Wisconsin... | reverse complement strand
TTCCTCACCACCGATTACATCTTCTGATACCGCCGTGGTTATAGACATTTGATCTAGCGTGCGTGTCGATCTTCCGCTTTGCTAAACGACTCTATGCAACAGGGGCGCACATCGCGTCCCTGTTGCATCCCCGGCAAAGGAGATTCGAACATGGCAGCCAAACCCATCCCCGAAGGCCAGCACAGCATCACCCCTTACCTGGGCATAAAGGATGCTGCGAGGGCCATCGAGTTCTACAAGCAAGCCTTTGGCGCAGTCGAGATGTTCCGCCTTGAAGGCCCTGACGGCCGTGTCGGCCACGCCGAACTGAAGATCGGCGATTCGTCGTTGATGCTCGCCGACCCGTGCGACATGGAAGGTGGCCTCACCGCCAGCCAGGCACTCAATGGCGTCGCCGTCGGCCTGCACCTGTACGTCGAGGACTGCGACAAGGTCTACGCCCAGGCCCTCGCCGCCGGCGCCACGCAATTGCATGAAGTAAAGGACCAGTTCTACGGCGACCGCAGCGGCACGCTGAAAGACCCGTTCGGCAACATGTGGTTTGTCTCCACCCACAAAGAGGACCTCAGCCCAGAAGAAATCCGTGCCCGCGCCGCCAAGATGTTCGGTGGTAACTGAACGGCAAGTTGAAAGCGGCGCGACTTTGCTTGAAGCTTGTGGCTCGTAGCTTGGAGCTGCTTCATGCGAATCATTGACAAAACCGCCGCGCAGGTCCGTAGCCTGACGCCGGCCGAAGAGGAACTGCTGCAGGCATTTGCCGCGGGCACCCTCGTTGGCCCCCGGCTGCTGCAGGCCAACCAGTTATTGATGAGGGTGCGCAGCGCCAACCAGTGGCTGGCCTGCGATTGCCGCAAGGATGCCCTGCCGGTACTGAATGTCACCCTCAATGGCAGCACCGGCACCTTGTTTCTCAAGAACAACCCCGGCACCGCCGAACATGCGCCGGGGTGCCCGTTCACCAAGGACGAGCGCGAAGCTGCCGAGCGCGAGCAAGACCCCGCCCCGCCCGCCGCCTGGCTGCCCCCCGATACCGCGCTGCGCCTGCTGGGTGATTTCCGCAAGGCCAGCGACAGCGCTGGCGGCGCCCATGACGGCAGCGAGCGCCGTGAGCAGCAGCGTCTGCTGTCTCTGCTGCTCACCTGGATCGAAACCAGTGGCTTGAACCTCTACGCCACGCACCTGAAAAAAGACCTCACCAGCCAGTTTGCCGAACTGCGCAGCGTCGCCAGCCGTTACCCGCTGCTCGAGCGCGTGCCCGCCAGCAACTACCTGGAAACCCGGCTGGACATGAAACACATGCTGATGCTCAAGGCCCGCCTGCGCGAGGCCACGGTGTTCGGCAACCACCGCCGCCATGGCCTGATGCTCGATTGCGTGGACCAGATCAAGGGCCGCAAGGTGTTAAACAACCGCAGCGAGGATGGCTTCGACTTCCAGGGGCATCACCTGTATTGGGGCGGCAGCCGGGCGTCCGGGCCGCTGCTGGCACTGGCGCTGTATTCGCCGACCACTGCGGGCAGTCATTTCTACGAACTGATCCATGTGGCCAGCGTGCCGGTGCTGTCACGCGCTCACCTGTTTCCGGTGTACCGCGACGAAGAGCGTGAGCCGCTTAAGGCGCTGGTGTCGTTGATCGACTGGATGGCCAGCAAGGGTGTGAAGGTGCAGATGCGCCGGCCGGTGATTGGCGGCCAGGTGATGGATGAGCTGGTGCTGACGTCGGATCAGGACCGGGTGCTGTCGGTGTCGCTGCTCGAGCAGCCGGTGGGGCCGGAACCGGATGCCGAGAATTTCAAGCGGTATGCAGATTTCAAAAGCCTGGAGACCTTCCGCAAGTTTGTGGCCGGGTTCTTCATGCGCGAGCGCTGATGAAGATACGCTGCCCCTCTGTGGGAGCGGCCTTGTGTCGCGATAGGGCTGCAAAGCAGCCCCGATAATTGCTGCAGTCCCGCTAGTGCGCGGTTACCCAAGAAACAACGTGTACGCCGGGTTGTCAGTCTCATCCCAGTACCGATACCCCATCTCATCCAGCGCCTGCGGCAACCTGGCCTGCTCGTCCCCCGGCACTTCCAGTGCGGCAAACACCCGCGCCTCGGCCGCGCCATGGTTGCGGTAATGGAACAGGCTGATGTTCCAGCGCTTGCCCAGCCGCTCCAGGAAACCTAACAGCGCCCCCGGCCGCTCGGGGAATTCGAAGCGCAGCACGCGCTCATCCGCCCCCGGCGCCGCATGGCCACCCACGGTGTGGCGCACATGCAGTTTGGCCAGCTCGTTGTCGGTCAGGTCGAGTACGCTGTAGCCTTGTTCGGCCAGGCTGGCCAGCAACTTTTCACGCGGGTCGTGCAGCGGGTGCGTCTGCACACCTACGAACAGCCGCGCTTCCTTGCCCGGGTAATAGCGGTAGTTGAACTCGGTGATCTGCCGCTTGCCCAGTGCCTGGCAGAAAGCGCGGAAACTGCCGGGTTGCTCGGGGATGGTCACGGCGATGATCGCCTCACGCTGCTCACCCAGCTCGGCGCGCTCGGCCACGTGGCGCAGGCGGTCGAAGTTGACGTTGGCGCCGGAATCGATGGCCACCAGGGTCTGGCCCTGCACGCCTTCGCGCGCCACGTACTTCTTGATGCCCGCTACCGCCAGGGCGCCCGAGGGCTCGGTGATGGAGCGGGTATCGTCGTAGATGTCCTTGATCGCCGCACACAGTTCGTCGCTGCTGACAGTCAACACCTCATCGACAAAGTGCCGGCACAGTTCAAAGCAATGGGCTCCGACCTGGGCCACCGCCACGCCGTCGGCAAAGGTGCCAACCTGCGGCAGAATCACCCGCTCGCCGGCGGCCATGGCAGCCTGCAGGCAGTTGGAGTCTTCCGGCTCGACACCGATCACCTTCACCTCGGGGCGCAGGTACTTCACATACGCGGCAATACCCGCCACCAGCCCGCCGCCACCGACTGGCACGAAGATCGCGTCCAGCGCACCCGGCTGCTGACGCAGGATTTCCATGCCTACCGTGCCCTGGCCGGCGATCACATCCGGGTCATCAAACGGCGGCACAAAGGTCGCGCCCTCGCTGTCGGCCAGGGTCAGCGCATGGGCCAGCGCGTGGGGGAAGCTTTCACCGTGCAGCACCACATGGCCACCCCGCGAACGCACACCTTCGACCTTCAGCGATGGCGTGGTGGTGGGCATCACGATGGTGGCTTTCAGGCCCAGATGCGAAGCCGCCAGGGCCACGCCTTGAGCGTGGTTGCCCGCCGATGCGGTAATCACACCCCGCTCGCGCTGGGCCGTGGTCAGCCGCGACAGCCGGGTGTAGGCACCGCGGATCTTGAACGAGAACGTGGGTTGCAGGTCTTCGCGCTTGAGCAGCACCTGGTTGCCGAGGCTGGCAGACAGTGCCGGTGCCGCTTGCAGGGGCGTCTCGATGGCCAGGTCGTACACCGGCGCAGACAAGATGCGCCGCACCTGCTCCGACAACAGTTGCGGCGGGCTGAGCGGGGTACGTGGGCTGACGTTGAGGCTGGTCATCGGTGCAACTCCTTGGCTGTTTTCACGTTGCCCAGGAGTCGAAGAGTAAAAACCCGCCTCCAGGGCGGGTTTGGTGCACGTACGCGCTAGCCCGCCAAACTGATAATGGCGGTAATAATAATGGCGTTCACGTGCGGGAAAGTGTTCATGGGGTGGGAACTTATCCCGCCGCAGCCGGGCGTGTCAACACCTGGCCTGCTGGGCAGACAGCGGCACATCGAACACCTTGTCGAAGCCCCACTGGAACACGAAGGCATAGACGAAGAAGAACACGAACAGCGCCAGGTTGGTCAGCAACGCCGCCCACAGGCTGACATCCAGCCAGTACGCCACCAGCGGCAACAGCAGCACTACCAGCCCCCCTTCGAAGCCAAGCGCGTGCAACAGCCGGCGCATAAAGGTGCGTTCACGCTGTTGCTGGCGGGCTTCCCAGCGCTCGAAGGCCCAGTTGAAGGCCATGTTCCAGCTCATGGCGATGCCCGACATCAGAATCGACAGCACGGCCGATTGCGCCATGCCGGCACCGAACGCCAGCTCCAGCGCCGGCGCCACGCAGGCCACGGCGATGGCTTCGTAGAGAATGGCCTGGACGATCTTGCGGGCCTTGCCTTGCATGGTTGGGTCTCCTGTCTGTGCTTGCCATGGCATTTTCATCGTTTTTAGATCGAGCGCCGCCCGCGCGGCGCATCGCGGCTGAAGCCGCTCCTACATTTGTTGCAACGTACCATGGCCTGTAAGGCCATCGTTGTTCGCCTTGGTGCATGGCCGAAGCCTTGTGTGGGGCCGGCCGCGCCAGGCGATAAACCCCGTCATGCTAACAAGGCTGGCAACTATGACCTATCAGGCCATGGCACGTTGCAACAAATGTAGGAGCGGCTTCAGCCGCGATGCGCCGCGCGGGCGGCGCTCGATCTGCGCATCACCTCCAAACCCAAGCCAGGCGTCTCCCGAACCTCACACCGATTCCAGCCCCCCACATTGGACAACCCCTCCCCCGACTGCTTGTATCTATCCATTGCAAGCAATCCGAATTCGTACAACTTCGTCCAGGGAATCGTACGAGGAACAAGACGATGGCAAACACCGTCATGATGGTATTCGGTACCCGCCCAGAAGCGATCAAGATGGCCCCTCTGGCCAGGGTATTGCGCGAATGGCCGGACATCGACCTGCATATCTGCTCCACCGGCCAGCACCGCGAGATGCTCGAGCAGGTGCTCACCGCTTTCGGCCTGAGCGTCGATCAGGACCTCAAGGTGATGACCCAGAACCAGACCCTCAACGGGCTGGCCCGTGACCTGCTGGACAAGATCGACAAGGCATTCGAGAAGGTCAACCCGGATATCGTGCTGGTGCACGGCGACACCACCACCAGCTTCATTGCCGGCCTTGCAGCCTTCCACCGGCACATTACCATCGGCCACGTCGAAGCGGGGTTGCGCACCGGTAACCTGCAGCAACCCTGGCCCGAGGAGGCCAACCGGCGCCTGACCGGGGTGATCGCCGACCTGCACTTCGCACCCACCCGCAAAGCCCGCGACAACCTGCTGCGTGAAGGCGTGCCGCTGGAGCACATCGAAGTCACCGGCAATACCGTCATCGATGCCCTGCTGTGGATGCGCGAATACCTGGCCCAAACGGCCTGGCACCCCTCGGCCGATTCACCCCTGCACACCCTGCGCGACGACCAGCGCATGGTGCTGATCACTGGCCATCGCAGGGAAAACTTCGGCGCCGGCTTCGAACGCATCTGCCTGGCCCTGGCCGAATTGGCCTTGCGCTACCCCGACGTGCAGTTCGTCTACCCCGTGCACCTCAACCCGCAGGTGCAGAAGGCCGTCTACGGCCTGCTTTCCGGGCGTGACAACATCCATTTGGTGGCGCCGCAGGATTATCAGCATTTTGTCTGGCTGATGAACCGCGCCCACATCATCCTCACCGACTCCGGTGGCGTGCAGGAAGAAGCCCCCGCGCTGGGCAAACCCGTGCTGGTACTGCGCAAGGTGACCGAGCGCCCGTCGGTACTCGAAGGCGGCACGGTCAAGCTGGTCGGCACCCAGGCCGAGCGTATCGTCAAGGAAACCAGCCAGCTGCTTGACGATGAACAAGCCTACACGCGCATGGCCCGGGTATTCACACCGTTCGGCGACGGCCACGCCAGCGAGATCATCGCCGAACGCTTGAGCCTCTGGTTCGAGGAAACCACCCGTCAACAGGGTGACGCATGAGCCTGGCTGTCGTCGACTTCCTCACCTATGTGCTGTTCGGCCTGAAGATCCTGGCCATCATCCTTGCCACCTTGATGTTCCTGCTCGGCCTCGATGACCTGTTCATCGACCTGTGCTACTGGTGCCGCAAGGTGGTGCGGCAAGTGCGCATCTACGACAAGTATGAAAAGGCTGATGAAAAACGCCTGTTCGAAGTGCCGGAAAAACCGCTGGCGATCATGGTCCCGGCCTGGAACGAAGTGGGTGTGGTCGGCGAAATGGCACGCCTGGCGGCCTCGACCATCGACTACGAGAACTACCAGATCTTTGTCGGTACCTACCCCAACGACCCGCAAACCCAGGCCGACGTCGACGCCGTGTGCCTGCACTACCCCAACGTGCACAAGGTGGTCTGCGCGCGCCCCGGCCCAACCAGCAAGGCCGACTGCCTGAACAACATCATCGATGCCATCCTGCGTTTCCAGGAAGACGCACGCATCGAGTTCGCGGGGTTCATCCTGCACGATGCCGAGGACGTGATCTCGCCCATGGAGTTGCGGCTGTTCAACTACCTGCTGCCGGCCAAGGACATGATCCAGATTCCCGTGTACCCCTATGCGCCGGAATGGAAAGGCTTCACCGCCGGGCACTATGTGGACGAATTCGCCGAAAACCATGGCAAGGACGTGATCGTGCGCGAAGCCCTCACCGGCCAGGTGCCCAGCGCAGGCGTCGGCACCTGCTTCAGCCGGCGCGCCATCAGCGCACTGCTCGAAGACGGCGACGGCATCGCCTTCGACGTGCAGAGCCTCACCGAAGACTACGACATCGGTTTTCGCCTGAAGCAAAAAGGCATGAAGTGCATCTTCGCTCGCTATTCGGTGACCGACCCGGCCCTGGCGCTCAAGCACGAATGGCGCTGGGGGATGAGCCGCGAGTTCTCCCAGGTGATCTGCGTGCGCGAGCACTTCCCGCGCGACTGGCAGCACGCCATTCGGCAGAAGTCGCGGTGGATCGTCGGCATCGTGTTCCAGGGCACCAGCAACCTCGGCTGGAGCCGCACGGGCGCACTCAACTACTTCCTCTGGCGGGACCGGCGCGGCCTGTTCGCCTACCTGCTGAGCTTTCTCGTCAACCTGTTGCTGCTGGTGTTGCTGGCCATGTGGCTAGTGACGGTGATCGCACCGCAGTCCTGGCGTTTCATGTCGAGCCTCAGTGACAGCTGGCTGCTCACCACCCTGCTCTGGCTCAACGGTCTGATGCTGATCAACCGCCTGTTCCAGCGCGGCTGGTTCGTTACTCGCTATTACGGCATCGGCGAGGGGCTGCTGTCGGCACCGCGCATGATGTGGAGCAACTTCGTCAATTTCTTCGCCAACCTGCGCGCCCTGCGCCAGGTCATGGAGATGGGCGACTCGCGCCGGGTAGCCTGGGACAAGACCACCCACGAGTTCCCCGCCCTCGCCTCGCCGGCCCGCACGCCACTGGGCCACCGCCTGGTCGAGAAAGGCTACATCACCGAACAACAGCTTGAGCAGGCCATCACCAGCCCGGTGCGCCGGCGCCTGGGCCGCGAGCTGTTGCTGCGCGGCTGGCTGACCAGCGAGCAGCTGGTGCAGACCCTGGCCGAGCAACTGGACATGCCCTGGGCGCCGCTCAACCCGTTCAAGCTCGACGCACAGCTGATCGCCCAACTGCCGCGCCGGCTGGCCACCCATTACGGCGTGCTGCCGGTGGCGCAAGACGGCAGTACCCTGGTGCTGGCCAGCGAGAGCCCGGTCAGCCAGGTGTCGCTGGGGGTGATCAGCCGCCAGCTCAAACGGCCCGTCCGTTGCCGCCTGGCGCCCCAGGGCCGCGTCACCCTGGGGCTGCGCTTGCACTACCCCAGCCCTTGGCAGCACGCCGAGACCCAGCAGATGCTCAAGGTGCTCGAACTGCACCAGGACAATGCCGAGCTGATCGAACAGGTCAGCACTCACCAGGTCATGCTCGGTACCCTGCTGCAGGTGCGCGGCATGGTTCCGCCGACCTTGTTCAACCAGGCACTGATCGACTTCGACCCCGAGCAGCAGAGCCTTGGCGAGCACCTGATCGCGCGCGGCATCATCACCGAGCACGTGCTGCAGCAAGCGCTCGCCGAGCAGGCCAGCGAACAGCAGGCCGCCTTTGACCTGATCAGGGAGGTGGCATGAAGCCGCGCTTTACCCTCACCTTCACCGGCCTGTTGCTGTGCTCCACCGCCCTGCCCTCGCTGGCCGCGCCCATGACGGACTTTCAGCGCTTCACCAGCTACCCGTTCATGGAGCGCAGTTACCGCGAAGCGAAAAAGGACAACTGGGCCGAGGTCGAACGCCTGACCCGCCATGTGCTGGGCCGCGTGCCGAACAATGACGAGGCACGCGCATTGCTGGTGGAGGCGCTGGCCCACCAACGCCGCTACAAAGAGGCACAAGCCCTGGCCGAGCAACTCGATGGCCCCGAGCATGCCGATGCCTTGCTGCAGCTGCGCCTGACCTGGATCGAACAGGACCCACCGCCCGCCAGCCAGGTGGAAAGCTGGCTGGCTACGGCCGACGGCATGCAGCGGGTACGGCTGTGGCAGGCCTACAGCCTGAGCCTGGCCAAGTTCGGCGGTGCCGGCAAAGCCCTGCAATGGCTCAGCCAGTTACCACCCCGTGACGATGGCCAGGTGCTGCGCCTGGCCCGGGGCAATTTCGCCGAACAGTTGCGCAACTGGAAAGAGACCATCGAACAGCTGCAGCCGTTGGCCGAAAAAGGCCAGCTGCCAGCTGAAGACTGGCAGCGCCTGGCCAATGCCTATGTCCAGCAAGTGGATGAAAAGGGCCTGACACGGTTGCTGCAAAGCGCGCCCTCCCCTGAAGTCGCCAACCAGACACGGCTGGCCATGGCCAACCGAGCCATCGCCGTGGGCCATAACCATCAGGCGCAACGCTGGCTGCAGGCCCTCCCTGCCGAGCAGCTGCAACAGCCCGAACAACGCCAGCAACTGTGGGAACTGGCCCGTGAAGGCGACGATGCGCCGTTGCTGCGGCGCCTGAGCAACGAACTGCAGCGCCCGTGCCTGGAAACGGTCGACTGGCTGTCGCGGCATGACCCGGATGTCGCCCGCGAACAGTTCAAGGGTTGCCCCGCCGCCGCCGACCCGCGTGCCTACGACATCCTCAAGCAGCGCCTTTACGGCGACCCCGTGCAACCGCCGCAACCACGCACAGCCGCCGAATGGGAGCAACGCTACCGCCAGAGCGGTGACCTAGCCGCACTTGAACAGGCAACCTTCCTGCTGGTACAGCAGGGCCACAGCGAACGTGCACGAAGCCTTATTGAGCAGGCCTACGACCGCCGCAAGGGCCAGCTCACGCCCTCGCTGCTGCAGCGCCTGGGCAATTTCTACGCGCGTGACGACGGGCCGCTGGACAGCCAACGGATGCTGGGCCTGATCCCACGCGTCGATACCCAAACACGCGCCCAGCTGCTCGGGCGCCTGGCCGAGGCCGGCCAGTGCGACGCCGTACACCAGGCTGTCCCGGCCAACCCAAGCGAAGCTGGCCAGTACCGTGCCCTGGGCCGTTGCGCCATGCCCGAGCAGCCCGGTGCAGCGGTGGTCTACTACCAGGCTGCTGAACGCCTGGGCGACAGCAGCAACCGGCTACCGCTGGCCTACGCCCTGGAAGCCGCCGGCGACTCCACAGCCGCCCTGCCGATCTGGCGCAGCCTGCCCGACAGCGCCTGGACCGACAACGCCCGCCTGACCGCCGCCGCTGGCGCCTTGCACGCAGGCGACCCACAAGCCGCGCGCCGCTACTGGGATGCCGCTGCGCACAACAGCGCCGACGACTGGGCCCTGGGCGCCGCCATTGCCCAGCGCCAGGGCGACCTGCAGGCAGCGCTTGGCTTCCAGCGTCAGGCCCTGGCGCACAACCCGCGTGCCGACCACTACTACGCAGCCGCCAGCACCGCGCAACTGGCCGGCGACAGCGCCCAGAGCACGGCCTGGCTGGCCGAGGCGGTACGCCTGGCGCCGGACCAGCCCCGCTACCGCGCCGACTACGGCATGCGCCTGGCCGGTTCGCCCGACAAAGCACAGCGCCGCCAGTCGATCCCTTATCTGCAAAGCGCCACGCGCGATTTTCCCGAGGACTACCGCCTCGGCGAAACCCTCGCCCTGCGATACGACGAAGCCGAAGACAGCGCCTCTGCCCGCCGCGAGCTGCGCCGGATCATCGACGTGGAACAGCACCTGGTCGACGGTGACGATGAATATGGCAGCCTCGAAGCGCGCAAGTACCGCCAGCGACGCGCTCACGAAACCCTGTCGCGCCGCGACAGCGTCACTCTGGCCAGCACCTGGTCGCCAGCCGGCACCTCGACCAACGACAAATTCCTCGATACCGGCCAGCGCAGCGGCAGTGCTCGCCGGGCACAGTCGCAGAACGTGCAGTTGGCCATGTGGGATCACGCACTGGGCGACGAGCCCAGCCGCAATGGCAGCACCTTGTCGGTGTACGGCCGGGTGCTGTTCGGCGGCCAGAGCCGCAGCGACTACGCGCAAAGCATGGGCACTGGCGTCGGCCTGCGCTACAAGCCGCTGGGCCAGGCCAACCTCAACCTGTATGCCGAGCTGTATCACCAACGCCAGATCGACGCCGAGCATTACAGCGGGCTGAGCCTTGGCGAGCTGCTGAGCCCGGCCAAGGTGGGCGGCAATTGGGGCGATTTACGCCACAACGCCGAATCGAGCAACGACTTGCTGTTGCGCGCGACGGCCTCATTCCTCGACCAAGGCGACTGGCGCAACGACTGGCGGGTTGACGAGGACGACTGGAACGAGCGCTTCCTGTACCTGGACGCAGCCTGGTGGACCCGCGCCGGCGACCATGCCTGGTTGTCCCGCTACCAGCAGGGGCGTGCCTGGAAGCTGCCTGGCACCTCGCCGCAGACCCTGATGCCTTATGGCTTCCTCGAGTTCGCCAGCCAGGACCCGAGCAATGACTGGCGCCAGGACGCCCGGGCAGGCGTGGGCGTGCGTTGGCAATGGTGGTTCGACGACGACCGTTACAACGCCTATCGCGGCTCGCTGAAAGTGCGCGCCGAGTACCAGCAATCGCTGGGTGGCAACCTCTACGAGCGCGCCAACGGCGTGCTGGTGGGCGCGGAGATGACCTTCTGATGCGTACCTTGATGGCAATCTGCATGCTTGCCCTGTGCCTGCCGGCCATGGCCGACCAGCGGCTGTTCTACCAACCCCTTAACCGCGACGCTGCGGTCAGCCCAGCCCAGTGGCAGCAACTGTGGCGCGCCACCGTCGCGCACGGCGGCCAGACCCTGATCGTGCAGTGGAGCGCCTACGGTGACAGCGATTTCGGCGGCGCGCAGGGCTGGCTGGCCAACAGCCTGCGCGAAGCCCGCGCGCAGGGGTTGGAGCTGGTGCTCGGCTTGTACATGGACCCGGCCTACTACCAGCGCCTCGAAGCGCTCGACGGGGATGGCCTGAACAGCTACTGGAAAGCGCAGCTGGGCCGCTCACTGAGCCAGTACCAGCAGGTGCGCAAGGACTGGAACCTGGAGGTAGCCGGCTGGTACCTGCCAATGGAGCTGGACGATTTGCACTTTCGTGACCCCGCACGCCGTGAAGCACTTTACAGCCAGTTGCAGGCGTTCAACCGGCAGCTGGACAAGCCGCTGCACATCAGTGCGTTCAGTGCCGGCACGCTGGCACCGCGGGTCAACGCCGCGTGGTTGGAGCAACTGGTGGGGTTGGGCTTGACTGTGTGGTGGCAGGATGGCGCCGGGACCGGGCGGTTGCCGCCGTTGGTGCGCCAGGGGTACGAACAGGCCTTGCCGTGCCGCGTCGGGGTGGTGCGTGAGGCGTTTCGCCAAGTGAGCGCGCCGGGGCAGGCGTTTCGGGCCGAGCCGGCCCCGCCCAGGCTGACGGGTGGGTGCCATGCCGAAGCGGTGTTTGACCTGCGCTACCGGCCGTGGGCTCGGGGTATCCTGCCGCAGAATTGAGTCGTCTGCTCGGGCCTCATCGCGGGCAAGCCCGCTCCTACAGGTCGACCATCGCCCTTGGGTCAGCAATTATCCCGTAGGAGCGGGCTTGCCCGCGATGAGGCCGGCACTGACAAAGCACTCCTCAACAGGGCCAGATCAATGTTCAAGACCATCGAGGAATACGTGCGCCAGCAGGTGGCCCCCGCAGCCCTGCGCGCCGAATTTCGCCAGCATGAATACGACACCGCTCGACGCTTCTGCCAACTGATCTTCTGCCTTAGCATCGCTGTCTGGCTGCTCTTCGACCTGCTCGTCAGCTACCTCGGCAACCAGGGTCTCACCTGGCTTACAGGCCTGTTCCTGGCCCTGATGTGCAGCCTCACCGTGGTTCTGGGTTTTACCCGCAAGACCCACCACTTCGACGTGCTCAACCTGCTGTTCATAGCCGTCATCACCCTGGGTATGCGCCTGGTCATCGAAGGCATTCCGATTAACTTGCGCCCCGTCTGGCTGGTGCTCGGCACTTCCACCGTGCTGTACAGCGTCTCGGTGCTGCCGGTACAGCGCTGGTCGTTCTTCTGCGCCATGGCCATCAC